>Ga0315284_10016243_pt1 | contig 10570 bp, 9 predicted proteins | sample YL17G09_16_MG_FD_203696 | JGI IMG/M metagenome (GOLD analysis project Ga0315284, IMG submission 203696) | Sediment microbial communities from Yellowstone Lake, YNP, Wyoming, USA - YL17G09_16 | ecosystem: Environmental > Aquatic > Freshwater > Lake > Sediment | place: USA: Wyoming | collected...
ACACCTTTTTCAATGTATTTTTTGAGTTGATCCCTCAGATCAGTTTCAGCATTTCCACTGAAAATAACAACATTTTCAACTTTTTTTGAACTCAGCATCTCACAAGCAACAAAAAGGAAAACATCTGTCTTTCCTGATTGCATCTGTGCCGTGAGAATAGACCATCTTGATTCATCATCGTGCGAAAAACTTTTCACAATATTCGAAACAGCATCCATTTGATTTACATTAAAATATTCGCTCATTTTTTCAATAAATTTGTTCTTTAAAATTGATGAATTACTTATAATATGAATAATTTTACTAAAAGTATTTCATTTTTTTTATTTTGTAAGCGATTTCTTATAATCACTAAAAATTTATATAAATAAATAACACTCATAAATGAAAATTGATATCTGTGCGGTAATGATGGGGGTATGCGGGGTGTCCCCGCAGGACAAATTTTAAGTAAACAAGTAAATAAGTATTATAAAAAAAAAATTGAAATTGAAATGAGTGATAAATAGTTAGATAAGCCAGAATATATCAAGTTAGTGAAACTAAGTCAAAATGTCAAGTATGTCAAATTTCGATGCGAGTGTTTTTGTGTCAGGTGAAATGGAGAAGCAATTGTTGAATATGCATATGGATTTTGGAATGAAACTGATTTCAGAATGTGCGAAGCTTTATGGATTCGATGCGGACGAAGCGGTCAGAGCACTGAATATCGTGTCGTTGAAAATGGTAAAGAAGCCGGTTGCGAAAAAGTCGCCCTCTGTCAAGAAGGTGAAACAAGCGAAGGCATCCTTTCCAATCCCTTTCAACGGTAAAGCGATTGAAGGTTGCTGCGGTGGTCTGCGTTTCAATCGGGGACTGTATACTCAGTGCCAAGGTAAAGCAGCCAGCGAGTCAGGATTCTGTAAGGGTTGCCAAGCACAATCTGATAAGAATGGCAACGGAAAGCCGGATTGTGGCACAATCGGTGATCGTTTAGTTGCGGGTTTGTATGAGTTCCAAGATCCAAAGGGCAAGTCACCAATTGCGTTCACTGCTGTCCTAAAGAAGTTGAAATTGAGTGAGGAAGCAGTGAAGGAAGAAGCAGGTAAGTTGAATATTGAAATAGATGATGAACACTTTGAGTATATTGCTATTGAGAAAAAGAAGGGTCGTAAGTCAACGAAGACTGATGTCCCGAAAAAAGAGAAAAAGGAAAAGGGTCGTCCGAAGAAATCGAAGAAGATTTTGGAGTTGGAGGGTGAGAGTTCAGACTTGTTTGCGTCGCTTGTTGCTCAAGCGAACGCGAGTTCGGAATCAGAACCAACATCGGAATCGGAAGAAGAAGATTCGGATGAACTCATCATTGAATCAAAAACAAATAAAAATGAGTCACAGAAGGTTGCTGACAAGGCAAAGAAGGAGGAGGAGCGCCAAGCAAAGCTTGCTGAAAAGGCAAAGAAGGAGGAGGAGCGCCTAGCAAAAGAGGCCGCAAAGCTTGCTGAAAAGGAGGCAAAGGAAGCGGCAAAGCTTGCTGAAAAGGAGGCAAAGCGACTAGCTGCTGAGGCAGAGAAGGAGGCAAAGCGCAAGGCAGCAGAGGAGAAGAAGGAGGAAGAGCGCAAGGCAAAGGAAGCAGCAAAGCTTACTGAAAAGAAGGAAAAGGTGAGCTCGCCAAAGAAAGAAACCACTAAGGAAAAAAAGGAGGAAAAGAAGGATGATGGTGAACCAGATGTCGTCAAGAGATTCGAATTTGATGGCAAGAAGTATTTGAAGTCAAAGAAGACAGGAATTGTTTATAACTTGGATCAAGATGTGATTGGCAAGTGGAATGAAGAAACCCAAAAGATTGAATTTTATGAAAATGATTCTGATTCTGAAGAGGAGGAGGAGGGATATGATTCGGAGTAGATGTATAATGTATAAAAATGTTTTGTATTTGTAATTTAATTTAATTTAATTTAATTTAATTTGTTTTTTTTCGCTGGTTCAAAGCCGTCAGGCATCCGCCTTTTGTCACTCATTTCTCGTTTTGTCACTCATTTCTCATTTTGTCACTCATTTCTCATTTAGCCCTATTATAATGAATAGTATAATAAAGGGTTCAAAGTCGTCAGGCATCCGCCTTTTGTCACTCATTTCTCGTTTTGTCACTCATTTCTCGTTTATTATATAGGGTTAAATATACTATATTTTATAGAGGGTTAAAATATAGAGGGTCAAAAAATATAGTAGGTTGCCATGTGAAAATGATGTCGTCGGACATGGTGGTTTACGGACACAAGCTGATTTTAGCTGATTTATGTAACTCATTGTAATCATTTGTAATCCTTATATGTTTAGCACTTAAAATATATGTATCATAATTTAATTTTTTGACTTTCCATAATCACAAATTTTACAGTAATATTTTTATGCTGATTTTTTGCTTAAAAATAGCTGATTTTTGTCCTCTAAAGTAACTATAAAACAGCAAAATCAAAAAGTTTCTTAATGTTTTTTTAAAAGATAAAAATATTAGTTATACTAATCGTTAGACACTGATTCCTTATCAATTGTGGTTTCCTTAGCGATTTTTTTTATTATTTTTTCATCTTTGGTCTTATCTGTTTCCATAACCTCCATAATCATTTTATTTATTTTTGTTGATTTATTAGAATTGATATTAGTACAATCTGGATATTTTTGTTTCCATTCAGGAATTAGAGAGATATTTTTATTTGTTACAGAATGAATAAGCTTTTTTATTTTTGAATTGCTTTCATTTTCTTTTTCCCATTTATCTTCATCTTTTACATACATAACATCTCTCTTGAAATCAGAACAATGTACTGGTCTCTCTGTAACATCTAATAATTTCAAGTTATCAATGATGATCTTGGAAATGCCTTCAACATAACCTAATTCACCTACATTCTCTAAGTCAGTTAATTTGAGTTGAATTGAATTAGCAAAATCCATTATATTCATTGCATTTTTACAGGTTTCATTTAAAAAGAATTGAAGATTGAAGGATTTATTGTGAGAATTACTAACTTGTATATTATTGAGTGAATTATTATTGACACCATTTTTGCAGAGTTCAATGATTAATTTTTTTAATTCACTGTTATCTTTTAAAATAAGTTTCATTAATTCTTTATCAGAATCAGAATCAGAATCAGAATCACAGTCATTATCCATTTCAGTCTCTTTTACATTACATTTTTTTTTATGTTTCCATAACCCTACTCTTGACTTAAATTGTTTATCGCAAATAAGACAATTATAATAATTTGCAACTTTTTCGCAACTTTTGTTGTCATTTTTGTTAATTTGTGTTAACTTTATATGTTTTGCTGTAAATAAATGTTTATCATAACTACTTTTTCTATTCGTTGTATAATCACAAATATAACATACAAATTTATCAGCAACTTTTTCGCAACTTTTTGTTAACATTTGTTAATATAATTAGTTAACAAAAAAAGTTTCTAAATGTTTTTACCTAAAAAATAAAAAAATTGTCGTCACAAATTGAGAATTATTTTTTTTGTGACCAGAGCTTAATTTTAAAATATGCAGTAAATCCACGGTTTTTTCAAAAGTATTTCAGGGTTTCTCATTTTTGGACATTTTTTTTGTCCATTTTTGAAAAATAAAAAAAACTTTTGAAACAAAAAACATGGATTTTTTTCCTTTATAGAGAGAAGTATGTCCCACCGGTAGGACAAATATATTCCACTATCTTTTTCTCTCTACATTTCATATATACAAGTTATAAAATATTTATTGTTCTTTTATAATCTGTGAAAAAATATATGCAATTTATATAGATGTCAATTTCACAAGTTATGAAAATAGATCAAAATTCAAATCGATATGAAGTAGAAGATTTTTATTCTTTATATGTTGAAAGCTTTAAAAACCTCTGCATATGGAAAGGAGAAAAAATAATAAATTTAGGTGAGTATTTAAAACCATCATCAGATATAAATGAATTTATTGAAGATCTAATATTTGTAGTAAGAGGCTTAGGTTTAATTATATATTATACACATAATGATGATGTAATAACAAGCATTGCGTTTGTTGAAATAGAACCATTATCAAAATGTTATGTAAAATTAAAATTCCTATGTGGAAATCAAGAAACCCGAGAAGAGACACGAAGTGAAAGCGGTAAAACACAAGGAATAAATATGCTTGATTTTATTTTCAACACATATAAAGAATCACTTATTTTAATTGAGCCAGCAACTCCAGCACTTGTAGGTTATTATACAAAATATAAAAAACCAAGCTTTCCATATGATCCTTCAATGTTGAAAGAAACACATAACTTTTTAATTTATGGTAACTTATCACATTTAAGAGAGAATTGTTTTCGAATGATTTTCAGATCGATGAACATAATAGACAATATGGTAAATACACTATATTTTAATTCAATAAATGATTTATATCAAAATACGAATAGCTTAACTACATTGAAAGACAAATTAATAACAAAATTAGATTTTCTAGTGAAGACAAAACAGATGAAACCTTACTATTATGAACAGATTTTGCAGCAAATAATTGATATAAAATTTTATGATATTGAAGACATTTTGTTGTTTTCAAAAAGTCCAAAAAATAGTTCATCAGAATCATATTTTGCTCCAAAATCAGGAGGCAGAAGGGTTAAAAAAATTAAGAGAAAAATCAATGGCAAATCCGTAAAGAGACGCTTGTCCCACACGTAGGACATGAAAAAAAGGTATTGTCACTCCAAAGGGTGCGACTCACTTTTGACACAAATTAAATAGATTAATTCCAAAAACCGGAAAAACAAGCTGACGATCAAGATTAGGTTTCCAAACATATTCAGATAATATTTTATGTAAATTAGACGACACTTTTTTGAGGAGTTCAAAGAAATCTTCGACAAATTTTTTTTCAGTGTCATTTAAATTCAAAATTTCGTAATCAGAGAAGAAACGAAATTCAAGCGTCTTTTCATAAATCACTTGTGCCAATCTCCAATGAGGAGATGAATCTTTATTTTCGAGCAAAATGTTATAAAAATATTTGTCAATAACAGTAAACATATCATTTATGAGTGTGATTTTTTTGATTCCTGGTTCTGTTTTGTAAATCTCATTCATAATTTCAGACATGTATCTTCTGAATCCAATCAGAGTGTGCACTTGTGTATCAGAGTCCACTTGTGTATCAGATGGCGCTGGCGCATTATAATAATATTCTTCCGTGATTGCTCGGGATCGACTTCTGGTTTGAACGGGCATTGTTAAACAACTTGATATATCTTTTGGCTTATGAAAATCATAAATTATGATAAGCATTTCAATTTTTTTGTTTAAAAACTGAAAATTATATTCACTAAAAATTCATATATTTTAAAAAAAGTATATAAATTTTTTAATAACATAATAAAAAATAAAATTGAAACCAAATTGATTTCATATATAAAAGCATAAAAAGTAATATAACATGCCTAAATCAGGAGCAAGTACAAGAAGAACTACTGATCTGAAAGTTCCTGTCAAGGCTGATGGAACTAAGGACAAGAGATATACAGCACCTCAATTTGTGAAAAAGGATGGAACAAGAGATATGAGAACAACATCAACAAATAAAAGAAAATAAATAATTTTGATTTATCTATAATTTGTTTAATTAATTTATTCAAAAGACAAACGGAGGAGGTAGAGCCACATTTGAGGCAATATTTCTTTTTTTCTACTGACATTTGTCGCACCAGTAGGACAAGCACATCAATCTTGTTCTTTTTCTATTGTCGTTTCCTTGGCGATTTTCTTTATTATTTTTTCATCCTTGGTCTTATCTGTTTCCATAACCTCCATAATCATCTTATTTATTTTTGTTGATTTATTAGAATTGATATTAGTACATTCAGGATATTTTTGTTTCCATTCAGGAATTAGAGAGATATTTTTATTTGTAACTGAATGAATAAGCTTTTTTATTTTTGAATTGTTTTCATTTTCTTTTTCCCATGTATTATTATCTTTTACATACATAACATCTCTCTTAAAATCAGAGCAATGGACCGGTCTCTCTGTCACATCAAGCAATTTTAAATTATCAATGATGATCTTGGAAATACCATCCACATAACCTAATTCACCTATATTCTCTAAATCAGTTAATTTGAGTTGTATTGAATTAGCAAAATCCATTATATTCATAGCATCTTTACAAGTTTCATTTAAAAAGAATTGAAGATTGAAACATTTGTTGTGACTATTGATATGATTATTATTCATATTAGTGATACCATTAGACACAAGACCTTGAATAGTATTATTTAAACTCATTATAGTTTGTTGCATATCTGTATTATTTTTAATAAGTTCAACAATTAATTCTGGAGTAATAGACAAACTGTTTGATTGTGTAGTGCATTTATTTTTATGCCTAGACATACTTGAGATATGTTTAAATACTTTACAGCAGATAGGACAACAAATTTTTTCGGCGTTTTTTGGTGTAATAGCGTTAGCATTTTGATAGCAATTATTAGCTTTTATATGTTTCAGTGTGACAATATGCCTATTCCAATCACTTAATTTAGAGCATTTAAAGTCACAAATTTGACAAAAAAATTTTTTGGCGTTTTCGGCGTTTTCGGCGTTAGCTTTTTTTAGCATTTATATACTAAAGGAAAAAGTTTCTAAATGATTTTACTCAAAAAATAAAAAAAATATCGTCACAAATTGAAAATTATTTTTTTTGTGACCTTACCTTAAAATTAAAATATGCAGTAAATCCACGGTTTTTTCAAAAGTATTTCAGGGTTTCTCATTTTTGGACATTTTTTTTGTCCAATTTTGAAAAATAAAAAATACTTTTGAAACAAAAAACATGGATTTTTTTAAAAGAGAAAAAACAAATTAATTAATTATTAAATTATTAAAAGCAAATCAAAGTCATATTAATTAGTTGGTTGAATAATATCGTCAGCGATTACTCTCTTTACTTCTTGGACTTGAGACACATACTTATCAATTGTTATACCGGGAATATCAGATTCTGGATTCACAAAGCTACTCATTTGGAATCTGTATACGCTGACTTTATTCTTCTGTCCGATGCGATGGCATCTTGCTATGGCTTGATCTTCAACCGCTGGATTCCAATGTGGGCTCACAAAATAGATTTCAGAATAATTGTCTTGTAAATTGAGTCCTTCACAACCTGTTTGAATCTGTAAAATAAGAACTTCATTAGAATCATTTAAAATATCAAATCTTTTTCCGTTACTCGTGCGTCCATCAAAAGTCGCAACAGTCATTCCTTTTTCTCTCAATCTTGTCGCAATTGTATCAATTTCATCTCTATAATGGCAAAACACCAATTTTCCTTTGCTATTTGCTTTATTCGAAACAATACAATCAATAACAGAATCAAGCTTACTTGAATACTCGAAAGCCTCACGATAATAGTCAAAACTGCTAATGAGACCTTTATCGAATAATTGCTGTAGTTTTTCAAGCATCAATTTAGGAAGGACACAAGATTGCTTTGCTCTAAGGAGCAATGTGAGTGATGAACCATTGAACGCATTGGCAATGAAGTTATTTTTTGTCATCGTTTTACTGAATTTGAGAGCAGCATGAATTTCTTGTGACAATTCCTGTTCTTTACTATTTTGCCAATTGACACTCTGATCTTTAAAATTTATTTCAGGTAAATCAATACCGACTTGTTCCTTGGTCCGCTTCAAAATAAAGCATTTAGCAATCGTAATCAAATTTTCAGGATCAGTGTAGAAACTAGCAGGCATCTTAAGCGCAGAACACAGCGTATAAAAATCCTGTTTTTTGTTTTGTACTGGTGTGCCAGAAACCAACCAGCGGATTTTTGACTGGAGGAATTTGGCTCCATTGAACTTGATTGTGCTTTTATTGCGTAAATGGTGTGCCTCATCAAATATGACTCGTAACCAATTCACCTCATGTATAATACCGACCTTGCCATCTTTGAGATTTTGTTTTGAAAGTGAAATCGCATGATAAGTCGTTATCACAATGAGTGATTTTCTGAGCTTTTCGATGTCTGTCGTTTTTTTCTCATCGCCATGGTAAATGAGTGCCTTGTGACCGGTAGTCTGATAGATTTTGACAAACCACTGGTCCAAAAGCACTGGAGGTACGACGATTAGAGTAGGAGACTTGGGTGAGAAATTCGTAATACAAAGCCCAATCATAAGAATGGTTTTGCCTAATCCCATCTCATCAGCGATGAATCCACCTCTGATATTGGCAGGCGGGTCAGGCCTAAGTTCATTGGTAAGACACCAGCGGATACCGTCCATTTGATATTGCTTGTGCTCCATATTTGTGCGATCAAGATATTCCTTGAATAATTCAATTTTGCTTTCAAATTCTATAGGGTTATGACTCATCTTTTTGTTGCTTAGGCTAATATTGATAACTTATCTTGCACTCAAAAAAATGGTAAAAAAATAATTCAATTTTTTATAAATATAACTCATTTCTATTTTTACTAAAAATTTATAAGCATTTTAAAGTCAGAAACAAATGTTGAAAAAACACTTCATCCAACGATAGGCACAGTGCTATATAGATACTTATAAATTTTTAGCTTATGAGATAAACAGTCATTTTAAAAAAAAATTGAATTGCTTTTAAGTTATTGAGTAAATGTAAGCCTATATAAGTATCAAAGTCTAAAGATGTCCGCAAACGTTAAGAGTTCCAATTTCCGTGTTGTAGTTGGTTGCAAGGTCTGTAAAGATGCTGGCAAACCAGAGAATGAATATTCAAATCATTTTGTAAAGGATCGTGAAGGAAAGGTTGTATGCCCCACATTGTTGAGTCTTCAGTGCCGCTATTGTTTCAAGTCCGGACATACTGTTTCCCATTGTCCCACGCTTCAGGCGAAAAATAAAGCTGAGGAGAAGGCAAAGAGAGTCCAGCAATTCAAATCAACTGAAAATAAGGCACTCAATTCAAAGGGTGAAAACAAACCGAAAACCAAGTTCGGATTCGACATTTTGGATGATATTGAAGTCGAAATCGATGAGAACAACGAAAGCAAGGTAAGTGAAACTCAAGTCACTAGAGAGCAATTTCCAATTTTAGGTGCGATCCCACAAGTTGCGCCAGTTCACGCAGGTGGATTCTCATATGCGTCAATGGCGGCCAAGACAGTTGAAGATTTTGAGAACGAGCAATTCGAGAAGAAGATCAAGGAGAACGCGATGAAGAACGTCCCAGTCGTATATGCTGAAAAGAAAGCACCGTTGAAGGCAAGTGAGCTCAACTGGGCCATGTTGGATGATTCTGATTCTGATGAAGATTGGTAAATTTATAATGTTTGAATTTTGTTATGAAATGCTTGTGTTTTGCCTTTAATTTTAATTAAATAATTTGTTAAATTCTTTTTTTTTCTGTTTTTCTATTTAAGTTTTTTAAAAAAATTGAATCATAATTTAAATATCTTATTAAAGATAAGCCATAAATTCAAGAATAATTAAAAGACAATAATGAGTGAATTTGCAACTTGTGAGAAACCTTATACAACTTCTGCTTGTGTATTCGGACCTGTTACTGAAGAATTAACAATCGGACCTTGTGTGAATGAAGAATATATTGAGCCAAATATTGAGATTGAGATTGATATTTCAGATGAAAAAATAAATGAAATATTGAAAAAAATGTTGAAAGATGAAGAAGATATGTATGATGAAATGATTGCAGCAGATAGACTTAAGGATGATGATTATTATGAATGTCAAGAGAGATACATGAAAGAGATGGAAGAAGAGAATGAAAGAGAAGAGGAAAGAATGGCGGATATGGATAGAGCTGTAAGCTTAGCTAATCGATGGTAAGTATATATTAAAGAATATTTAAAAGGTTGCCATTAAGTGCGAAATTCTCATAAGAGAGCCTTTTTTTTATGACTCATTTATCGTTTCGTCACTCATTTCTCAGATCGTCACTCATTTCTCAGATTGTCACTCATTTCTCAGATTGTCACTCATTTCTGGACTATATAATAAGCATATATTGAACCATATTTTTTTATCATATTGAATACAATTTGTTATATAATATGATATTTGTATTGATAATATACTGTAAGCACTGTATAAACACAGTAAACACTGTTTTAACACTGTTATCAAAATTAGCTCATCGGTTTACATATATAATTCTGTTCTTCAATCCATTCCAATTTATAACCATATTCATTATTCATCAGATTAAATATTTTCTCTCTATTTACATCCCAAATCTCAATAAATATAATAGGTTTATATTTTAAAATCACATTACGAGCACCAAGAAGAACAAAATATTCAAACCCTTCAACATCAATCTTCATTACACCAATATCTTTAAATTGATAGCTAATATCATCCAATGGAAAAGCAGGAACATAATTTTTTTTTTCATAATTATTTGATACGGGAATAAAAGGATAATTATAACTACTTGAAGAATCATTATCAAATGTATTATAAATAAAATTACAACCTCGATTATAATTATTTTCACTTATTTGACATAATTGAGTCTTATCAGCAATAGCAAAAGGATACAATTTAATATAATCATGA
>Ga0315284_10016244_pt1 | contig 10569 bp, 8 predicted proteins | sample YL17G09_16_MG_FD_203696 | JGI IMG/M metagenome (GOLD analysis project Ga0315284, IMG submission 203696) | Sediment microbial communities from Yellowstone Lake, YNP, Wyoming, USA - YL17G09_16 | ecosystem: Environmental > Aquatic > Freshwater > Lake > Sediment | place: USA: Wyoming | collected...
GTGACCTTCGTGCCCTCGAAGTCGGCGGGACCATACTTCGTGGTCTTGCCCGGAGGCGGGACGTAGAAGCTCGGGTCACCCGTACCAATGCCGTTGAACGTCCGGCTGTCGTAGCCTGGGCGGGTGTCTGGCGTCGGCGGGTGGGTGCCGTCAGGCGCCGGCCCAAGGCGGTTCGTCACATCGAGGTAGCCCGGCGACATGGGCACACCGCTGGCACCGAGCCCCTCGGGGTCTTCGTCGCCGCGCTGCCCCGGCTTCTTCCTCGCCGAGAGCGCCACCATCAGGTCGTCGATGAGTCCCATGGGTCAATGCCCCTTGTAGGCCGGGTTGTTGTGGTACGGATTGTACGACGGGTGCATGGGTGGGTGCCACGGCGCCATCGGCGGGTGAAACTCGTTGGCGCCTGGGTAGTCATCCGGCGGGATGGGCGACATCGACTGGTCGATGCCCTGCTGGGTGAGCGGCGGCGGGGGTGACGGCGCGAAACCCGTCGCCGGGGCCACGCTCCGACCACCCGGCGCCACCGTCTCCGGCTGGTCCAGGCCCTGATTTGGTGCCACCGTCTCCGTCCCGCCCTCCATGTCAGAGGGCAGCGCGTTCTTCATGGCTTCCTTCAGCTCTTCCAGGGAGCTGATCGTCTTCTTCTTCTTCTTGGTGGCCATCTCAGTACCTCTTGGCGCAGGCTCCGCGCATCATATGGATATGGTTCTGAAGGGTGGCCGCATCTTCCGGGTGCATCTTGTGACCGCTTCTCGCATGGGCAGCGTGGAGCGATTCGATATGGTGCGGGGTGATGGCCATCATCGCCACCGCCGGAGCTGCCGGGGTAGCCGGTGCCGCGTCGTCGGTGTCCTTGCCACCGGCATTCTCCGCCACCTCTTCGTCAACCGGCTCCGCCTCCTTCTTGGCCTCCGCCTTCATCTTCGCCATCTTGTCGCTGCCGCTCTTCTGGTAGGGCATCTTCTGCTTGGCCACGGGTTACCTCAGTTGATTGCGTGGGTAGTTTGGATTCAGCGGCGCACCTGGCCGTTGGGTGTAGGGGTTGATACCGGGACCACCCACGGCATTTGGGCTGTAGACCGGCGCGTTGAGGTTCCACTGCTTGGCATTGGTGGCGCTGCTGCCCTGGTCAACCTTCGGCCCAGGAGGTGGCTGGGAGTTGCCCACCACAACCGGGGTCTTCTTCTTGCCCGGGTGAGCGCCGGTCAGCTCCAGGCCGGGGGCACCCTCTTCGGCCGTGGTCTCCGCTGCGGCGTCGGCGATCTCGGGAACGGAGGCTGACACTTCCGGAAGCTCCTCGGCAGCGATGCTGCTCACGGGCGATCCCCAGGCCGAGGTCATCTCTTCCGGTGCAGCTTCAGCACCCAACGCAGCGCCTGCGTCGGTGCCGCCCTTGCCAAAGAGGCTTGAGAAGTTCTTGGCGTAAGGCGACATGGCGAGACCCGAGGCTACCCCCTGCTCGATCATGTTGGTCTGGGACGGCTGGGCCACGGGTGAGCCATGCTCGTGGGTCCACGGGCTGTACCGCTCCTTGGTGGACTCGTACTTCCGGAGCTTCTCGGCGTTCTTGTTGGCTGGCCCGTAGTTGGCACCACCAAGAATGCCGAGAAGGGCCGCCAGCGTCCACGGGCTCATGCCGCCGTCGCCGCTGTCAGCCGCCCCACCACCCGCCGTCACATCACTTGGGTCAACCGCCATGGTCAGAATCCTTTCGTCGGGTCATAGGTCCGGGTCGGAGTCGAGGCGCTGTTACCGCCGTACCACTGCTGTTCAGCCGGGAGGCCGCTGGCTTGGCGAGGCCGTGCCGGCGCCTTGAAGCCCCCGAGCCCGCTGCCGTCTGCCCCGTAGGCTGCCGAGAAGGCATCGTAGGAGTCGAAGTTCGGGTTTGCCGCACCGACCGAGCTATCGTCTGTCATGAATGCCGGGGCACCACCGCCTGGCGGCGCATAGGGGTTGGCCTTGGGTGGAGGGGCCTGACGGTTGCCGGTGTTGTTGGATGGATCGGTCAGGCTGCTGCCAGTCAGGATATGCCCCAGCGGGTCCGTCACCGAGGTCGTGAAGGCGTGCATCGGGTCGGCGCCGCCGCCGCCGCCTGTCCCCGCCAGGGCGTCTGCCGTCTTCCCCGCACCCACCCCTCCGGCATAGGCGTTGTAGGCCCCCAGGTTGTTCGTGTTGTCGGTGTTCATCCCGCCGATAGCGTTGAAGGCGTTGAACTCGTCCACGCCTGTCCCGTACTGGCGGTTGGTGTTGGTGAGGTCGGTATTGTACTTGTCGGCGGCGAGGTACTGGCCGGGCATGGCCAGCCGGGTGTCCGCCTTGTTCTTCTCGTCCCCGATGCCGATCTGGGCTTTGGCCAGGTTGCCGGCATTCTGGATGCCCTGACCGCCGAGTAGGGTGTCGCGCATCGAGTCCCGGGAAAGGCGCTCACGGGCTCCCGACTGGAGGCCGCCCCGCATGGCCAGGTTACCCTCCGCCGCCCCCTCGTTGGCCTGGCCGGTACGCTGGTTCATGTCCATGGCGTTGGAGGTCAGGAGATCCTGGTTCTTGTTCTGGGCGATGGCGTAGGGGGACGGCCCCTCACCGAATGCCTGCTTGGCATTCACATCCATGTCTGTGAGCGCCGAGCGGTAGCCCTCCCCTGTGGTGGTGTCGCCCTGGGCGTTGATGCGGTAGGGGTCACCCAGGCCCTTCACAGACCCATCTGGGTTTCTATCCAGGATGGACCCGAACTTTGGGTACTTGGCCATCAGGTCGTTGACGAACGGGTCGCTGGTGGGACCACCTGCACCACCGGCACCACCGGCACCACCGGCACCACCGGCACCACCGGGGCTGGTCGGGTGAACGCCACCGCCGGCATAGGGATTCTCCGGATTCTGCTGGTTCGGCGCCCAAGCCGGGCCGCCGCTACCGTCACCGCTGGTGTCGATCGCCACCTGGCCAGGCTGGACAGCGCCCGAGGTGCCACTTGGAGCTTTGCCCGAGGGGTGCTTCTGCCCTCCATGCCAGAGGCCGGGGAGGACCTGGCTCGTCACCTTGCCGCCGCTGACGCCGGAAGTGGCGTTGCCGAGAACATGGCCGGGAGCTGTGTTCTTGGCGAGCCCCCCGAGCGGGGTGTTGTTGAGAACCTGATTCCCCAGGCCGCCCGCTGGTATCCCATAGCCACCATCACCAGCGGTGAAGTCACCGATGACGTGGCCCTGGCTGTCGATCGGCCAACCGCCGTTGTTGATGAGCTGACCCATATCGTTGACCAGCTTGCCGGCGGCGTTGTAGAGCTTGCCGCCGACTTCTTTGATGCCAGGAAGCTTCATGCCTGGCTTGCCGCCACCTGTTCCTGGAACGTCATTTCCAAAGATCTTCGTCATGCCGTCCCCTTTAGTAATCGCTGCCGAAGAGCGACGTGTAGAAGTCATCGTAGAAGCTCAAGTCCGGGTCGAGCACTTCGTCTTCGTCCGGCAGCATCACGTCGAGGGATTCGCGTAGCTTCCCACGCTCCGCTTCCAGCGAGTCGAGCGCCGTCTGGAGCAGCGGGTTCATCTCTTTCTTGTAGATCTTCACCTTGATGAAAATCTCGATGAACTTGTGTGCCTCGGGGATGTCCAAGATCGTCGTGTCATCGACGATATGCTTGGGCTCGCGGAGATACCAGAGGGTGTGGAACCCCAGCGTCCCCTGTTTTGGGGTATTCGTATCTGCCCCGTTCACCGGGTCCGTTTCTCTGGGTGGAGGCCAGAAGACTAGCTGTAGCCCACAGTTGTCGGTGGTGGACGCTGAGGTGTTTTGCTCGACATCGAAGTAGTAGTCGTCCGGTGCCTGGACGTTGACGATGTTCTTCATCTTGATCTTGCGGATCTTGTAGACCAGCGTGCCGTTCTTGTACTGGAGGAAGCGCATCTTGTGGGCGTAGACATCGGCCGGTAGCTGGTACTTCTGGGTGCCGGTCACCACCGGGACGATGTAGCTCTTCTTGAAGTAGTCGCCGTAGATCAGCAAGACCTCACGGGCGGCGTCATCTATTGCGTCGTTGGCGTAGTCGATCAGCTCCTGCTGGGTGAAGAACGTCTCTTCCAGCAGGTCTAGTTCCGTCTCGATCTTCGTCCGCATCGTGCCCCAAGTCGTCCCGTACATTAGCTGCCTCCGTAGGTGCCGATGAAGGCCCTGACGACACATGGAGTCCCGACGACGACGCCGGTAATAGCGAATTCGATGTTTGTCTTGTCGAAGTTACCGTAATGCCAGACCACGACGCCACCCGTATTGGCGGTCTGGATCACGTCCTGGGGCATGAACCCGAGGTTATGGGGGAGAACAAAGGTGCCGTTGGTGCTCAGGGTGTAGACGGCGAACGTCCCCCGGAAGTTCGGGAGCAGAGCGTCCGCGAAGTAAGCCCGGATGTTATCCAGGGCCTCGCCCGTCATGTCGTCGTTGATCGACGCCACGTTGATGACCACGTCCTTGGCGATGGAGGCGTTGGCCGTCATGTGTTGTTGTTCCCCTCCGCCGTGGTGAACGGAGTGATCGACTCACCGATCGGGTTGTAGGGCAGGGTGTAGCTCTGGAGCTTCCACTTCTCGTCAAGCGGGTAGCCCTTGGCGGCCCACTTGAAGGTGCCGTTACCCGGTGCGGTAGTCAGAATCACCGTGCCACCACCTGACCACGAGGCGATGAGGGTGCCGGTGGTTTCCGGCAGTATCGGATTGACGTAGCGGTGGAGGTAGAGCCCGGCGATATCCACCGGCCAGCTCCCGGCGGTGAGCGTGGCCACCGTGCCGGTGACGGTCACCGTGGCGAAGTCGTCGGAGCGGTAGACCGTGTCATAGCCGTTGGTCATCTGGATCTGCTTGAAGGTGAACCGTAGACCACCCGCCGGGAAGAACCGCTTGATGATGTAGTCGTTGGCGGTCTTTGCCCGAAGCGACACCAGCTTCAGCGGCTTCCAGATGCCAGTCATCTCGTTCTGGGAGTTGATCTGGCACGAGATCTTGCCGCTACTCTCATGCACCACCCAGTCCCACGGGCCGGCACCGACCGACGTAGCAGTGAAGAATGGGTCTTCCAGCACGATCTGGGAGAAGACCCCGCCGACGTTGACGACCTGGATGATCTTGTAGTTGGTGGCGAACTTGTTACCCGAGAACGAGATCCTTTTCCCCACGATATCCCCAGGCCAGAAATACGTGGCGGCGTTGCTGATGTTGGCCTTCGGGTTGTTGATGTCCGAGACATCGAGGGTGGCCGTGTCGAAGTCGTTGTCGTAGCTGGAGTAGACCTTCTCGTTCAGGAACGTCGCCATCACCCATGTCGCCCACTTCTTCATCCGCTGCGTGCCCATGGCGTAGGCACACGAGATGTAGTTGTAGAAGACCGCCACCTTCATCCAGACAGTATGAGACGTTGCCGTGTTGATCACCGGGTCGGTGTTCAGCGTGTCGTCGTGCTGGATGAGATACCCCCGGCTGTCACCCCGGATCAGATAGCCCTCGTTGACACAGAGGCTGGTCGGCGAAAAGTTGATGGGGAACCGGCCACCGCTCCATGTAGTAAAGCACGACGTTTTGGTCATCGGTTTGTTCAGATCGAGGACCACCAGGATGTCGTTGTCGGTGAGGTTGGACGTGATGCCGGCGTAGCTTCTCATCGTCCAGTAGACCCGGTTGTTCTTCACGTCGAAGCGGCCGCCGATCGAGGTCTTCTGGGCCTGGGTCTGGGTCCACCGCTTATACCGGGTCAGCAGGTGCTCGCTGATCGGCTGGACATCGTAGCCGTCCGTCATGTACCAGCCGCGTAGCGAGGGGAACAGGATGACCCGGCCCAGGTTGACGATGCCGTCATGCGAGATACAGCCGATCTTCGTCGAGATGGGCCTGACGACCGTGGCCCCCCTCCCCTGAGCGTCCAGAATCCCTTCCAAGCGGTAACAGGAGGACTCGCAAAAGACCACCGGGTAGATGTCGATCTGGCCAAGGCCAGTGACCCCCCCATCTATAGTAGTGATGAAGTCGTCGGCGCACGTGTCTTTGGCACCGGGGATGCCTTGCAGGACGACGTTGTTGGCAACCGTTTCGGTGTCCGAGAATGGATTCGCGCCGACCCCCGAGAACCAGTTGGCATCATTGGCGGCCACCCCAAAACGGGCAGCTCCTGGCGAGGCGGTGTCGCTTGACCCGCCGTTGGTGTAGAGGGGTTCCCCGAGCTGGGCGTCGGTGAGATTATCCACCGAGACAAGGGTGCCCATATGGGCTTCCAGCACCTTGTAGAAGACCTGGCCGGCGTCCTTGGTGCGCCATATTTCGATGAAGAGGTTGTCCAGATCCCAAAGGGTGGGGTTCGGGGTTGCCGCTGAATTGAATAGCTGAGCCATCGCCCAGGTAACTTGATTCGGGGCAATCCCGATCGGGTTGAGGGTCAGCACAGTAGTCGGGTAGGTGTAAACCGGGCTTCTGACTACATACTCGACCCCGGCCGCCGTAACGGCCTTGTAGGTGTGCTTGACGGTGAAGGCGTAGAGGTAGCTATGGGTGGCGCCAGGCGTGCCCACGGTCGGAACAAAGGCCCCGGCATACGCCCCGCCGTTGATGGCCGGCAGCCCCGCCATAGTCAGATGGATGTCCGTATCCGCCCCAAAGTAGAGCTTCCTCACGAGGAATGCTTTGTCATCAAAAGTATTAGTGATGTCGGTGGAGCCGGGGATAAGGTAGTGGTCAGTGCCGTTGGCGAAGGGATGAATGCGGGCGAAAGTCCCTCCCGTTGTCAGGAACGGTCGGTTCGACGAGGCGGTGGCTAAAGCCACGTTCCCGCCGCTGTAGTAGAATCCGGTGATGGTCGGACCCAGCACCTCTTGCCAGGCACCAGGCTCCCACTTGCCCTTGGCGTCAAGAGAACACAGAGTCTTGTAGAGCTTAGTGTTGGAGAAAGCCAAGAGAAAGGCGAACTGTGCCCCGATGGGCAGGCGCCAGAACCAAAGCTGGGAGAGACGGGTGACGCCAGACGGCAACTGCTCGACGATGGGCACGACATCGCTACCGGGCCGCTGGTAGGGCTTCCCGTGGATGTCGATCAGGATGTTGTCGAACAGGTAGCCGGCTTCCTTCGGCCCATCGATGAAGATGTCCGTCATGCCGCCGGAGAAGTCATCGACTAACAGATCCGTCATCACTTCACTCCGGACAGAACGGTGCTGGCCGCGTATAGCCACTCGATTTTGGCGTAAACTTCAGGGCGTTCATTCACATCACCCATCACCACAATTACCGAATCCTTACCGCTATAATACTGCCGGCCACGTTCCCAGATGCCTGCGTCCCGCTGTCGTATTTGAATTTCACGTAGTAGGGTACGTTTCCGGTGAAATCGACCGTAAACGGGCCGACGGTCAACGGCATGTCGTTAACGGTAGAGTTAGAGATCTTAGACCAGTTGTACCCGAGCTGGTGGTCGCTGGTGGTGTTCCCGGAGTTTACGGATACAGCAATCTCAAAGCTAGTCTGCCCGGAAACGCGGGTGACGTTGATGGTTCCCCAAATTAGGTAGGAGCCAGCAGTTGGGGTTATAGACGTGACGTTGGTGAAAGTTCCGGCTGACGGCGTAGTGGCCGATGAGGATACAACACTAATGAACCGCTCACCGATATACCCGGCCGTTGCCGCTGATCCATCGGTGACTCCGTGCATCTTCCCTCCGGCGGTTTCAAATGTCTTGGCGCCGGTTAGCGTCTGAGTTGTGGTGTTAACGACCCCGGTGACGCCTGACGCCGCTGACACCAGCTTAGATCCAGATATTGCCGCTGAGCCGGAGACATTGGCGTCGGCGATTAATCCCCAACTCATATTACCCGATCCATCGTTCAGGAAGGCTGTGTTAGCCGCCCCCTGGCTCGCCGGGAAGCTCGTCGCCACGTTGTTGATCTTCACCACATTGCCCGTGGAGTTGACCTGGAACTGGCTGCTGCCGCCCACCGAGAACAGGCTGGTCGGCGTTTGCGTCCCCACCCCCACCTTCTGGGAGGTATCAACCGTCATGGCGACCGTGTTCCCGGTGCCGAATCTCAGCGGCGTCGAACTGATCGTCGTCGCATCCGTCGCCGAGGTGTTCGAGTTGAACACGAACTGCTCGGTCCCGTTGGTTCTCAGCCAGAAGGAGGCGTTGCCGTTCGCCGTGTCGGATAGGGCGAACCTCACGTCTGACCCGGACGACACTTCCAGCTTGGCTGCCGCGTTGAAGAACGTCGAGGTTCCGATGCCAAGCCTGGCGTTGGCCGAATCCCAGAAGAAGTTGGAGTTGTCCTGGCTGAGCGTGTTGGCACCTGTCGCAAATGGCACAGATCCAGCCGTGAATGCCGGAGTGACCACCTTGCCGTTGAACGTCGTCCAGTCGGTGCTGGACAGATAGCCGTTGGCCGAGGTCGTGGCCACCGGGATGGCGATGGTCCGGTCAGCGGTGAGGTTGCCCCCGCCCGTCAGCGGCGACGTGGTGTTGATGTTCCGGGTGGCGGCCAGTGCCGTGGACGTGTCCACGATGGTCCGCCAGGCGCCGTTGTAGTACCGGAAGGTCGCGTCCCCGGTGTTGTAGTAGATGCGGCTCGTCGAGGCGGTCGGGTCGCTGCCAAGCTGCTCAAGCTGGGCCTTCTTGAGCTGGCCGTTGATGTCAGCGGAGAGGGCGTACTCCGCGATGAGGAACACCGCGCAGAAGAGGCCGAACAGGATCAGGCCGTGCTTGAGGGTTTTCATCCAATTCCTACCAGAGTGTAAGTTCCAGCGCCGGGAGCGACCCCGAAGGTGACCGTCACGTGTGAAGCGTCGGCCGACGTGATGTCGGCGCCGATCATCACCTGAAAGTTGTTGGCGTTGTCCTTGAACTGCCACAGGGCCTTGCGAGCGTCGGGCATACTCGCTGATACGTCGTAGGTCACGGTCGTCGTCGCTGCCCCCCAGTTCGCCGCGTCCTGGAGGTAGTAGTTGTCCGTTGCTACCTTCTTCCATGTTCCCCCCGTATCGACGAAGACCTCGTTGGTGTCCGTCGCAAAGTAGAGCTGGCCTTTTGTCCCGGCACCGGGAGTCGGAGGCGAGCCGGTGGTGGCGTTTTGGAGACGGGCACCATACATCTGCCCGGTGAGGTAGAGATCATTCCATTTGTTCCCGGAGGTGCCGAAATCTGTCACCCCGTCCGTCAGTGGCTTGATCACCGAGTCGGTAACCAGGAACCCCTTGACGCCATGAGACGTGGAGAATAGCTGGAGGTTGTCGCCTGCCCCGGTGCCACCATACAATGACTGCCCGGCTCCACGTCCCGCCAGCAGTGCGAACTGGGTGTGGCCAGCGTCCCCGGTGGTGAGTCCGGAGAGCGTGTCGTGGGTGATCTCGGTGTCTGGGAGAGACGGCAGCCAGGTGCTGGTGCCGGCGTCCCAGAAGGGCACCATGCCGTCAGCGACCCCGGCGTTGATGTTACGGAGGCTCTGGATCGTCGCCTGGGATATGGCCGTCGTGCCGTCACTGATGGTGCCGGACAGAAACAGGTCTTGGAATCGGTGGGTGGCGTCACCCAGATCTGCGGCGTTGTCCGCCGCTGGCGTGAAGAGCGTGCCGGTAAGGGTCAGCGTCGTGGCGGTGATGTTGAGCGCCGCACCCGAGGTGATGTCCCCGGTGGACATCGCCGTCGTCCCGGTGGTCACCGTCGTCGCCGTAATGGCTGCCGCCGCGAGGGTGGCGGCGGATACCTGGACAGTGCCGGTGAAGCTGTTGAGGATCAGGTCCCCGGCGGTGGTCGAGTGCGTCCCCGCCAAAAACGTCTGGGTTCCGATGGTGGCGGAGATGGCGGAAATTGCGCCCGTGGTGGTCAGGGCGTTGTCACCGAAGCTGATGGCGTGCGAGCTGTCGGTGATAGATCCGCTTCCCAGCGTCAGGTTGCCGATGGTTGTCCCGGTGGCCAGCGACGAGGCGGCTCCAGTGGCGGTAAGCTTGTTCGCCGTCAGGTCGCCAGTGGTCATCAGGTCCAGGGCGTTGAACGAAACGGTCCCCGACGTGTCGGCGATGTTACCGCCCGTGATGGTCATCGTGCCGGTCTTGAGTGACCCGCCAGTGATGGCCCCAGTCGTCGTCAGGTCGTTGTCGGTGAAGTCGATGGCATTCGATGTGTCAGAGATGGTCCCGCCAGCGATGGTCATCGTGTCGATGAAGGCGCTGCCGGCTAAGAAGAGATCCTGGAACTGGTGAGTGCCGTCACCGAGATCCCAGGAGTCGTCAATGTCCGGACGGAAGTGACGCGCCACCTGGATGAAGCCTGTGCGTGCCCCTGAACCATCGCCAGCCCCAGCCCAGAGGGTGAGGTTGGTCCCGGCGGATCTTCCACCGAAAATGTTCTGGCCAGAATAAAGGCCCACAACCGCAGCGCCTGACGAGTCAATTTCGTCATAGCCCTTCCTCATCACCCAGTTGTCTTGGGTACGCTGTTCCCAAGCTTGGAGGATAGAGTCGGCACCCCAGTCGAGGTCGGCAATCTTGTGCCACGACGGCGTGGCCTCGCCTTCGTACTGGAGCCACTTGTAGCTGGCGGCCTTGCCGTCGCCGTCGT
>Ga0315284_10016245_pt1 | contig 10569 bp, 9 predicted proteins | sample YL17G09_16_MG_FD_203696 | JGI IMG/M metagenome (GOLD analysis project Ga0315284, IMG submission 203696) | Sediment microbial communities from Yellowstone Lake, YNP, Wyoming, USA - YL17G09_16 | ecosystem: Environmental > Aquatic > Freshwater > Lake > Sediment | place: USA: Wyoming | collected...
GTTTCTCAGAACGGTGCCGCTGTTTGTGGCGTGGACCGCAAACGGCACGAACCCATGCGGCACTCCAGATCATCAGGACAATTGCGCGAGGGACTCCTCCCGCGACGGACCAGAAAGCGATGGCGACCAAGGGAGCATGAAATTGATGCCGAGGGTCTTTTGCCAATTCGTTGAGGCAAAGAATTCCAAATAACGGCAAGCCAACAGCCATGCGAGCTGGTGAAAGTAAGGGGATAAATGCCAAGGGTGCCAACATCATCAGTGCATAAAGCATGGTTGACATGGTCCACAGTTCACCGAAGAGCAGGCCTGGTCGCGAAACCATTGTGCGGACGATCGCTTCCGGAGTCTCTCCAAATTTTGCAAAATATCGGGCGTAGTGAACCTCGTCGCCGGAGCGAAACCAGGGCATCACAACGCGCGTTGCCGACCAAAGATAAACCACGCTGAATACGCTGAGAGCAATTCCCGCTAACAGGACGGAACGACGGTGACCTCCTCCTTTGCCAAGGGGATCACCGCTCGTGACGGTGAGTTCTCTCAACGCAATCCACAAGCCCAACGGTCCGAAGACAATGGCATAGTCTTCTTTGACCGTGAGCGTCCAAGCCAAGCCCAACAGAGTTCCCCAGAAATGCCTGCGTTCCAGTTGATCAAGAGTCATCAGGAGTAATAGCACTCCAAATGCCTCGGGGCGAAATGTTTTCAAATCGATTTCAATGTCAAGAAACTGCATCGGCGCATAAATCAAGTAGGCCATCGACACTGACAGGGCCAGCGTTGTGGCTTGCTGCTTCGCAACCAATGGCTGGTAAGAATTCACGCTCCCCGCATATCTCTCGAGACAGCGTTTTGTCATCCAAAAGATGGGGAAAACACCGAGAGACAACGCGGTCGATTCACAGAGCTCGAGAAGAAGATGGGATGGCCAGATGACATAGAACGGCAATAAGAACAGATGAATGAACTGAACGTGCTCCCCGAAGAACAGACCTTGATCAAGATAACTTCGGAAGCCCTTCCCATGAAGAATGTTCCAAAGGTGCTCTTCATACATCACCGAATCACCATGCGGCACCAGAAGATTGAAATACAGACGCCAATTCATCGTCGTAAAAATGACGATATACAGGCAACTCGCAAGGCACAGCCAACGCAACGCTTGGGAATTCGTACTCGTTTTAGAGCGGGAACTGTCGTGATCCTTTGCGGCCTTTGGCAAAGCCTCATTCCCGGAAACCACTGCCGCTGTTGTTGATGCGGTGATTGCAATGGATCGCATGCTGAAAAATGTCGTGAACCAACCGGCCATGCAGCCGGCCAACCAAAATTGCGGGGTCGCTGCCATCAAATCCGAGAGGCTCGTCCAGTCGAGGGCATGTGCCACGATCCACGCCCATTCCCAGCAACCCATCAAGCAGAACCAGCACCAGCCATAGGTACCCCACTGGATAAACGTGGCGACAAATCCAGCGTGCGTGGACCGTGCTAACCAAATCGTTCCGAGCAACCCAGTCAGGACAGATGCGATGCCCACAGCCAACACGATCAAACCGAACGGGATCTCGCGTGTTTTCGAGAGAGACTCGGCGTGGGGTGGCACTTGAACAAGGTATTGCCAAGTGGTTGGACTGATAAAGTTGGCTGACAGGTGTGCGGAAGACAACCAAAACTGCAGCGTACTCGAACACAGAAAGACGCCCACAACGACAACTCCGCACGCAAACAAAACTCGCGTTGGAGACGTTCTTTCCGATTCGGATTCATTGAACTTGGTCGCCATAGAGTCATTCTAGTGGCTCCCTCGAAATAGAAACAACGGACGCTCCAAACGAATTTCGAAGAGGGGTTCTTAAAGAACCACACCGATGAAGGGCCGCAAGCACGTTTCCCCCAAAGACAACTCGACAATGACTGCCCGCAGGAGACAACGCTCTTGGCCACTTCTGGGTGTGACGTCCGAATTCTTGAGAACCGGCCTACAAAACGACCTCTTGATGCGTTAAACGTATCCTCCAATCCGCACTTTTGCGACGCAAGCAGTCTCGTGGTAATCCGTGGACGGCGAGTCCTGTCGCTCGGCCAACCCGCGGCAGGCATCACATACGGAAAATCCTCGGGGATAAGGTCGCCGCTCAAGGGGCTCTTGGCGGGCGTCGAAAATCCCGCCGATCGCGCAATGGTCCGCCGCGTTCCGCCCTTCAAACTCCCCTGCGATCACTTCTCTGAAAACCGTGACCGGAGGTGTGGAACGTTTCGGGCAGCATCCCGAGAGGTCATTTAAGGCCATCAATTCCCAGTTGACATTATTCCCCGTGGACGTTGTCCCCGTCCCGCAGACCCTTCCAAGATGCCCGTTGTTCACCCGCATGTTTGCCGGACTCACACCAACCGTCAGCGTCAATGAGAGCGTCCTCACGATTTTTTCGCGATCATCGGTGGCTGAACGCGTCCGGGTGTTGCTCACGTCGATCGGGGAGTGTGACGAGCCGTGCGATGGCGATTTTTGTTCACTGGGAGCATGGTTCTGTCACACGATATTTTGTCGTCGGATGTTATTTTACTGAAGGGCGTGCATCGCCCTGCTTCCGCCATCGAGTATCGGCTCTCTGCGGCTACCGAGGACGGCAGATTGTTCGGTTCTGTCCGCTTCGTCGGATTCGAACCGACTGCGTCACCTCAACAACGGAGGAAGGAACGACGGCCTCCAAAGGCAACCTGCAACTCCGTTTCGAACGCGGCGAAGATTCAATGGTGGTTGCGAGTTCAGTCCATCTCCGCCACGACAGGATTCGAGAGAATGCCAACGTCTTCAATCTCAACCTCCATCCGGTCACCCGGTTTGATGAACACCGGCGGCTTGCGGGCCGCCCCGACTCCCGGCGGCGTGCCTGTAAAAAGGAGGTCTCCAGGATGCAACGTGACCAACGTTGAAACATGGACGATCAATTCTTCGATGCTGAAGATCCATTCTCGCGTCGTCGAGGCTTGCATCGTGATACCGTTCAATCGCAAGCCAATTTTCAGGTTGGTGGGATCCACTTCGTCTGCGGTGACCAAATAGGGGCCCGTCGGTGCAAACGTGTCCGGCGTTTTTCCCAGCAACCATTGCCCACCCGGTCGTCCCTTTTGCCAGTCACGAGCGGAGACATCGTTGCCCACAGTATAACCCGCGACGTACTGCATGGCGGATTGCTTGCAAATTCTCTTTCCGCGTTTGCCAATGACAACCACAAGTTCAGCCTCGTAATCAACTTCATGAGCCGCGTGTGGCACGACGACGGCATCTTCTGGGCCGATGATGGCCTGTGGAAACTTGTTGAACACCACCGGTTCGGAGGGAATGGGCGAGTTGGTTTCAATCGCATGATCACGATAGTTCAGACCAATGCAGATCACTTTTCCTGGATCGGAAAGGGGAGCTTGTAACCGTCCCGTCACAAATGGGCCCTTTGCCAAGCCAACGGCCAAAGCCGATGCGGCCCTCATCAGACCTTGATCGGCGGCAAGAATCGCCTTCATCGTCTGCGGAAGATTCGGATCCACGTCGCACAGATCGACAAATCGACCATCCAGAGCCAATCCGACAACGCGAAGCCCATTTTCCGTTTGAAGTGTTGCCAATCGCATGAACGACCACCTGAAAAGACTCAGCAATCAAGTTAATTTTGACGGATCTTCATGAGCGACTATCCGCATTGACGTCACCGTGAGATGACTGAAACGTTCGCCAACACCGGCTGTGTCTGAACACGCGGGAAACGTCACTTCTCGGCTTGAAGAGACGCAGCCCCCCAAGACAATTCCGCATCACAAATTCTTCGTGGTGTTCGCCGATTTCTAGAACTCGTCAATGCTCAACGCCTAGGCCGGAAACTTGACCTTGATTGAGAGCGAATCAGCATCGCTAGTCTCTCATAAAACGTGTTCCCGGCCCAGTGGCTCATCAAGCCGAAGAGGAAACTGCGACTCCTGCCAAGACACGTCTGCCGGAAGCAACCCATTTCAGAAACATGCAGCGGACGTTCCTTCGCGCATCGCGGATGGCAACACTGATCCTGCGGAACACCACGGCAAAATCCCGCTCCCCTTCCACGGGCTCGCCTTGAGCTGACAGACCCTGTGTCCGCCAAAATTTTTGCGAACGGGGTTTCGTTGGCGTTTGAAACCGCTTCGACGAAGTGTGTTTCTGAAACACGAATCCAATTTCCGGTAACCTGTTACAGGGGGCGAACGACCGAGATCGGACGAAGATAATCATTCAGCGTATCTGGACTGACGACCCCACCACCCATTCCACTCTTGCCGACACCGCCGTACGGCACTCCGTGAACGACGACGTTGTGAGCGTTGATCCAGCCATTGCCGGCAACGAACGCTTCCGCCACGCGGGCACAGCGTTGCAAGTCTTTGGACCAAACACTGTTCCCGAGTCCGTATTCTGTATCGTTGGCCAGTCGCACACCGTCCTCTTCAGACGAAAACGGTGCCAGAAATGCAACCGGCCCAAAAATTTCTTCGCGAGCCGCCACATTGTTCAGTGAGCCGGCCAACAGTGCTGGCTTCACATAAAATCCCTTCTTGCCTGGAACGTGGGCCTCTCCGCCTTCCAGAAGCAGATCCGCACCATCGGCTACCCCCTTTTTCAGGTAGCTCAAAACTCGAGTGCGTTGCTTGCTACTGACCACCGGACCCATTTGCGCCTTGCTGTCCATTTGATAGCCCACCTGCACAGACTTCATACGAGTCACACACTCCCCCACGAAATCGTCGTAGATGTCGCTTTGAATCAGCCAGCGAGTCGCATCACAACAGACTTGCCCGCTGTGAAAGGTAATCGCTTGCACAAGCTTCTCAGCCGTTTGCTGAATATCAACATCGTTGAAAATAACGGCAGCTCCTTTACCTCCCAGTTCGCATTTGACAGGAATCAAATTTCGACCGGCCGCCTCAGCCACCATCCGGCCAACCTCGGGGGAACCCGTGAAACTCATTCGGCGAAACTTCGGATTTTGAGAAATTGCGGCTCCGGCCGTTTCTCCAAGCCCAGTGACAACATTCAGAACACCCTCGGGCAAAAGGTCCAGTTCTTGAATGATGCGGCACAGGTACAGGGAGGAGAGTGGCGTATCTTCCGCAGGTTTCAGCACACAGGTATTTCCCGCGGCAAGAGCAGGAGCGAGTCCCCAGCCCGCCAGAAGGAACGGAAAATTCCAAGGGATAATGAACCCACAGGGACCCCATGGCTTACGAGAGACCCAGGCTTCATGATTCTTCACCGCAATGACCTGTCGATAGTTGACGGCCTGAGACAGGTCGGCAAAGTAGCGAAAGGTATCAATGAAATTCTGAACGTCACCAAGAGCCTGATTGTAGATTTTCCCGCAGTCCAGTGACTCGACTGCGGCGAAATCGGCCTTACGTGTCTCTACGGCATCAGCAATCCGGTGCAGACACGCCGCACGTTCCGCGACCTGCATCTTCGCCCAACCGCTTTTTTGAAAAGCGTGATCGGCCACGCCGACGGCTTTGTCAACGTCCGCTTTCTTGAAACTCGTCACCGTTGCAATCTTTTCAGCCGAACCGGGATCTACAACATCAAATGTCTGATTGTCCTCTGCTTCCACCCAGCCACCACCCACAAAGGATTTATGGAGCGGTGTGGCCAAAAATTTAAGCACCGCAGCGGAGACTTCAACAGATTGCTCAACGGGGGACGTCGACATCAGAAAAATCCTTGATTTGGTCGGAACATATCAGGCAAACACAGAGGGCAGAATGGCACAGGCAAGCGAAACCGATGAGGCCCAAGTTGCGTACCAATAATATCACTATCAGCGTGGGGATCATCGCTCAACGCATCAGATCAATGCATCAACAATACACAACTTAATGTTGGTTGTGAATTGATTGGAGATTAAATCGGTCCGCACGATTCAACAGAAGCAATCCGAATACCTGTCGAGATTCGGATTGCTTCTGAGGCGATTTTCGGCAGCGGTATACGGCTCTGTTTTTCATCGCAAACAGTGAACGTTGCTGATGTGGACGGACCTTGATCAAGGATGAAAAACCTTCCAAGGCGGTGGTGTCGCTTGAAACCACTCTCTTGAGCGACGAGTCTCATCCCACTTTTTGAAGCGGCTTGGTCTTGATCGCGGCGACGGCCGTAACAAGTGGAAACTTGAGAGTAAATGTGGTTCCCGTCCCAACCGCGCTGTCCACTCGAATCCGACCCCCATGCGATTCCATCACATCTCGTGCGAGTGAAAGACCCAGACCCGTGCCGCCCTGACCTTGTGTGTCTGCCACTTTTGTGGTGAAGAACGGTTCAAAAATCTTGCGTAACTTTTCGGCGGGTATCCCACAACCGGTGTCGCTGACACTGATCTCCGCATGACACGACTCGTCGTTGGAACGAACACCGATTTTTAGCCGACCGCCAGACTCCATGACCTGTCGTGCATTCACGATCAAATTGAGCAGGACTTGCTGTACTTGTCCCGAGTTGACGTTGGCCAAGGTCGGATTGGCAAATTCCGTGACCAAGTCGATACGAAATCGCTGCAAATCTTTTTCCACAAGAACCAAAACATCTTCGACCAGCACGACGAGGTTCATGGCTTCACGCCGGTCAGACTGCTGACGAGAATAAGACAACATCCCGGTCGTGATTTTGGCCGCCCTCTGTCCTGCAAGAAGGATCTTGTCGAAGGCCTTGTCGCGAGTCGCGGCATCTTTGTGACGGACACCCATTTTGGCATAGTTGATCACGGTCGTGAGGATGTTATTGAATTCATGTGTGATGGAAGCCGCAAGCACGCCAACAGAACTCATCTTCTGAGCCTGAAGTAATTGTTGATGCATGAGCTGTAATTTTTGCTCAAGATCAACAATTTTCTTGACCTGACGATCCTCAGTATCAGTCATCCGAATCCCTCATCTGTGTTGCCGCCGGAATGGATTTCGGCATGCGTGTTCCGAATCAATCCTTGGGGACTATCGGACTGAAACCTGAAGTGACTTCACGTTTCAGCCGGCCTCCCGAAAAATCGACAAACATCACTCGCCACATGGTTAACATGCGGAGAGAATGGGACTCTGCGTGGACAGGGAGGCCTGGATGCAGCAGGTAACTGTCTGGAAAAACGCCTGCTGACAGTCCGGAAGGAAACGGGGTGGAGACATTCGTGTCCTGATTTCGACGAGTTATTTTGTTTCGCCGTCGGTCTTCGGGACATCGGCCTCGATCGCCGTTTTTGCCGGTTTTTCATGACCTGTATGCTCCGAATGGGCCTGCTCAATGTGCATGTCGATGTGTCCCGTATAGGGTTTGTCGTCGATCTGGATTTTCAAATCCGCGTGCAAAAGTTTTGCGTCCAAAATTTCATGAACGATCGATTCATCGACGATCTCAAAGAGGGATGTTTTTCCTTCTCCAACACCTTCTTGAGGGACGGGCTTCAGCATCCAAGGATTTTTTCCATGACTCGCAACAGCGACTTCTTGTGCCACTGTTCCTTGAGGCGTTTTTGCATCCTTGCCTAACACAAAAACTCGCAGCGTATGCTGGTCGGCATCGAGCACAACTTCGGCGTGAAACTCTTCATCCCCAAGTTCCACCAAACTACCGCCATGCGGGCCTTTGGCACTATGGTCGTGAGCGTGGGCGTGGTCGGCCGGTGCTTTTTTGATTTCGCTAGCCGGCTTGTACCCAGAATCCGTCCCTCCACATCCGATCGCAAAGCAGATCATTGCCGAGAAAAATACAATCACTGCACTCGTTTGTCTCATCTGACGAATTTCCTTTCGTGTTCACTCGAACACATGTCTGTCAAAAAACACTCCACCGGCGAAGAGAGATCGTGTCGCATTATTGACACTTCGCAGATCGTGGACAACCCCCATGCGTTGTGTTTGAGACTCGTTAAGCACAATCGTCGCATCGACCGTGCAGCGGTCAACCGAATTCCACGATCTCGACTCATGCGGATTCCGTCAAATCACCACCGCCAATGATCTCCTCCGTATTCGTTCCAAATGATTGCCAACAGAAAACACCGTAAGTGTTCTCAATTCTCTCCCCACACCACATTCAATCCTGTTCGAAGTCTGTTTCCCGTTTCGTTAATTTCTCGTCCATTTTTTCAACTATTTCTGCTAAACGGTCTAACGTGTCAGTTTCGCGAACTGCGACATGTGCGGTACAGTCCCGCCATGATCGCCTCCCCGCCCTTTAAACAATGCGGCGCAGCCTTCTCCAATCCGGCGGACTAGCGTTCAACGCATAATTTCACGCCGGATGCCTCCCCCCGGCTCACTCCTTCGGCTTGGCCACGCGGTGCATTCGTGTTTATCTCCTCGGCGGGCCGCCACAGATTGATATGTGGGATATCAATCTGCGGCGCCGGTGCCGGGGATGCGGTTTTGCGAGCATCTGCCGCAGCTAGCGGCGCGGGCTGGCAACATGTCGCTAATCGACAGCGTAACGTTTCCGAACAACGATCACCCGTTCAGGATCTATCAGACACTCACGGGGCGCGAGTCGCGCGTGCCACTGGGAGCGAAGACAGTGCTGCCGCCGTCGCGCTCCGACGATCCGCATATGGGGGGCGCCAGTGGGCCGTCGAGCGAATCGGCAACTACCCGGACGATACCCAATTCACGGCGGGTGACAATGGCATCCGACTGGGCTACTTCTGCTGCGGAGCGAATCATTGCCAGTCGCACTTTGGCCGACTCTGATGAAAGCCTTATCAAGGCCGCATCTAGCCTTTAAGAGTTGATCATGGTTTTGGGCATACACTGAGTTGGCGATTATGAAATAACATTCGCCAGCATTGGACCGGATTGGGAAACGGCCTGATTTGCGGACGACCAGCTTTCTACCAAATCATCACCTGATTGACCTGACCACGCCCGTGCTGAGATCAGTAAGGCGACTGCCGAATTGGTATCGGGCATTGCCTCCGATGTTACTCCAATCGAGTTTGCCAAGGGGGCTTTCGACCTTCTCAACTGGTTGGTCACCATGCGTTTGATCAGCCACTCGTTCATGTTGACCTGAATCCATCCGTCAGGATGAGGCGATCGGCTTCAGTGATCCGATAAACCATCTGGCTGAACGATAATCGCCTGATGGCGGGTGCGATCAGTTTGCACAGATCCACAGGATCTTGCTGGAGTTCTTCGTTCATCAGCCGGGCGAATCTCGGATATTCCCCCCGAAACGATTCTGGAATCAATGCCACATCGTCCTGGCTTGCGGCAAGCAGCCAAAACACGATGCACTGAGCGGCTCAGGCGTGATTGCCTCAACAGATCCCGGAATAGGCTCTTTAGTTTCAATGATCGGGCATAACCAAATTGTTCGTCGCCAGGCTGGCCCGCCGTGGTCAAGCTACGGCCTACACTCTGGCCCAATTTCTGTCGATCTCGGGCTCCTTCCGCCAGTCCTGCCAGAATCGGCGGGATGAACATTCCGCCAAGAATATTCGGCATGCCACGCAAATTCATCGGATTTCTGGAAGGTTTGGAAGGATGCCGAATGGATTCCTGTACGGCTTCCACAATACGAGTCGGCTCGGGATAAGTGCCCTCCCAATTTGGGTCAAGACGCAGAATTCGTTGCTGCAATGGCGGGTGAGTGGCCATTGGGGAATTTGAAGAGATTCGCTTGATGGAGTCGCCAAAGAAAAGAGGGGCTGTGTCCAAGGCTTCGGGCGATTGAATCTGCGTATGATTGGTCCAGCCACCGATGGTTTTCAAGGCACCGGCGATGCCATCCGGGTTGCGGGTAAACTGAACAGCAAAGGCATCGGCCAGAAACTCACGCTGGCGCGACAAGGCGGCCTGAATCAATTGGCCGAGAAAATAACCGAGATATCCCCGTACAAAGAAAGGCGATGGCGATCACATAAGACGGCCAGCGGGTTGCCCTTGTTCTCTGTATCGTCGCTGCTGGAACGGCGGGTCGTGGTATTGTCCAAAAGCCGAAGTATGGTTCGACCAATGATGCTTAGAAACACGAGGTCGTAGAGAACGCCAATCATGCGGATATTAAGTCGCATGTCGCCATTCAGGATATGGCTGAATTCATGGGCAATCAGGCTTTGAAGCTGTTCGCGTGAGAGGGCCTAAAGTGTGCCGCGACTCACTCCAATCACTGCATCCGTAGGTTTATGGCCGGCTGCACAGGCGTTGATACCTTCTTCGTTGTCCATGACTATAGACGGGCGGAACTGGCACTCCAGAGGCGATCACTATTTCCTCCACAATATTCAGAAGTCGCTTTTCCAGTGGACTTTTCATATCCTGCGGCTCAATCAGCCTGCCGCCCAACGATTCGGTAACGACCGAACCACCCGATGCCAAGGCTACTCTCTTGCCCAAGTTGGCCGAGCTGATGATAGTGCCCGTGCCAAAATTGTTGTTCCACCAATCCGCAGGTTCAGAACAGCAACCCCGAATAACCAGATCAGTCGGTTGGAATGACGGCGGGCCATGTCTTGTTGTTCAAAAAATGACGTAGGGCCGCCTCTGGACAGGGCTTTTTAATTTCGATGGCTT
>Ga0315284_10016248_pt1 | contig 10568 bp, 16 predicted proteins | sample YL17G09_16_MG_FD_203696 | JGI IMG/M metagenome (GOLD analysis project Ga0315284, IMG submission 203696) | Sediment microbial communities from Yellowstone Lake, YNP, Wyoming, USA - YL17G09_16 | ecosystem: Environmental > Aquatic > Freshwater > Lake > Sediment | place: USA: Wyoming | collected...
AAATATACTAATAAGAATCAATTCTCTCCTGATTTTGTTCTTTCATTGTCATCCAATAACTTTTCTCGGTCATCCCGAAACTGTTTAAGCAAATAACCAATAGTTTCTCTTTCTGGTTCTTCTACCATCGCTTCTGCAAATCTATGAATATCCTTATCAGTAGGTTGCCAATCAAACTCTTCACAGATTGCCGCAACATTTTTTCCAATCGGAGTCATATTAAAAGCACATTCAATTATACCCGCCTCTTCCAGTTTATCAAGATAATCAATGATAACCATAATAGAAATATAAGAAGGGTCTATTATCCAGTCTTCTGCTTTAATACGTTCAACAATTGCATCAAATTTTCGTTTATTCGTCATAGAGTCATATCATATCAATTGTAGAGCAAAAGTCAAGATCAAAAATATAACCAATCAGCATCCCGTTTGAATTTGGGAACTTCGGCATCATAATCTCCATTACGAATTTTCGCCATGGCCGCCCGTTCCTGTGCACTACGTTGTTTGTTAAGTATTCGCCGGAAAGATGCAGAGGCATGATTCCAGTGTTTGTGAGAACCACTGTCAATACACCTGGCACGTTTGGCAATGCTCTCCAAGTTGTTTGTTATTTGTTCTTCGGTTGTCCAGTACCAAGCACCATGAGTATACTCATAGGGGTTTTCCAGACTGCGAATGCGCTTCCAACACTTTATGCGGAAGTGCCTATTACGGGTGTACTTGTTTTCAGTTCTCATAGATATGCGAACTTACATTATTGTAAGTTCACATACCAAAAAAAATGAGTTGAGTTGTAAGAATGTTCATGTTGTTAAATTGGTCCGGGTAGCAGGATTTGAACCTGCACTATTCTTGGACCCAAACCAAGTGCCATAGCCAAGTTAGGCGATACCCGGAATGTCTATAAATATTATTACGGACAGTCTTTACTGCTTAAATTACACTTCTTTCGAGATTGCTTCGCGGGCAATTGTTTCTTCGGCTGTTTTTTTAAACTCTTCGGGAAGAATTTCGCCAACAGCTTTAAGAACGTCTTTAGCGAACTCAGCATCGGTTTTGATTCTTTCTTTAACGAACTCTTTGGCAAGGTCGTTCCTTTTACGTTCAACGTCTTGGGCAATCCATACATTTTTTTCATTTAATCCTCGTTTTGCTGATCTCGAATGTCCCATAACTTTATTTCCTTTTGTAAATTGGTAGTCTGCCGTGGAATTGAACCACGCTCTATACCGTGTCAAAGTATTATTCTTCCGATAAACTAGCAAACCATTTCTTGTATCTTACACTATTTAATCCGACTTGTCAAATGAAATCCATCACAAAATTTGCATTTGTAAGCCCGTAAATCTGTTACCCCACCAAAAGATTCTACCATTCTACGATAGATCTCTCTATTAGATTCATCCTTAGACGAATAATATTGTTTAGAACAAATTTCGTTCGTGAGCAAGTTTTTGAACAGCGGCATATATTGCTTGTACAGCAGCACCAACAGTCTCATCACTTTGTGCTACTAAACTTAAATCAGGAATATTTATACCCCTTTGCATATCAATCAAAATTTCACCTGTAGAGCTTATAAACGGCGCAAGACATACTTCTACCTCAATTGGTTTAGTAGCAGACGGAGCAGTAATACGAAGAGATGTAATCCATAATTGGTCAGCAACTTTTAATGGTATAACTACTTCTGGTACTTCTATTGGATTAGTTGGTTCTATTGGCATGTATATAAATAGTTATTGTTGAGAAAACTTACCAATAATTCTTTCTTCCACTTTTTCTGTTTTCGGTTCCCATCCAACTTGCCAACAATTATTTTCATCATCTGAATAACAAAGTAAACATGGATTTCCCTGTTCCCCTCCCACATCGAACATGACTGCTTTTCGTTTCGTTCCATCTGCAAGATCAACTTCTGTTTCACCCCAACACATCATGAAAATATTCGCCATTTTACGAATTTCCGTATCATCCGTAAGTTGGATATTTAGGGTCTGCCATTTATCAACTAATTCTTGGTTTTTCATAAATTTAAATTATAACTCGTTTAATAACTGTCAAATATTGAGGAGGAATGTTTTCATATGTATATAATCCTCTATCTACATAAACAGGATCCTCAAAAAACCGTATCTTCCTTACTTTCTTCAATTCCTTGATGTTAATTGAAAACAGCGTGAAATCATTTATATTTTTTACAAATGGGTCATTATTCAATAATCCTTCCGCCGCTGATTGTGTAAATGCAACGTAAATTCTATCAGGATGATTGGATAATTTATCTTTTTTCTTCGGAACTATTCCAATTTTTAAAATTTTATCTTCATATATTGACGGTGTAATATGATATAGAAAATCAGGTAGGGTTTTTTCTGAAATTTCTTGGTCATATTTAGCATCAAAATATACACCAAACACAATCCCCTTATTAATTAATTCAGTTGCTTTTTTGTAATTATATTTAAAATTTGACTTTGGGATAACAATATGAGACGGAAAATACCCCATAAAATTTTCTATGTGTTTTAACACAGTATCAAATTCTTTTACATCAATCGGTTCATTAATAACCATCTTTATAGTATTATTAACATTCTCATACATCACTCTCCCATCAAAATTCCACATCCTAATTAAATGATATACCGATGATTGAACTTCATGAGTTATTTCCAAACCCTCATATAAAGCAAATTCTTCTACAATACGTTTCATTAACATAAAATTGGCGGCTGCGACTGGATTCGAACCAGTGGTAGTTTTTAGGCTACGACTCTTTAGCAAAGAGTTACAATAAGCCGGACTCTGCCACACAGCCATTGGACAATTTCTTATTGAAATCATCCATAAGTCACATCATGAATTTTGCCACAATTTCTCGCTGGTGAATTTAACCACCAACTCATGGTCGGTTTAACAATGATTACCTTAGATTTGGTACGGATAACAGGACTCGAACCTGTGATAGATTACTCTGGTGCGATGTAAACGCACTGCCATAGCCACTAGGCGATATCCGCATTAAAATTTGGCGGCAAGTGAGGGATTCGAACCCCCGGTGGGTTTTGAGGCCACTTCCGCGTTCAAGGCGGATGCAATAATCCATCTCTACCAACTTGCCTTATACAGGTACAATCCTATGAACTTTTAAAATTTGGTCAATATTTTTTTTAACAAATTCTTTTGCTTCATCACCGTCATCAAATTTTACTTTAAGAGTTATCCATTTCCATGCACAATTTGGAGTATAATAAGGATCTGAAGTATCATCACTTATAACAGTAAATTTAAGTCTCCATTTTTTATCTTCGGTTGTCCAGTTAGGAGCATGAATAATTCCTATTTTTTCCCCATTTAATTTTATCGTTATAGATGAATGTGAATATCCTATTCCGGTATTTCCAGTTAGTTTTGTATAATTTTTAAATGATAATTTCATGTTCTATAAATAACTATAGCACATTGACTAAAAAAGTCAAGAATTAAATTTCAGTCAGTGTTTGGTAGGTGCTTCCCAATGAAGACCGCAATTTACAGATGTCTAATGATCACTTCAACATCTTTCAGCATTCCACTACCCTCAACTGACATAAATTGGTACTCCCAAAAGGAATTGAACCTTTATCCTCAACGTTAGGACCGTTGCACTTTTCCATTTAAGCTATGAGAGCATTTTCATCTAAACTTCCAAGATATTGGTAGGTCCGGAGAGACTCGAACTCTCATGATATCCAATTATGCACGTACCGGGTAGAAACCGGAGCCATTACGAACCCATAAATTATTGTTCGCTTTTTCAACAGGGTGCGAACATCCCCGATAGTATTGAACTTGCCGAAACTGCAAGTTGATTTGGTGTTGATACCGGGGCTCGAACCCGGTTTCCAAGATTGAAAGTCTTGAGATTTACCACATAATCTATATCAACATTAAAAATTTCATAGACACTTACAAGTCACACGATATTCACTATATTTGTCCGTTATTCATGTGATTGGCAAATTCCACCAGTCACCATTTAGTCCACCCTTGTCAGGGGATGTGTCTATGAAATTTTTAGAAAAGATAGTATATTGCTACACCAAAAGCCTGTGACCGCCGATTTTTCTTTCCTCTCGTACTTAATTTATTGCTGTATTTGTCTATATCTTTAACAAGATACGTGACGATACTCTCGGTTAGGTGGTAGTAATAGTTCGTAATATTCCAAACATCTACACTTGACTACTTATTATAAGATGGAAACCTCTAATCCCACTTCCTATACTTCTCTAAATTGATGCGAGTGAAATCTTGTGGATTCTCAACTCGAATAAAAATTCCTTTATGTTTTTCCTCTATCAAATATCTCTCAATATAAGGTATAATATCTATTTCGTCAAATATTTTTTCATAATATTGTTTTAACTTATCTTTGTTCATAAAATAACAGTATGCGGTTTCCTACTCATATTTCGTACTCCCTCGTCCATTGTTTCCCGTTGTGAACGGTGTCATTATACATATCACAAGAGCTACATACATCCTACGTAACAAGACACGTCCGTAGGTTTATTGACTTAACCATACTGCTAAATTGGTAGCTACAATCGGATTCGAACCGATACATTTTCGTGCCTGAGACGAACGACTCCTGCCAGTTGGTCTATGTAGCCATAAATTATTTCTGTAATACCCGCAAAACAAGCCTTGCTTTTTTAAGCTTCTTCTCAGTATTTTCAAATTCCTCTGGACTTACGTTTGCCTTAAACCGTGGACTCCTTATGCGTCTTTCAAGAAAGGCAATATAATCCTCTTCCTGCTTAATTCGTTGTTTCGTATTCATAAAATTGGTGGGCACGAGAGGAATCGAACCTCCACTCCTTACGGAACCAGATCCTAAGTCTGGCGTGGCTCCCGTTACACCACATGCCCTTTAAATTGGTCAGGATACTCAGAATCGAACTGAGGCAACATGTTCCCGAAACATGTGTACTACCATTATACTACATCCTGCGGACTACTAAAATCCCATACTTCTTCTATCTTCCATATTTTCCAAGAAGCGTTCCTGGCATTTATTCTTGCTTGCGTCCAAGCGTCATCATAGGAATTAAATTCATCATCAAAAAACCAATCACCCTTGTAATTCTGTAATGGCTTACGATATAAATAGTATTTTTTCATAAATTAGAATGCTTTGCTAAACTCCATGAGCCAAGTATTTCACTAAGCGGCCTTCATGAGGGGATCATGTTATAGCCCTTGGTTCAGCGTCCATAGGAGTCTTTGTAATTTCATATATCAAGAATCGCCACATGTGGTACTGTCAAAACAGGAAATGGATATGACTCAAACTCATGCCTAAACTCAACCAACCACAAATCAATAACATTTTCTGCACCTCGTCCAACAATTCTTCCTGGCAAAATTCCTAAATCTGTTCCAAAAAACGCCATATCAATCGACACTTTGTCATTATATTTAAACTTCGGTTTATTTTCTAAAGTATATGTCTTCATTCACTATATCATACATCATATTAAAGATTTGTCAAGAAAGAAATTAAAAAGGAGGATTTCACGAGTGTATCCGTCGATACCATTCCACATGGGTACTTTCTTATGAGGAAAGTCCATAATGTCTATCTCTGATTTTATTTGTACAAATAAATTTGGCGGGCTGAACGGGAATCGAACCCGCTTGATATTTTTCCGTGACAGGGAAACGAACTAGCCATTATTCCTCCAGCCCATACAAGATACATTTCTTTATCACAAGAATAGGTGTGATTAGATTTTTTGTTGCTGTATGTATCTTAAAATTGATTGATATATCGGACACTATATGGTGTTAAGGACTGATATATAAGACGCCGTCCGTACTAAAATTGGTGGACACTGAAACGAATACCCAAGTGGTCTAACACAAGATTATTCAATCGGAAAGACTCGTCCTTCATCAGTCGTCGCCTTCAAAGAGCAACGTTGTCCAAAATTGGTGCTACCGGAGGGATTCGAACCCCCATGCTTTTACAGCATAAGCACCTCAAGCTTACGAGTCTGCCAATTTCTCCACGGTAGCATTATTTCTCCCCGAAATAATTTCATGTAATTAGACTTCCAAAATAGTCCAAAATGATATTTTCCATGTAATTAGAAGTCATTTTTGATATTTTTCGTATAATTAGAAATTTGGTGGACGTTTGGGATTCGAACCCAAATCTCTCTCCGCATCTGTCTTCACATTGGAGAGCGTGTTATCCGAGGCAATCTTCCCCATGAGTGGGTCAGACACCATACGCCCATAATATTAATGATATGGAGTGCTGTTACGCTAAAGACCGATTCACAACTTAATGTCAAATCGCCACTTCTTATTCGGTAGTCATTTATCGACTTTACGATATGCTCCGTGCAATCTTCCCTTCCGCATCGGGCAGTGAAATCCAACCTTTATTCAAGGATTTACAGGGTATTATGCATCCAACGATATACGGATTTCGGGGTCATCATCCTGTTAATTCAGGTCTGGTTCACGAGAGTATGACGAGTCACTCATTAAAGATGGCTGCTTCTAAGCCTACTTCCATAACAAATTGGTGCATCCACCGAGGGTCGAACTCGGATCGCAAGATTAAAAGTCTTACAGTCTACCAATTGACTTATGGATGCAAACTAGATACGGTTTTTTCCTCCCTTGCGGGATCCGCTGCCTCTTCCAACTGGGCTACTTCCCCGTGTTGTGGGGAAGGGTGGATTCGAACACACCGACAATGCGGTTTGATTTGGATTTCTTCTTGCTGTCCGTATCTAAATTATATAAGTAATACATCCTCAAATGTATAGAGTCATTGCTATGTTGACTGGGTTCACCCACACTCTGTTCTTACAAACATACTTAAAATGGAGCCGTAGGTCGGATTCGAGCCGACAAAGAAGATGAACTTCATACGAGTTTACAAAACTCGGCCCTTACCAATTCGGGTCACTACGGCATTTTAAAATTGAAATGAAGCCACTTTCGGGAATTGAACCCGATACGGAAGCAAACCGTGTCACCGTAAGGTATTACTCAGTCCAGAGTACCCCATATGGTGGAGTATTGGGGAATTGAACCCCTAATCTATAAGTGGCAAATTATATCTTACGAGTAGCTAGGAATTTCATTTTTGTATTGTATGAAATAATGGTTGGAGAAACCATCCATGCTTCTATTCTTTCCAAGAGATTAATTCCTGCTTTTTGGAATGCTACAAATACCAATTCACTACAAATCCATTTACCACGTTGTTTACGTCCTTCTTTGGTGGTATACAAAATAAATCCTATGAGGGCGATATAATCATATTTTTTCCCCATTTGATTAGCAAGAAAATCTTTTATTATTTCGTCTTGTGCTGGAGTAGTAGGAATTTCAAAAATATCAACTGTTGTATTAGACATTCTATCAGCAATATCCTGACGCATACGGACTCCCTTAGAAGGATATGCTTCTATTATGCGCCCATCATTTAATACAATAGCAGCATGAGTATATCCTCCACGAGAAAAAAACAATATTGTTCTACCTATTATATCATTACCCCTATAAAATGCAATTTTCATGAATATAAATATAGAAAAAGTATCTGTAAGTTGAAAATGGCCCGGTGTATCCGAATCGAACGGATTTCTCCTCCTCTTCAGGGAAGATACATGACCACACATTAGCACACCGGATTAAAAATTGGTGGGCATGGCAGGACTCGAACCTGCAATTTCAATTCCAATTACCGTTCACCGAGTTCGAAGCTCGTGCGGATTACATGCCCGTTTGAAGAAAGTCTGTAACCAATGTAGAAAATAATTAAATATCTTTCTTTTGAATGTCATCTATACTGATAATTGTTGGTTTAATTTCCATTAATAATCGAACAATCTCTCCCAATTTTTTTGATGTTTCATGTGTATTGGGTAATGGACCATGAATACGAGATGAATACATAGTACTAAAATCTTTTACTTCATCTATCACCGATTCCAAACTCTGAATCAAGCGAAACCATGGTTTCCCAACCATAGTAGATGATGAAACATTGTTGTGGAGTATTTCTAAATCAGTCAATCCTTCACGAAGTAATTCTTCATTGACGGTTTGCTTAATAAGCGAATGTAGTTTATTCGTATCCATAAAATTATTTAAATTGACTTTTGTGAAGTAATACCACATTACCAACAACTACATCATCCATTCTTGCTGAACCTGGTTCCGCCATATCCTGCCATATACTTGTAGCTAATTGATTTATTGGCAAATCTTTCATTTTACCTTCTTCATCAATTGCCATTATTGCCCCAGTAATACCTGGTGGTGTAATAATCTGTATATATGCTCCTCCACCAATATAGTCGACAAGTTCCTCCAAAGAAAAGTCCTTTCCATTTCTAGGAGATATTATATATGCCCCACCACTCACAGGAATAAATTTAGCCTGAAATTTAGCCATCTCATTAAGTTTAAACTGATTCTCACCGATATGTTCAAATAATGTCTTCTTGCTCATATGATATAAATATAGACACGAACTATTAAAAATGGCTGGAGCAGACGGATTTGAACCGCCATATCATCGCTTAACAGGCGATTTCATTACCAATTTATGATACACTCCAATAAATTATTTGTCTTTTAAGAGCGTCAAAAATTCCTTGATTTTGTCTTCTCCTTCAATTTTTAAACTTCTTAAAAGTTTATCTGATTTTGAAACATAATACCAAACTTTTTGTGATTCTGGATAAAAAAATATTTGTTTGACAAAAAGTGGTTTTTTCAAACTATCATTAGTAAATCCAACTTGTTGGTTTGTTTTTGAATCAATCCATTTAGAAAATCCATATATCGGATTTGAAGGACGGTTCGTAATCCTATGTTCAAATCCCAAATCTTTCATAATTGCAAAAAAATCCATTGTCTCAATGGTTTCTTTCAATAATGTTTTCATCTTTATCATATATATAAATATAGACTATAACTATTAAAATTGGTGCTTTCTCTCCAGCTGTCACATGCCAAGGTTCAGGGTTTCAAATCTCCCTTGGTATCGTTTATGTGGACGTATATCTATTTAAATTGGTGCGCCGTGAGAGAGTCGAACTCCCCGAGCCATTAAGGCAACAAATTTACAGTTTGTCCCGCTACCCCTACGGTATAACGACGCATATCCAGACATGGTGGTATTCTTTAATTCTGGTACTAACCACTATCCTAAGAGTATTAACCAGTATTATCTTCGGATTATGTCTGAAATTGGTACTCCCATCCGGAATCGAACCGGAGTAGATCGCTCATCAGGCGATTGCACTGCCATTGTGTTATAGGAGTATGAAATTAATGATGCAAGAGGAAGGGGATTCTCCTACATTTTCGTGGTGGTTCCGATCTAACGGGGACACGATATTCTTTAGTTTAAATTACCCTTGCATAAACTGGTAGTCCTATGGAGAATCGAACTCCAGCTCTCTGTCTGAGGAACAGTGGTTCTTCCACTAAACTATAGGACCGATAATGGTGCAATCGGAGAGATTCGAACTCTCAATAGTCTTTCGACAACAAGCTCCGCAAGCTTGGGCCATAATCCAGTTTGACGACGATTGCATTAACTTAAATCTTTTTCTTTACCTGTAATTTTTTGACAAATATTACACACTTGCCGCTCATATTATGGAAGGTTCGATTTATTTTTAGTTAATGAATATGAAATGGCTGGGGTGGATGGATTCGAACCATCGAATGCTTTTTCTTTCAAAGAGAAACGTGCTGCCTCTACACTACACCCCATTATAAAAACCGAGAAGATATTATCCAACAAAATACTGTCTAAGATTGGAACTTAATTTTTTATTCCATATTGGTTGAATTACTAATACTTCACTTTCATCATCACCAATATTAAATTTGTATCCCAATCTATCGTTAAGTTTCCGTAATTTCGCAGTATCAACTAATCCGCTATAACTTTCTAATTCCTTAAACGGAATAACATATGCACCAAAAAGATGAGCAATACCTTTGTTTGAGGTGAAAGAAACAACCCTAGTTTCAGATAAACCATCACACCCCCGCCACAATGATTGTAAACGTTTCTCATCGGGTAGCAAATATTTCTTTATGCCAGAAGGAAGATTGTTGAAAGCATCCACCAAAGCACTACGATTATAATATCCATAGTGATTGGATTGATAAAATGTTATTTCTTTGAAAAATGCCGATATAGGATTTACTTCATTCATACTAATAAATAGTATTAAAAATGATTGAAATGGTGCCAAGGAACGGGATTGAACCGCTGACGCAAAGCTCTTCAGGCTTCCGCTCTACCACTGAGCTACCGAGGCATTTGAAATTGGTCGTCCGTGGTGGAATCGAACCACCAAGTCAGTCTTATCAGGACTGCATTATGCCGTTTAATTAACAGACGAATAGTTCGTTTTCTTATCATTTTGACAATACATATTATCATGAAGTTATGCTATAAACAAGGATGTTTAAATAAAATTCCATCCCATATAATAATAGACGGAAAATTTATCAATTTACAAC
>Ga0315284_10016252_pt1 | contig 10566 bp, 7 predicted proteins | sample YL17G09_16_MG_FD_203696 | JGI IMG/M metagenome (GOLD analysis project Ga0315284, IMG submission 203696) | Sediment microbial communities from Yellowstone Lake, YNP, Wyoming, USA - YL17G09_16 | ecosystem: Environmental > Aquatic > Freshwater > Lake > Sediment | place: USA: Wyoming | collected...
CCCAAGGCTACGCCAATCTCATGCGCCTCTCGACCGAGGTTTATTTCGCGGCGAGCGAATCGGGCGAGGCGGTTGCGTCCATCGGCGATCTCGCGGCGCGGGCCGAAGGCCTGATCGCACTCACTGGCGGGCTTGAAGGACCGATCGATGCGGCGCTCGCCGACGGCAATCCCGAGCTCGCCCGCGCGCGGGTAGAAGCGCTTCATGCCATCTTCGACGACCGGCTCTATGTGGAGCTTCAGCGTCACGGCCTGCCGCAGGAGAGGGCGGTCGAGCCGCAATTGCTCAATCTCGCTTACGAGCTCGACCTCCCCATCGTCGCGACCAACGAGCCCTATTTCGCGACCGCGGAGGATTTCGAGGCGCATGACGCGCTGATCTGCATCGCCCAAGGAAGCTATGTCGCGGTCGATGACCGGCGCCGCTTGAGCCCGGAGCATTATTTCAAGACGGCCGAGCAGATGCGTCAGCTCTTCGCCGATCTCCCCGAGGCGCTTCACAACACTACCGAGATCGCCCGGCGCTGCGCCTATCGGCCCTTGCAGCGCCAGCCGATCCTCCCGCCCTTCCTCACTGGCGGCGAGGCCTCGAGCGCGCTTGGCGTGACCGAGGCGGCCGAGCTCAGGCGCCAATCCGAGGCGGGGCTGAAAGACAGGATCGCCCAATATGGCGTGGCGCCCGGCCATGACGCGGCCGCCTACGCCGAGCGGCTCTCCTTCGAGCTCGATGTCATCACCGGCATGAACTATCAGGGCTATTTCCTGATCGTCGCCGACTTCATCAAATGGGCCAAGGCCGAAGGAATTCCCGTAGGCCCAGGACGCGGCTCGGGCGCAGGCTCGCTCGTCGCCTACGCGCTCACCATCACCGATCTCGATCCCATTCGCTTCGGGCTCTTGTTCGAGCGCTTCTTGAACCCCGAGCGCGTGTCGATGCCCGATTTCGACATCGATTTCTGCCAGGACCGCCGCGACGAGGTAATTGCCTATGTGCGCGAGCGCTACGGCTCCCACCGCGTGGCCCACATCATCACCTTCGGCAAGCTTCAGGCCCGCGCGGTCCTGCGCGACGTGGGCCGCGTGCTGCAAATGCCCTATGGGCAGGTCGACCGGCTCTGCAAGCTCGTGCCCATGAACCCCGCCAATCCCATCACGCTGCCGCAAGCCATCGCGGCGGAGCCCAGGCTCCAGGAGGCGCGCGACGCCGAGCCGATCGTGGCGAAGCTGCTCGATATCGGCCAGCGGCTCGAAGGCCTTTACCGCCACGCCTCGACCCATGCCGCCGGCGTCGTCATCGCCGACAGGCCCCTGATCGAGCTCGTGCCGCTCTACCGCGATGCGCGCGCCCAGCTGCCCGCGACCCAGTTCAGCATGAAATGGGCGGAAGCCGCCGGTCTCGTGAAATTCGATTTCCTCGGCCTCAAGACCCTCACCGTGATCGAGACCGCGCGGAAGCTCATCGCGCGACGGGGGATCGAGATCGACCCCTCCAAGTTCCCGCTCGACGATGCGGGGACCTTCGCGCTGCTCCAGAAGGGCGACACCGTCGGCGTGTTCCAGCTCGAAGGTCAGGGCATGCGGGATGCGCTGAGGAAGCTGAAGCCAGACCGCTTCGAGGACATCATCGCCATCGTGGCGCTCTACCGCCCGGGGCCGATGGACAACATCGACAGCTATGTGAACCGCAAGCACGGACGCGAAGGGATCGAGAGCCTGCACGACACGATCGCGCCGATCCTCGGCGAGACCTACGGCGTCATCATCTACCAAGAGCAGGTGATGCAGATCGCGCAAATCCTCTCCGGCTTCTCCCTCGGCGAGGCCGATCTCCTGCGCCGCGCCATGGGCAAGAAGATCAAGAAGGAGATGGCGGCGCAGAAGTCGCGCTTCGTCGAAGGCGCCGTCGGCAACGGCGTCGACCGCGGGCGCGCCGAATATATTTTCGAGCTGGTGGCGAAGTTCGCCGGCTACGGCTTCAACAAATCGCACGCCGCCGCCTATGCGCTCATCGCCTACCAGACCGCCTATCTCAAGGCGAACTACCCCACCGAGTTCATCGCGGCGTCGATGACGCTCGACATGGGCAATACCGACAAGCTGAACGGCTTCGCGCAAGAGGCGCGCCGGCTCGGCATGCGCATCGAGCCGCCATCGGTGAACCGTTCCGAGGTCGGCTTCATCCCGAGCGACGGCGCCATCCGCTATTCGCTGGCGGCGTTGAAGAATGTCGGCCGGCACGCCGTGGAGCATCTCTGCGCCGAGCGCGAGGCCAAGGGACCCTTCCGCGACCTTCGCGATTTCGCCCAGCGCATCGATCCGCATGCCGTGAACAAGCGGGCGCTCGAGACCCTCGCCGCTTCGGGCGCCTTGGAGGAGCTTGGCATCGACCGGGCGACCGCCTTCGCCAATGTCGACCGTATCCTCTCGCTGGCCCAACAGGCTCACCGGGACAAGCAAGCGGGCCAAGGGGCCTTGTTGCTGGCGGCCATGTCCACGACCGACCAGAGCGGCGGCGCGGCGCGGCGGAAGCTCGACTTCCCGTCAGCCAAGCCATGGATCCCGACCGACCGGCTCTCCCGCGAGTTCGAGGCCGTCGGCTTCTTTCTCACCGGCCATCCGCTCGACGACTACAAGGACGTGCTCGACGCGCTCGGCGCCGAGCCCTGGCTCGAATTTGCCGCCAAGGCCCGCCTTCGCCGCGTGGTCGGCACGCTTGCGGGCACTGTGCTCCATGCCCGCGAGCGCAAGGGCAAGAGCGGCAACGCCTATGCCTTCGTGGCCTTCTCCGACGCGACCGGCCAATTCGAGGCGGTGGTGTTCTCCGAGGCCCTTGCCGCGTCGCGCGCTTTGCTCGAGCCAGGCACTGCCGTGCTGATCGATGTCGAGGCCGAGGCCGACGGCGAGAGCGTCAAGGTGAGGGTCCAGCGCCTTGTCTCCCTGGACAAGGCGGCGGAAGCGCGCCATGCCGGCATGAAGATCTACGTCGAGGACACCCGCGCGCTGGCACCCTTGGCCGAGCAGGTGGGCGGGGGCGGCGGGCAGGGGCAGTTCCGCCTCGTGCTTCTCCTCGACAATCCTTCGAGGGAGGTCGAGTTCGTGCTGCCGCAAGGCATCGACGCGACCCCGAAGCAGAGAAGCGCGCTCGAGCTCGTGGAGGGGGTCGCCGCCATCAGCGCGCTCTAGGGGTCGCTCAGGTTCAACTTCTACGGGCGCGAGGCCTTGCCAAGCCTGGATTGCCTCCCTATAAACCGGACATCTCACACGCGGGATGCTAAGCGTCACATAGGCCTTTCACGGTCTTTGCGCTCGCTCCGGTGATTGGGCTTTTAGCCCAGTCCTCCTTATCCCGCGGCGGCCGAACCGGAAAAAGGAGTTAGCAGTCCAATGGCACTGCCCAATGCTACTATGCGCCAGCTGCTCGAGGCCGGCGTGCATTTTGGTCACCAGACGCATCGCTGGAACCCGAAGATGGAGCCGTTCATCTACGGCTCCCGCAACAACATCCACATCATCGATCTCACCCAGACGGTGCCGCTCCTGCATCAGGCGCTGCTTACGGTCTCCGACGTTGTCGCCAAAGGCGGCCGCGTTCTGTTCGTCGGCACCAAGCGCCAGGCCTCGGAGGCGGTCGCCGATGCCGCCAAGTCCTGCGCGCAATACTACGTCAATCACCGCTGGCTGGGCGGCACGCTGACCAATTGGCGCACCATCTCCAACTCGATCAAGCGCCTCAAGTCGCTCGAGGAGCTGCTGCAGGGCGAGCATCACGGCCTCACCAAGAAGGAGCTTCTCCAGCTTACCCGCGAGAAGGACAAGCTTGAGCGCTCCCTCGGCGGCATCAAGGACATGGGCGCGGTACCGGACCTGATGTTCGTCATCGACACCAACAAAGAGGCGATCGCCATTGCCGAGGCGCGCAAGCTGCATATGCCGGTCGTGGCGGTGGTGGACTCGAACTCCAATCCCGAAGGCATCAGCCATCCCATTCCCGGCAATGACGACGCCGGCCGCGCCATCACCCTGTATTGCGATCTGATCTCGCGCGCCGCCATCGACGGCATCGAGCGCGCGCAAGGAGCGGTGGGCATGGATCTCGGCGCCGCCGTGGAGCCTGTCGGCGAAGGACTTGACGATGAGGACGGCGAGCGGCCGGTCGCGCCAGCCCGCCCGAAGAAGAAGCCGCCGGCGCGGAACGAGGGAAGGGGACCTGGCGGCGGCAGGGGGAGGAACGACGGAAGAAGGCCGCCGAGAAAGTCCAAGCCGGCGGAGCCGGGAGCGCCGGACGTCGAGGCGCAAAAGGACTAGCTACGAGGCGCCTCGCGCGAACCCGCGAGGCCTGATCGGTAGAGGCAAGCATGGCGACGATTTCCGCAACCACGGTGAAGGACCTGCGCGAGAAGACCGGCGCGGGCATGATGGATTGCAAGGCTGCGCTCGCCGAGACGAGTGGCGACATGGAGGCCGCAGTCGATTGGCTGCGGGCCAAAGGCCTGTCCAAGGCCGCCAAGAAGGCCGGCCGCGTCGCCGCGGAAGGGCTGATCGGGCTTGCCTCCGATGCAAAAGCCGCCGCCCTCGTCGAGGTCAATTCCGAGACGGACTTCGTCGCCCGCAACCAGAAATTCCAGGAGATGGTGAGCGCCATCGCCGCCGCCGCGCTCAAGGCCAAGGGCGATGTCGACAAGCTTGCCGCCGCCAAATTTGGCAGCGGCAACGCCACGGTCGCCGAGACCATCAAGGAGATGATCGGCTCGATCGGCGAGAACATGACGCTCCGGCGCACGGCGCATCTTTCCGCCGCCAATGGCGTGGTCGCGAGCTATATCCACAACGCCATCGCGCCGGACCTTGGCAAGATCGGGGTCATCGTCGCGCTCGAATCCGCAGGCAGCCCAGAGGACCTCAAGACCTTCGGCCGGCAGGTCGCCATGCATATCGCTTTCGCCAATCCGCAAAGTCTCGACGTCGACAGCCTCGACAAGACCGTCGTCGAGCGCGAGCGCGCCGTGCTGACCGAGCAGGCGAAAGAGTCGGGCAAGCCTCCTCAAGTCATCGAGAAGATGGTCGAAGGCCGCTTGCGGAAGTTCTACGAGGAGGTCGTGCTTCTCGCGCAGCCCTTCGTGCACGATCCTGAGACGACCGTGGCGAAGGCCGTAGCCGCAGCCGAGAAGACGGCCGGCGCGCCGATCAAGATCACGGGTTTCCACCGGTTTGCCCTGGGCGAGGGAATCGACCGGCCGAATAGCGATTTCGCGGCAGAGGTTGCCGCCGCGGCGTCTCAATCCTAGGGTTGGGGCGCGTGCCCGGGGATGGCTCCCTGACATGCGCCTGGCAACCCGCCACTCGCGCCGGAGTTTGAGCTGATGGCAAAGCCTCAAGCCGCCCAGAGCCTTCGCTACCGGCGCATCCTGCTCAAGCTGTCGGGCGAGGCGCTCGCCGGCGACAAAGGCTACGGCATCGATCTCGACGTGCTCGCACCCATCGCCCGCGACGTTGTCGCGGCCGCCGCTTCAGGCGCCGAGATCTGCCTCGTGGTCGGAGGCGGCAATATCTTTCGCGGCCTGATGGCGCCGGAAGTCGGCATGGACCGGGCCCGCGCCGACTATATGGGCATGCTGGCGACGGTGATGAACGCTCTCGCGCTCCAGACCGCGATCGAGCGCGAAGGCCGCGCGGCGCGGGTGCTGTCGGCCATCCCCATGCCCACGGTCTGCGAATCCTATATCCGCGACAAGGCGCTCGACCATCTGGACAAGGGCCGGGTCGTGATCTTCGCAGGCGGCACTGGCAACCCGTTTTTCACCACCGACACGGCAGCCGCGCTCAGGGCGGCCGAGATGGGCTGCGAGGCGCTGCTCAAGGGGACCCAGGTCGACGGCGTCTATTCCGCCGACCCGGAAAAGACGCCAAACGCCCGCCGCTACGACCACCTCACCTATGACGACGTCCTTAAGCAAGATCTGCGCATCATGGATGGCGCCGCAATCGCCCTTGCCCGGGACAATCGGATTCCGATAATTGTGTTTTCCATCAAGAGCCAAGGCGGCTTGGCTGCGGTGTTGCAGGGAAAGGGCTCCTCGACCACGATAGATGGCGGCAAGGGAGCCTAGGAAACGTGAAGGTCTCGGCCGGATGCTCTCGGTTGGCGGGAGCGGCGGGGCAGGGAAGGCGACATGTCTAGCTTCGACCTCAAGGAGACCGAGCGGCGGATGCGTGGCGCTCTCGCCGTGCTGAAGCAGGAATTCGGCGGATTGCGCACCGGCCGCGCCAATGCGAGCGTGCTCGATCCGATCATGGTGATGGCCTACGGCAACCCGATGGCGCTCAATCAGCTCGCCACCATCAACGTTCCGGAGTCGCGGCTGATCACGGTGCAGGTTTGGGACCGGACCCAGGTCGGCGCCGTGGAGCGCGCCATCAGGGAGTCGGATTTGGGGCTCAACCCGGTGGTCGAGGGCCAGCTCTTGCGCTTGCCGATTCCCGAGCTGAACCAGGAGCGGCGTCACGAGATCGCCAAGGTCGCCCACAAATACGCCGAGCACGCGCGCATCGCCGTGCGCAATGTGCGCCGCGACGGCATGGAGCATCTGAAGCGCGCCGAGAAGGACGCCGAGATGGGCAAGGACGAGCACCACACGCTCTCGACCAAAGTGCAGGACTTGACCGACAAGATCATCAAGGAAATCGACGAGGCCCTTGCCAGCAAGGAAGCCGAGATCATGCAGGTCTAATTGGGCAAGACCATAATTGGGCAAGACCAGAGGAAGCGCCTTTCCCCTAACCCGGAGCAGCCGAACGTGACGCTTGCCGTGGAGAAGCTTGCTTGGCAGTCGGCCGACAGACCGGCCGTGCGCCATGTCGCGATCATCATGGACGGCAACGGCCGCTGGGCCGCCGAGCGGGGGCTGCCGCGCGCCGAAGGCCATCGCCAGGGCGTGGAAAGCGTGAGGCGCACAGTCGATGCCTCGGTCGAGCTCGGCGTCACCCATCTCACGCTGTTCAGCTTCTCCTCCGAGAACTGGTCGCGCCCCAAGCAGGAGATCAACGACCTGTTCGGTCTCTTGCGCCGCTTCATCCGCCGCGATCTCGCCGATCTGCACAAAAACGGCGTGAGGATCCGCGTGATCGGCACCCGTGCGGGGCTCGACGCCGATCTGCTCAGGCTGATCGACGACGCCATCGAGCTCACCAAGGACAATACCGCGCTCAACCTCACCATCGCCTTCAATTACGGGGCCCGCGACGAGATCGCCCGCGCCGCGCGCCGCATCGCCGAGGACGTGGCCAAAGGCTCGCTTGCCGCCTCCGATGTGACGGAGGAGCGCTTCGGGTCCTATCTCGACACGGCCAATCTCCCCGATCCCGACCTCCTCATCCGCACCAGCGGCGAGTTGCGCCTGTCGAACTTCCTCCTCTGGCAGCTGGCCTATGCCGAGTTCGTGTTCGTCGACGCCTACTGGCCGGACTTCTCGCGGGAGCAGCTGGAAGCAGCCATCATAGAATATCAACGGCGCAACCGGCGCTTCGGCGGCACCTCGGCGAGATCCACCGCGTGACGCGGACTGGAACGCTCCCCAAGGAAGAGCGCGAGGACGGAACTCGGCGAAAGCCGGAAGTGGCGATACGCGTGGCGTCGGCCATCGTGCTTGCCGCGCTCGCGCTCGGCGCCACGATCTTCAGCCCCTGGGCCTTTCTCGTCCTCGTCATGGCCGGCAGCGTGATCGTCGCCTGGGAGTGGGGACGGCTCACGCGCGGCAACGGCTTCGACGGCACGGCGCTGATCGCGGCGGTCGGCGTCTCTGCCGTTGCCGTTCTCATATCCGTCGGCCGTCCCGATCTTGCGCTCTTCATGCTTGCCGCAGTTGCCGCGGCCATCGGGGTTACCGCCTTTCGCTCCGGCGGCGCCTCCTGGCCGCTCGCGGGCCTGGCTTACGCCGCGCTTCCGGTTTTCGCCCTGGTGTGGCTCCGCAGCGATCCAACTTTGGGCGCCACCGCGCTGCTTTATCTTTTCGCCGTCGCCTGGACCACCGACACAGCCTCTTACGCCGCCGGGCGGCTCATCGGCGGGCCTAAGCTCGCGCCGCGCATCTCGCCACAAAAGACCTGGAGCGGGTTTATCGTCGGCAGCCTGACGCCCGCTCTCGTCGGCTACGCCTTCGCGTCGGTCCTGGAGGACAGTTCGGCCTTGAGGCTCGCGCTTGTGAGCGTGGCCCTTGCGCTCTCCTGCCAGATGGGAGACCTGGTTGAGAGCGCCGTGAAGCGGCGGTTCGGAGCCAAGGACACAAGCCACATGATCCCGGGTCACGGAGGGTTGCTCGACCGCATCGACGGGCTTCTCTTTGCCGCGATCCTGGCGGGCCTCATCGCGCTTCGCGATCCGGCCAATCCCGGCCGCGGCTTGCTGATCTGGTGACGACAGGCGCCATGCTTCCGTCATTCACATCGCTCAGCATCGAGACCGAGACGCGAACGGCGAGGCCGCGCCGGATTTCCGTTCTCGGCGCCACCGGCTCGATCGGCGAGAGCACGCTCGATCTCATCGGCCGCGACGCCTCGGCCTATCGCGTCGTCGCGCTGACCGGCGGGCACAATGCCGCCCGCCTTGCCGAGCTCGCCATCCTGCATCGCGCCGAGCTTGCCGTGATCGCCGACCCTCAATGCTACGCAGCGTTGCGCGAAGGCCTGGACGGCACCGGCATCGAGATCGGGGCAGGGGAGGAGGCGCTGCTCGAGGCCGCCAGCCGGCCCGCCGACTGGGTGATGGCGGCAATCGTCGGCGCGGCCGGGCTCAAGCCGACGCTGCAAGCCGTGCGGCAGGGCACGCTCACCGCGCTCGCCAACAAGGAATGCCTGGTCTCGGCCGGGGACATCTTCATGGCCGAGGTGGCGCGCGCCAAGGCGACGCTGCTTCCCGTCGATTCGGAGCATTCGGCCGCCATGCAGGTGATGACCGGCGCGCGGCCTGAGCGGATCGAGCGTGTTTGCCTCACCGCCTCGGGCGGGCCTTTCCGCTGCTGGAGCATCGAGCAGATGCGCGCCGCGCGGCCCGAGCAGGCCCTCAACCATCCCAATTGGTCCATGGGGCCCAAGGTTACGATCGATTCGGCGACGCTGATGAACAAGGGCCTTGAGCTGCTGGAAGCGCATCATCTCTTCGCGCTCGCCCCGGACAAGCTCGATATCCTGATCCATCCGCAATCGATCGTGCACTGCCTCGTTCACTTGAGCGACGGGTCGGTGCTGGCGCAAATGGCCTGCCCCGACATGCGCACGCCCATCGCCTATAGCCTCGCCTGGCCCGAGCGCATGCATGCGCCAACCAAGCGCCTCGACCTCGCCCAACTCGGCACGCTCAGCTTCGAGGCGCCTGACGAGGAGCGTTTCCCGGCGCTCCGCGTGGCGCGCGAGGTCCTCGAAGCAGGCGGAAGCGCCGGCACCGTGCTCAACGCCGCCAATGAGATAGCGGTGGAGGCCTTTCTCGCCGGAAGGATCGGGTTCCTCGCCATTGCGTCGCTGGTCGAGGCGACGCTTGCGGCAAGCGCCGGCTTGGCCGGGCTTGAGCGCGAAAGCGTCGAGGACGTGCTCGCCATCGACGCCGAGGCGAGGGCGTCGGCCCGCTCTCTGCTGGGGCGGTTTGCATAACCCGGAAGGCCGGGCTAAGAAGGGTCAAAATTCAAGGATAACCCATACTTATGGACACCCTGATTCAGCTCTCGGGCTTCGGCGATACCCTGCTCGGCTATCTCCTTCCGTTCCTCTTCATCCTGACCATCGTGGTCTTCGTCCACGAGCTCGGCCATTTCCTCGTGGCCCGCTGGTGCGGAGTTGCGGTCAAGACCTTCTCCATCGGCTTCGGTCCCGAGATCGTAGGCTTCAACGATCGGCACGGCACGCGGTGGCGGCTGTCCTGGATTCCCCTGGGCGGCTACGTGAAATTCATCGACGACGAGAATCCCGCAAGCGCGGGCCAGAGACCGCTCGAGACGATGTCTCCGGAAGAGCGCAAGCAGAGCTTCCAGGGAAAGCCCTTGGCGGCCCGCGCGGCCGTCGTCGCGGCGGGACCGATCGCCAATTTCATCATGGCGATCGTTGTCTTCACGGCCATCTTCGCCGTTTTCGGCGAGCGCATCACCGCGGCGAAGGTCGATGTCGTGAACCCGGGAAGCGCCGCCGAGAGGGCGGGCTTCCTGCCGGGCGACAAGGTCATCAGCATCGACGGCCAAGCCATCGAGAGCTTCAGCGCGATGCAGCGCATCGTCGGCACCAGCCCCGATCAGCCGCTGCATTTCGTGGTCGATCGCGCCGGCAAGATCATCGAGATCACGGCAACGCCGGAGCGCAAGGAGATCACCGACAATTTCGGCAACACCATTCGCCTAGGGCTGTTGGGCATTCAGCGGAGCGCCTCTCCCGACGATTGGACGCTCAAGCGCCACGACCCCCTGACCGCCTTCGTCATGGCCGTGAAAGAGTGCTATTTCGTCGTCTCCCGGTCCCTCGGCTATCTCTACGACGTGGTGACGGGACGAGAGTCGGCCGATCAGCTTGGCGGCCCGATTCGCATAGCCCA
>Ga0315284_10016253_pt1 | contig 10566 bp, 6 predicted proteins | sample YL17G09_16_MG_FD_203696 | JGI IMG/M metagenome (GOLD analysis project Ga0315284, IMG submission 203696) | Sediment microbial communities from Yellowstone Lake, YNP, Wyoming, USA - YL17G09_16 | ecosystem: Environmental > Aquatic > Freshwater > Lake > Sediment | place: USA: Wyoming | collected...
TCTCAACGTTCCTCGACGGAAAAAAAAAACCCCCAAAAAACCCAAAAAACAGCTTCCGCCTCGGCCGCCAGGAGGACGCGCACGAGTACCTCGTCGCCCTCCTCGACGCCATGCACGAGGCCTGCCTCTCGCGCGCCTTCCCCAGGCAGCGCCCCGCCGCCGACGCCTCGAGCCTCTCCCCGCCGCCGCGCTTCCTCCGGCCGCCGCCGCCCGCGCTCGCGGCGACGTCGCTCGTCCACGCGCTCTTCGGCGGCGTGCTCCGGTCGCAGATCCGGTGCCTGCGGTGCGGCCACGAGTCCAACACCTACGAGCCGTGCGTCGACGTGAGCCTCGACGTGGCCGCGGACGACGACGGAGGAGGGAGCGGGGGCGGGGGAGGTCCTCATCGCTTTCACCACCACCACCAGCAGCAGCAGCAGCAGCAGCACCACCACCACCACCACAACAACAACAAAAAGCTCAAGCAGCAGCAGCACTTCCACCAAAAGAACCAAAGCTTCCACCTCTCGTCGCACGCGCAGGCGCCCGCCGCGACAACGCTCCAGGGCGCCCTGTCTCGCTTCACGGCGGGAGAGAGGCTCGAGGGGGACAACGCCTACGCCTGCCCCGGGTGCCGCGAGAAGGACGGCGGCGGAAACGGCGGAGGCAAGAAGAGTCACAAGGCCCCTTCCTCTCCTCCGCCGCCCCGCTCGCCCGCGGTCAAGGCCATCACGCTCCACGCCACGCCCCGCGTCCTGGTGCTCCAGCTCAAGCGGTTCGAGTACCACGCTGCCGGGAGGAAGATCTCGCGCAAGGTCGACTTCGGCACCGAGCTCGACGTTGCTCCGTTCACCTCGGCCGCGGCCGACGACGCCGCCGCGAAGCGGGCGAGGAAGGGGCCGACGAGGCAGGAGCAGCAGGAAGGGCCGAAGAAGAACACCGGCAGCAGCAAGAAGCGCAAAGCAGCAGCAGACGCAGCCGGAGACGACCGCCCTCCCGTCCCCCCGGCCTCCACGGGAAGCTCTCAGACCCGCTACGCGCTCTGCGGCGTGCTCGTCCATTCCGGCCACTCTGTCAGCTCCGGCCACTACACTTCCTTCGTCAGGGCCGGCGCGGGCGGCGGGCTCTGGCACTGCTGCGACGACGACCACGTCTCGCAGGTTTCGGAGAGGGTGGTGCTGGCGCAAAGGGCGTACATCCTGTTCTACGTGCGGAGAGGCGGGGGCGACGGGAAAGGAGGAGGCGAGGAGGAGGAGGAGGAGGAGGAAGAAAAGCTTGATCTCAACGGCAACGACAACGGCGACGGCCACGGCGGCGACTCTTCTTCTTCTCCTTCACTCCTCCCTGGCCCTGCTCCGCCTCCCGTGCCCTCGCTCTCCAACGGAGATTCCCTCGCCGTCGCCGCAGAGAGGCGGGTCCCGCAGGGCAAGGCGGGAGAGGGAGGCGGCGGCGGCAACGGCAACGGCAACGGCAAGGCTCCTTCGCCGGCAAAGAGGTGAGTTTTTTCTTTCTTGGTTGACGGAAAGAAAAACTTCGACGCCAAGAAAAAAAAGAGGAATGACGAAACGCACTGGGCACCGACACTGGCCCTCTTCTCTCGATCTCGAATCGAGAAAGAAGCAAAGCCAATGAGGCACATGCACTCTAAATGTTCGGGCCTCAGAAACCCGGACGGACCGACCTCTTTTTTCTTTTTTTGGTTCTTTTCTTTTTTCATTCTTTCATTTTTTCCATCGAAAATAATCTCACCTTTTCTCTCTCTTTTCGAAAAAACTCATTACCACCACCCCGACACCAACCAAAACAGCCCGCGCCCCGCCGCCCTCTCTCTAGCGACCTCGTCGCCGCTCCTCCCTTCCCCCTCGTTGGAGAGGATGGGAGGCAAGTCGTGGAGGTTCCTCCGCACCGCGAGGGCGCTCTCGAGCGGCATGATGCTTCAGCACCGGACAGGCGGAGGGGCGTCGGCGGCGCAAGCCGCCGCCGGGGACGAACCTCCCCGCCTCCGCCCTTCCTCCCCGCCGCGCGCGCTCGAAAAGGGCCCCAGGTCCAAGAGGCCGTTCCGCACCAGCGGGCCCCTGTCGCTCGCGGCGAGGGTCGCGGCGAGGCTTCCGCTGCTGTCGTCGTCGGCGGCGCGCGCCAACGGGGATTCTTCGAGGCCTGCTGCCCCGGCGGTCCCTCGCCCTTCGACGCCGCCGCCGAGCTCGAGGGGCATTTCTGTGGACGACGATGACGCTCCCGCTCCTCGCGCTGCGACGGGAGCTGCGGCACGCGCGGCGCTCGAGGGCGCGGCGCGCGCCCCTGGGCCCGGCGGGTGGGGCGGCGACGGAAGAGGCGGCGAAGAAAACGCCGCCGCCGTCCCTAGCCCCTCCCTCGCGCATCAAAACCACAACAGAGGCAAGAGCAATGACGTCAAGCGCCGCCGCCGCGACTACGACGAGCTCGAGCGCGACTACGACCGCGGGAAGGTGAAGAAGGTCAGGGCCAACGGCCCCGAGAGGGGCCGGGCGCCGCTGCCCGCTCCCGACGGGAGCAACCCTTTCCAGGCCGCTGCCATGGGGAAGTCTTTCGGAGGCAGGGGCGGCGGAGGGAGGGGAGGAGGCAGGAGAGGAGGTGGGGGGGGACGCGGCGGGCGAGGTGGATTCGCGAGCCGAGGAGGTCGCGGGGGTGGGCGGCGCGGTGGCCGAGGAGGTTATTGAAATAAAAAAAATGACATCTTGATCTCTTATTCTCCCTCTCTCTCTCTTTGATTTGCATCGTTTCTTTGCTTTGCCTATCTGTCTCTCTACCTCCTTTATCTCTCTCTGTTTTTCTCGCCATTTGGCGCGCGCATGATGTCGCGAATGGATAATAAAAAGTCTCTCTCTCTCTCTCTCTCTCGCTCTCCAAAAAGTAATAAATCAAAGCAAAGTAAAAAAAGAACTTATTTTCTCTCGCGCGCTCTTTCCTCTCCTCTAATCCTCCTCAGAACTTCTTCTCTACTAACAGGCGAAGAGCGACGCGACGTTGACCCACCTGTACGCCGCGGCGTCCCTGGCCTTGGCGGCGACGTCCGCAGCCGCCTGCAGCTCCCGGGCGATGGGCCCGAGCCTCAGCGCGGCCTCTCCGGCGACCGCCGGGGGCGCGCCCCCCTTGGCCGCAGCGGCCTCGGCCTTGCGCTCGGCCGCCGCCGCCGCGCGCGCCGGGTCGAGCGAGCGCCACAGCGCCGAGAGGCGCGCGTAGGCCTCGGCCTCGGGCAGCGCCCGGTGCATCCTCGCCGAGCTGGTCGGGTCCGCCGGGAGGTCGCCGGAGGGGGCCGCAGAAGAGGCGGCGGAGGACGACGAGACCCTGAGGCAGGCGTCGCGCGTCGCCGCCGGCGCGAGCTCGTCGTCCGAGACCGCCGGCGCGTCGTAGTACTCGCGGAAGACCCTCCTGCAGGCCAGCGCCGCGGCGTTGGCGAGCTGCGCCGCGGTGAGGCGGTGAGGAGGGGGGTTTCCCGCCGAAGACGAAGAGGAGGAGGGGATCTCGAGGGCCCTCTCGGCCTCGACCTCGCCCGAGGCGACGGCCTCGGCCCCGACAAAGGCAAAGACGCGCCTGGACGCCGAGCCCGAGTCCGGCGCCCTGAGCAGCAGCTTGGGGCAGCTCTCGAACCTCGCGTCGTCGTCGAGCCAGGGCCCCCCCCCGAGCATCGCCGCCTCCCTCGCCGCGGCCGCGAGCGACCCCCCGTAGTGGGAGGGGCCGCCGCCCGCGCCGGCGGAGGAGGACTTGTACTTCGCCGAGTCCAGGCCCAGGCACTCGGCGAGCTGCCCCGCGTCGCACGCGCCCTCGATCGGCGCGCACAGGCGCGAGACGACCGGCAGGACCTGGTTCCCCAGGTAGTACTCGAGGTCGACGGCGAGCCTGCCGGCGGAGGCGCGGACCTCGTCGGGGTGGAAGGCGCGCGAGGCCAGCGGGAGGCCGGCGAGGAGAGGAGGAGGAGGAGGCGCGGCGGGCCCGTCGGCGTCTTCGGCGGCGGCGGCGGCGGCGCTTTCGGGCTTTTCTCCCTCCCCGACGACGCCGGGACCGTCGACGCAGATGATGTACGGCACCGTCTCTCCCTGCTGTGTCGCGTCCCTCGCGTCCCCTTTCGCCTTCCTGCGCAGGGCCACCTGCACGTGCGGCTGGTTGGACGCGTCCGGGTAGTCCTCGGGCCGGCGCGTCAGCTGCTTGGTGATGACGAACTTGTGCAGCGGCACCTGCGCGGCGGCGCACTTGGCGGCGACGTCCCGCAGCGCGTCGTGGATCGCGCCGACGACGTCGTCCGACGGGGGAGCGCTTTCTCCGCCCGCGCTTCCTCCGCTCCCACTTCCTCCCCCTCCTCCTCCTCCTCCTCCGAGGATGGCGTCGAGCGCCCTGCTCCCCGCGTCTTTCGCCAGAGGGCACCAGTCCCTCCGAACGATGTCTAGACCCTTCGCCTCCCTCGTCAGCACCGGCGACACGCCGTCGGCCGCGACCTTCCCCGGCTCGACCTTGACCGCGGCGTACTTCTTCTTCTTGAGCAGCAGCATCCGAGAGTAGACCCCGTCGAGCTCGATCTCCAAGGTGCGGTACCTCCTGTTGACCTCGCGCTTGATGCGCGCCCCCAGCTGCAAAGCAGAGGGGAGATCGGCGGCCCCGGCGGAGACCATGATCGAGTCGGTGTCGCCGTAGACGACGTCGGCGCCGACGCCGGCGCGGACCAGGTCGACCGTCGCCTGCAGCACCTCGCGCCCCTGCGAGGTCACCAGCTCGGCCAGGTCCCTCGCGTGGAACCTCGACGCCGAGAAGCCCAGGCAGCCGTACATCGAGTTGGCCGTCAGCTTGAGCGCCTGCTGCCTGAGGTCGAGCTGCGCGCGGCGGGTGGGGTCGCGCTCGGAGCGGAGCAGGTCCTTGACGGCGCGCCGGCGCGCGACGAGCCCGCGGATGACGGTCGGAAGGACTGCGAGGTCGGCCTCCGACGCCGGCGGCGGCGGCAGCACCGCCGCCGGGGAGGAGGGAGCCTTCCCTCCTCCTCCCCCGCCCGCGACCGCGGGGGAGCAGTCGACGGTCGTCCAGCAGAGGTTGTACTCCTGGATGATCGACGGGTAGAGCGAGTTGAAGTCCAGGAGCAGCACGAACGACTCGTAGAGGCCCTTCTTCGGCTCGAGCACGAGGCCGCCGCTGTACTGCGGGCCCTTGGTCGCCGCGCCCGCGCCGCCGCCGCCCGCCTCGCTCAGCAGCCTCTCCCTGTCCCTCGCGGACCACCGGTCCGGCAGCAGCATCTTGCGCGCCCTGAGCTCGTGCAGCAGCAGCATCTCGATCCTGCCGGCCCTCTGGCCCAGCAGCGCGCGGGACCAGAGCGAGCCCGACAGGCAGGCAAGCGCGCGCGTCAGCGGCAGCACGTTGAGCGTCGCCGCGAGGCCCAGCGCCAGCCACGCGTCGCCCTCGGCGTGCCTCGCCGCCCCCAGGAGCTTGGCCGCCCCGCCGCGCGGGTCGTCGAAGGCCGCGCGGACCGCGGCCGGGGGCAGCTCGGAGCGCGCCTGGCCCAGCAGCGAGCGCGCCATCGTGGTCAGGGTGTAGTCGACCTCCCTCACGAGCTCGCGCGACGAGAGGTAGGTGTCGCAGAGGAGCCTGCCCGCGAGCGCGGTCACCAGCTGCGGCGAGGCGCCGCCGCCTCCCGGGCCGCCGCTGCCCCCCCCGCCGCCGCTCCCGCCGGAGGAGGCCCTCGGGGGCTTGGTGCGACGGAGCCTGCCCAGGCGCGACCACTGCGGCACGCCCAGCTGCAGCGCCCGGTGCAGCACGAGCTCGAGGTCGAACGCCGCGGCGTTGTGGCCGAGCAGCACGTCGGCGTCGAGCGCGCGCAGCCTGGCCAGCGCCGCCGAGAGCAGCGCCTTCTCTGTCGGCAGGGCCGAGAGCGCGGGGCCGTCGGCCTCGTCGTCGGCGGGGGCAGCGGCTCCCGCCCCCCCCCTCCTGCGCTGCTGCGCCGCCGCGGCGGCGGCGGCGGCGTTGGCGCGCGCGACGGCAGCGTCCAGCCCAGGGGGGAACGGCTTGCCCGGCTCCACTCTCCTCAGGATCGTGAACGACCTGAGGGTCGAGAGCGACGAGGGGCCGGAGGAGGGCGAGGGAGGCGACCACGCGGCCCTGCTCAGCGGGCGGTCGCAGGGGACCGAGTCGCGGAGGTGGACGACGGAGAGGGCGAGGATCTCGTTGGCGCCGCCGGCGCTCTTGCCGCCGGCCGGCGCGGCCGCCGCGGTCACCTTGACGGCGGCCACGGTGAGCGGCGGCGGCGGCCTGGAGCCCCAGCCGTCGTCCGGGGCCGGGGAGACGGCCTTGGGCCCGGCGGCGAGCTCGACCTCGAGGGCGCACCAGGAGACCTGCTGCGCCGCGGCGACGCGTCGCAGCGGCGGCGCGGGGGGAGCAGCGGGCGCGCCACCCGCCCCCCCGCCCGCCGCCCCGCCGCCCAGCCTCAGCCACACCGCGCCCCTGACCCTCCTCTTCACCAGCAGCGCCTCGAGCGCGCTCTGGTTGCCGCCAAACGTCGCGGCGAAGTGCGCGCCCGAGAGCCCCACGGGGAGCAGGGGGCACGCGGCGGGGAACCGCGCCTTGATCGCCCACCCCCCGGCGGCGGCCCCGGCGTTGCCCCACCCCATCGCCGCGGCGACGCCCCTCGCCGCGGCCGGGGGCGCGCCGACGCCCGGGTACGACCTCCGCACGGGCTTGAGCGAGAACGACTTGACGCCGTGCGACGACAGCAGCGCGCGGACCTCGGCCTTCAGGTCCGAGGCCGCGGCGTGCAGCGCCCGCAGCAGCGCCGGCCTCGCGGTCCTCTCGCGGGCCGCGCCGGCCTCGCCGCCCTCGGCGACGGCCGAGGCGAGCTCGTGCTCGAGCGCGTCGATCTCGGCCGCCCCTTCCTCGTCGGCCCCGAAGAGGGGCTCGCGGGGCACGAAGACGACGGAGCGGTGCGCGTTCCTGACCACGGCACAGCAGGAGACGAAGCGCTGCGGGGCGCCGTTGCCGGCCGCGGCAGCGGCCGGGGAGGAAGAGCCCGAGGCGGCGGCGGCGGAGCCCGCGGGGGCCGCGGGGGCCGCGGGCGCGCTCGGCAGCGGCACCTTCCCGAAGAGGTAGACGACCCCGGGCGTCGCCCACTCCTCATGCGCGTCGAGCAGGAAGAAGGGCAGGCTCCCGTCCTTTTCGAGCGGGAGCGGGGCGTCGTCGGAGAGAGGGGCGGCGGCGAGAGCGACGGAGGGCGACGAGGGCGCGGAAGCGGCGGCAGGAGCCTCCTCTCCCTCTCCGTCCGCCACCACCTCCGCTCCGAGGTCGTCGTACTGCGCCGCCCAGCCCGCGGCGGGGGCTCCCGTCGCCGGGGTCTCGAGGAGCGGGTCCTCGGCGGAGGCGGGCACGGCGGGGGCCGGGGTGCGGTAGGGGGTGACGACCGCCGAAGGCGAGGAAGCGCCGCCGGTGGTCTTTGCGGCGGCCGCCGGCGTCCCCAGCGGGGCGGCGGCGGCGGCCTTAGGCTTGGAGGCTCCGGCCTCGGCCTTGATGCGGGCCGCGGCGGGGTGGAGGGCAGCAGCAGCGCGGGCAGCGGCAGGAGCGGCCTCAGGCTCTTCCGCCTCCACTCCTTCCGCCGCCGCCGCAGCGGGCTCCTCTTCCTCTTCTTCTTCTTCCACTTCCACGGCAGCGGGCTCCGCCGCCTCCACTTTCGCGAGCGACGCGGCCCTCAGGGCGGCAGCGGACGCGCGCGGGGGAGCGGCGAAGGCAACGGGAACGGCAGAAGCAGCAGCCTTTCTCGTGCCGGCCTTGGGCTTTGTGGAGGAGGGCTCGTCGATGTCCCCCAAGATGTCATCCAGGAGGGCGTCTCCCGCGGCGGGATCAGCAGCAGCGGCAGCAGCAGCAGCCTGCTTGCCGCCGCGGCCAGCTCCAGCTCCGGCGGCAGCGGCGGAGACGGAAGAGGAAGAACCGCCCGCGGCGGCGGCCGAGAACATTTTCGCGATCCGCTGCCTCTGCGCGGCCGGAAGGGGCAGGGCGGCCCCTCCCGCGGCTCCTCCCTTTTTCTTCTGCTTCTTGCCTGCGCGGCCCTGGTCCTCCGCGGCGTCTGCGTTTTTTTGGATCGAGAAGAGGACGAAAGAAGAGAGAGAGAGTGAGAGAGTGAGAAAAGGGCGAATGAGAGAGTGATGAAACAAAGGTCGAGGTCGACGTCGAAAGAAAAGAAACTCTCTTCTCTCTCCTTTTTTTCCTCACCTTTCTTCTGCTGCTTGCCCTTGCCTCCCTCTTCGGCGCCGTCAGCAGCCACCGACCAGTCGTCCTCCTCGCCGATGTCGACGTAGCCCCCACCGTCGTCGTCGACGACAAAGCCGCCTAAGAAGAGAGAGAGAGGTTGTGGTTTTTGAAAGAAAGTAATTGAGTGAGTTTTTCCCCCTTTTTCACGCTTGAGATTCGAAAAAGGAGCTCGCAGCGAGCAACGACAGACGGAGGAACCGAAAGCGGCTCTTCGAGGACCTCTCCGTGTCACATCGGGTAGCTCAACGGCGTCTGCACGACGCGGACTCTTTCCGAGACATCATCGCAGGGGGCAGAAAGGCGAGCAAGCGCCCCTCGAGCTGGCCCCTGGCTCCCATTCGACTCCTTTTGCTTTTCGACGCGCACTTCAATCGCGCTTCTTGTTCGTCGTCGTCGTTGCCGCTGCTCTCCCCAAACAATCAAAAACTCACCTCCCTCGCGCCGCCTCTTGGCGACCAGGTCGGCGTACTCGTCCTCGTCCACGACGTCGTAGACGGCGTCGGCGTCCTTGACCTCGAAGTCGTCGAGCTGGCGGCGGCGCCTTCCGGAAGGAGCGGGAGCGGCGGCGGCGCCGGCAGAGGCATCAGCTCCGGCAGCAGCGGCTCCGTCGTCGTCGCCGCCTCCTCGCAGGCGCGCCAGGGCCGCCAGCGCTGCGGCGCCGCGCTTGGGGGCGCGCTCGCGACGGGAGCGTCCCTCCATTCTTGTTGTCGGAGCTTGGTGGTTTGCGTGAAGAGAGAAGGTACTCCGTCCCTTTTTCGCTTCGCAAGCAAAAGCTGAATTGTGTTCGAGTTCTTTTTCGAGGAGAGAGAGAGAGAGGGAGAGCGTGCTCAAGCCGAATTTCATTTCGGCAGTCTTCGTTTTCATCGTCGTCGGCACTCCGAGTCGTTCGGCTCTACTATTTTTCTTTTCCTAATTCCGGTTCGCGGCTCCCGACCGAGATTCCAGCAGCGACTATGCACATCTGCCTCGGGATCGAGGGCAGCGCCAACAAAGTCGGCGTCGGCATCGTGACGCAGGACGGGGACATCCTGGCCAACCCGAGGAAGACGTGAGGAGATTAATCGAGCTTTTGGTTTGGTTTGATGATGGTGGCCGCCGAAGATGCGAAGAGGCAAAAAGGAAAAAACTCAAAACCTCGACCCCCCACCCCACCCCACCCCAAAAAAAAAAAAGCTTCATCACCCCTCCGGGCACCGGCTTCCTCCCGCGGGAGACCGCCCTCCACCACCAGCAGCACATCGTCGCCCTGGTCCAGGAGGCTCTCGCAGAGGCAAAACTCACTCCGAGCCAGATCACGGCGATTGCCTACACCCGGGGCCCCGGGATGGGAGGGCCGCTCGTCTCGTGCGCCGTCGCTGCGCGCTCCCTGTCGCTGCTTTGGGGGGTGCCGCTGCTTCCCGTTAATCACTGCGTGGGCCACATCGAGATGGGGAGGCTGGTGACCGGGGCAAGGGACCCCGTGGTGCTGTACGTGTCGGGGGGCAACACGGTGAGAAGATTTTGAGTTTTGGTTTTTGAGGTTTTGAGGAAAAGAGGAGAGAGAAAAAGAGAAGAGTTGACAAGAAAACGAAAAGGGAAAAAACTCACTCTCTCTTCACTCTCTCTCCCTCTCTCTAATTCTTCCACCAAATCATTAATACACACGCAGCAAATCATCGCCTACGCCCAGAACCGCTACCGCATCTTCGGCGAGACCATCGACATCGCGGTGGGAAACGCGCTCGACCGATTGGCCCGCGTCTTGAATCTGTCCAACGACCCGAGCCCCGGGTACAACATCGAGCAGGAGGCAAAAAAGTGCAGGGACAAGTCCAAGCTGCTGGACTTGCCCTATGTCGTGAAAGGGATGGACGTCTCTATGTCCGGGCTGCTCTCCGCCGTCGAGGAGCTGGCGCCCAAGCTGCTCGAGGCGGCTCCGGGGGAAGAGCGTCGGGCCGCCGTCGTCTCCGAGGTCTGCTACTCGGTTCAAGAGACGATCTTTGCCGCTCTGGTCGAGATCACCGAGCGCGCCATGGCCGCGGTCGGCGGCGCCGGGGACGTCCTGGTTGTGGGAGGCGTCGGCTGCAACGCGCGCCTGCAGGAGATGCTGCGCGAGATGGCCAGCGAGCGCGGCGGGAGGCTGTTCGCGACAGACGACAGGTACTGCGTGGACAACGGCGCGATGATCGCCTGGCCGGGCCTCCTGATGCTGAAAGGCGCGGAAACGAGCAAGAGCGCTGGGAATTCTCTGCCGCCGTTGGAAGAGTGCGGGTGCACGCAGCGGTACCGGACCGACGAGCCGCTCGTGACCTGGAGGGACGACTGAATGAAGAAGAGAAGGGGATTTGTAAAAAAAAA
>Ga0315284_10016254_pt1 | contig 10566 bp, 6 predicted proteins | sample YL17G09_16_MG_FD_203696 | JGI IMG/M metagenome (GOLD analysis project Ga0315284, IMG submission 203696) | Sediment microbial communities from Yellowstone Lake, YNP, Wyoming, USA - YL17G09_16 | ecosystem: Environmental > Aquatic > Freshwater > Lake > Sediment | place: USA: Wyoming | collected...
ACCTGATCCTGACAGATCCGGACATTATCACGGGCTGGAACATCTTTGGATTCGACCTCGAGTACTTGCTGATTCGCGCGACCGTCCACTGCGGTCTGAGCCCTGTGTGGGGGCGCGTGAAGGGTGCCGTCGCCGAGCTCGTAGAGAAGAATCTGAGTTCGAGCGCGCTCGGGAACAACCAGTTGAAGATGGTCCCTATGAAGGGTCGGTACGTCTTTGACCTCTTCCAGGACGTCAAGCGCGAGCACAAGCTCGAGTCTTATTCACTGAACAACGTCTCCAAACACTTTTTGAACGACCAGAAAAACGACATGCCGGTCCGGGAGATTTTCAGAAGATACAAAGACGGGAACCCTGAAGAGCTCGGTGAGGTCGCCGCGTACTGTATACAGGATACGGTCCTGCCTCACAAGCTGATGGAAAAGTTGTGCCAGATTCAAAACCAGCTCGAGATGGCCAAGGCGTGTTGGGTCCCTCTGGCGTTCTTGTCGGAGCGAGGCCAGCAGATCAAGGTGTTTAGTCAGATGGCGTACAAGGCCCGTCAGCTCAATTTCATGATTCCGACATTCAGATATGGAGCGAGTGGTGGTGGCGAAGGGTACGAGGGCGCGACGGTCCTGGAGGCGCAGACCGGTGCGTATTACTCGCCGATCACAGCGCTCGACTTTGCGTCCCTGTACCCGAGCATCATGTGCGCGCACAACCTGTGCTACTCGACCTTGGTGATGGATCCAAAGTACGACAACCTACCGGGCGTTGAGTACGAGCAGTTCGGTCCGCACCGCTTCGCACAGGGGGTAGTTTCCCTTCTCCCTACTATCCTCACCGACCTCAAGGCTTTTCGCAAAAAGGCCAAGAAGTTGATGGCGGCCGCTGAGGGCACACCGCTCGAGGCGATTTACAACGGTCAGCAGCTCGCGTACAAAATCTCAATGAATTCAATTTATGGGTTTACGGGGGCCTCGAAGGGCATGCTTCCTCTCGTGGCGATCGCGAGCACGGTGACGATGCGAGGACGACAGATGATCGAAGAGACGAAGAATTACGTCGAGGCGCATTTTCCGGGCTCAAAGGTGAGGTACGGTGACTCTGTGATGCCAGGGACGCCGGTGCTTGTGCGTGGACCGGGTGGAATTCACGTCAGGACCATCGAGTCTCTCGGGGAGAACTGGATGAATTACCCGGGGTTCCTCAAGCAGGGCACTGACAAGGAAGAGTCGAGTCTGTCCGACATCGAGACGTGGACACACGACGGGTGGAAGCCAATCAAGCGCGTCATCAGACACAAGTGTCAAAAGAAGATTTACCGCGTCCTGACTCACACGGGGCTCGTGGATATCACGGAAGATCACTCGCTCTTGGGTTCGGACCTGAGCCTTCTCAAACCCAATGATGTTCGGGTCGGTCAGAAGCTTCACCATTCTTTCCCGGAGAGCCTCGGCTTCGATGAAGTGTGCTCGGATGAGGAGGCGTTTATTCTGGGTATGTTTGTCGGAGATGGTTCATGTGGTTCATACGACTGCCCGTCGGGTCCGAAATCGTCTTGGGCAATAAACAACAAGGACCTGACTCTCCTTGCAAAATGCAAAGATTACTGCAAGAAAATCCACCCTGGATATGACTTTGTTATTATGAACACTCTTGAGAGCTCGGGCGTCTACAAACTGTCTCCGCGAGGAGGGTCCGTCGTTGACCTCGTGAAGATATACCGGGTGCAGTGTTATGATGGCCAGGCCAAGAAGGTTCCCATCAAGGCGTTCGGTCGGAACTCTCAAGCATTCCTAGACGGTCTATGGGCTTCGGACGGGTGTCGAAAGGAAGCCGAGACTATCGGATGCCACCGCATCGACACGAAGAACCAGGTAACTGCCCAGTGGTATTACCTATTCTTGCGACACATTGGTTTCTGTAATGTATCGCTCAACACTCGGTCCGACAAGCCGAACGTATACCGTCTGACATGGACCAAGTCTGCACAAAGAAAAGACCCGGACGCAATCAAAAAGATTGAGGTCCTTCATGAGTCGTGGGACGGATACGTCTATGATCTGGAGACGGAAGCTGGCACTTTTCAGGCAGGCGTGGGTCGAATGATCGTCAAGAACACCGACTCGGTCATGGTCGAGTTTGACGTCCAGGGCCGCAAGGGTCAGGACGCGATCGATTACAGCTGGGAGCTCGGGGAGCAAGCGGCCGAGCAGTGCACGAAGCTCTTCAAGGCGCCGAACGACCTGGAGCTCGAGAAGATTTACTTCCCGTACGTGCTTTACAGCAAGAAGCGCTACGCGGCGCGGATGTACGAGAAGGGACGTGACGGAAAAGTCTCTTTCAAAAAGATTGACGTAAAGGGTCTGCAGGTCGTCCGGCGTGACAGCTGTCCGTACGTCCGCGAGACGCTCAAGAAGTTGCTGGATCTTATCCTCGAGTCGAGCGATCCGAGGCCGGCGATAGACCTGGCGCGCGAGGCTGCCCGGAACCTCATGGCCGGAAAGGTTTCGCCCGAGAGGCTCTTGATGTCTAAGCAGCTCGCGTCGGCCTACAAGGTTCCGATGCCGCACGTGACCGTCCGGGACAAGATGAAGGCGCGCGCGCCCGGATCTGAGCCGCAGCAGGGTGATCGCGTGCCGTTTGTGATTGTCCGCGGACCGGGTCGAATGTTCGAAAAGGCGGAGGACCCGGCATGGGCCCGGGAGCACAATGTCCCGATAGACTATCAGTACTATTTCACGAACCAATTCAAAAAGCCGGTTCAGGACCTTTTGGAGCCGTTGGTGAGCGTCGCGCAAATTTTTGACAATAAATTCATGGTGAAAACGGGCAGCGCCGCCGAGGTCGAGGCCAAGCGCGCCTTCCTCGCAAAGTTCGCCCCGAAATGCACCCCTTAAAAGTTCGACCACATGTATTCTCATGGAGAGACAAATCATCGAACTTATAGAAGAAGAGGTGAAGAGGCGCGTCGAGCTCGAGATTACGACCAAGCTCGCGGCCATTTCACGACTCTACGAAATACCTATTATGCGTCTCATCAAAGATACACTCGGCGTCGAGTGTAAATTTTGCAGGGGAATTCTCAAGAGCAAGAAGCGATGCCTCAAGGAGCCTCGAGAAAACGGGTACTGCGGATTTCATCAAAAACAAGCCCCTGATGCCAAGACGGAGACGGAAGAGCCGGAGCAAGAGCCGCCTGTCGCACCATGGGACTAGGACTTAGAGAATTCAGAACCTTGTTATTCAATGAATAAATCTGAACTTCTTCTGACGAGTCTCGTGCGCTTCTTTGAAGTCCAAGAGAATAGCGAGAAGCTCCAGGCGATTCTCAGCCACACCGCCAAGACGGCCACGCCATCTCTTCGCAAGCTCGAATGGTTCGTGACGAATTACTCCAAGAACGAGCACGTTTCGTACGTCGCCCCGAATGGTAAGATTTTCACCGTGCACGTCGCGTACAAATCGAGCCTGGACGGTTACTCCAAGAAGCTCTTCGACCCATTCTGCCGGACGACCCGGATCGAGTTCCAGGGACTCGTGACGACCGTCGCCCAACTCAATTTCATCCGATGGTGCATAACCAACGGCATAATCGAATACCTCAAAGATAAGGTAGGGAAGCAAAACCACCCTGGAACTGAAGAAGAGTGTATCCGTAGTAAAACATGTACAGATTGTACCCCTGCGACACTTCCGTCGCATAACTCGGTCCAAATGTAAGAGATAGCGTCGTCGTCTGCGAATTCAACTTTGCAAAATTGAGGTACCCCCCCTGATTGTACTCTTTTGGAGTAAGCCCAAAAGAGTACGTATAGATGTTCTTGGACGGAATGGTCAGACCGTGCTCCATAGGTTGTTTAAACGAGTAATATAAAGACCCCTGGAATGTACTCAGAATATCTATGTTATTCAGGGTAATCTTCGCCGTCTCTATGACATCGACGTATTTCGTTGTACCGGACGGAAAGGCTAGGTTAATGGCACCGGCGATGTACTTGGTCGTGTATCCGTAATTGTACCGCGAGTCGGAAAAGCGACTGTCCGAAGGGTCCTCGTACTGTGCTTTGCGGAAGAACCACACGAGCGTCTGAACTGGAAAGTTGGCCGTGAGCTGAAGCTGTGGGTTGTTCTGTGTGAACGTGAGACCGGCCTCGCGCTGGACGCGATTCACGATGTATTTCAGAGGTGTGTTCTGGTAGTACAGTTTTTCAGAATTCTCGAGCAAAATTTCCTCCGTAATAATTTTCGGGTCCGAAAAGTCGACGGTCGTCGTGGCGTTGGACCACCACGTACTCGGATGAAAAGTGATTTTAACGTACAGACGTTGATTCCACATGGCGCACAACGGAAAATACGGTCGGCGAAGTCGATCTCGTCCTTTATTTGCGTAAGAGTGTCGACGGCAAAAGAAAAATTCGAGAGGGATAACGACTTCTCCACCGGTCGCGGGCGCGCTGAGCGCGACTTGCATCGCGGCTTGTTCGTCGGCATCCAGAAACACCTGATCTCGGGTAATGTACCAATCGTCGTAAATTGTCTCGATCGTCGTTTCGTTCACCAGCAGATCGACCTGTTTTATAAACGCACGGCCCCCTTCCGGCGTGTACTGTGCACCGGCCGGCAGAGCCGGGATCGTCAATTTCAGATACATATTCGAAAGAAGGTGACCGAGCTCGGTCGGTTTGAGTTCAACTTGGACCGACTGCCCCTGATAAAAAGGATGCGGCGGGCCGATAGGTATGACGCGCTGGTACATGACGAAATTAGAGTGCTGCTTGAAAGCTGGGTTCCACTGGGACTTTGTGAAATCGTCCGTGAATAGGTATTTTTCCTGCGGACCTATAGCAAAAAGTCCGAGAACCGAACCCTGACTAAATCCCCGCCCTTTCGACTCTAGATATTGTTCTTTGGGTTCGAGGAAAAATCCGACGCCCGTATTCAAGTCGCGAATTGGTGCGGCGTTGCCAGTTTTTATATTCGGGTTCAGTTGGATCGTTCCCTCGGCCACGACGGGTTTGAGAAAGCGCCCCGGAACGTACTCAGCCTTTGGATCCGGTTCGTGAATTATAGCCGGAAACCCTTTGACGTAGACAGGCTCGGCATTTTCCGGAATGCTTCCATCCACCGGGTCGAGCACAGCGACCGTCTGGAGAATGATGCGTTCGACGCCGACGTAATCGACCATTCGCTGCTGGATGTCTTTGCTGAAATCCAAAAGTCGAGACGGTCCGAGCGTCGGGAGGCCCTCTATGATCCACCCGGCGGCCGTTTCGGGGCTTGGCGGTGCAGTGAAATAAAACGTAGGGATGCGTTTCACAACCTCATAGTAACCATAGATTGGACCCATTCGTCTCACGCTCATTCGTCCTGGCGGATAAAGAGTCGCTACCGTGACGTACTGCGTACCGTCTAAAAACTGATCCATGTCCGTCTGGATCGTGAAAGACCACGTGTACTCCTCTTCGTCCTTACCCGGCTTGTTCGATGTGGCCGTCATGTAAATTTGGCCTCTGAGACCCGGCAGGGAATCGACAATCCACCCGGGCCCGATCGGTTCTATGGGCCAGTCGGTCACGGAATAAAATGTAGCCTCCGTCGGCCCCGTCACCTTGTAGAAACCGCTGAGCTGAACGGGGTTGAGTGGCGGCCTATTGAGTGCGTTCTGTGGAGGCTGTGGCGGTGGAGGCACCGGTGGAACTACACTATCGACGGCTGCGCTGACGGCGCTGACGGCCTGACCGGGTTTCGTGAAAAATCTTTGAATTTTGGGAACGAATTCAAAGACTTCACGTTGGATCGCTCTTATTTTAGTGAAGGTCCCGGTTGAAAAGTCCAAGATAGGTGCTTGGGCCCGTCTTTCCAATCTCAAGATGTCAGCCATCTACTACAACTCGGTGAGATTATTCTTCCACATCTGCACCACGGTCGTGTTCTTGACGTCTTCACGCTCTGCAATCTTCTGTCGACACAGCGCCAACAACTTCTCAACCTCCTCCTTGGTGTATTGGTACGTCTTGATATCGAGGAGCCTTGGCCAGATGGCCTCCGGGTAGTTTTCACGGCGAAGTTGGGTCCGAACCTCCTCAAGAGGCGTGTTGAAGACTTTCATCCGGGGAGTCACAGCGACGTCTCGAATGAACCTCGCCTTTTGGGTCAGCCATTCAATTTCGGAATCCAATTGCTTGAGTAGCCACGCCTTGCGCTTCTTGTAAATTTTCAGACGAATTTCCATGTAGTCCACCAGAATCTCCTCCGGGCTCGCGTACTTTTTGACCGCTCCATTCGGGCCGATGAGGTGCATGTTGCTCGTGTGGATCGTCTTGGTCAGCCCCAGGTCCCGAGCGTCGCCCCCCCAGATGCGAAAGTCGGGAGTCGTTTCGGTCGAGTGATTCTCGTACTTTTGGATCGTTCCCTTTTCGACGAGGTCGTCCAGGTGCTCCTTGAAGTCCTGAATCCACTTCCCCGGTGGCAGCTCTGTGACGTGCATCTGCGTCCCCTCCTTGACCACGATGCCCTCCATGACCCACGTGTGATCCTTCGTCTTTGTCACCTTGCCCTTGAAGCCCTTGAAGTGAGGGACCATAGGGACCATCGCCACCTGGTTCAGGGCGCACGAAATGTTGTGCTTTATGATTTCAAGATCGTACGGCGGTACATAGCAACTGAAGCCAGTCCCGATGCCCTCGGCTCCATTCACGAGGATCATGGGCACTACGGGTGAGTAAAACTCAGGCTCGACCTGCTGACCATCGTCGATCACGTGGTTCAGGACGTGATTATCGTCCGGATTGAAGATTCGTTTCGTCAGAGGACTCAGTCGCGTGAAAATGTACCTCGAGCTGGCGGCATCCTTGCCACCGGTCAGTCGCGTCCCAAACTGCCCAGACGGCTCGAGCAAGTTGAGGTTATTCGCTCCGACGAAATTCTGAGCCAAATTTATAATGGTCCCCTGCAGACTCGTTTCTCCATGGTGGTACGCCGTTTGTTCAGCAATGTACCCTGCGAGCTGGGCCACCTTCATGTCCTGGTTCAGATTCTTCTTCAGGCACGCGTAGATCACCTTGCGCTGCGAAGGCTTGAGACCGTCCGCGACGTGTGGGATGGATCGCTTAATGTCCTCGGCGCTAAAGTTGGCGAGATCGCGGTAGACAAAGTCGGTGACCGACAGCGTCTTGACCGCCCCATACGGGATTCCCTTGGGCGGCTCGGCCATGTGTTTCGTCAGCCAGACCTTCCGGTCATCCGCCTGCGCCTTTGAGAACGCCAGGGTCATGGACTCGTTAAGAGACGGGTCAGCCCCAAAGGCGACCGTGAGCCGCTCGATCTGCTTGAAATACTCCTTGGCCTCGGCGCTCGTCGACGTTCCCAGACCCTTGTAGTACTTGACGCCAGGCCCCGAATGGGCCTGTTGGCCACCACCAGCCTCCGCCGCCCGAAACGCCTCCTCTGTAAAATACCAAACCTTCCCAGCCTTGATGACCGGCGTCACCATCGACACGACAAACCCAAGTTCGATGAGTTTTGGCCAGTACACGTGGAACATGTTGAGGACCAGACCCTTGATGTGAGATCCGTCGAGGTCCGCATCGGTCATGATCATGAGGCGACCGTACCGGAGGTCTCTGAGCGACGAGTAGACCTTTCCATGCTGGAGACCCAGGATCTTCTTGAGGCTGGAGAACTCTTCGTTTTCGGTCACCTGTTTTATGGTCGCGTCCCGCACGTTGCGGGGTTTCCCCCGGAGCGGGAACACTCCGTAAGCGTTTCGGCCGACCACACTCAGACCTGCGATGGCCAGAGCCTTGGCAGAATCTCCCTCGGTGATAATAAGAGTGCACTCATGGGACTTGTGGGTCCCGGCCCAGTTGGCATCATCAAGTTTCGGCACGCCCGTGATCCTCGACTTTTTGGAGCCATCTGTCTTCTTGAGCTCCTTGTCAACCTTCGCGAGTCCAAGGGACATGAGGTCGTCGAGGACGCCCGTCGCCAGAATATCCTTGATGAATTTTGGTTTCAAATCAATAGTGTCTGTAATTTTTGAAGTGCACTCAGCCTTTGTCTGACTGCTGAAGGTTGGATTCACGACCACGGCCCGGACGAATACAAAGAGGCACGCCTTGACCTGAGCCGGCTTGACCGTCACGCGCTTGTCACCAGAGATTTCGTCGACGATCGCCTTGACGATCTTGTCGACGTGGCTTCCACCCTTGGTCGTACAGATGCCGTTGACCCACGAACATTGCTGAAAGGCGCCACTCGACGAGTGACCGACGACGACGTCGAATGAGGAGCTCTGCTCCGACGCGCCTTTGGAGCTCTCGCTGTGCATCTTGGCGATCGGGACGTCGCCGAGGTGCATCCGGGCGTAATCCTCCAGGGAATCGACCTCGAGCAATTTTGAATTGAAATAGACCTTGGCCTTTGAGCACCACATCGCCGCGTCCCACGTCCGCTTCTCGACAAGCCTGAGAAAGTCACCCGGGCCACCGAAACGATTCCAGTCGGGTTCGAACCCAACCTTGACGTACATGGGACCAGACACGGATGTGATCTCTGGTTCGCACACCTTGCTCATATTGTCGAGCCAATTTTGCTTGTAAATTTTCTTACCGTCTGCAATTTCAATCCAAAATTTACTGGAGAATACATTGGCCAGCTTGGCCCCGTAGCCGTTCCGACCGCCGGTCACGCGTTGCTCATCGTCGTTATAGTTCGAGCTGGTCAGAAGGTGGCCGAAAATGAGCTCTGGGATCCAGAGGTCTCGACCTTCAGAGTCGCGCTCGGTCGCGTGCTTCTTGATCGGAACGCAGGCCCCTGAATTTTGAACCGAAATTACTCCACCTTTGTGAATTTCAACTTTAATTTCATTCACCTTCTTGGGGTGCAGAGAGTGCTGATCGATGGCGTTGACCAGAACCTCGTCGAAGATTTTCACCAACCCAGGAGATACATGAAGGTTAGCAGTTTCAAAACGTCCTGCGGCTCGGGTCCAGTAAGGACCGGACTCGGGGGCCAGGGATCCCACGTAGGTGTCTGGGCGCTTGAGTATATGGTCGACATGTGAGAGGCGTTCATAACTCGTCATACAAATACAGAGGCTCGCCCCTTTATTTTCAGGCTAAATGGTAGAACGATGAAGACGCAGATTGTAGGTCTGGCTCTTTTGATCGTCGCTCTCATCTTGCTCCGGACACAACACTCTTTTTTCAGCGCCGACGAATTTGATTCGTATCTCATTAATTTGGACAAGCGGAAGGAGCGACTCGAGAATTTCACGACCCAGTGGAACACTTCCGATTTGGGTCAAAAATCAAAGTTCAAGCGGGTCCAGGCTGTCGATGGATCGACCATCGAACTCATGGGGACGGTCGCGCCCGAAATTGAGGATGGAATTAACAGGATCGAAAAATATGGCGTCCGGACGTCCCACCCTCAGATGACCCGAGGGATGATCGGGTGTTACAAGAGCCATTACAAAGTTTTTCATGAAATTTACACCAGCGGTAAACCCTATGGACTCGTGTTTGAGGATGACGCCGAAATGGATCCTCAAATTTACCACAAGGCGACCCAGCGTCTCGACTTTCCGAACGATTGGGACGTTATTCTTCTAGGCCATGTGAGACTCATGGACTATGAGAAGGGGCCCAAGCCCGGTCTTTTGCGCGTGCGCGACTTTTGGGGACTCCATGGGTACCTCATCAGTCGGCGTGGGGTGTCCAAGATGCTTCTGTACAAGGATATGCCCATCAATTTACAGATTGATATTTTCATGAGTAAATTGGCGACCGATGGAAAGCTCGACGTCTATGCGCTCGACCCGCCGATTGTTCGCCAGGGCAATTTCGGGACGGATCTTCAGATGCGAATTACCCCAAAGGTTCTAGTAGATGCACGGGGGTGAAGGGCTGAATATGTGATTGTAAAAGCCGCCCCACTGGAGAAGCAGGTGGCCGCCGCCGAACAACACAAAGTTGCTCAGGCCCGTCATGACGACCGTGTCGAAATGGGCTCCATGGTTCTTGGCGACCACAATCTCAGAAATCGCAGTCAGTGTGCCGAGAATCACCGCCTCGGTGATCAGTGATCCACGGCCGGACGGGTGAGGAACCTTCGCTTTGTAGGCCATGTAGCCGAGAACGATCGCCGAGAGTACAACCGCGACAAAGGTCGGCCATTTCATGACGCGAATTTGCGCCGCCTCGCCCTGTGTAAGTTTATGCGCCTCTGTGACGTCGTTGAAACCAGAGAGCTCACGGAAGACGTTGTAGGTGAAGAAGAGGAAGAACGAAATGAACGCCAAATTCAAGGCGAGATCCGTTCGATTACGCATCATCGCGATGATAACTATCGCGACGGACGACAGGGCGCCGACCGTGAACGAGTCCCAGACAAACTTGCGAGGATTAGCCTGGATGTACGACTTGTGTCCGTTGACGAAAGAACCCGTCAGGAGCAGGAGCAAAAGGGCGAACTTTCCAAACTTTATTGTGTTCGCGAAGCGGTCGGCCCACTCGTTGCCGCTCATTACTTCTTGCGAAGAATAAAATACGCGGACAGGGAGGCCACGACCGTCCA
>Ga0315284_10016255_pt1 | contig 10566 bp, 9 predicted proteins | sample YL17G09_16_MG_FD_203696 | JGI IMG/M metagenome (GOLD analysis project Ga0315284, IMG submission 203696) | Sediment microbial communities from Yellowstone Lake, YNP, Wyoming, USA - YL17G09_16 | ecosystem: Environmental > Aquatic > Freshwater > Lake > Sediment | place: USA: Wyoming | collected...
CGTCCACGAACGTCTTGGCATCGAAGTCCTCGATGTCGTCGAGCTTCTCGCCCGTGCACGCGAGTTTGATCGGCAGACCGATCTCGTCCTTGATGGTGACGACTATGCCGCCCTTGGCCGTGCCGTCGAGCTTGGCGAGCGCGATGCCGGTGATGGGGACGGCGTTTGCGAACTCCCGCGCCTGGCTGATCGCGTTCTGTCCGGTGGTGGCGTCAAGCACCAGGATCGTCTCGTCCGGGTCGCGGCCGAGCGTTCTTTGTATGACCCTGCCGATCTTGGCGAGTTCCTCCATGAGATTGGTCCTGGTGTGGAGCCTGCCGGCCGTGTCGATAAGCACCGCGTCGGCCTTGCGCGCGATGGCGGCGTTGATGCTGTCGAAGACAACCGCGCCCGGATCGGCCCCGGGCTGGTGCTTGACGATCTCGACGCCGCTGCGCTCCGCCCAAATCTCAATCTGTTCGATGGCCGCGGCGCGGAATGTGTCGGCTGCCGCAAGCAGCACACGATAGCCCGATTTGCGAAGCCGGTGGGCGAGCTTGGCGATTGTTGTGGTCTTGCCGACGCCGTTGACGCCGACGAATAGATAGACGGCGGGGGAAAAAGGGGACGCATCCCCCTTTTCTGGGAGAACAAGGGATGCGTCTCCTTTTTCCAGGATCGCCAGCAGCGACTGCCTGAGCCTGGCCTTGATCTGGTCGGTTTCGCTGAGACGCTCCTTGCGGGCGGCCTCTCGGAGTGAACCGACGAGTTTGGCGGCGGTGCGCGTGCTCAGGTCGGCCTGGATCAGAAGCTCCTCGAGTTCGTCGAAAAGCTCGTCGTCCACGGGCCGACGGCCTGTGAGCAGTTGGTCAACCTTGCTGAATATGCCTCTAAGCAGGCGCATTTGGCGGGGGCAAGCCTCCTGGAGAAAGGGGACGCATCCCTTTTCTATTCTCTTCCCCACGAGGGTGGGTCTATCTTGCCGGCAAACACGTTGAGCCACGCCGAGGTATGCTCAAACTGCCGGTCCACCGGGACTTGAAGCCTGCGCAGCTTCTTGATTCGGCCCATCCATTTGGCGCGCTTGTGGATCAGCCACCAACGGCACACGCGCTCCGGGTAGACTTCGCAGTGGCCGTCCTCGCGGGTGCCGCCGCAGGGCCCGTTGCGCATCTGCTTGGGGCAGCGCATGCAGCACGTGAAGGCCGTATAGCTCAGGATGCACTGGCCGCAGTCCTGGCAGCCGAACACCGGCTTCTTGAACAGATTCTCCGCGATCGCCGCGCAGGCGTGGAGCCTGGGCCGGTCCTGGAACAACGCCGCGAACTTTTCACTTACTTTGCTCATGTGTTCGACTCCTTAGTGACTTGGGCCGATTCGGGCTCGTCCGCCGGAACCTCCGGCCTGGGCAGCAGACCTGCTTCCTCCACCAGTCTGGGAGTAATCGACTCCCACATTACTGGCATTGTGTGTAACCCCGCCACTCCGGGGATGTCTGCTAGCTGTTTCATTATCTCGACGGCGATCTTGACTCCCTCGTCCATCGAGGCATCCTTGTCCGTGATGGCTTCGAGCCGCTTGATGTATTCCGGGGCGATTCGCATGCCCGGCACACTTTCCTTCATATACAGAAGCGCCTTCGCGCTGCGCACCGGCATCACACCCGCGAGGATGTATACCTGCTTGTCCATCCCCTCGTCCCGGACGGCGTTCATCCACTTCTCGAAGCCGGGCACGTCGAACACCGGCTGCGTCTGGATGAAATCCGCTCCGGCCTCTATCTTCTTGGCGAGGTTCAGGACCCTCATCTCGAACGGCTCGCCGAACGGGTTGGCCGCCGCGCCGATGAACATCCTCGGCTCCGCCTTCATCTCCTCGCCGCACAGGAACTTCTTGTCGTCGCGCATCTGCTTGACCATCGCGACGAGATGGCAGGAGTCCAGGTCGAAGACGCCCTTGGCGTCGGGATGGTTGCCGAACTTCTGGTAGTCGCCGGTAAGGCAAAGCAGGTTGCGGACTCCAAGGGCATGGGCCGACAGGATGTCCGACTGCATCGCCAGCCTGTTTCGGTCGCGGCAGGTCATCTGCATGATCGGCTCGACTCCGCCGCAGAGGGCGAAGTAGCTGGACGTGACGCTGGACATGCGCACGATGGCCGTCTGGTTGTCGGTGAGGTTGACGGCGTCCACGTAGCCCTTGAAGTAGGCGCACTTCCTGGCTATGGAGGCGGCGTCCACGGACTGTGGCGGGCTCATCTCACCGCAGACTACGAACTGCCCGGCGCTAAGTAACTTCTCCAGGTTGCTACCGCATTTCAACTCTGTATCCTCGCTGCCTTAATTGTGTTTCGCATAAGCATTGCTATAGTCATCGGGCCGACGCCGCCGGGAACGGGCGTGATTGCCGCGGCTCGCTGGCAGGCCGCCGCGAACTCCACGTCGCCCACCAGCTTGCCGTCAACCCGGTTTACACCGACATCTATGACCACCGCGCCCGGCTTGACCCAGTCGCCCTTGACCATCTCAGGCTTTCCGACCGCGGCTACCAGCACGTCGGCGCCGCGGCAAACATCGGGGAGGTTGACCGTGCGGGAGTGGCAGATCGTCACCGTGGCATGCTCCCTGAGCAGCAATATGGCGACCGGCTTGCCGACGATGTTGCTTCGGCCCACGACCACGGCGCTCTTGCCCTTGAGTTCGACACCGGCGCGCTTGATAAGCTCCATCACACCGGCAGGCGTACAGGGCGGCATGGGGCTTTCGTCTACGAACAGGCTGCCCACGTTGAGCGGGTGGAAGCCGTCCACGTCCTTGGCCGGGTCGATGGCCAGAAGCACTTTCTTGGAGTCGATCTGCTCCGGCAGCGGCAACTGCACCAGGAGGCCGTGCACGTCTTTGCGGGCGTTGAGTTCGGCGATCAGCGCGAGCAGATCGGCCTCGCTTGTGTCCTGCGGGAGCCTATACGCGAACGAGGCAATACCCAGCCGCTCACAGGATTTCTCCTTGTTGCCCACGTATATCTTCGACGCCGGGTCTTCGCCGACAAGCACCACGGCCAGCCCGGGCGTCAGCCCGGAGGCAGCCATCGCCGCGACCTCCGCGCGCATCGTCTCTTCCATTTCTCTTGCGACGGCCTTGCCGTCGATGATCGTTGCGGACATACCAGCAATCCTCCAAAGCAGTCGGTCGGCTCCCACCGGGAGATCCGGGTGTAATTATAGCACAAGTGTAAGACAAGGCACCGGCCACACAGCCAGCCCGCATTATTCATGTCATTTCGAGCAGAGCGAGAAATCTGCTGTAAGACGGCCTCGGAAAAGCAGATTTCTCACTGCGTTCGAAATGACGGTGTGCAGGGTTACGACGCTCATCGTGAATAATGCGGGCTGGGCAGCCAGGGCAAACGCATCTAATCCGCATCACGAAAGCAGGCGCCGGCCAGTCAACGCGCAGCGCCGCGACAATCGCCGTCTGGAGACGGCTCCTACAAACGCACGACCGCGAAGTTTTTTCCCCGCAAAACGAACTGCCTCCACGCTCGGATTGAGCACGAGTTCGTTTCAACCGAAACCGCGAATTCCCGCGTCAAATGGGTCAAAACGAAACCGCTGTGAGACGCGGCCGCGCATGTACTCCCATGTACACAGTACGACAACTGGGCCATTGTGCGGAGAACAGAGCATGGTATTTCAGTTAAATGTTGTTCACGGGTGGTGTATGGCTTTCTGGCGATCCCGTGGCATACCGTGTTTCGGGATTTCCGTTCCGCCCTGCTCCACTCAAATCCCGAAACATCGACCAGCCTCCAGGTAGGATACCTGGAGGGATGGAAACATCGACCAGCCTCCAGGTAGGATACCTGGAGGGATGGAACAAGTTCAGGATGGCGAGCCACGATGGCAAGTCAGGCCAACAGGTCCCACAATCGCGCGAAATCCACATGCTCGCGCACTAAAGAGAACACCGTCTGGATCTTGTCCTCGTCGGTAACGCGGATTTTGACAAGGATGTCGTTTATGCAGGACGCGGTCTCGTAGGTATCCGCGTCCACACTCAGCACGGGAATATCGGTTCGGCAAACCAGGTCCATCGTCTGCGGCTGGGGCCGAATGCCGCCCGTGAACACCATGCCCGATAGATGTACGTCCTCGCTCAGCAGGTGGAGGCTGGTCACAGCCAGTACCACATCGTCGCGGTCGCCGGGCACAACCAGCAGCATCTTGTCCTGGAGGTACTTCAAGGCGTTGGGCGGGGTCATGGCGCCGATGATGATCTGAGCTATCGGATTCGACAGGCGCTCGCTGCCATTGAGCACCGTTGCACGTATGGCTTCGGCGACCTGCTGTACCGTGGGCCACGAAAGGGTCGGCGCATACGGGATGACTCCCAGCAGCGGCAATCCGGACGCAGCGAAGGCCTTGGACAGATAATGCTGTGTCTGCTCGAGCTTGTCCGGCAGAACCTTGTTGACCACCACCCCAACCACGGACACGCCCTCCTGCTCGAAAAGGCTGCGGTTGACGGCCACCTCGTCCACGGGGCGGCCTATGCCTCCCAGGGTCACCATGACCACTTTTGCGTTCAAAAGTCTCGCCACGTGCGCATTGGATAGGCGGAAGACCGATCCCACGCCGGCGTGCCCGGTGCCCTCGATCACCACAAGATCGTTTCCCTCGGACACCGACGCGCAACAATCGAGAACCGCCTGCTCGATTGCGGGGTACATCTGGTCGGGATTGTCCAGGAAATGCCGCGTGAAGTCCGAGGTGACGGTCACGGGGTCGATGTCGGATAGGGAGGAGCCGAGCCCGCAAGCCTGGTGGATGAGCAGGAAGTCCTCGTCAACGACCTTGCTGCCGTAGCTGACGTGCCGCTGCCCCACGGGTTTGACGAACCCGACGGATCGGCCGAGGCTGTCGAAGCCTTTTACGAAGCCCAGGCTGCAGGTGGTCTTGCCGTCGTTCTGGTTGGTTGCCGCGACGAACAGCCGACGCTCAATCCCGTCCTTCATTGCTTGCTCCAGGAACTTGCTCAATCGACCTTCCCGACAACACGTCGAGAAGCAGCTCCGCGATGACCACGCGATCCTCCGCAGGCAGCAGATGCTCGGCGTCCATGCGATATATCACGCCGGCGCCCGGGCCCAGCTCATCGTCGCCCTCATACCTGACGATCGTGATAGGGACCCGGGGAAACACCTCGAAGCGATAGCCAGTCATCCCTCCAGGTATCATCGTCGTCCCTCCAGGTATCATCGTCATCCCTCCAGGTATCATCGTCATCCCTCCAGGTATCATCGTCATCCCTCCAGGTATCATCGTCATCCCTCCAGGTATCATCGTCATCCCTCCAGGTATGATACCTGGAGGGATGAGGCTGGGGACGCGCGTCGCGCCAAGCTGCTCGCTGGCCTGGGCAAACTGCTCGGCGGTCCTGCCCGCCGTCCCCAGGAACCGCTGTATGATCCGCTTGGTAAAAACGTCGAGATAGCCACGACAGTCGGCAAAGTGGCCCAGGGAGACCTCCCGCGCATCGGACGAAACGTCGTTTGCGCACAAGTGGTGGAGGGCAAGAATCGCCCAGGCGCGCTTTGCTCTGCCTGCGTGCTCTACATTGACCTCGCGAGCGTTGGTGTCAACGAGCAATTGGCGGTTCAAGGCCGGAAGGCGAATCACCCCTGCCTGCCGGCCGGCCCCAAGCACCTGGAGCCTTTCGTCGGACGGTTCCTGCGAAAGCAGAGACTCGAATCCCAGCTCGAAGGCACGCTCGTAGGGCTGCTGGCGCGGCGGAATGCGGCCCCCGTCCCTCCAGGTATGATACCTGGAGGTATGATACCTGGAGGGATGACACCTGGAGGTATGATACCTGGAGGGATGAGCGACTCCAGTTGCGCCCGCAGAAGGCTCCCGCGAGTTGGGATTCGGGTCAGTCACCTCTACCTCTGCCTGTATGCTTTCAGGAACGAATCGCTGTAGATTGCCCGGTTCATCAGCATTTCCGCCGCAATCATGGCATCCATCAACTCCGTATCCAGCGGGTCGAGGATGGCGGCGTCGAGTCCCACACCGATAGCCATTGTAAGGAATGCCCGGTTGATCAGCTTCCTGTCTACCGCGCCCTGGGATAGATTGCTCAGCCCGACGATGATGTGCGGCGCGGGATCGGCCAGGACGCTGAACTGCTTGATGCACTCCAGGACGACGCCCGGGCCCGCCTGGGAAGCCTTCACCGGCAGCACGATGGGGTCGATGTAGAGGTCGTCTGTGGTGATGTCGTGTTCCATCGCCTTTGCGACGATCCGCAGCGCGATCTCGCACCGCCCATCCACACTGACAGGCACACCCTTCTCGTCAATGCACAGTGCAATGATAGAAGCGTTGTGCTGCTTGGCCAGGGGGAAAAACGTGTCGAGCGCTTCTTCGGAGCCTGTCGTGGAGTTGATCATTTTGGCGCCCGTGCATGCTTCGAGGCCGGCCTTGACGGTGCCCAGGTTCGGATTGTCGATCGAGAGGCAGACGTCGGTCGCCTCTCGGACGGTTTCCACGAGCCACGCCATCCCCGCCGCCGGGTCGGCGGTAGCGGTGCCGACGTTGATGTCGAGCTTGTCGGCCCCCTCGGCGAGCTGCTTGAGGGCCAGATCCTTGATCACCGCCTTATCGCGATCCTGGATGGCCTGGCCTACCACTTTGAACATCCCGTTGATACGTTCGCCTATGACGATCATAGAAAGCCCTTCCTTCCCGTTCGAAGTAAAGCCGCACAGATCCTGCGGCACTGCCAGGGTCCTTTTGGGATCCTGTTCACGACGTTTGCGTGAGCTGGTCGGCCACTTTCCTGACCCACGCTACCGCGCTCGGATGGCGCATGATGAGCAGGTCAGCGCCGGCTTGGAGCAGCGTTATGGCCGTCATCGCTTCCCACGCGGGGCCTCGTTTGTCCGGCGGTCCCCACCGGGGCGACTCCTCCGCGGTCGCCTTCGCCTCTTTGGCGCGCCAGGCTTCCTGTCCAACCTGGCAGACGACAGGCGGCGACATCATCTTGTCTCCGGTGAGCGCGGCAAGCCTGCCCCGCTCCTGAATCGAATAGGCATACTCGATGCCGTAGCCGAGGCCGCCGGTTGTCGGGAACATCACGACGCGGTCCAGCGGGAAGCCCGCCTCCGAGACCAGGATGTTGACCTGCTTGGCGATGTTGATGTCCAGCGGCGACTCGGCAATCAGGGCGTGTTTGTCGGCCAGGCACGCGGCGGTGAGCGTCCTGTAGTTGTCCTCTTTGGCCGTGCCGAGCAGGCATTTTTCGCCAGCGGCTGCCTGGCTGCACGCGGGAAGCACCATGTTGTCCTTGTCGTCCACGTCGCAGCCCCAGATGATGAGAGGCACGTCCACGGCTTCCAGAACCGCTTTGACCGCTTTGGCGGCCTCGTCCGGGCTCTTGTCTCCGGAATCGGGATGGGTGCCCTCGAGCCGCAGGCAGATCGCCTCCGCCGCGTACTCCTTCACGCACTTTGCCGCCCACGCCGCCGGGTCGCCGACCACATCCCCGAAGGGCTTCAGCAGCGCTTCCGGCCAGTCCCGAGGAAGACTGTCGAGCACCTCCATCGCCACCACCGGCCTGTTGGGGGTCGCTCCCTCGAAGTGCAGGAACGGCAGCGTTGTCTCCCCTCCCAAGACGATCTCACGGCTGCGCGTGCCGCCCTCGGCCGCCGTGGCGCCGATGCGCACGGTAGCCACAGCACTGGACCATTTTTCTTTAGGGTCTTCAAGCGCCATTCTATCACGTCTCCTTCTGTATGCTTCGCAGCATTTGGCTGATTGCCATAACGGCCGCGGAGTCCTCGGGCATGCCCAGAAGCGGCTCGCCCCGCAGCTCGAAGTCCTGTATGCGAGGATCAACGGGCACACACCCCGCAAGAGGCAGTCCGGTTGTGGCGGCGGCTTCGCGCGCCGTCTTTCCAGCATCGTCCACCCGATTGAGCACCAGCCATGTTCGGTCGCGGACCAGCTCCAGGGACGTCGTCAGCTCGGCAATCCGCTGCGCGGACTTGAGGCCAGCCGGGGTCCCGTCGCCGACGACCAGCATCACATCCACCTTGTCATCCGTGCGCCGGCTGAGATGCTCGATGCCGGCTTCGTTGTCTATGACCACGTGCCTGTAGCCGGACGAGAGGTCCGCCAGGAACGTGCGCAGCATGTTGTTGACCGAGCAGTAGCAGCCCGGCCCTTCGCCGCGCCCCATGACCAGAAGGTCAAAACCCGCGCCCTCCGCAACGGCCTGCTGGACCTGGTACTCAATGGTCTGCTGTCTGGGCGTTCCGGCCGGCGCATCGTATTTGCTCTTGAGGGCGTCCTCTCTTAAGTCGCCTATGGTGCGCTCGACGCGCAGCCCCAGCTTGTCTGCCAAGGTGCTGTTCGGGTCGGCATCGACAGCCAGCAGCGGCACCTCGCGCGCGCGGGTCAAGTAGCGCACGACAAGCGCCGCCAGAGTCGTCTTGCCCGTTCCACCTTTGCCGGAGACTGCTATGACCATGCTGCGGAAAACCTCCGCCGCTAGATTGCGACGTGACGCCGTTCCAGCTCCGCGCGCACCGACGGGAACTTCTCAATATCGGTGTGGGGCAGGAACAGCGCCGAACTGTATTCGTTCATGAACTTGGGGTCGGTGCTGAGCTCGATGTAGGTCATTTTCGAGGCGATTGCCTCGCCCTCGGCCGACGCCTGGCGTGAAAGGAGCATGGTTTTGGCTCCCTGAACCGATCCGTTTCCGATAAACTGGAACCGCGCGATCGGACAGTCTGGCAGCATGCCGATCATGATGGCCTCGCGGATGTCGAGGTAGTTGCCGAACCCGCCGGCAATGTAGATACTCTCCAGGTCGCCGAACTGCAGCCCGAAGTGCTCGATGAGGCATTCGGCGGCGTGGTAGATGGCGCCCTTGGAACGGATGAAGTTCCGCAGGTCCGCCTGGGTAACGACGATGTCCTTGCCGGTCGCGGTCTGGTCGGCCGGCACGACGACAAACTCCAGGTCGTCTTCCCCTTCGCGCACGCGTCCGGAGTCGTGGGCCGTCAGCGCGCCGCTGCGCTCCAGGCAGTCGCCGCTGCGAAGCATCTCGGCTACCAGGTCAACCAGCCCGGAACCGCAAAGCCCCGCCGGGCGGCCGCCTCCGATCACGCTGTAGCTGGCGACCTGGCAGCCCTTGGTCATGGTCAGCCTTTCGATAGCGCCGCGGGTCGCCCGCATTCCGCAAGAGATGCCGCCGCCCTCGAACGCAGGCCCCGCCGAAGCCGAGCAGCAGACCAGCCAGTCCCTGTTGCCGATCACGATCTCGCCGTTAGTGCCAACATCCACGAGCATGCTCGGCTTTTCGGACCGGGCCATCCCCGACACGAGCACGTCGGCAACAACGTCGCCGCCCACATAACAGGCAACAGAGGGCACACAGCCGAGCAGCCCCCGGGGATTGATCCTGATGCCGGCTTCCGCAGCCCGCACCACCGGCGGCACCAGAGCCGTGGGGACATACGGCTCCAACCGGATCGCGCTCGGATCCAGGTTCAGGAGAAGGTGGACCATCGTCGTATTGCCGGCGCACAGAACGAAAGTCACGTCGCTAAGCGAGACGCCCGCGGAGGCGACCAACCCGGCAATGAGGTCGTTAATATCGCCTGCGATGCAGGATGTCAGTCGGTCGAGTTTCTCTTTGGAATTGCCGAACATTATGCGCGAGATGATGTCCTCGCCGTATTGGATCTGGGAGTTGTAGGTCGCTTGCCTGGCGACGGTATCCGAGCGGTTGAGGTCAACCAGGTGCGCGACTACAGTGGTTGTGCCGACATCGACAGCGACGCCGTAGTTGGTGGCCGAGGTATCGCCTCCCTCGATCTCCACAACCTCGACCGTGCCGCCGCGCCGGCCCAAAGTAGCCGTGACCTGCCATTCGTTCTCTCTGAGTAGGGCCGCCAGTTGCCTGAGCTGGGCCAGGCCCATCTGCATGATGGGAATGTCGCGGTCGCGCCGCAGCTCGCGGTAGACGCGCTCCTGGTCGGCGGTGTGGTCGTCGAGGCTGGGTGCGGGCAGGGAGAGGAATGTCTTCCGGGACAGCGGGTCGTGCGTATACGGGCCGCCTTCGCCTACTAAGACGCGAGTGGAGCCGAAACGCAAGGCGTCCTCGTCGGTCAGGCGGGGCGCGCCTTCGAGACGGGACTCGAGCGGGATCTCGACGACTGCATTGCCGTTGAGGTAGCACTTGCAGGCCAAGACGTATCCGCCCTGGATTTCCTCCCGGCTCAAATGGGCCGTCGGCTCCGTCCGAACTTCCCCCGAGCGGATAATGGCCTTGCAGCGCCCGCACATGCCTTCACCGCCGCAGAGGCTGTTTATATACACGCCCGCGATCTCGGCGGCCTCAAGGACCGTCTTCTGGCCCTCTACCTGGACCGTCTTGTCGTCGGGTAGGAACTGGACGGATATCTTAGCCATATCTTAGAACCGCTGCTAGTGCTGGTGTAACAGGTACTTGTCACTTTATGTCATTCCGAACGCAGTGAGGAATCTGCTTTTAGCGATGCGCTGGAAAAGCAGATTTCTCG
>Ga0315284_10016256_pt1 | contig 10566 bp, 12 predicted proteins | sample YL17G09_16_MG_FD_203696 | JGI IMG/M metagenome (GOLD analysis project Ga0315284, IMG submission 203696) | Sediment microbial communities from Yellowstone Lake, YNP, Wyoming, USA - YL17G09_16 | ecosystem: Environmental > Aquatic > Freshwater > Lake > Sediment | place: USA: Wyoming | collected...
GACTGATCAGTCCGTTTCGTGTAATAAATAACTATCTTAATAATTCATTAAGTTCTTTTTCAGCAGCTGTAATTTCAGATATTACTAATGTATTAGCTTCCTTAATATAATCTATAGATTGATCTACAGTAGACAGTTCAGAGCGTTTTTCTTTTAAGAAATTAATAACATCAAATAATTCTTCTTTTCTTGCTTCTTTAATAGCATTTTCTTTAGCTTCGCCTTCTAATAAATCTATTACTTTAGGACTAATATCATAATTAACATATTCTTTAACTAATTCAATAGCACGTGAACCTGAATCGGCTTTTACCAATTCATTTACACTCATTGATGGATTAATTCTATTAATGTATACATTTTCATTTAATTTAATAACATTAACTTTAACACCTTCGTGTATTCTAGAAGAAATACTTTGTACAAAATCTAATTCAATAAATTTATTAATATTATCATAGGCAGCTGCTACCATATTAAGTTCTGAAGCTTCATTAATTTTAAATGAACCATTATTTAATAAAAAATTACGAATATCATTTGAATTTTTAATATCTATATTTTTACCATTAAATGTAAATGCAGTAGATGATTCATCTAATTTAAATTTAATTGTATTATTTCCTTTAAAATATGTCATTGAATCTTCAGCAAATTTAAAATTCTCTTCTACTGAAATTAATGTTAAGAATATTTCTTCCATTGTTCTAGGATCCAATTGAGTAATTTCATTTTCTTTGATACCATATACTCTATTATCTAAATGAAATACTGTCATACCATCTTGTTCAGTAATCGGTGAATAGACTTTATTCACAGTTGCTGTTACAGTTGTTGATAAATTACCTTCAAGTGAATTTACAGTTTCAACTAAAGCTTTAATTTCTGGTACCCAATTTAATGAATCCATTGTATATTTAATCGATTCCCTAATTTCTGCTTCTGAAAGAGTTTTTAATTCAGTAAGCTTAATAATTGCAGGAGTATAAAAATTTGAATTATTGTTATTTTGTAATCTTCTTAATGATTCAGTAATTTCAAAACTCATATAATTTGTATGCATAAATGTAACTATACCATTAATAGTTTCAGTAACTGGTTCCATCCAATTAAATGGATTAATTTCAGCTACAAAATTAGCAGCATCAGAAGATTCTGAAATTGCTATTGAATTAGAATAAATCCTATTTAGATATTTTTCACAAACAGATTTAATAGTAGTTATTGCTAATCTAGACTTATCTGAATCATATTTATTAACATTTTCAATTAGCTGTTTTATTCTAGATTTAAAATTAAATCTTTCAGTTAATGTTAAATTAACTGCAGGTACTACAGAAACTGATTCATTTAAATTAGTTGATTTATTAACTATAGCAATTTTTTCTACAATATTTTTAATTTCTGGTATAAGAATAGAATATTCAGATAACATTGAAGTTCCAGTTGCTCTAATTTCAGATTCTGTTAAACCTCTAAGACTATTTAATTTACCAACTACCGTAACAAATTGAGAATTTTGATTTGAATTAGATAATCTATTAAATACATTATCAACTTCAACTGATATTGTATTTTCTAATAATACTTTTTCTATAGATTTAATACATTCAGAAACTGGTTCTATAAAATTATATACTGTCAATTCAGAAAGTAATCTAGTACTCATATGCGCCTGTTCTGAAACAGTCATTGAATTTATATCATATTTTAAATAATCTGCACATATTTTTACAACAGCATCTAAACTATAATTAGTTCTATCTGCTGTCTGTGATTCATTAATGGCATCTATAAGAGAAATAAGCTTATTACTTAAATCTAATTGTTCTTTTACTGTCATTGTTATTGTAGTTATTTTTGGTATATATTGATTTACTGCATCATAAGCTTTTTGTTTTTCAATACCCATTGTATATAATATATTATATATCTGTTCAGGTGTTTTACCAGATTCATGAAATTGAAGAATCAAATCTCTCATGTTATTTTTACCGTATTCATTATTCGGATTTGATAATGATAATACTAAATTTTCATTAGTTTTTTCAGACATGGTATAACTTGGTTTTATTTATTTATTCTATATATCGCTGGCAGATTTATATTACTATTTGCTATTTATCGTATTATTTATTTACTTGTGACCATAATGAACCTTCATCACCAATTGGTTTATTACCATCAATATTACCAATTTCTGCAATTGTCTGAAATGTAAACATTCTATCACCTGCATATTGTTCATCTCCTGGTTCAAATGAAGGAATAAATGATTTTACTTCAATATCGAAATTAATTGCACGATTTTTCTGGTCATCAAAAGAAAATTCAATTGGTCTTTCAGCTTCATAATCTTCTGGTAATTTATAATATGCTGCAATCCTATATGTACCTTCCTCTAAAGTTCCAACATCAACATTAAATGCATTATTTTTATATAATTTTTTAATAAGTTTTTCAAGAATTCTAAAGACATCTAATTGTGTATCTACTACTATTTTTACATTAAATGTCATATTCATTGGTATCATCTGAAACTGAGATACAAATGCTTTCATCTTACCATCAACTAATTTCTGATATGTACCTCTTACATATTTATTTAACAGTGCCGAAGAATCAATACTAACAGATACTAGATTAACTACACCTCTCGGTTTAGTTTCATAATTACCGATTGCTTTAGTTTTACCAGGGTCTATTGAATCATCTAAAAGGAAGTATTCATGTAGAAAATCTTCATCACCAGTAAATGAATATAAAAAGGGAACTTCTATTTTAGTTAATTGTTGATTAACTACCTGAGTATATGTTATTTTTTTATTTAAATCTGCACATAAGCCAATTATAATATGCCTGATGACAGAATCGTCGCGATTAAACTGCAGATTATAGGATGACATAGTATATAGTTATTTTAATATTTTATATATCGGCTTGTTTATATTTACAGTTATTGAAATGCCACCTTAGTATAGTTGCATTTCCACCAGAAAGTCCACGATGTAGGTATAATTATATTACTTGATATTTTCAATTGTAAACTTACTGAAGCCATTATCTTTAAATACTTCTATTCTTTTATCGAACAATTCTGCTGGAAGAATTGTATGATTAACTACAAATGTATTAATATTAATATCTTTTATTACATTACGTAATATTTTTAATATACTATGTACACCATCAGCATCTACTGATGAAAATATTTCATCTAAAAAAAGAACATTCAATTGAGGAAATCTAAGCTTAAGTAATTTAATTAATGCTATAATAATTATAAAATCAGCCTTCTTTCTTTCACCAGTACTTAATGTTTTTGGATTAATATCTTCACCTAAATGGTTAATAACACAATCGAATTTTTCATTAAATCTTATATGAAAACTTAAGTGCATATCAGAAACCATTTGAGCAAGTGTTGCATTTAATCCCGGTAAAATTGTTTTAACTGCTAAATTCTTTACTCCATTTTCACCTAATAGTTCTTCTAATATAGATAAGAAATAATCATCATTAGCAAGAGCAGATTTATTATTTCTATTTAAATCTTCATGTGCTTTAAAATCTTTAACTAATCCCTTAAGTTGATTAAATTGAGTGTCACCGTTTTTAAAATTATCAGCAATCTTTGTCAATTCATTTTTAAATGTAATCATATTAGTAGAAAGTGCCGATATCCTACTTACGACTTGGTGTTGTTTATCTAAATTTGATTTGGATTTGGATTTTGTATCAATAATAGATTCTTGTATTTTAGTAATTTCATCTGGAATACTATTTATTATATGTTCATATGAAAGTTTCTTACTAATATCAAATTCAGTATCTAATGGTTTACTACACTCTGGACAAGTAGAATTAGTATAAAGTTTTACTTTATTTTTTGCAAATGATAGATCTGTTGTCTTTTTATTTAATTGTGTATTAAGTTTAGTTACAGATACATCTATTTTATTATATTCATCTAATAATGTGGTTTTAGCTTTTGATAATTTAACTTGGTCAGCTTGGATTTTAATAAGACTTTCTTTTAATTCTACTATTCTTTCTTTATTTTCTTTATTAGATATTTTTTCTAATTCATCTAATTTACCACTTGTAGTAGAAATAGATTGATTTATTGAATCTAATTCACCTTGCACTCTAATAATATCATCTTTAATTGTCTTACGATCATTTTTAATCTTCTCATACATTTGATTGATTACAGAAAACCCAAATAGTTTATCTACAATTAATCTTTTATCTTTAGGTGTCATTGTAATAAATGACTTAAAGTCATTAACTGAAAGAATTATTATATTTTTAAAAACATTATATGGCATTTCAAATATTTCTTCTTCTAGATATTCCTGTATATTTGATTTACCAGCTTGATGTAATTCTACGCCATCAAGTTCAACATTAAATAATTTAGGAGCTAATCCTCTTTCAATTATAACTTGCCTATTTCCGCAAAGTACTTTTACTTTAACCCATAGATTCTTATTAATTCTATTAGGTAAATCAGATAAGTTAATACCTTCTATTTGCCCATATAGTCCAAATATAATTGCATTTGCAATTGATGAATTATGACTAACTATCCCATTTGCATAAAATTCTTTAACTTCAGCAACCTGTAAATCATATAAATCTTTACGATCATTCAATTTTTTGATTACTGAGATAATTTCTATACCATCTATAGTATCTATTTTATCGCCAATATTAAATGTTTTAGTTTTCTTCCATTCCCCATTAAACCAAAGATGGTCAGGTGAACATACTGCAGATTTGCCAGAATCAGTTTCTATATAATATTGTTCTGAATTCTTTGCAGTAATATCTACAGCTTCAATATTTTTAAACCCAAATCGAGTTTTAACTTTAATTTTATTTGATATACTATGAATCTTATTAAATTCATATAATTGTCCAATTGTACATTTCATATTTTATTCTCTTATAAATTGTAAGCAGGTATTTAATATAGTTTCAGGGTCGCGCCTATAGTCGAGTTCAGTTATTATTAAAACTTGATATCCGTGACTTTCTGCTAATTTAATCTTTATAATAGCTTCACTTTCAGATAACCCCTTATTTATCCAGAAAGCCTTTCTCATAGGGCTTATGAATTATTAATAAATTTATTAAATTTATCCATTAATTCTAAATCATTAATGTTAATTTCAATTTCAGTATTTGGATCAAGGCATTTACCATTTCCATTTCCTCCTACTAATAAATAAAAATCATTTTCAGATTCGAAATCTACTGATTGCAATTGATTACCATAACTACTGAAATTTCTAAACTGTATTTGTTGTATTCGCATCTTATTCTGGATTTGGATTATAATTAGATTTAGACATTGTATATAATTGTGATATTTTATCTTTTAATTTTTGCTTGAGTTCCGTATCATAGCTAGATACTTCAATCCATTTTGAACATAAATTTATAACATCAAAGTTTTTATATCCGCTCTGTATTTCTTCAGTTATTAAATCTAAATCAATATATGTTTTTTCATCATAGATATTAGGTTCAATTCGTCTTACATCATTTTGCAATAAATTAATAAGATGTGATATATTACATTTTAACATAGTATCAGAATCAACATACATATCAACAAAATTATTTTTAACAATAGCTCGTAATTCACCTAAAGTTAAATCTTTAATAGTATTAATATTAATTTTGCAAAATTCAGGTGTTACTTTATTTTCAAAAAATACATGCTGCTCTGTAGATAAATCTAACAGATGGACACCCTTAGTATTACCGTGGTCTGATCGTGTCATCTGATATGCATTACCAACTAAATGTATATTTCCAACTGTCTGAGAATAATGTATATGACCAGTATAGACTCTTAAATAGTTTTTAAATTTTGCGGGCCTTGTACCTTCTAATTGCACAGACTTTTTATTTAATTGCACACCTTGTAATTCAGAATGACAAAATACGTATTTTGCTTTTGGGAATTGATCAAGAGTTTTTTCTTCTTCATGATGATCTGCGCGCCATGGCATTATTAAGCATTCTGATTTACCAAACTTAACTATTTCCGGTTCTTTATAGATTTTAATATTTGGAATATACTTTAAACAATCTAAAGAAGATATTTCATTAGAACGTTTATTATAAAGATCATGATTTCCTGCTAAAACAAATATAGGTAAAATTTTACCTAATATTTCAAAATATTTTATAGCTAAATTTTGTACTCTTAGATTTACAGATTGTCTATTATCGAAAATATCACCTAATTGTAAAAGAATATCACCTTCTCTATATTCACGCTTTAATAATGGTATTAAATAATCTGTAAAATATAATTCACTTATGTCTTGCCATTCTATTAAACTTGCTCTAACACCAAAATGTATATCACCAACTATAAATATACGCTTAACGTTTTTAAATTCTTTCATTTTTATATTGCTTTATAAATTCAATTATAGCTTGCTTTTAATACTTAGAAAAGTTTTGTAATTCTTTTTCGTTCTAGAATATTTAATCTTTTATCTAATTCAATTATTAAATCTTCTTTATGTGAATTACTTAAACTATTATAAAATTTTGTTGACTGTATATTAAAATAATCAGTAATAATTGAAAATATATCTACTTTATTAAAATCTTTAATATTATTAATAACATATGTATAAATTTCATTCATTTGTAATTTTGATAATTTAATAGGTTTACCGTCCTTTGATAATTTATTAAGTTTTGAATATTCAGAACCTCTTATAAGTTCATCTAACTTCTTAATAAGAATACCATCATATAATTGACCTTCAGCATCTTCTGAATCTACATATGAATTTGAGATTTTAAATTTTGCTGATTCACCTGAATATCCCGATTCATCAAATGTATTATCGAATATTTTATCTGTTTTATTTCTTGACATATTTTTAGTTATTATTGTTGTCTTTGTGCACCTTTTATTTCATCAGTTTCTGTTAATCTCATATTTTCATATTTAATATTAAATTTACATTTTAAATTTTTACCTTCACCATCACGGATTTTAAGAATCTTTAACCAATATTCTTCATTACTTAGCATAATACTATCTTGTATAATACCATACATCATATCAGCTGTATGTGAAAGTCCAGCAGATTCGGCAATGTCTTCCATGGAAATATCAGTTGAATCATAACCAGAGTTATGCGTAAGTATATTATTTGCAAAAAAACATCTTGATTTACTATCAATTTCTATATCGATAGTATCTTCTTCATCGAGTTCAATTATATCTATAATTTCATCTATTTCTAAGTTTTCTAAATTCATATATTTATTGTTTTAAAAAAGTTATGCATTTATTTATAATATCTATTTTATTTAAAAGATATTCTGATTGCCATACTACTAGTGTATTATACCCGTTGTCGTTGGCAAGTTTTAATTTTGCCGAATCTTTGGCCCATATTTCACTAGTTTTTTTATTTAATATTATACTATCAGCTGAAAATGTATTAGGATTTCTGTGCCAATAATCGCCGTTAAATTCTATTATTTTTTCGTTAGTTGTTAGCTTAATAGATTTTATTAATTTTCTATTTAAGAAATCTTGAAGATTATCATCTATAATATTATTCATTAGTGCAACTCTTTTTAATAAATATTGAGTCGCCGATACACAAATCGGTAGTTTTCTTGTTTCCAATTACTGTAGGGGTAATATGATTACTTGACATTTTTATTTGTTTACCAGATCTTGTTTTAACTAAATAAACTTTTTGTTTTTCAATAGCATGTATTTTTTTAACATGCACATATCCAGTTTCTGACAATATTTCATCATCTTCATGTAGATACTTTATTTCTATATCACCTGATTCTTTAGTATTTACTATAGTATCTAAAGTCAAACATCGTTTAATTTGAGTAGCAGTAATTATTAACCAGCCATGTTTATCTGCAATACCTCTTAAATCTTCAGCAATCTGCTTGATTTTCATATAGGTATTTTCACTATTTGGATTTCTATAATTACATAGAATATTAATATAATCTATTACTACAGGTCCAACTTTATGTCCTGTAGTTTCTTGTAAATCTAATATATAATTTTCTATATCTAATACGGTAGCTTGACTAGTTGGGAATTTCTTAACAAATAATTGTCCAGGTGGAATTAATCCAGTACCTACTGTATCTAATGAACGTTGTATAAATGCAGCGTCCTTTGACTTAATATCATATTCAGATATAGAAATATTAAGTAAGTTTGCTCCAATTCTTTTAATTACTTTATGTGCTTGCATTTCAGCAGTGATAAAAACAGTATTATATCCCATTTTTACAAAATTTGCAGCATCTTGTGCTAACCAAATGCTATTATGTGAAAGTATACCATTAGTAAAAAATAAATGATTTGAACTTTCATCGAGTTCTAAATCATACATTTCTTCATATTCGCCCGTATTAATAACTTCAGTAACTAATTCTATACCATTATCTGTAATTATTTTGTCTGGTCTAGAATCTTTATTTAAATCTTTTGCAAATATTTCATCATAATCACTATCAATAATTATATGATCGTCTGCACATTCAAGTGTATGATTAGTAGTTTTTATTTTATATTTTAAATATGGGATAGTTTTGCCAATTTTCTTTATATTAACAAAACCGTTATTTGATAATACTTCATAGTCATTTACATTGAAAGTTTCAATAAACTTCCTTGAAATACTATCTGAAAGTTTCTCAGGTCGATAATCTAAAAAATCAACTGAATTTGCAAAATCTATTATTACTGTATCTTCTATCATTATTATTCTCTTATAAATTGTAAGCAGGTATTTAATATAGTTTCAGGATCTCCTTTGTAATCTAGTTCAGTTACAACTAAAACTTGATATCCATATTTTTCTGCTAGTTTTATTTTCTCTTGATCGTAATTCTTTATATTGTTTCATCTTTGATAAGTTTGAAAAAATCCCCGATTTTTATTTTAGACATTTTATCGGTAATCTTATTCTTTATAGTTATAAATTGGCTACCTACTAGGCATTTACCAATATTTTGCTCACCAGCATACACGACAAGTGAACATTTATCATATCCGCCATTTGTTATTTGATCTACAAATCGTTTACCACTTTGTATTTTATCAGCAAGTTGTTGATAGTGATCCTTTGCATCAAAGAAATTTAAACCTAAATCTTTATCGAAATTTAATTTATTCCTATTATTAATAATATCACGGAATTTATTAATAATAAGTTCTGCATTTTCAGGTTCAACTTTTGCAGTCTTTATATATTCGATACCATCAATTAAACTAATATCAAAATTTCTCCATTTAATCCATGGCTCTGCAGTATCAATTAGCCATTTTGCATCGTAATCAGATAAATTTATATCATATACTAAATCTATAATTGAATCTGATATGATACCTTTAGCTCTAGATGAATTTGCAACTAAAAGCTTCATCTGCTCCTTACTTGGAGTTTCTTTAAATTTTTCGTAGAATTTTTTAGCTAGAAAGGCTAATATATTAATATCTTTATTTGCATAGAAATTTTCTCTAGTAACTAAAAGATATTTAGGTTCACTTAACGAAAAGTTAAAAAATATTTTTTCATAATTCTCGTTAAAATTCATAATATGGATTTGTTTTTATTTTATAAGAGCTACCTTCACTATTGTCTCTAGTTTTTTCTATAGCTCCTGATTCAAGCATCTCATTTAAAGATTTTTCGATATTGACTTTAAATTCATCACCTACCTTTTTATATAAATATGTAGTAGTAAAAGTAACATCCTTTAAATCTCTACCCTTATTATCTGCGCGCATTACCATTAAATAAATAATATCTTCAGGTGTTGGATAATTAGATTCACGTACGTATGAACCAATTATATGCTTTATTTTTACTTTATCAATATTCATTAGTCTTCAGTTTCTTCGTTTTCTTCAATTTCAACAGCTTCCATTTCAAATAAATCTTCATCTGGAATTTCTTCTTCAGAACCATAATTAAATAATGGCTTAATGATTTCATCTAGTTTATTTATAATATCTTCAGTAAAAACTTCTTTAGTATAAAATTCAGTCGATTTAACTTGAGTATTTAAATGTTTTACAGCGATAGTTTTTGATTTTTCGTCTGGTATATAATGGAATATTTCACCATCGTCAGTTGTATATTGTTTTGATACCTTCTTTTTATCACCTTTTAATTTATCATATTCAACTCCAGATAATATTGTTCCTTTACCTATACCTACAGTTTCCCAATTTAAATATTCTTCAAGTCCAATAAATTCATTCATACCTTTATCATAACGTAAATGTATTTTAATTGTTTGTGGTTTTGCAAAACGATTTTTATTAGGTCTGCATGTAACTATATTACCAACTTGAGTTTTATTTTCACCGTTGCCATCATTAAGTTTAGCCTTCGTTAAAATAAGAATTATACTAGCCGCGTATTCTATACCCGTATTATGGTTAACTACACCATTTTCTGTAATATAATGTTGAACATCATCTACAGTTAAATCATTAACTTTAGTAATACCTAACCGTCTAACACTTTT
>Ga0315284_10016259_pt1 | contig 10565 bp, 12 predicted proteins | sample YL17G09_16_MG_FD_203696 | JGI IMG/M metagenome (GOLD analysis project Ga0315284, IMG submission 203696) | Sediment microbial communities from Yellowstone Lake, YNP, Wyoming, USA - YL17G09_16 | ecosystem: Environmental > Aquatic > Freshwater > Lake > Sediment | place: USA: Wyoming | collected...
TATTTCGAGTTCGGCTTTTGTCGGCCCGGACTTCGCCTTATCGTCGTCGTCAAACCGAATGAAGTCCTTGGCCTTGACATGCTTTCCGCGGGGGAGACTTTTCCCGGAAATATTTACGACCTCAGCGGCCAAAAATGCGAACCGCCTCCACAGTTCTTTCTCACGCACGCATTCCCGCTCACTCACAGCGTCGGCCATGAGACATAGTTCGCTCGATGTTATGGAGAGCCATTCCCAGGGACGTAGACCTATGGCGTAGGCTGTCCGTTCGCTTGCTTTCAGGAAGCCGAGGCCGTCGAGGGGTTGGTCTCCGTCGCCGGTGATTCCGGCGGCTCTGCGTTTTTTGGGCCTCCATTAGGCACCCCGAAAGCCAGTGTCAATGCGGTCGTGATAGCTTTGGTGATCTCCTGGATCTTGGTCATGTCGATCAAATCCCCGGCGGCCTTGAGACTCAAGTCCTCATCCTCATGGATAAGTCCGGCCCAAAGGATTCCGCGAACCGCCTTGAGCGCCCCCGGTCCGTTCAGCGCGGCTTGGAGATTCATGATCTCGACACCGAGCGTTTCCACGAGTTCGACCAATGCGTTGAAGTTGTAAAAAAGATTACGCGGCTTTCCGTCGGCCAGGAGGATCGGAACTTTGCGTTTTGCCATAAAGACTCCTTACGAAAAGATTAAAAAGTGGGGGGCATCCCCACGGACGCCCCCCGAGGGAGAAAGGAGGAAGGAAGAAAAAGGGAGGAGGCGTTAGCTTACGGAGGCTGTAAGCGCGCCCTGCCCCTTGAGTGATCCCGAAATAGTCAGGGCTTCTTCGGCGGGGCCTTCGTAATCCATCGATTCCATGACGGCTTCGCCCGTGTAGGTAGCACCGTCGGGCATGGTGATAATGAGCGTCAATGTTGCCGGACTGCCATCGATGAAATGGGCTTGGATGCACTTTTTGGCAACGTCGTTGTAAATATACATCCCGTTGAAATCAATGCTCCATTCTTTGCGACCGCTGAGAAAGTCGCCCCAGGAATTTGAGTCCTTGGAGGTCACGTCGACCATCGACTGACCGAAATGGAGTGCGAAGGATACGGCCTCGGCCATCAAATCGCCCTCAACGGAGAGCGTCATGTTTTTGCCGAGCACGGCAGCTGTAGTCATAGCAATACTCCTTTGCTGTAGTTGCTTGTTGATTCCCGCGTCCGCGTGAGAAAAGATTCGCGGGCCGGGTTATAGTGAAAAAACGGGTTAACCGCTGTTAACCTAAAATATGTTTTTTAGTTAAGTCCGGCATCAACTCGGAGCCATAATGAAACGGAAGCGGATGACGCCATGCCGCACAGGGTGCGTCGGCACGGAGTCATCGATGAAGAGTTCCGACATTTCAAGTTGCGCCAAATACGGCGTGAAATATCCCGTTATGGTCAGACCCGAGCTGAGGATGGCCTGGACGATATTATCCATATATTCCGAGGCTTGCTTGTCGCCCTCAATGGCACTCCAGACATGAACCACAACGGAATTTTCTTCAACCTCGGAATCCCTCGTCGTGAATGACATGGATCGGACGCCAATCGGAGCGCCGAACGAAACATAAGGCATGACAGCCGTTGCCGGAACGTAGTTGTAAACCGTATAGGTATTAGTCAACGCATGGGTTGTGAGTCTGGTATAGAGTGCCTTCATCAGCGGCGAAAACCCGAGTTTGCGTGTTGCCATCATGCGCTCCTAAAACTGATTGACTACCGATCCCAGTTCATGCTTTTGTAGAAAATACGCCATCGGGGTCGTCCGGCGATATTGGTTATAGCCTTCCTCCGGGGCTGTGATGAGGTGGAACGCCTGGGCATCCAGACAGACAGCCGCTTTCCACTTCGTTTTCTTGAGCTCCAGGAAGAAGTCTATATGCTCGAACTCGATCTTGATGCGGTTGTCCCACATCACGTCCTTGAAGAGCCGGCGCTTGGCAAGGAAGATGTTTGGAACCTGGTCTGCCAGGACATACTTGATGCCGTCGGCTGTTGCATAGACCTCGCGGGGCGCGGGTATGCGAGCTAGGAGTTTTCCCCGCCTTTCGAGCTTTATCCCCTTGGCATAGTTCTCTCCGGCGAAGAATGCCCCTCTCTCATACCTAAGCGTTGCCGCAACCAACCCGATCTTCTCATCTGAATCGAGGACGGTCTTCATGTTTTTGATTGATGCGGCATCCCTGATAACCACATCATCGTCGGATATTAGGACATAATCTTCCTTGGCTAGTTTGACAATGGCGTTTCTGCCGAAGGAAATGCCGGAATCGAAAGGAAGAGAAATGACCATGTGGCCGGCCTGCTTGAGCTTGGTATAGAATAGGGCCTTGCCGTCATCCTGCGGACCGTCGTCGGCTATGTAAAACCGATAAGGCAGATCGATTTGTGCGAGCGTCGTTTGATATGTTTCAACCGTCTTGAAAAGCGCCGCGTCGCGCATGAAGGTCTTGATGCCGACGGCAAGTTTATTCTCGCGGATAACCGGCTTCGGCTTTTCACTGTCGATAATCCGCTGCCGGATTTCCGTCGTCGATACGCCTTGCGTATAGGGCAAGTAAACTAATTTGCCGCCATGCTTCCGGACATACACCTCGCCCGGACACTGATCCCAGTCATCGCCGTGGACGAGATAATGCGGATTGAGACGAGCTTCGGCAAGGTCGGCCGTGGGATCCTTGTCATTCTGCGTGATGGTCTTATCGACACATTTCAGGCCATCGACAATCCGCCGCCTGGCCTCGAAGGGGATGACCGGCTGAACCTTGTAATCAGAAGCGGCCTTGTCGGTCAGGACGCCGACAATAAGTTTCGTCCCGAGCGCCTTGGCCCGTTCCAGGATTGCCAAGTGTCCCTCATGGAACAGGTCCCAGACGCCGCCGATGAAAACGACTTTCGCGCCCCGCTTGAAATAGTTCCGGTCGATAGCCCGGCAATCCATCCAGAATCGATATCCCCGTTGCCGCTGTTTCCAGGTCGAACCATAGCGTTCCAGGAGATACCGTTCCGGCGGGTTCGGCAGAAAGCATGGAAGATTATGGAACGTGACCGGCTTCAAGTCTTTGAAGAAATGGGCCGAGAAAACGTGTGGAAGGAATTCCCAATCCTGATCCCATCCGCCATCCTTGTTCGGCCCGAAGGCGCCGTGCCACCAGAAATCGCCGTCGTCGTAAAAGAAGAAAAGATCGACCTTAACGCCGTTCTTCCGGAAGCTCAGTTCCATCCGCTTCTTGCCGTGGGTCCACGCCCGCAAGAATTCGAACCCGGCCGCGATCATGTCGGCTTGGAGTTTGTCCCAGAGTGCCAGTTCCTTCGGATGAAGGCCGATGTCAATATCGGAATCATGCGTTATAAAACCTTGCTCTCGTATCGCGCCGAGACACGTCCCGGCCTCAAGCCACCAGGTGCATTGATTGGCGCTTAAAACATCAATGGCGAATTTCAGGCAGTCGCCCTTGAGATCGACCACTTTCCCATCTCCCATCGCTTCATAAGAAAGCGGTGATTCCAGATTATAATCGCTGTGGACGTATTTGAGTCCCCACTTCTCGCCGAACAGCTTCCACCCCACCGGACGACATCTGAATTTCTTATAATCATCCGTCCCCTCCGGAAGGTGTTGCAGTGATACATCGTGGGTATAGGCGACGCGCCATTTCGTTTTTTGCTGGAGCCCCAGGAAGAAATCTTCATGCTCCAGCGCCGTCTTGAATTGTTCATCCCACGGATTATCAATCCAGACCTGGCGGCGCATCAGAAAGATATTGAGAATAAGGTCGAAGCTCATGGTAAAGCGAACGCCGGATGCCGTCTCCCGCCATCTCGGCGAATCAATTTTCTCTATGAAGTGCGTTGTACCTTCGCTATAAATCTTGCCTTCGTAGTGCTGTTCTCGCCCATCCTTGAGGAACATGAGGCAGCCGCAGAGTCCGGCTGTCGGTTCATCGTCTAGGACCGCCCGGAGTTTTTCAACCTGCGTCTTGTCGGTGAAGACCGTGTCGTCTTCGATAATCATCAAGTATTCGTATTCCGGCGGGATGAGTTTCAGCGTTTCATTCCGGACGCCGCTCACGCCGAGATCAAACGGAAGTTGGAAATGCGCGCACTTGGCGGCCTTCAGGAATTCCGTCTTTTTATCGTCCGGGTTCCCGTTGTCGCCCACGAAGATCGGGATATCAGGATAAAATTTCCTGATGCTTTCAACGCATCGCACAAGAAGTGCATCCCGCATAAATGTCGTTATGATGATTGCGGTTCGGTCAAGTCCCGGCATCGGTTCCGTCATGCCCCATTATCTCCCTCACTAAAGGTTGGTCAAAAAGGTGCTTCTTATTCACCAGATGATCGCTAAGTAAATAGCCGTCAAGCATCGACTTGGGCCGTAATGTGTTCTCGCAAAACCGGGTCCCATACCATGCGTGATAGCAGATGGGTTTTTCACCGACCCAGATTTCGTCTCCGATGCAACCGTCGTAAATCTTCGGTCCCTTTTCTAATCGCAGGACATTGTATCCGAGTTTCAGGATGTCCCAATAGATTTTCTGGGCCGTATCCGTAGAGCCCTCCACGCCGGGCTGATACTGGAAGGTCAATCCGTTGTCGCGGATGAAGGACCGCTCAAAGAAAAAAAGCGGTGGATGCAAAGGTTTATGCTCGGGTCCCAAACAGCCTATGAGCCGTGTCTTGGCATCCTGCTCATATAGCCGAATGAGTGCATCGTCCCAACCGTCGCTCTGTATGTGCGCGTCAATATCGAGGAAGGCCACATATTGTCCTTGCGCAAGAACGACGCTCTGGTCAATGGCAAAGCCGTGACCCAGATTGGTTCCGTTTTCGACAAGCTGGACATCGGTTTGCTCTCGGAGCCATTCGAGGTTCCATAGTTGAGAGCCGTTGTCTATGACGATGATCTCGTATGTCCCGGACGCCGTAAACCTGCGGATGGACTTTACGAAGAGCTCAGCCCACTCCGGCGAATTACACGAGGCTGACGCAATCGTCAACCGCATCGAAGCTTTGCCAATTCTGTCTTGATGCTGTTTCTAATTTGCCTTCCCCTTTCTGTGTTAGCTTGCTCGGGCTCTAGCCACATCTGCCCATGACCCCAATGTCTGAACGATGACAGCACATACGGTGTTAATTCCTGATGAACATATCCTTTCGGATTCCAGTATTTCATCTTGGACCAGAGGACGCAGCCGGGATCGAAGATGACTTTCTCGGCATCGAAATCTATCCGGTATTCCCATTGGGTCTCCATGAGGTGCCGGAAAATGGGGTTATTGTCGGGAGGATAAAGCTCGGCAAAAGCGGTCCGCCAGGGTTCATCGGCACGGCGGGCCTCGGTGAGCGACCAATCAACAGCCATCCCGTCCCGGTAGGCCTTCATATTCATGAGCCCGAGCCATAGCAGAAATAGTCCAGGGCGATATCCCCGGCTACAATATCCGACCTTGGGTTTTTCGGTGGAGACGACAAGCACCTTGGGATCCGAGGCTAAGCCTAAAAGCCCGGATAGCCAGCCGTTGCGTAAAACCTGGATATCGTTATCCATGATGACGGCATAGTGGGCATAGCATTGATCAAGCAACGCATTCAGGGCGGCCCCATGCCCGGCATGTTTACGGCCCATGATGATCATATTGACGTGGCCTTGCGCCTGCGCCCGCGTGAGATATTCCAGTTCCCCCGGATTCGGCGAGACATCATCGTAAACTATGACCCGATGCGGCTCTGACGTATAGGCGGCTATGGATTCTATGCAGAGTTCCAATGCTTCACGTCCGTTGAAATTAGGTATCAGGATATCGACGGTCATATGCCTAGCCTAAGTTTTTTGAGTTCACCCTGAATGACGGCATATCGCCGTTGACGGACATCCCAACATGGCCCTACTTGCGGCATGGACAGCACCGAAATGTGGCAATGATGCCGATAGTAGAGGGTCGGACCCGAAGGACGATCCGGAGAAAGTCCATTAGGGAATGGTGCGATAATGCGGCCCTGGTCCAGGATGTTCTTGTAGATTTGATATCCCGTAGGATATAGGCCGGCCGATGCGTCGCCCGACACCTTTTGCGTATATCCCCACTCGGCCTTGACCGATGGATATTGAGCCATGTCCAGCATGAAGAACCAGGATGCGATGGCTACGTTGTCGGGGAAGGTCTCGATATCGGATATCAGCGCGGCCCCGGTTTTCTCCTGTTGCTCAATCATAAGTTCCAGCCATCCCGGCTTTAAGATTTGGATATCGCAGTCCATGATCATCGCCAGGTCCGTCGTTACGGTGTCAAGCAAGGTTGCCAATGCCGTGCCGTGCATGACCCTGCTTTTCCCTTCTATGAGTCGCAGCCATCCCTTGGCTTGGGCGGCCCGGAGATAGGTTAAGTCGTCATAAAGCGCGGGGCCCGTAGCGTCGTCGTAGACCGCGATTTCATGGGGATACTGGGTAAACTTCCTTATCGACTCTATGCAGAGTGCGATAGTGTCCCCCGACTGATAATTGGTGATACACAGGCTAACGGTTTTCATGCTCTAAGCGTAGCCAATTCGGTCTTGACCAATTCCCGTTCATCTTCCCTAAGCTGTCTTAGCGAGCCGTGAGAGACATGGTGGTAGCATTTCTCCATTTCGTCGGGAATAATGCATCCATGATAATGCCTGGGATTATCAGTTTGCATCTTTATCCACAGCGAGGATCCGGGGTCAAAACAGACTGTCTGGCCTGATATCGCAAAGCCTTCCTTAGCGGCAAGCGGAGCAAAGATTGTCCTGTATGGCTCACTATCCATAGGCACCGATCCGCCGCGCCAATCAACCTCCATCCCATCCAGGTAGGCCGTCATGTTCAGCATCAGAAAATGGGGCCTCCACCAGCCGGGGACGCATGCCCCGGAAGGGAAACGCGAGGGCGGTCGCCAATGCGCGGCAACCAGTATTTTGTCGTCTATGAAGTCAACCATCTTATTAAGCCAGGACGGGTCTTTGATGAAAACGTCGCCGTCCAGGATCATGGCTAAGTCGGCTTGGCAGACTTCGTTAATCAGGACGTTCAGGGCGCAGCCATGCCAATACGGGGCAGGGTGGCCGCCCAAGGAAAACTTAGCCCTGTCGGTCGTCCATCGTTCCCGCGTATTGCCTCGGATAAGCCGTGTCCATCCCTTGGCCGCGGCGGTCTCCAGGTATGCCCTGTCTGTTCCTTGCGTCGATTCATCGTGGACGATGATGGAGTAGTTCGGGTAATCTGTCCTGGCTCGTATGCTTTCGATGCATAACTCGATGACGGCTCCAAGGTTATGATTCGGGATGAGGATATCTACGGATCGCAAACCATGACTCCGATGCCAAAAGGCCACTTGAGGTATACATAGCCAGTATGGGGATTATGAAAGCTGATGAAGAGTCGGCCTCCATTCCTTTCCTTATCGGCTATCAATTCTTGCCAAAACTTGCATACGCTTGGCACAATGACGATATCGTGAAAGGCTATGAGATGCGGGGCCAGCGGGGAGAATAATTCGTAGTCTCGCTTTACGCCCTCGTAGATATGGTCTCCGTCGATAAATAAGAGGTCGATGATTTGGCCTGCCAGCATGGCTTTAAGGCGGTCAACGGTCTGGGGGCTATGGCTGTCACCTAAAATATCCGTCCCTTTGACGACGGGGTTATTGTCTATCCCGATATGTCGAGCTCTAAAAAGCCGTTCATAGAAAGGCTTCTGAGTATTCTTGTCCAATCCGATTTCAACGACGACGGGATGCTCTATTTGCTTAGCTTGGAAATACGATTCGCAGAAGCTAAGGAACCATCGCCATTCGTGAGCGTTCTGGCAAGGCGGAGTGAGCGTGTCGCATACAGTGAGGTTCATTCCGCTCTCAACGCCTTGAGTCGCCTATCGACTTCGGCCAATGCTTCAACGACATGAGGGTGTTCGGGGCGATGGCTATTCCTGTCAAGCCCTCCCCTCCATCGGATCGCCGTATTCCAGTAATTGTCCGGCAATGGTAGCATCCCCAGTCCTGCCGGGTTATCGAAGTGGAGCTTCTCATAGAGCGTCCATCCCGTGTCCGCGAACACGAGCGGGGGCGTGCGCTCGGGCGTGCGCGGAGGAGGCTGTCCGGCGAATATCTCGGGCCGCTCGAAGTCCTCAAATCCTACTTGTTTTAGGTCCCATTTGTGGTCTGGGAAGTATTTCCGATAAAGCCGCATATCCAAGAGCATGATGTTCGGCCAGTAGGTCGGCGTTATGTAATCATGTTCCCTTGCTCCGCCGGATCGGAATCTGGCGACACCCAAGTCGTGCTCGGGGTCTTTCATTGGGTCTAATAGTATATCCAGCCAGTCGCCACGAATGACCTCAGAGTTGGCGTTCAGCAGAAGCGCGTAGTCGGCGGTGGAGGCGTCGCACAGCACCTTCAGGTTTTCACCATGCCCATAACGTCGGCCCTGTTCTTTTACCTCGATATAGGCAAACTTCAAAAACGGTTGCCGGGCCAGGTTGCGGAGATATTCGCGCCGGTTGCCGTCATCTTCCCCGGCCGGCCGCTTGTGCGGCTCGCAGGCAAATCGGTTGTCGGCTAGACTATTATCGGCAACGATGATGCGGTAATCCTGGCGGACGGTCCGCTTTACGATGCTCTCGATAGTCAATTCTATAGACGACCACGAAAACCGCGTCGGAATAAGGATATCTATCATGCAACCCTTTCTCGGTATTCGTCCTCAAGAATACTCATGGCCAAGTAATCCACGAATCGCCCATTGCGGAAGATGGCCTCGCGGTGCTTGCCTTCGAGCTTAAACCCGATGTTGAAGTAGAGTTTCTTGCCGACCTCGTTGGTATCAAGGACAAGGAGCCAGGCGCGATGCATCCCCATGTAATCGAAGCAATGTTTGAGAAGCGCCTTGTATATCCGCGTACCATAACCCTGACCGCGCATGATCGGGACAACATCGGCTCCTATGCGGACAGAACGATTCGTCCGGTCTATCTCATCCATGCGGATGATGCCTATAAAGTCACCCTCATAATAGACGGGATAATGTTCATCCTGCTTTTCGGTGAAGACGGCGAAATATGCCCGCGAAGGATCGCCGTTCAAACGCGAGAACCATGTCTGCTGAGCTTCGGCTGAGATATGCCCGATTGAGGTGAGCTGGCTCCATGTTGATGGGTCATTTCTCAAGGCGCGAATCGCCTCCAAGTCAGCAAACTCGACTGGTCGAAAGACAATGCCATCAGAGGCAAACATTCTCCCATTCCTTTATCTTGTTTAGAATGTAAGCCTTGTCGTCAAACGTAAGCCACCATCCGACCGGGATAGAGCACTGGTGAGCGTTGAATTCATCGACGCCGGGGAGGTCGGTCTTGAATTCCCTAGCGTAGGTATGGATATCATTCCGTTGGTGGACGCGGCTCGTCTGGATGCCGTTGTCATTCATCCATTTTACGAAGCGGTCCCGGCTAAGGGCACGGACGGTGTAAAGCCAATGAGCGGAGAAACGATCGTATTTATATCGCAAGGGCTGGACGGTTTGGATGCCCGCCCTTCTCAGTTCGCCATCATAATAAAGCGCGTTCTCCTGGTGCTGGCTCAGAATCGACGGCAAATATTTCATCTGCTCGATGCCGATGGTTGCGGCCACGTCATTCATGTGCCACTTTGTTCCGGCCTCAACGATGTCGGCCTCGCAACGGAAGTCGCCTCGTTTCTGCTCACGGTCGATCCCATACCAGCGGAGGAGCTTGCCGCGCTTATACGCGTCCGCGTCCGCGCACGCGCACGCGCCCCCATCGATTGTCGTAAATTGTTTGATGGCCTGAAAGGAAAATGCCGTGAAGTCCGAAATTTGTCCGACGCGCTTTTCTTGATACCTAGCTCCGAAAGCGTGCGCGGCATCCTCAATGAGTTTGACGCCATGCTCGTGGCATAACATCATCAGCTCGGAAAGGTCGCAAGGATAGCCGCCCCAGTCTACGCAAATGACGGCTTTGGTCTTAGCCGTAAACTTTTTCCTGACGCTTTCCGGATCGATGCAAGCCGTCCAGGGATCGATATCGGCCCAAACGATCTTAGCCCCCGCCATCAGGATCGGCATACACGTTGCCGAGCATGTCATGGGCGTCGTTACGACCTCATCGCCATAGCCTACGTCGGCCAACTTCAGGGCCAGTTGTAACGCCGACGTGCCGCTGTTCATGGTAAGGACATGTTCATTACCAATGAACGCTCCAATAAGTTTCTCGAACTCGTCAACCTTTTTCCCCTGGCCTATGAAGCCTGAGTGGAGAACGTCGAGGAGCGGGCCGTCTACGCTTAACGGCATGTGGACCTTGAATAAACTTATCAAACCTTCTCATCCTTTCCCATGATCTTGCCGATCTCCGTGCTGACTTCGCCTTCGTGCTGGAGATAGGCTTTCGTAAGCATCTGGAATCCGCCTTGAGGACGGGGCCAAGGTTCATGCTCCCTTGTCGGAATCTTCTCGCCCGGCCCGGGTTTCGGACCCTCGCCCCACGAGCCAAACTCCTGCATGTGTGCGTAAAGGA
>Ga0315284_10016260_pt1 | contig 10565 bp, 17 predicted proteins | sample YL17G09_16_MG_FD_203696 | JGI IMG/M metagenome (GOLD analysis project Ga0315284, IMG submission 203696) | Sediment microbial communities from Yellowstone Lake, YNP, Wyoming, USA - YL17G09_16 | ecosystem: Environmental > Aquatic > Freshwater > Lake > Sediment | place: USA: Wyoming | collected...
CTTCCTTCACGACCAGGGCAATGTAAACCTGGTTTAGTCCTCCAAAAACGGAGGTGAGTTTTGCCTGTACCTGCATGTAGGGATGATTCTTCGGACTAAAATCATTTACATTGGTATGGATCGATAGATCCTTGAGGTTATAGAGGAAGAACAGAGACATGAGAATGCAAAAACAGACAAACGCAATCCGGTACCGGATGACGAAACGGGCAAAGTAGAGAGAAAGAGATTTCACGAGATACTCCCCATCAGTTCTTTGTTTCCTTCATCGCGCGCCTTATGCTCTTTTGAGGGGTATTTTGGAAATAACTTCTTGCCCGTTTTTATGTCCCGGGCTTTTCTAAACCGTCGGTGAAACCACCACCATTGGTCGGGATGTTCCCGGATGGCAGCCTCTGTCAATTTGGTGAGACGGGCGATGTTTGTGGTAACATCCTTTTCTATATCCCCGCTCATGGCTAATTCGAACGGAGGATAAATACTTACCGTATGGAGGTGGGTTGAGTTTCTGATGATGAACATGGGGAGTATGGGAGCACCAGTCCGGAGAGAGAGAACAACAGGCCCGTTGAAGGTAGGGACCAGGTAACCAAAAAAATCTACCCATGATTCAGTCCTGGGTGCATTCTGGTCAATCTGAAGCAAGAGGATCTGATTCTTTTTTAAAGCTTTTAAAGATCGAGACACACAGGTTCTTCTGGGTTTGTCAGGGATGGCTTCCATACCAATTGTTTTCATTATTGAGGCCAGAGCAGTGGCTATTTCAGGATTCTCCGGGTTCCTGGCTACCAGTGATACAGGATAACCTTCCTTTACCAATCGGGTGCACATGAGCGGAAAATTTCCGATATGGGCAGTTAAACAGATAACACCTTTCTTTTGAGCGAGGGCATTGTCGAGATATTCCTTCCCTTCTAAGGTAACAAGATTTTTGAGATATCCATTTCCGAAATCCACGCAGCGGGCTACTTCCATCATATTCATACCGATATTTTTTAGATTTGTTCGATAGATCTGTTTAAACTCTTCTTTATCCTTTTCCTTGCCAAATGCCAGAAGCATGTTCTGTAATGCTATCTTTTTTCTCCTTCGTAAAATGTAGAAGGCTACGCTCCCGAGTTTTTCTCCCCAGGATTCGAGAGAATCTATGGAAAGACGCCTTACCCAATGAAAATAGAGTTTGAAAAAAAGAGACCCGGCATGAATCTCCAAAAATTTTTTAATGCGGTTCCTCTGTTTCACACCAATCAGTATCCTTTTTTCTGATATGGAGGATCACTTTTTTCAACAACCGGCTCAGCTCCTTTTTTTCCTCGACTGTCAGGCCCACGAGCAACCGGGCGATGCATGCCTGATAATGTGGCATAATCATCTGCCAGATCTCTTTCCCTTTTGGGGTCAATTTCGCATTGATGATCCTTCGATCCTTCTCATTCCTCTCCCGGAGGACATATCCATCCCGCTCCAGACGGTCAATGAGGCCGGTAACATTTCCTCCAGTTACCAGCAACCTGTCGGCTAATTCATTTAAGGAAAGTCCTTTTGACGGTGCAAGGCATCCGATGATTTCCAGTTGAGGAACGGTTAGGTTTTCCTTGCTCAATTCTTTCTTTATCTCCTGGTACATGAGATTGAAAGTAGTGGCAACTCTTACCCAGATAAGAATATCCCCCCATTGAACCCTTTGTGTCATATAAAACATTTATAAGTAAAATATTTATATGTCAATAGATATTTTTATAATTAAATCATTAAGTTTCTCATTAACAGGGAAAAGATGACGATAGAAATAGTAAAAGAATTCATCGGAGTGAGACATGGCATCTTTTTATCAGGATTATGACCGCGAGGATGATGACAGGTTTTTTGATGAAGAGGTTGATATATTTAATCTTACTTTTCACGAAGCTGAAGATGCATTTGCAGGCAATGAACTTACAGCGAGTTTTAAAGATTTACCCCCTTTAGGGCATTACAGGTCAATCAATGGCCTTCTCGTCTTTACCCTCCGGGAATTCCCTGGTTTGGTAGTTGATATATTGAGTACCGATAATTATATTGTAAGATTAGCAAGACAAATAATGTATTCCTATAGCTCCTCTCAACGAAAACCTGTTCGGGCCTAGATCTACCAAATTCTAAGTAGTTGAATCACAGAAAAGGGGAATTTCAATAAGGGTAAAGTCCCATTTTAGCCACTAAAATTTTACCCATTAATGACATTTTAGCAATGATAACATTTTCTCAGTTTTTTCATCTGCCGTCATAGATCGATGATTATATCTCCAGACATACTCAGCAAGGTAAAGGGGAAGACGTTCTTTCCGAATCCCTCCTTTGGCAGCAAGTCTCCGTTTCAAATATCCCCAAAAGCCTTCCAGACCATTTATGTGATTTCCCTTGCCGTTAGTATATTCACCTTTACCATGTTCTGCCATCCGGTGAACATATCCTTTTACAGCAATCCCGGTGTAGCTCTTCCAAGTATCAGAGCATACGGTGGAACCTCGCCTAACCCGCTGTTTTATAAGGGGGATAAGAGTTTCAGCTTCTACGTCTTGAACAACCTCTGCCCAGACCTTTCCACCTCTGCACAGGATCCCAAAGACCGGGGTTTTTTGTGTTCCTCTTCCTCGTTTTGCTTTCCCTTTTTTCTGTGCTCTCTTTTTGTTCTTCCACTGTCATCCGCCCTTAAGCAATGGTTATTTCTCAGTCTATTCTGACCTTAAGCCGCTCACCTTTGAAACGAAACTTTTTTTAGGCAATGTGCCGGTTGTTGAGCAGGAAACACCTACAGTCACGAAGCCGGAATTGGTGGTTGAAGCATTGAAGACAAATAACCTCGTGGTGATAAAACATCACGGGGTAGTCTCCGTAGGGGAGAACTTTGTCGAAGCCTTGTATCTGATCGAGACCCTGGAGGAGGCGGTCAAAGTTGCGGGCATTGCCCGGCTGTTTAAAAAAGAAATCCTGGATGATCTGGAAAGTGTGCTGAAAGGAGATCTCGCAAAAGAAGACGGGATCTATCCCATATTTTCCCGGGAACATATCCAGGCGATTGTGGATTTGGTCAACCAGGATGAGTTTATCGGTGAGAAGGGCAGGGAACTGAATTTAACGGTAAAGCTTGCCATTCAGCTCGATGGGAGCGGCCTGGTCTATAAGTTCACCTTTGAAAAGGGGAGGATCACAGAGCTTTCATTTGACGAAGATGCACCGTTTGTGATTTCCGCCCCCCGCGATGTCTGGGAATTGATCTTTCTGGGCAGACTCGACCCTTTTGTAGCCGTCAACCAGAGAAAGATGCAATTAAAAGGTGACCTTCTAAGGCTTTCCTGCTGGTATACCCCCTTCAGTCGGTTGTTTGAGTTGTTCAAGCAGGTAAGGATTAAATAAGATACGGCTCCGGGAATACCTTTCCTTAAAGTTCTTGACACAAATCCTGTAATCCTAATATTATCAAGCCATATTACACCTCTGAAACTGCCATCATGTATTAACAGCCGTTGATAAAAATAATATGGGGGTTGTTTCTATGTTCTCAATTAGGAGATTCCTCGTGAAAGCATCCTTGGTGATTGTATTGGTATGTCTTGTCTTTTGCACAAGGTCTCATTTCACTCGTACTGCAAATGCGGAGCAAGTAAATTTCAAGAATCTTTCCGATGATGAATTAGTTGACAAAGGGGCTTCGGGAATAATACGAGCAGGTGGAGGAACAATATATATTGATGATAACAAAACAGATCCAAGGTATCAAATTGAAATGACGAGGCGATTAAAAAATGCTGTGCAGGATCTGAACAAGACTATGCTTGAATCGAGAGGTGTCTTGAAAGAGCTTGATAGGAATATAAAGAGTAGCGATGCTACACTCAAGAATTCCGACAACACCTTGAGAGACCTGAACAAGAACCTCATTAAGTTCAGCACGGAAACATCCCGATACTCCAGAATCTTGATTGGGTTCACTATAGTCTTGTTTGTTGTTACGGTTGTCCAAGTTGTTTTTCCTATATGGCAGGCAAAAAATGCCAAGAGAGTGGGAAGACAAGCAAATTTGATCAATAACCAAAAAGATACGGCACCAGATATAAGCCGGGAGCCTTCAAAAACTGCGACGGAACCTGACACGACGGAAAGAAAAGGGGACATTTCTATTTAGTTGATATATTTTAACAGAATGGATAAATAGAGCCGTCCCCATAAACTTACACACCGTGATAAGAGAGTGTCATGACGCAACACGCTGATGTCTCATGGGTTATGGCCGATGTGAAAATTGCTTCACTGGCGTCTTATATGGATCGGAGACAGATATTCCGCATGTTATGCGAATCAATTTAAACAATGTTCGGCATCCAAAGGAGGACATTAGTTATGCGTCGATTTAGATCAAGAGAGATAATTTTCGAGACCACAATTGATTTTGGCTATGACCTCCGCAATAAGGGCATTTACCTCGACAATGAAGTGCAATCTTTAGAAAATAAGAAACTGCCCACACGTACTCAAGTCGCTGAGTATGCAAAAAATGTAGTTGAATCTCAGCTTCCTGCAGAACTAGAACACCTATACGGATTTCATGTCAAAATACGCCTTGTTGATACCCGCCCAGGCAGCCTTTCCCTCTTTTTTGCAGCAGTTTTCTCAATATACACAATCATCGGTGGATACAAATCGTTCTTCGATAGCATAGAACTCATCAAAGAGCACACTGATAAACTTTTGAAATCAGGGTTACGGGAACGATTTAATATTCCCGGTTGGCAAGTCGATACAAAGAGCAAATATCCGTCATTCGAATCCCATAAATACAAACGTGACCTTAGACATGCTATCATGGAAGGAGATATTGATGATCTTGAGGAAATTATTTCTCCGGCTATCGTAAGCACAAATAGGCAAAGACGTGATCCTCTCTTCTACTATTTGCTTATTTTGAACATCTTTTTAATTGCTATTATCGGCACTCTTGTTTTTTCTGCAGTAAAGAAGACATATTTCCCAGAGCATGTGCCGAACAAACAGATCGAGCAGACGCTTAATAGCGCCGCTCATCCTTAACGTTCGGCAGAGAATGACTGAGTCTGACTGCCATACAACAAAAGGTCGGCAAGTGACAAAGAAAGGCGAGGTGCTTGCATGTGGGAACTGACTGGTGTTGTCGCTTCGGTAGCCGCCACAATTGCTGGCGCTGTCATTTCGTTTCTAGTCAGACGTGTGCCATTCCAGCGGTACCTTGTGGCTGCTGCAAACGTTCGGAATCTCCGCCAAGACAACGAAACAGAATGCCGACTGACAGAGGCCAAGCATCTTCTCAACCGGCAAGAAGTGGTTGCGGTCTGGAACCGAAGAGCAAATGGATTCCTAACGTTTGCCCAGTATGAGGGAAAAGTAGGAGGGAAAAGTAGGGACACTTCCCATAATAAAAATGACCTTGCAATCTGAGCGAGTTAGAAAATAATATGGGGTTGTTTCTATGTTCTACAACCGTGGACCATCGGGCGTTCGCAGCCCTGTCGATGGACTCTGAGACCATCGTGGTGGATTTTATGCCGATCCACATAACCCACCGTGATAAAAAGAGCTCCTCGACGCAACACGCTGATGTCTCATGGGTTATTAGAGAGAAAGGGGTCAATTCTTTACAATTGACAAAATTAATTATGAATAAAAAATAGAAAGGAAAGGTCTGTCAAGATGAAAAAATTGACCCCTACAAATCATTTGACCCCTACAAATCATTGACCCTACAAATCATTGCCCCGGCGTGTCAGCCTTGTCGTTAACCGTAACCCCTTCCTGACCTCTCCTCTTGATTGCAGTGAAACACTTTCAGTATTTCCCGCTGACCAATCATTCCTCCTTCCCTGATAACACCCGTTTAAAACACATTTTTTATTTGACGTACCTCAGCTATCGTTAATAGCATGGAGCGGTGAGCACAGAGCGTGGAGTTGAGAGTTAAGGAGTAAGGAGTTAAGACAACAAAGGTGAGACGTAAGATGTGAGACGTGAGACGAATTGAGGGACGATCCTCCGTGTTTGCGCTGAACAAAAGGCGCGGAGCATAGAATAAAAATTCACTTTTTATAATCCTTAATTTGTTATAATAATAAAACATATCGGGATTAGAGGATTATGACAATGAAAACAGACTGGAAAGAATGTATTGTGAACACACCTGATGTGCTGCGAGGCAAGCCTCGAATTAAGGGAACGAGAATTCCCGTTAGTCTTATCCTTGGATATTTGGCAGCAGGTAAGACAATTGTGGAGATTATACAGGAATTCCCAGACCTCACGAAAGAAAATATCGCTGCCTGCCTTGATTATGCCCGCGATTTAGCAGAATTTGAAGTCTCAGCAGTATGAACTTGAGATTCTTCGCAGACCACTGCGTTTCAACTTCAATTATTCAAGCACTTCGAAATTAGGGATGTAGAAAATTAGAGACACCTGACCTTTTTATGCGACTCATCGGCTCATTACCAAGTGAATCTGAAGCACAAGTTTTCAGCGATTATCTGTATACCTCGGGCATTAAGAATAAAATCGAGGCGGCAAGGAATGAGGCTGATCAAACAGAGGTCTGGAATATCTGGGTATATTCCGAGGATCAGCTAAATGAGGCAGAATCGTTATTGAACGAGTACCGGAATACTCCGGATGCGCTTCAATTTCGAGAAGCTGCCGCTCTTGCCCGTCAGAAAAGGGAGCAGGAACAAGAGGATCTGAAAGCCTACAGAAAACGGGTTTTCACCAAGGGTCAAATTTTCCCCAAATATGAACGTATCGGGGTAGTGACGGGGATGCTGATCGCGATCAGCGTTGCAGCGGCCATTTTGTCAAAATTGGGGAAAGATGTGACGTTCATCCGGTATCTGTTCATTTCGGAATACTTTAATGGCGGGCTAATCGAAGTTCGTAACGGGCAGGTATGGCGACTTGTCACACCAATTTTCATTCATTTTGGATTTTTGCATATCCTCTTCAATATGCTGTGGCTCAGGGACTTAGGGAGCATGATTGAACAACGGCAGAGTCCCTGGACTCTGGCTGCGCTGGTGGTGGTGATTGCCGCCGCTTCTAATGTGGGGCAGTTCTTGATGAGCGGTCCCCTGTTCGGAGGAATGTCAGGTGTCGTCTACGGCTTGCTTGGTTATACTTGGATACGGGGGAAATATGATCCTTCTTCCGGCTTATTTGTGCATCCCCAGACAGTTACATTGATGATTATCTGGTTTATTGTCTGTCTCGTCGGCTTAGTCGGCCATGTTGCCAACACAGCGCATGGCATCGGCTTTGTTGTCGGAATCACCTGGGGTTTTATCTCAGCCAAGATCGTCACTTAGAAAATTTTCAAATAGAAGTCCAGCCTGTTTAGGTGTATAGATACCTCTACACTTGACATGCACACATAAACAGCCTATCATCTGCAGTAGGTCAAACAGGTTAAGGATAAGGAGAGATTATCATGGAAGAAGTCAATGCTCTTACCGTACGGAACAATCTCGGGAAGATACTGGATCGTCTGAAAAAGAAAGGAGAACCCATCCTTATCAGCAAGGGTCGGAAAATAACAGCCGTTCTGGTGACTCCCGAACAGTTCGAAAGGAGATTTCTGGACTGGCAGACTGAAGAAAAGAAAAAGGTCCTTTTGAATGCTATTAGGGGAATGAGAAGAAAGAAGCGCGGCAATAAGGACAGTTTACTTGTTCTGCGCAGCTTAAGAGGATATAAGGTGTGATCTGGGTTATTGATGCTTCAGTGGCAGTTCGCTGGTTCATAGAAGATGAGATTCATCCAAATGCAGAAAAGGTACTTTTAAAACTGATTGATCAACCGGACGCATTCACCGTACCAGAACTTTTTGCCTTTGAAGTGTATGCAGTTTTACAGCGTCTCCATCCGGAAGGGCTCGAAGTGTTTCGAAAAAGCGTCATTCCTTTGCTTCAAGGAGGCATGTTTCGTCAGCCCATGACGGAAAAGCTTGCTAAAAAGGCGAATCGTTACGTTCAAATGGGATTAACTGGATACGATGCATGTTATGCTGCTCTGGCTAAGGATGTGAAGGGGATGTGGTTGACCTTTGATCGGGAGGCCCACATCTTGATTCAAAAAGAGAATGTTTCTTGTTTTGTAGGGCAGAGGATGCCTTTAAACTGGTCTGAGTAAGTCACTGGATTGTCTGACGATGTGTGCCAATGTGAGAAAAAAGACAGGAAATAACTCCCAGTACGTGGAGCAGATCGAGGCGTTATCCAAGATCAGCAAGGCGATCACCTCTGATCTGTACCTTGAGGATATTCTCCGCCTCATTGTCACTGTTACCGCCGAGGTAATGCACTCGAAAATCTGTTCCCTCATGCTGATTGACGAGACCAGTAAAGAACTGGTGGTGAGGGCCACCCAGTCAGTAAGCGAGGAGTACAATAAAAAACCGAACATTAAGCTCGGTGAGGGGATTGCCGGCATGGTGGCGCGGGAAAACCGGCCGTTCGTTGTTCTTGATGTGAAGAAAGACCAGCGCTATATGAATACCAGGATAGCCGAGAAGGAAGGTCTCTGCTCGCTCTTGAGTGTGCCCCTGAGTGTTAAGGGGAGGGTGATCGGTGTCATCAATTGTTATACCTCTGAACCCCGTCATTTTACGGATACGGAAATTGCCGTGTTGACCACCGTGGCGAATGAAGCGGCAATTGCCATTGAGCACACCGAGCTGATGGTCAAAACGAAGATCATTCAGGAGGAACTGGAGTCCAGGAAACTGATTGAGAGGGCGAAAGATGTCCTGATGCGCAGGATGAAACTCACCGGGGAAGAGGCATACCAAAAAATCCAGAGGGATAGCATGAACACCCGGAAGTCAATGCGGGAGATTGCTGAAGCAATCATCCTCGCCAACGAAATAGGGCTGAGATAGTAGTTGATAAAACAGGTCAATGATTTACTGAGCCTGTCGGTTGTGCTATAATTACTCCCACATTATTTCTATGAACCTGTTTCAACGGGAGTCAACTTTGTAGCAAAATGAAGACTAAAAGAGGAACAAAAGAGACAAAGGTTACGATCAAAATACCCAGACCACTCTACAACAGGCTCAAAGGTATCCTTGAGGGAACCGGTTTCAATTCCGTTACTGACTTTATCGTCTATGTGCTGAGGGATATCGCCTCAGGCGGAAAGGAGAGGGTAGAAGGTGAACTCTCCCATGAAGAGATTGAACTGGTTCGCAAGAGGCTCAAGGCATTAGGGTATCTGTAGCATTTGTGGGGATGTAGCTCAGTGGGAGAGCACTGCCTTCGCAAGGCAGGGGTCAGGGGTTCAAATCCCCTCATCTCCACCAATCAAGAGGGGGGGCAAGGGTCGTAGGGTATAGGGTCATGGGTTTCCTTGCTACTTGCCCCTTGCTACTTTGACCCTGAAGCTTATCATCCTTGAACCCTGTCTTTTATCATGGATATTGATTTCCAGAAAGTCATTATATGGGTCTTACTGATACTCCTGGCTGGATTCATTGGTCAGTTTGGGAAGTCTTTAAGCGTGGCCCTGATCAATAAGTTCAGAAAGCAGAAGAACAAATCCTTCCCGGAAACTAAGAGTGAAAAGACCGGGCTTGAAGAGAATGAGACAGAAAAGGGGAACGCTTTTGCCGGCAAACCTTCCCTGCCTGAGGACAGGGTTCAGAAGAAGCTGTTAAAAGCAAAACTCAAGATGATGAAAAAAACAGGCAGAAAGGGTTAGCCAGCCCTTTCCCTGCATCCCTGGCAGAGAATTATATCTTACCTTCCGTCGAAGAATCTGTTATATTCCAGAGTCAAATTCAGTAAAGAGGAGACGATGATGAAGAGAAAGGTTGAACTCAAAAGGGAGACCTCAGAAACCTCGGTATCTCTTGCTTTGGATCTTGACGGCAAAGGAAACTACCGTATCTCCACTACCATCCCCTTTTTAGATCATATGCTCAGCCTTATGGCTAAGCATGGTTTCTTCGATGTGACCCTTCAGGCAAAAGGGGATACCCAGGTTGATATGCACCACACGGTAGAGGACATCGGGATCATGTTGGGACAGGGGTTTAAGCAGGCTAGAGGAGAGGGCAAGGGTATCTGCCGCTATGGGTGCAGCAGTGTGCCTATGGATGAGGCTCTGGCTGACGTGTCCCTCGATGTGTGCAACCGCCCCTGCCTGGTCATTAACCTTCCTCCTTTAAACACCAAGGTCGGGGAGTTTGACGCGGAGCTGGTGAAGATTTTCTTCCAGGCCTTTGTTGCGAACAGCGGGGTTACCCTCCATGTCAATGTAAGGTATGGAGAGAACACCCACCACGTAATCGAGTCCATTTTTAAGGCCTTTGGCCGTGCCTTAGCCGAGGCAGTGAAAGTGGATGAGAGGGTAAAAGGCGTGTTATCTACCAAGGGGACATTTTGATTATTGCGGATTTTGGAATGCCCCAGTTCAATGAGGAAGTGCAACACTTGGAGAAACGGTCCTATAGGTGGTACTCTGGGTGTATATGGGGAAACAATACATGCACATCAGTCTTGAAGAGAGGGACA
>Ga0315284_10016261_pt1 | contig 10564 bp, 8 predicted proteins | sample YL17G09_16_MG_FD_203696 | JGI IMG/M metagenome (GOLD analysis project Ga0315284, IMG submission 203696) | Sediment microbial communities from Yellowstone Lake, YNP, Wyoming, USA - YL17G09_16 | ecosystem: Environmental > Aquatic > Freshwater > Lake > Sediment | place: USA: Wyoming | collected...
GGCCAATATATCGTTTTCTATAGTCTTAATTGACGGAGCATATCCGGCTTCGGCACATTTTATTAAAGCAAGACACCACCCCTGAAGTCCGTGAATAATTTCCAGCATTACGGACGGCTGCAGGTCTTTGGGCCGTCCGGTGAATCGTACCAGACTTCGCCATGAAGCGGCTGTTATGAGAGTTTCTTCTCCTCCTTTTGCAAGCTCATAGGGGTCGTATATTGTGGGCTGGTTGGGCACTTTGTACTGTTCGTTCCACAAACCCATTTTAATTGCTTCCTGTGCCAGCCAGACCTGGGCCTCCATCTCGAAGTGCGTTAATCGACAAACATTCCTGGCGGGGACACAAAATTCAAAAGTGCTGCGTTTATTCAAAAACACACATCTTGAACAATGCAAAGATTCACAACTGCCACATGGTACTGAGTATTCCCTCGTGAGTAGCTGTCTGTTTGGTATTTTTAAATTTCCCATAATATGGCCGTAAGAGAATTGCTTGTGATGAATGCAGGCTGGACAGGGGTATAGTTCACCGGTAGGTCCTACAGCTATGCTTCTGATACCGGCACCACACTCGTTAACAGTGTCTAACTGAAAACGGTCTGTTAGACAATCAATTCGATAACGAGACCATGATTCTTTTTTATTCAGAAGCCATAGGCCAATTTTGAGTAACTCCTCTTTGTAGGTCACCATATCTTTATCGCTGTATGACAATAATTCGGGATGCCTGATGGAAATATTGGGGAAATGGTCTAATAAAACTGAAATGATTTCTGATAGTTGTGATATATGGTCTCGCCGAAATCGTATTATAACCTGTGATGCGGACGGATGTTGTGACATTAAACTAACTTGGTTTGACTCGAATACTATCGTTGTCCTGGTGCTATCGGTAATAGCGCCTTTATGTTCGGCCGGCAGAACTATTTGCGCCTGCATCGCATCACAAAGATTCAGATACTTTCTTGGAATTCCGTCACCATTGCATAATACCATACATTTCCATGAATTTTCTATGACGCTCTTAGTAATTTTAGCAAACGACTCCAAAGACATAAAACTGCTTCCGTGTTTTGACGGCTTGCCAGGCTCATTACAGCATTGAACAGCATCTTCTGACAATAAAACCCAAATAAACTTAATTTTATCCATTACATCCTCAATGCAATTTATGTTTTTAAACTATACCGGACACACAACTAGGGCATTCATAGACTCGGCAGCATCAGGTTTGATACCATAGCGTTTTTCAAGCTGCTGCCAGTAATACTGATTAGCTCGCCAGCGAGCCTTGTGCATCTCACAAATAAATATAGCTCGTTGAAACAACGTATCACTATCTGCTGAATCGTAATTGAAAGCGCTGCACCAGGCGCAGTTTTGTCTCATTTCACACTCTATGCATTCTCTTTTACTTTGCAGCGACTTACGTAAACAATAGAAGGACCGCAGCACATCTTCGTTATAGCCGTCATAAATATTGCCTATAGGCCGTCCCGGACGATTAGCCAGACAAAAATCTTGAAACCTCAGGCACGGGAACATATTTCCCTGAGCATCTACTGAAAGCATTTTACCGGTGCCACACCAGTTTCTGTCATCTTCCTCTTCCGGCGGCAGAAGGGGGGTAGGAACCCAAAACAGATTGCACTTGTGTGTTTCCCAGAACCCTCTTTCTAAGGCTATATCGGCAAGTTTTTTAAGCTCCGATTCGTACAACTCAGCGTCCCCCGGCTGCCATGGATTTTCAAAAACGGCATTGGCAGCTATGTCTCTGATTCCCAGTTCCCAGACATGCACAATGCTTTCGGCCACATAAGGCAGGTCATCATGACTAAATGTAATTTTGGTTCCAGCACCGGGGAATTGGCGGGCCCACAACTTGGCATTCTTTGCTACAATATCGTAAGACCCTCGACCGTCAGGAAAAACGCGGGCACTGTCATGTTTATGCTTGGTACCGTCTATCGTCATTGCAACATATGTGTGACCTCTGTTTTCCCAAATCAATCGCTGAAATTTTTCTGTGTCATATAAAACTCCATTTGTTGAAAGCATAATCCTATAAGCCGACTGCCAGGGATGCCCGGTGCTGCGTCGCAGCTTGGCTTTAAAGTATTCGATAGCATCTCTGACAAGGTCTGCTTCCAAGGAGCACTCACCGCCGGTAAATTCCAGAACAACACCTTCATTGGGTTCGGCCATTCCCAAGAAAAAGTCGATCGCTTTATATGCAACTTCTCGCGGCATTGTATTGAGCGCATTCTTTCCTACTTCGTAACAGTATTTGCATCTGAGGTTGCACTGTTCTGTGACTACAAGGGTACAGTATTGAGCCCTGCCTTCCATGTATTGTCCCAAACCTCTGCCAAGCTGGTAAGTTTTAGGCATTTTAGTGGTCCTTTCGATAACACATTAAAAATTAAATCTTTCTTTGGATGCGTCTAAGATAAACTTTACCCTCCTCAGTATCAGCATAATACATCCAGTCGCTATCTCTTAAAGGAGGCCAGTTGTACTTTTTTGCCATTTCGGTAAACCAATCGTGTACATCCTTATTCGCTGCCCCTAATTCCTCGACTATTTGATTCAGATTTTCCATAGAAAAATTGCCATTAAGATGCAGGCGCAAATGTGACCTGACCTCATCTTCCAAAGAAGTTGCTTTCTCAATTAGACGGCTTATAATGCCGTTATCAATTTCACCAAGCGTCATAATGGCGCCTTCAACAGGTGCAGTGTTCTCCTCGTCTACCTTTAAAGTCTGCTTTTTAGGAACGGCTTGGCCAGATACAAAATCAATCTCCCACATCCATCCTTCCACAGAAGGCCAATTGTTTTTGTGCCCCTGGTTATAGAACCAGTCAGATACCTTCCGAGTTGCGTTTTTTAGCTCGCGGCGAATAAAAAATTCCTCTTTCTCGCAGGGGAAACCTGCGTTGCGGTCCGCAATTGTACTTGATAATAGAGATGCCCAGCCCAACCGCAGATGATGCAGGGTCAATATATTCGCAAGGTCACTTTTAGATATGTGTTGTACTTCCATTTTCATAATTCTTTTCCTTCACATTTCACATTCTTTGATATTGATACTTGTAACGGTCAATGAACAACTTAAATTAAGAACTGGAATTAACCACGGAGGTAAAAGTTTGTAACTGCTGTAAGTGTGTCAGGATTTCACGTACTCTTTTACGAAAAATGCTCATCCGCGAATCTTCAGGTAATCCTTCAGAATCTGACCACCGGCTTATTATAGAATCGTAGTTCACCTGCGAGGGGTCATCTGCAATAGATTCAACAGCCAATTTCAGGTCATGTAGTGCCTTGACAAAGGCACTAAAGGCTATGTCATTTACCTGCTGTTTGGCCTCCAGGTTTGCCCCGCCTTCAGTATGTGATTTATTTGAGCAATCTCTGGTCATTAGTGTTCGCAGGCAGTCGAACAAATACCCTGACTGTGCAACTCGTGGCATTAGTTCCTGTGCCGCCCGAATCTCTGCCTTGTACATTTTGCATATCTGTTCTTTGTTGGTGAAACGGCTTGATTCAAGAAATGGACATCCCGCACATTGTTCTGAACCGCAGATGCTACATTGCTGGCCGTTACGGTTAATAATAGCAGAATTATTTGTTATGCTGCGAATCGACCCTATAGAGTATTTTGGACCGGCATAATAAAATGCCGGACAGGGATAAATTCCAGCGTCTGGACCTATAACCACAAAACCTGTGCCTGCGGGGCACCGAGCAAGTCGGTTTGTTTCTCGGTTTAATACATTTAGATTAGAGAGTCTGAACATGCCTTCTATTCCACCTGCCTGTTTCATAAGACCGGTATCCGCGACCTTCGCAAGTTGTTCCCTGTAGTTTTCCAAATCACGGTCATTCAAAAGGTGAATGTCACGCAACCGTAGGGTGACGGCACTTATATTGTCTTGAACTAATAAAAGCTTTTCAGCTATTTTGTCTATTTCAGCCCTATCAACGTGTAAAATAACGGGTCGTCCGGCAATATCATTTGTATGGGCTACGATATGGTCTAAGCTGGAAGCAATTGTCGTCTGGTTTTGCGAAAATGGTATACCCATTTTTTCCTGTTCATCTAACGACAGTAGAGGTGTAATTACCTGGTCAGCCATATCTTTTAGAACTGAGGCGACAGATGAATCGAGCGGTTCATCAGTCCCTACCAGGAAAAGAAGTTCCGGCATATATGGCTCGGTATTCGCCGCCCAAAGTAATGTATCTCGCAAATCTTGTAACGGCAGTTTAGCTTCGCTTTTGCCATTATTTCCAAAAGTATAACATGGCAAACAGCAGTTGCCGCTCAGCATTACTAAAACCGATGTGCTGTTATCAATGTTTGAAAGCGACACGAATTTGACCTCCTGATTAAATTTTTTGTCAAGTGTTTGAATTTAAAACGATTTCTGACAATACAAGCTCTTCCGCCTTCGTCTTTGTTGATTGTTTTTGTTTGATATTTTTGTTCTTCTTTCTTTTTCTGGAATTTTGGTTAACAGGTTTTAGTTAAATCGCTTATTTGCATATAACCAAACAGCCTTTTTCATTGTTTTGCCATAGTCGGAATAAATCGGTCAGGTGAAATATTCGTATTAAGCTGGAGGTCGGTAAGCTCTACGGTTTGTTCCCAGCCTGCTGCCTTGCTACCGGTCCCTTTTATGATTGTCATAATGAATTTTCGGGGAAACTTTGCGATTTCACCCTCTTTCTGCACATACTCTTCATAACGAAAGGTCTTCACCATATTATTTTTGGCGTTAAGACCCTCTATTTGTCTTAACTCGCCCTTTTCAGCACTGAACCAGTAATTTATGTCTTTGGCATCTCTGAACTGAAACAGGTATTGCGGCTCACCCATGAATTTACTGTCAGCTTCTTCTGGCGTAGTGCGACGAATAGGCAGTCCACTGTCCGCGAAGAATTGTTCCTTTGGCAACGAAGTGTCGAAATTCCATGCCCCTTCCCCGTAAGCTTCCGGCATAAAATGCACAGGGAAAAACATTAGCTCCATATCAAATGCTGTTTTTACCTGTTCCTGTTTGTCGATTTTAACAGCGGTGTCAGAACCATTTTCCCACCTCCAGCTATCTTTGCCGAATGCATCAGTCTTTGTAAGTGTCCACTTATATTTGTCATTGGACAGACGAACTTCTACATGTGCCAGGCTCTCATTTTTGAGCGGGTTGTCCGAAGGCGCTATCGTAAACTCAATTGCGCCTGTCTGGAGAGAGGAGTCTGGTGCATCAACGAATTTACCATTTTTAATAATCCGTAAGCTGGTTTTGTACTTTGCTGAACCGCTTTTAACTGACAGCCAGGCGGTATGTTGAGACTCAAAGGCGGAAATAGCTCCGGCCTGTTCTTCGACCGACAGATGTGAGCGGGAGGGAAGAGGAAGAGAGTTGAGGAAAACATCATTTTTGGACCTGCTGCATGAAGCGTTTTTTTCTGCCGGAGACATCTCCTGTGGCTTTGTTGCATACGATGACGATTCTGAAGTTGTCTTGCAGAAAGATTTTTCCGAATTTGCTTCAGCAACCTGACTATTCGGCGCATTTGAATCACCTGCGCTATTTTCTTTAGGATTGGAGGACAAAGGGTTTGCATATCCAGGAGATTTGCCGGGCTTTGGTCTCTGGAAAAAAAGTGTTCCAGCAACAATAATAAGGACAATTACAAATAATATTCTGCTCCTATTCACAGTATCCATTTGTCACAATCTCCTTCTCATATTTGTAAATTGCCTCTGCTTTTTCCGTTATTTGTTCAATCTTGAGGGTATATTCCGGAGAGCATAAATTATTTGCTGCCATCATTAGTTCGGCAGCTATGCGAAAGCTTTCAAGGCTTGCGCGGACTTCTTCTTGAAGCAAGGATAATAAATTGGCTCTTTCTTGTGCTTCGCAGCCAAGATGGCCATTTTTAACGCATAGCCAGATGAGAGTTCTGGTGTTGGCTAAATATATACTGGCGTTAAGAGAATACAGGATGGTGTCTGTATCTGATTCCTTTGATGATTTTTTTGCTTCCTCAAGAGAGTCCAACCATTTGTCGAATGTCTGTAAAACTTCCGACTTATAATCTGTTTCTGAGAAATCTTTAGCGGCATATTCAGGCAGATGAGTTAATAGCCACTGTCTGTCAAATCCATATCGGCTGGCTGCTCTGAGAAGTGAATCTTCGTTAACTGTGTGGATTCGACAAGATAGATTTTCCGGATGAATAAGATTCCAAACATCGCCGGACTGAATCAGTAATTCAGGATAGCCAACTTTAATCCCATTCTTAAACAAAGCATCCCTGAATACGAATATCCACGGGAAATATTGCTTAAACCAGCCCTGCTTTTTTTGAATCCAATCCTCGTAGTTGATACCGTCCAGGTTGATTGAACTATAGCTCATTGTTAATTTGAGACTGCCGGCATCGCGACTGTCTGTGGTCAGGTTAGTCTTGGTTAATGTTGTTCTAACCTTCTCACCTATTGCCCAGGTTGTAAGCTCACTACTGTTGCACTCTGTGGGTTTTGTCGGACCTGACCGGCCGACTATCTTGGAAGTTTGACCAGATGTGATTACCTCAAATCCCTTTTCTGATTCGAATTGAACCGTTCCCTCAGCGACAACTAAAGTTGTGCTGTCATTTGTAGTTTTTACGTCAAAGGTGGTGCCTGTGATTATTGCCCTGCCGTGGGCGGTACTTACTACAAAAGGACAGCCATCGGATTCGACGTGAACGAAAATCTCACCAAAATTCAGTCTTACTGCACACCCTACGAGCTTCTTCTTAAGCAGCGGTTCAGCCGAAAGAGATGTGTTTTGGTTCAGCACTATATGATGTTTCGTGTTGACAATTAGGGTTTTTAACTCATTGTTGGTTGTTCTGATTTTCGTACCTGCGGGCAGGATTTTGTGGTTATCGGTCGCCAGTTCTATCTTTATAGGAAGTTCCGGATTTACCCCAACTTTCTGTGCAGTTGGCCCTTCATATTTTGCAGGATTGGAATATACCAGCCAGATAGATATACCAATTGCAATACAGGCCGCAGCAGCAAGTCCTGCCCGTATTGTTCTGTGGAAGATGGGTTCAGCTTTATTTAGTTTGAGCCTTATACATTGTTGAACAGTTTTCTCTTTGTCTATAGATTCAAATACTTCTGCAAACTCAGTTGTGTGTTCTTTAATAAACTCTACTACATGTTTGTTGGCTTTATACTCTTCGGCACAGGCTTGGCAATTTGCCAGATGAACCTCCAGTTCACAGTATTGCTCTGAGTCTACATCCAGGTCACCAAGGATATAAGGTATCGATAGTATTTTTGCTTTTTTGCAATTCATAAAACAGCCCGTCTTAACGTAAAAGTTTCAAATCGAGAAACAGTGCTTCTATAATTAACTGCCAGGAGATTACGAAATTTAAGAAACAAACTTATAATGTCTTTGGTAACTTTTTTGTAAGCTGTGTTTTTGTAAGCACTTAGAAATAACATTTTTTATCCATATACCAAAAGGTTTTGGCTCTATTTGATTGCGAGGAATCTTTTGATTTTTTCAATCCCATAATAAAGGCGTTGATAAAATGCATAAACCGAACAACCTGCTTTTTGAGCAGCATTTTTGGGGGCAATTCCTTCGATAAATCTTAATTTGATGGCCTCCGAGGTTTTATTGGGTAATTCTGCTATTGCCTCTCTGAGCATCTTCTTTAGTTGTTGAGGAGTATGTATTATGAGCTCCTCGTATTCTCGATGCGGATGAACATTCAGGTTTTGTGAGATATCATCAATTGACCCTATATTAAAAATTTTAGGCTGGCTTCTTTTTTCGCGGCGGTATCTCGCAACCAGATTTCTGGTTATCCCAAGGAGATACGCCTTGGTATTTTGATTGTTATCGTATTGGCAATTGGTTCTGCAAAGCTCAACAAATACGTTTTGCGCTAAATCTTCCGCATCTTCCTCAGAATTAATTTGTGCGGCAATATAGTATTTTATTTGCGTGTAATATTCGCTGTGAAGAACCGCCAGAGCCTGGTTACTTTTGTCCTCGAAGGCTTTATTTAATAAAATATTATTCTTGCCTTTTCCCATTTAAGTGGAAAATAAAGTCACTCGAACATATACTTCAACCCATTCATCAACATAATCCTTTCGTGACTCTCAAAACTTCTTCATAAGTTGTTATTCCTCGCTTTACCTTGTCCATTCCGCTGAAAAACAGGGAGGTCATACCTTCAGAACGAGCCTGTCCGTCAATTTCGCCTGAATGTCTTCTGGATATAGTCATTTCACGGATTTTTTCAGACAGGAGGAGTAGCTCTGTTATGACTGTCCGGCCGTGGTAGCCTGTGAAGCGGCATTTTGAGCAGCCGCGGCCGTGACATAACTTGTCAAGCCTGTTAAGACCCGTCAGTGACTTAATAGCCGTTGCTACTTCCGGCTCTGGTTCGTATGGTTCCTTGCAGTTTGAGCATATAACACGTACCAGCCTTTGGGCGAGTATCGCATCAATAGAAGAAGCTATAAGGTACGGTTCAATCCCCATATCCAGCAAACGCGTTATAGCGCTTGCGGCATCATTGGTATGCAGTGTGCTGAATACTAAATGACCTGTAAGAGCGGTTCTTATCGCAGTTTCTGCTGTTTCAAAATCGCGTATTTCACCTACGAGCATAATATCCGGGTCGTGCCTTAACATGGAACGCAAGGCTCTCGCAAAGGTGAAACCGATTTCAGGATGAACTTGCATCTGGACGATGCCGGGCATATCGTATTCTATAGGGTCTTCAATAGTAAGTATTTTTCTGCTGGTATCCTTAAGCATATTCATAGAGGCATATAGTGTGGTTGTCTTGCCGCTGCCGGTTGGACCGGTTACTAAAATAATTCCGTGCGGCTTGATAATGAGTTTGTTTAGCTTGTTGACATCGCTTTCGGCTATGCCAAGAGAAAATAAATCCGATATTAATTTGCTCTGGGGCAGAATACGAATGTTGATTGCCTCGCCATATCTGGTGGGCAGAATAGAAACCCTCAAGTCAAACTTGTGTCCCCCCATGTTTACCTGTGTTCGGCCATCTTGCGGCAATCGCTTTTCTGCTATGTCAAGGCCGGACATTATCTTTATTCGGCTTATAATCCCCTCCCGGAAAAATTTGACCGTCTTGGGAATACCGGTATCATGCAGCATTCCATCGATTCTGTATCTTGCCCTCAGGTCATCTTCATATGGTTCTATGTGAATATCCGTTGCCTCAACGCCGATAGCGTCTGCAATTAGCTGATTGACCAGTTTTATTACAGAAGCATCTCGTGCCTTGTTTTCATCCATCAAATCTTCTTTGTGGGAAGGCCCCTCGGATATTTTTTTACCTACGGTCATTTGTTCAACGGTAGCGGCTCCAACACCATATGATTTGCGAATCGTTTTTTTTACTGCTTCAGACGTCGCCAGCACAAATTCAACCTTGTATAGATTGTCTAAAACCAGTTCGATTTCGCCTTTCATATCCTGATTGAATGGATTGCAGGTTGCGACATAAAGAGCGTTACCAATGACTTTGAGAGGAACTATGTTATAGTGGGATGCCACATTTGCAGAGATGGTCTTTAATGCATTATCGTCGATATTAACAATAGCGGCATTTATAAACTCAAGACCTGTTTTTTCGGCCACCGCTGTTAGAAATTCGATTTCACTTACCAGCCCAAGTTTTAATATGCTTTCATATAAAGATATTCTCTGCCTGGCAGCTTCTGAGTGAGCTAATTCGATTTGCTCGTCTGTGAGACCTGCCAGACCGGGTTCGACTCTGAGGGTTGGATAGACAGTATCACCAGTTCTCATTTTTTTACATATTTCCAATCATATTGATGAGCATGAGGTCTCTTTCAATAGTTGGCGTAACCAGTATGAGCAGCGTTGATTTAAAAAATACCGCCCCACAAATGTGATGACCTTGGACTTCAGAGTCGCCATTGTTAGAGAAAGATTTTCATTATATACGATTTTTGTTGAGGAGAATGTTTTTCGTATACAACATTTTTCTCTTATAACTCGCTAATATAAACATCTCGGTAGTCTGCTGCATCTTGTAAGCCAAAATGTGTTATTGGATAAACCCTAACGGTGGCAACATAATTGCTGGGGAAGAAAAGAAAATGTTAGTTTTGACCAGAAAGATAAATGAGTCGGTAATTATAGGTGATGATATCGAGATTATTATTGTTGATGTTTACAGAAATAGAGTGCGTCTCGGCATAAATGCCCCCACAAGAGTGGCCATCTGCCGCAAGGAAATTTACCACGTAACTCAAAAAGTGCAAAATAGAAATTCGGGTAAAAATAGTGAACATCTGTAAGATGATTAACACGATTATGTGTAGTTAGGGATTACTTAGAGCCTCTAACAAAATGAAGAAATTGCCAAATGATTCCAACATATTTTGATACAACCAACAGTCAGGAACGCTTCATGAATCTCAGGGCGTTTTTCATAACGAATTCGAAGTCGGCGGTTCTGGTGCAGCCACGAA
>Ga0315284_10016263_pt1 | contig 10562 bp, 6 predicted proteins | sample YL17G09_16_MG_FD_203696 | JGI IMG/M metagenome (GOLD analysis project Ga0315284, IMG submission 203696) | Sediment microbial communities from Yellowstone Lake, YNP, Wyoming, USA - YL17G09_16 | ecosystem: Environmental > Aquatic > Freshwater > Lake > Sediment | place: USA: Wyoming | collected...
GGAAGCAATGGGTCCCCCAAAAGGCCCCCCCCCCCCCCCCCCAATGTCCGGCGCGGCGCCAGGGGCCTCTCACGCCCACCGGCCGGAGCCAGCCTCCCTTTGCCTCCACACGCGCCCCCACGCGCTCGCCCCAGGGGCCTCGCGCATTCACCCCACGCCCACTCTGTGTGGACAGGCTCTCCACCCTGGCACCAGCCTGCGGCGTGCGAGGCCGCAGATCGGCCCGGGCAAGGCGCCGCGGCCGTTCCTCTCCACCCTGTCTCCCAATTCTCTCTCAGCCTCTCTTCCACACACCTGCACAGCGCCGCGGCGGGCGGCCGGCGCTGCGGCAGACGGGCGGGCCGCCACCAAAGCGCGCTGGTTCAGGACGGACTGCATTTGTGGTGCGTGCTGCGGAGCGTGCGCGGGGGGGGGGGGGGGGGGGGGGAAAGGGGAGAGGGAAGAATGTGTGAGAGGCTGCTTTTGCTTGGCGAAGGAGTCCCCACTTCATAAACATGCACTCTCGCCTCCTCCTGGCGGGCAGCCTGCTGCGGCGCCGCCGCCCAGGCCTAGGCGTGGCCCACCTGACCACCACAGTAAGTGCTTTAGTAGCCAAGCTTTAGAAGTCAAAAGGGGAATGAGAGAGTGAGCGAGCGGGGGCGGAGTGAAACGCGAAACGCATGCGTGCTCTCTCACCCCGACCTCGACCTTTCATCTTTTTCCCATTCTCCCCTTCATCGCTCTAGTCCACCTACCACCCGCCTGGCCCCGCCGGCCACCTCGCCTACGAGCTTTACACCACCGAGGGCGGCGCCGACGAGGCCGCGTCGCCCGGAGGACTGTCCACCAGCCCCACTGCGACCATCCTGTTGGCGCACGGCCTCCTGGGTCAGGGCAAGAACTGGCGCTCCTTTGCCAGGGCGCTCGCAACCGGGGCGGCGGCGTCCGCGGGGCCGGGCGTCCGCGTGGCTGTCGCCACGGTGGACCTACGCTGCCACGGCGCGACCGCATTTGCGGGGGAGGCGGCGGGCGAAGCGTCGCCGGCCGCCTCTCCTCTCTTCCCCCCGCCCCACACACTCCGGGCGGCGGCGGCCGACCTGGCGGCCACGGGCGCGGCCCTCCCCGGCGGCCCGCCCGCCCTGCTGGTCGGCCACTCCCTGGGTGGCAAGATTTGCCTGGAAACCCTGAAAGCCCTGGCGGCCGCGGGCGGGCGGGGGGCGCCCGGGTCCCCCCGGGCGGGGTCCCTGGGCCACTCGCTCTCCTCCCCGCCGCTCGTGCCTGCCTGGGAGGAAGGCGCGGGGCGGGGGACCGGCGGCGGCGGCCGGGCTGGCGGCCCAGCCTCCCCGCCCGGCCCGGCCCCGGCCTGGCTGCCCCAGCAGTTGTGGGTGCTGGACTCACCCCTCTCGGCCGCGGTCGGGTCGGCGAGGAGCGCAGCGCCGGCCGCGGCCGCTGGCGCCGCCGCCTCTCCCCCCTCTCGCTGGCCGGGCGGGTCCACGGGCGCCGTCCTGGCTGCAATCGCTGCCCTGCCCCTGCCCGCGCCCTCCCGGGCGTCCGCCACGGCGGCCCTGGCGACCTCACCGGGCGTCGACCCCGCGACCGCCGCCTGGCTGGCATCCCAGCTGGTGCCGGCGAGCGCGCGGGGGCGGCCGAGCGCGGCCGCCGCGCGCGCAGCGCCCGGCAGGACAGCAGGTGGCGGCGGCGGCCCGCCCGCCCCCGGCCTGGTGTGGGGCTTCGACGCGGGCGGCGCCGCCTCCCTGCTCGCCTCCTACACCTCCACGGACTGCTGGGGTACGGCATCCTCCCCTCCGCCCTGCGTGGCCGTCCACGTCGTCCGGGCGGCGGCCAGCGACCGGTGGAGCGCGGCCGAGGGCGAGCGGCTGGCTACGGCGGGCGGTGGCCGCACCGCTTCCGTGCCCGGCCGCCTGACGGCCCACCTCCTCCCCGACGCGGGCCACTGGCTGCACGTCGACAACTTTGAGGGGCTGCTAGCGCTCATGGTGGGGCCAGCGGCGGAGGCGGCAGCGGTGGTGCGGGACAGGGCAGCGTCGGTCAGCCGAGGGGGGAGGGGGTGAGGCTTTTTTTTTTCACTATTTTGTCTTTTCTACTTCTCCGGAGTGCGTCGTTTCGTGCGACCAACCCGCCGTGATGTTCATTGTGTGACCTGTGTGTGTGTAGACTGTTTCTCTCCTCTGTGTTTCTAAGCCTCCCTTTCTTTTTCGTAACACACACACACACATACACACACACATTTTTTTTTTTTTTTTTTCATTCAGGCAGCGCTGTCCCGCGCTCGAGGTTGGCTCTAATCTCGGCCGCCACCCCGCCGTACGCGCGTTGCAGCTTGTCATTGAAGGCCGCGTTGGGCGCGGAGATGCCACCCCCAGCCCCCGGGGGCGGGCGGCGGGCGCGGGAGGAGTTGGCCCGCCCGCGGGCGGCGGCGTCCAGGCCGGCGACGAGGCGGTCGAGCGCTTCCTCAGAGGGAGGGGGTTGCCCCCCAGATGAGGGCCCGCCGCCCGCCGCCCGCGCCGCCAGCGCGGCCGCGGGGTCGACTGTCAGCGCCACCCGGCGATCGTACGCCACGGCCAGGGCTTCATTGCCCCAGGCGATGCCGCCGCCGCCGCCGCCGCCGCCGGCCCCTGCCTTTGCCTTTTTGGCCGCCCTCCTCCCGCCAGCGCCGCCGCCCTCATCACTCCCTCCACCCGCCGCCGTGGCTGGGGCCGGCCGGCGGAGCAGGTAGGCCTTGTCCGCGCCCAGCCCGTTGCGCGCCAGCTCCGCGGTCGTCGCGGCTTCCTGGGCCGCCACCCACTTGCGCCAGGTGCCGCCCCCGGCGGGGCGGGCGGAGGGGGCGCCGCCCTCTCCCTCCTCCCCGCCACCCCCGCCCCCACCCCCCCGCCTGGCAGACACGGCCTCCCGCTTCTTTTCGGCGATGGCCGCGCCCGCGTTGGCCTTGCGGGCCGCCGCCAGGCGGGCGCGCAGGCCTGCCAACTTAGCCTCCCGGGCGGAGGCCGGGGCGGGCGGCGGGACGGGCGCAGCAGGAGCCGGCTCGCCTTCTTCTCCAGCCGTCGCTGCTGCGGCCGCCTGCGCCGCCCGCTCCTTTGCTGCCGTCTCTTTTTCTTCCGCCTCGGCCAGGTCGTCCTGCGCCGTGCGCACGGGCAGCTTGGGCCGGGGCGGCGGCGGCTCGCCCCCACCTCCAGCCAACCTCTCCAGGCGGGCCCGGGAGGCGGCGTCCGGGTCGACTAGGTCGGCAGGCGCGGCGGCGGCACCCACCCCGCCACCACCACCCCGCGCCTCGGCCGCGGTGGAAGGCAACTCCCCACACCCGCTCACGACCAGCCTCGCCCGGGGCGCGCCCGACCCCGACGACGCCGCCCGGTCCACCGCCCGCACAGTCGCCATGCCGCCCACGACCTTCCCAAAGACGACATGCTTGCCGTCCAGCCAGGGCGCGGGCGCGGTCGTCAGGAAGAATTGCGACCCGTTTGTCCCCGGCCCCGCATTGGCCATCGACAGCAGGCCCGGGCCCGTGTGCTTGAGGGCGAAGTTCTCGTCGGGGAAGGACGGCCCGTAGATGGACTCGCCGCCCGTGCCGTCGCCCCGGGTGAAGTCGCCGCCCTGCAGCATGAAACTGGAACAAAAGAGAGACCAGGGCAATGATTGTCGAGAGGGGCGGGTTGAGAGGGGGAGGGACGGACGCCGCTGTGGGGTCCAATTCACGCCACTCTCTCTCTCCTCTCCTCACACACATCCACTCACTCGCTCACGCAGCGGTGAAACACGCTGCCCTTATAGTGCAGGGTCGCCCCGCTGGCGGCCGACGTCCCGGCCTCGCCCGTGCACAGGGCACGAAAGTTTTCGGCAGTTTTGGGAGTCACGTCTGAGAACAGCTCGACCGTCACCCGGCCGGCGGGGGCCCCGTTGAGGGACAGGTCCAGGAAGACGCGGGGGCGGGGCGGTGGGGTAGACATGGGGAGGGAGCGTGCGTAAGAGAGAGCGCCGTTTTTTGTGTGTGTTCTGCCAGCGGAGGAGCGCGTCTGAAGCCGGCTGGCGCAGACGACGATTGCTTCTCGCTTTTTTCTTTCTTGACGCGGCGCGGCGCTTCACTCGCGCGCAACCCAAAATGCCCCGCCCCGCCTCCTCCTTCCTGTCAACCGTATCTCGTGGCTGCACCGCCCTCCTGGGTGGGCGGGCGGTCTCCACAGCCGGTGAGAAGAGAGGGTAAAAGGGGGGGGAGGAGGCAGTGCGCTCGTTCACCGCGTTCTTAGGGCGCGGTCGCTCTCAACAACCTCTCTCTCCGTCCATCCAACAGCGCCCACTGGTGTCGCCGCAGCCACCCTCGACCTCCACATCCCGGGCGCCCCGCTCCTCGTCCAGCTGGCCACCCGCTCGTGGGCGCCCGCGGTCAGCCTGGATGGGAGCGGCTTTTCCAGCCCCACCCTGGCCGTCGTGCGCGACGCGTTCCACCCGGCGTCCTCCACGCCCCGCCCCCTGTCGGCGCTCGTCGCCTCGCTGGGCCCGGGCGCGGCAGCCGTCGCCTCCCACGACGCGGCCGGCGCGCCTGTGTGGGGCCTGGTCGCGGATGAATATGCGCGGGACGCCGCGGACGGGCGCTACAGGCTGAAGCACGTGGCCACCCCTTTACCTGCCCTCCTCACCAGAGCCGGCGTCCGCGTCTCCCGCGCCCACGACACCGCGTCCGCCCTGGCGGCCATCGCCGCCCGGGATCGGGGCGGAAAGCATGCGCAGAGGGGCCCCCGCCAGTCGACGAATGAGGTGCTGATGGTGGCGCCGACCGCGTTTGGGTTCAACGCCCAGGCGGCCCAGGACAACTTTTTCATGCACGAGACCACGTCCTCTCCTTCTGCGCCGTCCGGCGGGAGCCGGGTGGAGAGTGTCACGGAGGCCGCCCTGCGCGAGCACGCCGGCCTGGTGCGCGCCCTGACGGAGGAAGCCGGCGTGCGCGTCACCCTGCTGGAACATGCGTCCGCCCCGGCCACGCCCGACGCGGTCTTCCCCAACAACTGGTTCTCGACGCACGCGGCGGGGGAGGGCGGCGGGGGCGGGGGTCGCGGCGTGGCGGGCCCCACCCTCGTCTACTACCCGCTCAAGTGCCCCAACCGGGCGGCGGAGCGGCGGGTGGACGCGCGGGCGGTGCTGGAGGCGCGGCTCGGGAGCGGCGGCCGCCTGGTTGACCTCTCCCCCGCGGAAGGCGGCGCCTTACCTGCCCCCTTCCCCCCGGCCCCTGCCTTCTTCGAGGGGACGGGCGTGCTCGTCCTGGACCGCGTCCACGGCGTCGCGTACGTGTGCCTGTCGGAGCGCGCCGACGCCGGCCTGGCCGCTGCCTGGGCGGAAGCGGTCGGTTACCAGGAGGTCGTCACCTTCCACGCCGTCGACGCCCGGGGCGCGCCCGTCTACCACACCAACGTCATGATGGCGGTCGGGTCCGGCCTGGCCGTCGTGTGCTTGGCGTCCGTCAGGGACAGCAAGGAGAGGGCCAGGCTGAGGGGCGCGCTCTCCAGGCACCACTCGGTGGTCGACATTTCGTTGGCCCAGGTCGACGCGATGTGCGGGAACGTCCTGGAGCTGGAGGACGGCGCGGGCGCCCCGTTCCTGGCCATGTCCACCCGGGCGTGGACCGCGTTCGGGGCGGACGGGCGGAAGGAGTTGTTGAGGGGCGGTGCGGCTTCCCTGGTGCACGCGCCCTTTGACACGATCGAGGAGGTAGGGGGCGGGGGGGTCCGGTGCGCGCTTGGGGAACTGTTTTGATGGTGCGTGGTGGTGGTGGTGGGGAAGGTGACGGGACGCGCACGGTGGCACAGTGTGACATGCAGCAGCTCTCCTCAGCACAGGGAGAGAGAGAGCAGGTCGCGGGTGCGAGGGGGGTGGTTTTGGACAAATAGACACGACGGACCCCGTCTATACCACAGGTTTTCTCTCTCTTTCCTCACTCCCACCGCCGTCGTTGTCATGCATGCATGTGATCCCCCCTCTCTCTCCCTCGCCCTCCTCTCTCTCAAGACATAGAGCGCCGCCCCTCCCTAAGATTAAGGAGCGCGCAGACGAAAGTCCTCACCCTGCCCCCCCCCCTCGAACACGCCCTATTCTTTTTTGGCATTCAGACGGCAGTGACGGAAAGGGACGTGGCCCCCCCCGCCGCAAACTTTCCGCCCTCTCCGCCGCCGCCGCTGCCGCCCTGCCCCGGGCCGCCCAGCTGGACGCCCGGCACGCCCGGCGCGGACGGCGAGGACGGGAACTCGCCGTCCAGGGCCTCCCGGCTCCACTTGCGGCCGCCGCCCCTGCGTTTCCAGGCGACCAAGACGCCGACGCCCACGACGCCCGCGGTAACGCCCACCGCGCACAGGCCGGCCACGACCGCGCCCCCGAGGGGCAGGGCGGCCCGCTTGCGCTGGGGCACGCCCTCGCCCGCGGCGGTCAGGTCGGGGGGCGAGGGCGAGGGAGGCGCGTCCATCGACGGTGGCGCCCCCGTCCCGGACCCTCCACCGGGCGCGGCGGACGCGTCCAGCGCGTCCAGGCGCTGCGCGTCCTCGGCGGCCGCCCGGGTCGCCTCGCCCGCTGCGCCCGCGCTCCCCGACGTCCCCGCCCGGGGCGGCGCCCGCCCCGTGACCGCCGTGTACAGGGCGGCCACGGCCGACGGCTGCAGGCCCTTGTCAAACAGGGACAGCTGGCTCACCCGGCCGTCGAAGAAGCGGGCCGTCGCGGAGTCGGAGCGGCCGCACAGGACGATGTCGCTGCCCAGGTTGAGGGGCGCCCCGCCGCCCACGCTGAAATAGTCGGCCACGGTCGACTCCGGCCCCAGCCCCGCCCGCCGGGCCCCGTCCACGTACAGGTCGAAGCCCTTCCCGCCCGCGGGGCGGGAGGAGAGCGTCACCATGTGCCAGGCCCCGTCCCGGAAGTCGACCCGGCCGGTCGCGCGCGGCTTGTTGGACCCGACCGCGCCGTCAGAGTCGAGGAAGGAGCGGGAGGCCCGCCCGCCGTACGCGTCCGTCACGTCCTTGACGATCGCCCGCACCGTCCCCGCGGCCGGGTGGCCGGGGGAGGGCAGGTAGAGGTGGACCTGGTCGGGGTAGAAGATGGACGTGTCGTCCAGGGGCGGCGCGGCCGGGTTGCGCGCGGACAGGACGTACTGGAACTCCGCGTCCGCCGGCGCGCCCGGGTCCTGCTTCACCCACAGGTTGACCGCCCACGCCCCGCCCACGCCCCAGGGCACGTGCGAGACGACGATGCCCGCGTCCGCGGCCGTGGAGCACTCCAGGACGGCCCCAAAGGTCGCGTCCCCCACCCAGGGCGTGCGGGCCGTGGCCGACAGGTTCCAGGCCGCGTACTCGGGTACGGGCCAGGAGGTGGTGGAGTAGTTGGCCAGGGGCAGGTAGGCGAGGGGGGCGGGCACGGGGGAGGGGCCCTCCGCGCCCCCGAGCGGCCAGGCAACGCCGGCCGTGGACGCGCACACGCCCGCGTCGCCGTCCTTCAAGCCCATCTCGGCCAGTTGGGCCCGGAACGGGCCCAGGCGGGCGACCTGGGCGGCGTGGAGGGGGGCGCACACGAAGCCCGGCCCGCAAAAGGCATCGGCCTCCAGCGTCAGCGCCGAGCCGGAGAGGGAGCAGAGGGTGGCGTGGCCGTCGGCCCCCGCCTGCAGGCGCGCCCCCCCCGCGCGCGCGTCGCCGCCCGCCGCGTCGCCCGGGACCGCCGCGCCCGCGTACTGGTCCAGCCAGGACCGCAGGGCGCCCAGCTGAGCGGACAGCTCGGTCGAGCACTGGGCAAACCGGCCGGCGACGTCCGTGCAGAAAGCAGGGAGGGCGTCGGGCTGGGCTGTGGCGGGCCCGCCGGCGCGCGCGGCCCCGCCGCCGTCCCCGCCCGCCGTCACGCACTCGTAGTGCAGCCCGCCCGCAAAGGCAAAGGGGAAGGCGCAGGGCGTGCCGTCCAGGGTGACGGTGGTGGGCGAGGCGGACGCCCCCGGGGCGGCGACGGCGGCCGGGAGGGGGGCACCGGCTTTGCCGCCCATGGCGGCTTTCGTCGGCCCGCCCAGCCCGCCGGGGGACGCCTTCCCGCCGGCCGTCGTCACAAAGGCGTTTTGCGCGCCGCCCGCGCCCACCTCAAAGGGCGCCAGGCGGCCCCCGGCGGCTTGTGCCCCCCACCCCACCCGGCCACCACCGCCCAGGGGGACGCCCTTGCCTGTGACCGCGGCGACAGGCACGCTGTTGAAGAGCGCCCCGACCTCGTCGGGGGACAGGGCCCGGTCCCAGGCGGCCAGGTGGGAGACGCTCCCCGAGAAGTGGCGGTCGGGCGCGCCGTCGGACCGGCCGCACAGGAAGATGGAGCCCCGGCTGACGCCCAGGGGGGACCCGCCGCCCACGATCAGGGTCGCATTGCGCGCCACGTCCGCCGCGGCCGGGGGCATGGACCCCGCCAGCTGTCCGTCCAGGTACATCAGGTACCCGTCCCCCCGGTCGGGGCGGGAGGTGAGCGTGACGGCGTGCCAGGCGCCGTCCATGGGGTCGGGTGCCCCCCCCCCCTTCTTGCCGGGCGCGGCGGCGGCGGGCCGGGCGGCGTTGTCACCGTACCGGCCGTCCGAGTCCAGAAAGGCCTGGCCGTCCGGGTCGTCCGTGTCGTGGACGACCGCGCGGACGTGGCCGCGGGCGGGGCTAATGGGAATGGGAGAGGGAGGAAAGAGAGGAAAAGAAAAAAGGGAATGAGCAAGCGAGATGGGGGGTGGTTGAAAAAGAAAGACAGCTTCTTCTCTTCTCTCTCTCCGAAAGAAGACAACAAAACTCACTGGGCGGCGTCCGGAACCAAAATGTGGACGCCCGGGGAGTGGAAGGGGTCGGTCGGGGACGGGGCTTGGGGGGTGGCCTGTGGGAGGGACAGCGGAGTGGAGAGGCGGGGGGTGGGTGGGGAATGGAGGGACGGTGAGGAAAAAGAAAAAAAAGGGTGGGGGGTTTTGGTAGGTGGTGGCCCGGCCGGCGGTCTCCTCCTCCTCCCTGTCTCCTCTCCCTCCCCCTTCCTCACCAGGGCCGAGTGCGAGAAGGGGTACCCGAACGTGTCGCCCGTCGTGTCGGCCGGGTCGGCCTTGACCCAGAGCGAGACGGAGAAGGGGCCCTTGGTGCCTGGAAGAGAGGGGGGGGGGGGGATGGAGAGGGGTGAGGGGTGGAGAGGGGTCCCCCCTTTCCCCTCTCTCCCAGCGCGTTGCTCTCTCTTCTCTTTCTCTCCTTCCCTGCGCTCTCACCATATTCGATCGGGTCCAGGATGACCAGGTCCTTGGCATTCCGGGCGCAGGTGAGGGCTTTCCCGAAGAGGGGGTCGGGGGTCCAACTGAGAGAGGAGAGAGAGAGAGAGAGAGGGAGAGAGAGAGGTGAGAGGAGAGAGAGAAAAGCAAGTTAGGGGTGGGGGCGGGCCTCTTTTTTTCGTCCGCATGTGCCCCTTTTTTCTTCCTCGGACGCGCCCACCGGGACGCCCACCCCGCTCGGGCCAGTCATACACCACCCTTTTGGTAGGTACGGTGCTTGTCTATAGGTCGGCAGGGGTGGGCGCACGGACAGGGCGCCCTTCCCCTCGGCAGCGGCGCGCTGACGCCAGACGAGTTTAAACTAAAAAACGTCGGGGCGCGGACAGCCGGGCCGTCACCCCTGCGCGCGCGCGGGCACTCTCTGCCTCCTCTTCGCAACGCACCGCACGGTCGACGTGTTGAATTTGCCGACCAGCCCGCCACCCGGGTAGGTCGCCACCTTGGTACCGGTCCCCTCGTTGAGGGGGAAGAAGGCGACGGGGTCTCCCAGGCCGGTGGGCGGGACGAAAACGGAGGCGGGGGAGGAGCGCGCGGGCTCAGCCATCGGAGTGGGGCCGGCCGCGGCCCCTTTCGTCAGGCCCAGCAACGCCCCCACCGCCGCCTCTGCACCGCTCTCCTCCTCGAGCGGGGCGCCCACGGCCTTCTTCGGCGCAGGCGGCGGCAGGCTGCCCGCGGGCGGCCCGTCGTCCGCGGCGGACAGGGCCGCGCCAACAGCCTCGCCCGCGAGCTTCTGCACGGGAGACGCATCCTCCTCCGCTTCCGGCAGGTCGCCGACCGCCCGGGACGGCGCGACCGCGGGCTCCCCCTCTGTCTCCACTTCCTCTGCGAGAGCCGGAGCTGGGGAGAGGGCGGCGCCCAGGCCGCCGAGGTCCGGCGGGGCGCTTTCTTCAGCTTCCTCCTTTTTGTTTTTCGTGTCCGAGGTTGCCACTGCAGCAGCAGGCGCGCCCGCCGCGGCCTTGCCCATGTCCCGCCATGCGACGCCGGGGGCTGCGGTCGCGTCCCGCCATGCGATGCCGGGGGCTGCGGTCACGTCCCGCCATGCGATGCCGGGGGCTGAGGTCGCTTCCGCGGGGGTGGCCGCCGCCGCAGCGGAGGTCGCCGCTAGGGCGAGGAGGGTGAGAAGGCGCATGTTGATTGAGGGAATGAAAATATCTTGCCCGCCCGCGCGCCTCTCTCTTCTCTCTCTCTCCCCCTCCTCACAGCCGCGCCCCCAAGAAAAGGAGAACACAAACCACGGCCCTCGCTGCTGCACTTCTACAACACCACCCCCTCTGCTAAGCCTCTA
>Ga0315284_10016264_pt1 | contig 10562 bp, 15 predicted proteins | sample YL17G09_16_MG_FD_203696 | JGI IMG/M metagenome (GOLD analysis project Ga0315284, IMG submission 203696) | Sediment microbial communities from Yellowstone Lake, YNP, Wyoming, USA - YL17G09_16 | ecosystem: Environmental > Aquatic > Freshwater > Lake > Sediment | place: USA: Wyoming | collected...
AATTCATAGTAAATTTGTTCAAGTCAGTGCAAGAATAATCTTGCACAATAGGGCAAGATTATCTTATTTTAAGAAAATTAAATAATATGTACGCAAAGCTCATTCTGCCTTCATTTTTAAATTCTGCTATTACTTTCTCTAGTTTAAACATGAGATGATTCGTTAACTTTATTTGGATGATGGTATTTGATTAGTAATAAGATATTTCAGGATAAAATAACCTTATTAGAAATTTTTATGTTGGGTGGTTTTTAAGGGTTTTCATTATATATTTTTAATAAGATAATAATTTATAAACCATAATTATTTATTTTAGCAATGAGACATTTTAGATTTACATCAGAAGAATTAATTAATGAATCAAAGTTAGAAAGAGATGAATTTGGTCATACAGTTTATGATGATTTGGTTGGAATTGCAAAAAAAGCCTTTCCTGATAGAGCAGTTGAAGATGCTGTAGATAAAGTTGCCTATAATCTTCTTAGGCATTCAAGTATTCATAGACATTCTTCACATACTGGTTTAATCCATCCATATACAGACATAATTCATTTTTCAATAAGAGGCGGTTTTGAATTTAAATTGCCTTATGCTATTGAAAATCTAAATTGTATTGCGCCCAGAGAATTTGTTAGAGCATTTAAGTCTTATGAAAGAGCAATTGCTTTTGCTATTCCAGATTATCCTCCTGAAAATAGCTGGAATCATATGCAAAGTGTTTTAGTTTTATGTTTAAAAAAATAGTTATAATTTAACCAACTCAATATTCAGTTTCTTTTTTAAATTTTCCAGAAATTCATTTTCTTTGCTTCTTTCTATTAGACAGCCTGCAGCTGCCTGGTGCCCTCCAACTTCTCCCCCAATAATTTCAACAACTGAATTAAGAAGTTCTCTGACATTCTTGCCGCTTTTTCCAACCATGCGCGCAGAAACTTTTATCTTGTCTTCATTGTAAGCCATTGCAATTATTGCCTTGCCTTCTTCATATTTTTTTGAATTTGAAATTATGCTTGCTATTGTTCCTATTAAGGTGTCTTTTATTTTATCCTGGGCATTTATTATCAAGTAATTTTTTTCTTCTATTTTATTAAGTTCAGGAAGAGAATTAAGTGAATTGACTATTTCTCTTTTATAAGCAGTATAAACTTTTTCCACTCTTTCTTTTGCTTTTTTACTCTGCAGGCAATAAGCAAGTGCTATGCCACTTTCGCCCAGCCTGCTGCATGCATTTATTATTGCACTTATCTGCCTTACATCTTCTAATTTATTAAAAAAGTTTGTTAAATAGATATTTCCAATTAAATTATGAATGTCACAGCTAACAGTATTTTGAAGAGCGATGTTAGTTATTAGCTTGGAAGTTTCCTGTTCATTAAGTTCAATTATACTTTTATACTGGCCGCATGTTTTTTCTATTCCAATATCCTGCAAGAAATTTGCAGTGCCATAAAAAGAGCCAGTAACTCCAGGAATGTAAATTTCTGAATTATATTCCAAGACTTTATCAATTGGCCTTGTTGCAGGGTATAATGTAAGGCCTTTTTTAATTATTATTTTTGAGTCATTCAGGATTAAAGTGCCTGTTTTTCCAAGATTTTTTTCCATTAAATCTCCCACAATTCCAATAACTGCCAAATGCGCCAAGTCAGTATTTTCCTCATTTAGAGCTTTTGCAAAAAGATAGGTGATTGCTGAAGCGCTTATTTCTTCTCTGCCAAACAAGTGCGGATTTATTATGCTAATATTTTCTGGAATTTCAGAGGTTATTTCATGATGGTCTAAGATAAAAACAGGATTTTTTAAATTTTTTATATAATTAAAACTATTTGAGGCTAAGTCTAAGAAAATTACAACGCTTTCCTGCGAAATTTCTTTTATTATTTTTTCTTCCAGCTGCTTTACAATCTTGACAGAGAATTTTTTATTGAGCCTTTGCAATGTTTTAATGAGTATTGCTGCAGAGGTTATTCCGTCAGTGTCATGATGACTTATTATCTGGATAGTTCTGTTCTCTGTTTTTTCAAGGAATTGCTTGGCAGTGTTTTTTATTGCTGTTAACATGCCTATGCCTCTTTATTTTCTTCGATTTTCGTATTTTTCCAATCTCTTTTTCAGCCCTATTAATCTTACTATTTCTCTTCCTGCTTTTTTATCCTGCTTGTTTTTGCTGTAGTGCACTTCTAGTTTTTTTATTCGTTTATTAACGAGGGCTAAATCATTTTGGTATTTTATATTATTTTCTTTCAGTATTTTAGTCACTTTTTTCCCGAGAATTTTTATTTTTGGGATATTATATTTTTCTTTTAATACATCTCCTATTTTTGCAGGAGAATAGCCCTTTTTTGCAAGCTCCACAACTAAGCTTTCTATATTTTCAGCCTGCTCTCTTTCACTTGATTTTGGTTTTTTTGTTTTTTCTATTTTTTCTTCTACCATGAAATTTGAAAATTTCTCTGGTTTAAAAAGGTTTGTAATGTTTGTTTAGTGAATGATTTTTGACAAGTGCAAATATATAATTTCTAAACCTAAAAAATATGATAAGTCGACTACTTTTGAAAAAAACTAGCCCTGCCAGGATTTGAACCTGGGTCCCAAGCTCCAAAGGCTTGTATCCCTAGTCTTCTTTCTTATTTTTTAAATAAGGAAAAATTTGACCGCTGGACGACAGGGCTATTCAAATTTTTAAAGCCAATTTGTTTAAAAAACTTTGCTATTGCCCTATTTTAAAAGAATATTTAATACTTCTCCTTATATCTTCCCCTCGACTCAACTTTCTTCAGCTGTTCTAAAACTTTGGTTGAGTTAGCTGATGTTTTGTAACCCTCTAAAATATATTTTAAATATTTTTCCCAGTGCTGAAAGTGTTTTGCTTCCAGCGCTTGTTTAATTAAATGAATGTCAACTGCTTTGTCTTCAATTCTTGCTGAGTGAAAGCCTAATCCAAAATCTATGAACCAGACTTTTTCTTTATTTTTATCTTTTTCATCAAGAATTATGTTACTTGTTGTTAAATCTCCGTGAATTATATCTGCATCATGAAGTTTTGCTATTGACTCTCCAATAGCATTGCAGACTTTTTCTGCTTGTTTTTCTGGCAAACTATCAAGATGTTCAGAAAGTTTTTTTCCTTTAATAAATGGCATTTTTATTTTTGTGCTATTTTTGTCTTTTTGTGCTTGAGGTTGAGGAGCATTAATAATTTGAGAGGCTTTTTCAAGAAGTTTTGTTTCACTTCTTGTTCTGATTTTGCGAATTTTATCATCTATTTGCTTTAGGCGATATCCTTTTGGAATTCTGTCTTTTGTTATTAGATTATTTTCAAGAATAATGTTTGCTTCTGCGCCTGATGCTATTATTTTTTGTGACATATTTGTTTTTAGTAATCTAAGAAAAAAGCTCTTCTGGTGTTAGCTCTGCTGATTTAATTATTTGATGTAATGTTCCCAATTTGAGATTTTGATGATTTGGAACCGTTATCTTAATTGTCTTGTCTTCGAGGTTTTTTTCTAATCTTATATGAGAACCCTTTTGTCTTGTAACAACAAATCCAAATTTTCTAAGCTTGTTAATTAATTCTTTACCTGAAATTTGGGGCAGTTTCATATTTCGATAACCTTTTCTTTTGTGTTATCTTTGTAAATTATTACTTCATTTTCATCTGCTTCTAAATACAATGCAATAGCCTCTTTTATATTGCTTACAGCTTCTTCTATGGTTTCTCCCTGTGAGATACATCCAGGAAGAGAGGGAACATAAACTGTATATCCTCCTTCTTCTTGTTCTTCTAATATAATTTTAATTTCCATTATTTCAGTAGTTTTGTCGTGTTTATAAATTTTGCTTTTGTGGAGTATGAAAGTTAGGTGAAGATATTATTTTGAAAATGTATATTGCAGATTAATTATTTTTCTTATTTTTTTTATTCCTTAGAACTTGAACATCTTTTTCTTGCCAAACTTTTTTGCTAATTTCATAATTTGCTTTTGAGAAAGCTGTCCTGTATCATTTATATCGCCTAATGATTTTGAACTGCCTGCAAGCTCTTTAATCATTTTATATTGTTTTAGCAACTGTCTTATGTCAGAGGTTGAAGTTCCTGAACCTTTTGCAACACGTGAAATTCTTGATGTTTGTTTTTCTAAAATTTCTGGATTTTCAATTTCTTCTTTAGTCATTGAACTAATTGCATGCCTCCAGTGTTTTATTTTTTCTTCTTGCGTTCCTAGAAGTTCTTCTGGAATCTTTACTTTTCCAAAACCTGGAATTAGTTCTGTAAGTTTGCTTAGTGGACCCATTGACTGCATGGATTCTAGTTGATTTGCAAAATCTAATAGTGTAAATTTGCCTTCTTCTAAATTTTTCTGCATTTTTTTCTGCATTTTTTCATCAGTTGCAGATTTAACTTTGTCTAAAAGAGATTCTAAATCTCCCATTCCTAAAAGTCTTGAAACAAATGTTTTTGGATTAAATGGCTCTATATCAGGAATTTTTTCACCTGTTCCAATAAAATAGACTGGAGCTTTGACTTCTGCACACGCTGTTAGAGCCCCACCTGCTTTTGCACTTGAGTCCATACGAGTTATTATAACACCATTTATGTTGCATGCTTTTTGAAATTCCTGGACTTGAGGTTTTGCAGCTTGCCCAATATCTGCAGCAATTACAAGAATTATATAACTTGGGCGTATTTTATCAGAGATATCTTTTATTTCCTTGATTAAAGATTTTTCGAGAGCATCGCGTCCTGCTGAATCTATCAAGATAATGTCATATTTTTTCAACTGGCTTTCAAATTTTTTATATATTTTTATTGGATTTTTTTCTATTTTGTCTATAAAAACCGGCACTTCAATTTTTTTAGCCAGTTGTTCTAATTGTTCTGATGCTGCAGGGCGATGAACATCCAGCCCTAAAAGAGCAATATTCTTTCCACGTTTTTTATAATATGCTGCAATTTTTGAAATTGTTGTGGTTTTTCCCACCCCATAGAGACCAATAAAAAGTATTTTATCTTTTTTTCCTAATGTCATCTCTTGTTTTTCATTACCTATAATATTTGTGATTTCATCATTTAATAACTTTATTAGATGTTCTTTTTTTTCTACATTTTTAATATGAGATTCACCTTCTTTGCGAATTTTATCGCTTATTTCTTTAACCAAAGCAATATTAACATCTGCCATAATTAAAGCCCTTTGCAAATCTTTTACAATACTCTCAATGAGATTTTTGTCAACAAATATAGCTGACGCTATCTTATCATAACTTTTTCTTAGTATGTTTCCAAGTGATTCTAACATTGTTTGAACACCTACGGTTTCTTTATGTCGAGAATGAAATTCTCGAGCACTATCAAGAACACGGCGGTTCTTGAAGCAGTCAACTTCCCTTGACTTAATTTAGATATAAAAGTGAAGAAATACAGGATTAATAAAGTTGTGGTTTAACAACTTTATTGTAGGGTTATCAAATTAAAGAAAAAGGAGATTATTGAAAAGCTGAGAAGATTGTAAATACTGCCAGTCAACTCTTCTTTATTTCTTATAAATAACATCATGATGGTCAAAGTCTAAGAACTTAATCTTATTTTCTGGCTTAATAAATGAAAAAACAAGAACAAAATGCCCAATCTGAACTCTTTTTTTATCACTTAAATTATGTTTTAAGTTTTTATAGTGTTCAACATCTGAAGAATTTATAATCTCATCAATTTTTTTTAAAACTTGTTCATAAAGAGGTTTGTCTTTTTTTGAAAGTTTATTAAGGATTTTTTGTAAATTTGGAATCACCTTATAGCTAAGGACGTAAGTATTCTACCATATCTTGCTTAAAGTCATTATACTTTAAAAAATATCTCAGTTCTTTTTCCATCACCTCAAAACTTTTATGAACTCTGCCACCATTAACATCTTCCTTTGCCTGCCTCCAACATTCTTCAACAGGATTCATTTCAGGACATCCTGTTGGAAACCAAATTATTTTCAATTCTCGTCGGTGTTTCTTCAAATATCTTTGAACTTTTTTTGACTTTTTATGCCATGGAGCTTTATCTAAAATTAATGTTGCTCTTTTGAATTTGTGCAAGAATTTTGATAATACTTTAAGAAACTCTTTCGCATTGAGATTATTTCTCAATGTGAACATCTTTTTGCCATTTTCAGAAAGAAATCCATATGCATGAATCTTTTTATGAGAACCTGTTACTAATCGACGATATTCTCTACCTTTTAGTACCCAAACCCTCCTTGAAATTGAATCATACAAAATTGTAGATTCATCCTCACAAAATAAAAGATGTCTCGGATATTTTTTCTTATAATAATAAATTTTTTTTTCCGAAAGATTTTATTTCTTCTTTTGAAGCTCTATGCCAATAAATTGGTCTTCCAGAAGTCAAACCAAAATTCCAACGATTCAAAATTCTTGTTACTTGGCGTTGCGAATAATTTACTTCTGTTTTTTCTGCTATTAAACTGGAAACTCTTTTTGTTGTCCATGGTTTTTCAAGATTTTCTTTTGAGAAAATTCTTTTTAAATTAGATTCTTGCCGTCGTGAAATCTTTCTTGGCTTTCCACTTTTTGGTTTTGTTTTAAGTCCTTCTAAACCTTCCTTTTCATATCTTTCCTTCCAATAAAGAACTGTTGGATGACTACAATTTAATCTTTTTCCAACATCTCTTATCGTTTCTTCTTTGAGAGTATATAAAACCATTAAAATTCTTTTTAGAATCTTAGCTTCTTTTTCTTTCCTCGATGCTTTTCTAAGAATCTCAATATGCTTATTCATTATTTTACCTCCTTCAGTAAAATAAAGAACAATGAATATATAAATCTTGGTAGATTATTAATGTCTTATACTATAGAATCATATATTTTAATCCTCAATTATTTTTCTTAATTCAGCTATGTTTTTAAAACTTATCCCTTTTTCTTTTTCAAGTCTTTTTAATTTCTCCAAGTATTCTGGCCTTAATTCAGGCTCTAAAATATTGCCCCCACATTCAAGAACTATTTTAGCAATTGCCTCACTTTTAGTTTTAAGATTATATCTAGCTTTTATTATATTTAATATTTGATTTGCTTCTTCTGGAATTTCAATCATTGCTTGTACCATTTTTTTGTTGTTTATTTTTTAATCTATATATTTAGTATATATATGGTATATATGCGGAGTATATAAATGTTTTGGTTTTTGCCCTCTAACTTTATTGTGGAGTTTCTACTTTCAACTTTTTCCCCGAAGGCTTAGCATAATTAAGCACAGTCCCAACTACAATCACCATTGCAAGGGATCATAGTGTCTCTTACAATAAACTCCTTACCATCAAAGATTTTCGGCAAAACTTCTTTAGCAAGATATTCTAGAATACTTTTTCTTTTTGATCTTATAGGCAAAATTAACCAATAACCCTCATCAAAATATTGGCCTCCAGGATTAGGATTTTCATTTGCTCCAATCATTTCAAGTTTCCATCTCCCATATCCTAAGTCCCGGTTAATATTTAATCTATTTTGTAGAGAATTCCGTTCACTTGAAACTTTTTCTGATTCTAGTTTTTTTGCTTTTGGAATTTTTCTCCAGCCAATTGGAGAGTATTGTCTTATTTTAGGATCAATGTATTGTTTTAGAATTTGTGCATAACGCTTCAGATCTTTTTTTTCTTGTTCTGTTATTTCTGCAATAGCTTGTTCCATGATTAATCAGATTATGAATTTCTTTATAAGTATTATTGCACTAATCCTTAATCCAACCCGAGATTAATTTTGTTGAAATTTTTATTTAGATTGATAGCGATTTAACAAAATTATTGAAAACCTAAGAAATATTTACAACTTTTCTTCAAGCCCCTTACTTTCTTCTTTTTTCCCTATCCTATTAATCATTTTTATCAACTTTATAGAATAACCAAAACATATGGCTGTGCCAATTACCATTACTCCCGTTGCCACTTTCAAAAAAGTTGGATTTGTAACATAATCTGAAATTGTTTGGTATATTTGTCTAATTTCTTCCATATTTTTGTTATTATTTTATGGTTTATAAGTATTTGTGTTTTGTGAATCTTGAAATTTAATCTAATCCTAAATTAACAATTATCTCATCAGGAGAGAATTTTTGCAAATCAGTGTATTTTTGACCAGTTCCAAGAAATAAAATCGGCTTGCCTGTAACATAGCCAATAGAAATAGCAGTTCCGCCTTTTTCATCAACATCTGCTTTTGTAAGAATTGTAGCATCTATATTTGCTGTTTCATTGAATATTTTTGCCTGTTCTGTTGCATCATTTCCTGTAATGCTTTCTGCAACAAATATTTTCAAGTCTGGCTGAGTAACACGAATAATTTTTTCCATTTCACGCATTAAGTCTGATTTTGTATGCATTCTTCCTGCTGTGTCAATTAAAACAACTTTTATCTGATGGGCTTTTGCATAGCTTATTGCATCGTAAGCAACTGCTGCAGGGTCAGAACCATAAGTTTGATGTATTACTTTTATTCCTAATGTTTCTCCGTGTTTCATCAGCTGTTCAATTGAAGCAGCCCTGAATGTATCTGCTGCTGCAAAAACACTTGAGAGCTTATTTTCAGCCAGCATATTTGCAATTTTCGCAATTGTTGTTGTTTTGCCACTTCCATTTATTCCAAAAAATAGTATGACAAATGGTCCATTTTCTTTTTTCTTTATTTTATCAATTAGATTAAAGGGAGGTATGAGGATTTCAAGAATTGACTCTTTTAGCGAGCTTTTAATTTCATTTTCAAGCTGGTCTTTTTTTACCTCAATATTAACTAATTTTTTTTCCATGTCATCCCTGATTTTATCAACAACTGCAAGTGCAACATTATTCTCCAAAAGCAGCATTTCTAATTTTTCAAAAAACTCGTTAAATATTTCCTGGTCTAATTTTGTTGTTGTGAATTTCTTTTTAAATCTTGAAAAAAATCCTTCATTTTCATCAGCCTGTTTAGGTTCTTTAATCTCTTCAGCTTTTTCTTCAGCCTGCTCGATAATATATTCTACTTCTTGCTTGTTTTCCTGGGAAATATCTGGTTTTTGCCCTATTTTTGGTTTTTGTTTTTGAACTTGTGGAATAAAGTCTTTTTGAGTGGGGATTTCAATGTTTTTTGGCTTTGTTTTGCTTAAGACACCTGCGGTTTCTTTAAGCATCAACTTCCCTTTTTTAACTTCTGCTTTCGCCTCTTTTTCAACTTCTACCTTTGCCTCTTTTTCTACTTTTACTTCTTCAGGTTTTGCTTCCTCTATTTCTTCAGGAATTACAAATCCTTTTACTTTCTTTTCTTTTTCCTCTATTTTTACTTCTTCAACTTTTATCTTTTCTTTTGCTTTTGCTTTTTCAGGCTTTGTTTTGCTTAAGACACCTGCGGTTTCTTTAAGCATCAACTTCCCTTTTTTTTCTTCTACTTTTGCCTTTTTTTCAACTTTGATTTTTTCAACTTTCTTTTTCTCTTTTGCTTTTTCAGGCTTTGTTTTTTTTGCTTTTTCAACTTTTTCCTCTTCTGGTTTTTTTCCAAAAAAACCCTGGAGTTTTTCTTTAAAGAATTTGAACATGCTTTTTCTAGTGATTTCTTACTTATAAATTTGATGTTCTTGTTGTTTTTCACTACCATAATTGTTTTAAATCAGCCAGTTTTTAGAAAACTATAAAACTATGATTACCTATAATGACATTTATGAATGCTTGAGAAAAGAGAAATATTCTGAACAATTACAGCCTCTTTCTAAGAAATTTATTTCTGAGGTTTCAAATTACATTTCTGAAAAGAAAAAGCTCTTTAGCCAGGAAGGAGAGATATTTTCTGAAGAAACACTCAAAACTAAAAAGCAGATTGAGAATGCAATGTCTATTTTTGAAGAGCTGATGATGATACGAAAGAAGAAACTTCTTGGTTTGGTTTTTGTTGCTTCTGAAATTGGCATAAATAAAAAGGATTTTGAAAATATGCTTGACTTTGAAAAAGAACTTTTTGACAGCATGGTTGGACTGATGAAAGATGCAGAAAAGAAACTTAGTTTTCAGTTCAGCAATAATATAAATGTTATAAGTCAAAATGATGAATTAAAACTTTTGATGTTTTTGACTGATGTTGAAGATTTTGTTGGTTTTGATGGAGCAACTTACGGACCATTTAAAAAAGGGGACATTACAAATATTTCAAAGCAGGTTGCAGACATTTTAATTTCTGACAAAAAGGCAGAGGTTGTGGGCGAGGATTAGAATTTTTTTTGGTTTGTGTTTTATTTTGAATTTGAAATATACCATATCTCTTCCTAATTTAACATGAGTTGGTTTGTTAATATGTTAATTATTTGTAAATCCTGCCATAATCTGCCTTGATTATCCATGGGTTGATGCGTTTGCATTTGTATTAGACTATCAGATTAAAACTTCAATTAAAAGATGTAAAAACTAGGAAAAATTATGGCGAAGTTTGCAGAGAACAAAGGAGAGGTAGTGTCAGAAGAGTTTATTAAAAGGAGAGGTAGTGTCAGAAGAGTTTATTAAAAGGAGAGGTAGTGTCAGAAGAGTTTATTAAAAGGA
>Ga0315284_10016265_pt1 | contig 10562 bp, 9 predicted proteins | sample YL17G09_16_MG_FD_203696 | JGI IMG/M metagenome (GOLD analysis project Ga0315284, IMG submission 203696) | Sediment microbial communities from Yellowstone Lake, YNP, Wyoming, USA - YL17G09_16 | ecosystem: Environmental > Aquatic > Freshwater > Lake > Sediment | place: USA: Wyoming | collected...
CGACGAGGTCCAAAGCGGCACTCCACTCGGTCTTAGCCCCGGGAAACGAGAGTGTTGAAGTGAGCATCGCGCGCAAGACATCGGTCGGCACCCCACCGGAGGCCCCGGAAGCTGCCTCCCCGACCCGCAAGTCACGCTACATGCGTGCCAGCGCCTTGCGGGCGATCGCCTTGACGGCCTCGATGGACTGCGGGCCCTTGGGCATCGTCACCCGCAATACCACGCTCCCCTTCTTCGCGTACAGATCCACCCAGTCGTTGAAGTCCGGGTTCAAGAAGGCGTCGCTTCCGAATTCGGGCAGCGCCACCGGGTTCTTGCCGCCATTGCGCTTCTTCCACGAGGATAGATCGCCGTCGTGCAGCGCGATGTCGACGAACCTCGGGCCCTTGGAGGGCACGTATCCGCACGAAATCTCGCCGGACTTGGGATCGGTGCCCTCAGGTGCACCTTTCAACGGCCCCACGATCTGCTGCATCTCCGCCACGGTGATCAGCTTGCAGGGGTCGGGGATGGCCGGCGCGGCATACGCCGGACTCGCGAGGCGCAACAAAGCCGCGGCGAGGAGCGCCGGGACGCCAGCGGACTGGAGAAATGGCGAACGTCGGTTGCCTGGCTTCATGGCGTTGGTTCTCCGAAGCGAGTTACGGGCATTGGGCGTAGTCGATCGGTTCAGGATAGCCGATCACATCGGGCCATGGCACAAGTACTTCTGTCCGTGCGGGCGGGCAGCTGATAGCTTCCGCCCGAGCGACCGCTCTCCCACTTCTCATTGTGCGGATGAATCGTCTGCAGCGGGTCGGATGCGCTCAGTGACGACGGGCTGCTTCCGGAAAGCGCAACTCCAAGGACCGCTTTTCGGCAATGAACTCGGATCGGGAGCCGTCGTGTCCCGACCCCTTGCGGTCGGTCGCCACTTGGAAGTGGCCGCCCTGGAGCTGGCATTGATTCGTTCGGATCCTGGGTCTGAACTCAATGCAACGCATGGGCGGAGACCGCGCCTGCTTGATGGGCCCCGGCGGGCCTGAGATGATGGGTGCCATCTCAACAGGAGCCTGTCGATGCGCACCGTGATCATCCTCGCGGCCGGTCTGATGATCTTTGCCGGCCTGTTTCTCTACAGCCGCCTCTTCGTCCAACACTACCCGCATGCGGCGACATGGGCGACGTGGTCGTTCGTGGGGGTGTGGCTGGCCGCCACCGTGTTCAACCTCTGGGTCGGCGTCAGCCACGCCGGCTACTCGATAAGAGAAGAGCTGCCCATCCTGCTGCTACTCTTTGGGGTGCCTGCGGTGGTGGCCTTGCTGGTTCGCTGGAAGTTCACCTGAAGTACAGCGTCCGCTCACAACAGTCCCCGAAGGAAGGCGGCAATGGGAAAGACAAGGCTCGAAGCCTTCAGCGACGGTGTGATCGCCATCATCATCACGATCATGGTGCTGGAGATGAAGGTTCCTCACGACCCAACGCCAGCCGCGCTGGTGGCGCTGCTACCGGTGTTCCTCAGCTACGTGCTGAGCTTTGTCTACGTCGGCATCTACTGGAACAACCATCACCACATGCTGCACACCTGCACGCGGGTGACGGGGCCCATCCTGTGGTCCAACCTACACCTGCTGTTCTGGCTTTCGCTCTTTCCCTTCGCCACTGGCTGGATGGGCGAGAACTACTTCGCGCCGCTGCCCACGGCGCTCTATGGCGCGGTATTGCTCGCGGCGGCGATTGCTTACTACGTCCTGCAGCAGGCGATCATCGCTGCGCAGGGCGAGCACTCGGTGCTGCGGCAAGCGGTCGGCAGCGACTGGAAGGGCAAGGCATCACCGCTGCTCTACCTCGTTGGCATCGGACTGACCTTCGTCAGCGCGTGGCTGTCCCAGGCCATCTACGTATTGGTGGCGTTGATCTGGTTGGTACCCGACAAGCGCATCGAACGTGTGGCGAGGCGCGCCACATAGGCCTGGCCGCTCACCAGCAGGATGGCGTTGACACAGGGTCATCTTCCGAGTGCTTCGCGCGCGAGAACTGCGGGATCGGATGGACGGAAGCCGCCACTCACCGCTTCCAGGAACTGGCCGGCTGCCGGAGGCCACGAACGGCTGCTTCGTGGAAGCGAAACACGAAAAGCCAGCGCTGAGCAACGGGCAGCTTTGGAGAAACCCGAAGGTCGGGAGTGGGTCGGGACATGCCGGCCGCATTCCCAGGTTCATCGCCGAAAAGCCGCCCTTGAAGCTGCGCTTCCCGGAAGCAGCCGATCGCCAGTGAGCGCAGTCGACCCATACCAGCCCATCGACGCGCTCCGAAGCTGTCGGGCGACCGGCCCGGATCCTTCGCGTTCCGCATCTACGAAGCTGCCGTTCGTGGCCTACGGCGGTCGGCCATAAGGAGTCACCCGTCAATGCAGACTGGATGGCAGCAAGGTGCCCGGAGCAGTCACCGCCACTCCAGGATTCGGAGCCATTAAACGCCTCGATTCAGAGGCGGGACGCTAGCGCCGTCCGCTGCAACCGGTTGCTAGCTAGCCCTCCGGGACAGCCCGCGAGTTTCAAAGTCGAATCACTTCACGCGCTTGATGGCCGGCGGAAACCACTCGCCACGCTTGACCATGTCTTTGGGGACATAGGTCCGCAACGTGAGCGAGAAGCCCTTGCCAGCCGCGGACGGCAGCCGGTTGGACTCCGGCACGGTCGCATTGGGCTTGGTGGCAAGAAGGATCTTCAGCGACCCGTCGGCTTCACTCTTCAGGCCCGAATCGCTGTTGAAGTTGAAACGGTTCAGCGGATTCTTTACGACCCGGTAGTCGGGCACATCCAAAAGGATCACCGACCAGTAGGCGTTCACCACGGCATCGGGCCGGTTCGCGGCGGGAAACTCAAGGACGTAATCGTTAGCCCCATTCAGTGGTTGGCCGTCCGAATCCTGGGTGCCGACGAAGTAGATGACTTCATCGTTCGAGTTGGCCCACAGCCCCACCAAGTTCGCAGAACTGCGCTTCCAGTAATCGGCGCCGTAGTTGCCGGTGCCCAGGGTCGCGAGCCAGTTGTTCTGGAAGACACCGGACTTCGTGACGGAATACTTGAGGAATTGCGGCACCACTTCGGCCTTGATCAATTTGTCGAGCGCCTGGCGCTGCCCGGCATCCTTGGCCTGCCGGCTGATGTCCCGAACCTTCGCCTGCATCTGGGCGGCGACAGGCGAGACATCCAGTGCGCTGGCGAGCACCGCATCCACGTTGTCGAACAGCTCAACGCCGATCAGTTCCTTGTTCCCGAAGGACGCCATCGGGGCGGTGGACTGGATGACCGGCTTGCCGAGCGGGGTGAGCTTGAACTGTTTTTGCAGCGCCATCGCGCCAGCGGGATCGGTTTTCAGTTCCACGCGCCCGAGCAGCTTGGCCTTGCGGGAGTGCAATTCGATGCGCACCGCGTCGGCAGGCACTTTGGCCGTAGAGCCCGGCGCCACGAGCGCGAACTTGCCGAACGGATGCGACGGGAAGTTGCGTTCGTTGATGTTGACGATGACTTCGCCCCATTCGTCGAGGATCTGCGCGGTGTAATAGCGGCCCTTCACCTGCGGCACTTCCAGCAGCACCGGGGTTTTGTCGTCCACGGCAATCCACGCCTCCAAGTAGGCAACGTCGAGGTTCGGGTTCACGAAATCTGCCGAACCAGCGGGGTTGTACTTGATGACGTTGAAGGCGATGCCCGGCTCCTTGAGGTCCGTCTGCTCCTGCCGGATGACGATGGCGCGGCCCAGCAGATAGACGTAGGCGTCGGTCACGGTCTGCTTGTCGGACTGCGCTTGCACCGCGCCAACGCCGGTGAAGGCCAGCATGGCGATCAGCGCGGCGGCGATGAGTTGGGGAGTTTTCATTTTCCTGAATGTGTTCTCTGGCTGACTGATTGGTTGGCTCACTTCACCTTTTCGACGTCACCAGGTTTCCAGGTCTTATCGTAGAAGACCTTCGTGGGGCCGTAGAGACGCATGAGGCCGAAATACCCGCGACCAGGGACAGTCTTGATCCAGTTGGCAGCGCCCTTCGGAGCGGTCGGACCGAAGTAAACGTCGGCCGAGCCGTCAGCGTTCGGTTTCAGATTGCTGTTGGACGCGATGGAAGGAAACGGCTGTCCGTTGTCCAGCAGCGCACGCGTGTCGGCGTCGTAGAGCACGATGGACCAGTAGTTCGCGGCCGGCACGTTGGCGGGCATGTGAAAGCGATAGGATTTGCCGCCGGAGAGGAAATCCCCATCGGTATCGCGGTAAACGCCAAGATACTGCGAGCCTATCCCCGGCATTTCAAGGACCATGGCGGGGGTGGTCGAGTAAGCCTTGTGGAACATGGAAACCTGCGCATCGAGGTCGGTGTAGCTCTCCTCCTTGAAGATGGGACTGCCACCGAGGAAGCCTTTCATCCAGTTTCTATCTGGATAAACCTTGGTGATTTCAACAGGCGAGTCATAGCTGATCACGGTGGCCATCTTGTAGGCAACGTCGGCAGCGGCGTTCAGGATGGCTTTCATTCGCGCATCGGGCTTGAACGGCTGGCCCTTGATGATGCCCAGGCTGGCCGCCATGCCGCGCATCGCCATGTCTTCGGGTGCGACCGGCTCGTGGTTGATGAATTGCGCCAGCGATTCGAAATAGCGAAGGTCGCGCTTGAAATCCATGTCTGCCAGCACGTCGGAGCCGTTGGGGAATTTCATCGCCGGGGGCTTGCCCTTCTGCGCGAGCGGGTAGATGCGCGACTGTTCCAAGAGCTTGACGCCGGCATCGGTCTTGCCGTCCACGAGGAACGCGCGCATGAAGACGAATACGCCGTAGGTCGGCGACTTCACGACGTAATAGCCGCTGGGCGTTTTACCCGTGTAGCCCGGCGGCAGCAACAGAAACTTGCCGCCTTTTCCCTTGTCCGGTCCGGCCGCACCGACATCGATGAGCGGGCGATGCCAGAAGTCGTCGAGCAGTCCCTGCATCTGCGGCGCGGCCTCGAAGACAAGCGGGCCGGCCTTGAGGTCGAGGAAAGCCAGCCCATAGATCACGTCCGGATTCGCCGTAGTCGCCAGCATCTTGACGTTGGGCCGATCCTTCCAGATTGCGAGAACATTGTTGCCCGCGCCGAGCGCGGCGGCCTGCCCGTCGCGCATGGCCACCATGTTCATGGCCCCGATCGACCAGAGGTACACCTGCACGGCGCGTTGGAAATGGAGTTCGTCGTAGAGACGTGCGGAAGCCTCTTTGGATGGCTGATTCTCCGGGAAAGGCAGCTTGCTCAGTCCATCCCAGTGGGTGGTTTGAGCGAAAGCCGTTCCGTTGAATGCCAGCGCGCAAGCGAGCGCGGCGGCGAGGAGTTGGGGAGTTTTCATTTTCATGGCCTGAATACTCTGAGGTTGAGCGGTTCGTTCACTTTGCCATCACGACCTGCGGCGGCATCCAGGTGCCGTCAAGGATGGCCTGCTCCGACCAATAGGAGCGGATGTAGAGCGAAAACGTGCCGTCTGGCGCTGGCAGCCAGTTGGATTCCTTGTCTTTGCCGGGAGACTTCGCGCCGGCATACAAGGTGAGCGAACCGTCGGCGTTGTATTGCAGCGTCTTGTTCTTCGTGCCGAGCGAGTAGCGGTTGAGCGAATTCTTGTTAAAGAAGTGGTGCTCGTTGTAGAGGGTGAGCGACCAGAATCCTTTGACCGGCGGTGTTTGTCCCTTGGCAAAGGTAATCGCGTAAGTGTTCTTGCCGACGAGTTGCTGGCCCGTGCTGTCGAAGTCGCGATAGAAATACTTCGTCTCCTCGGCCTTGTTTTCAAGGATGTTGGACTTGCCGGTGGTGGCGCGGTTCAGGTAGTCGGTGCCCCAGCGCGCATTGTTGACCGTCGAGTTCCAGCCATTGCCGACGGGCTTGCCGTTGTATTGCCACTGCAGAAACTTGCTGAACATGTCCTTCTCGGTGGCGATGGCGGTTTCCTTGAGCGTCGCCGCGACCTTCGGGTCTTTGGCGGCCGCGTCCAGGACGCTGTTGATCCAAGCGTAGAGGGCTTCTTCGCCCGGCAGCGGCGGCAGGTTCTTCATCACGGCAGGCAACAAGTCGAAGAAGGTCTCGGGTACGACCCAACTGGTTTCCTGCGAGCCGCCGGATGCTCCTGGATAGATCGGCGCTTTCTTCCAATCCACGATCTGCATCTTGCCGGTAAATTTCGCGAGTGGGTAAAGACTGATTTGATTGACGAGGGGCTGTATGGCGGCGCGATCCTCCGCCGTGTCGTCCATGAATACGCGCGGCGCCGTGAGCATCATGTCCGTGGTCGAGCGCACCACTCCGGTGATGCCTGCCGGAACTTCACCTTTCCAGTTCGGGGCGACAATCAAGTAGAAGCCTGGCTTGGTGCCGTAGGCCTTGCCGAGCGTCGAGAATTCATCGGTGCGCTGGTCGTAGAGCGCGTAAACCCAGAAGCGGTCGCCGAAATCCGGGACCTGCAACACCAGCGGCCCCTGGTCCAGTTGGCTGGCGCCGAAACCATAGGCGACGTCCTGATTCGGGCAGGCGACGGCACGCTGATCTGGGGAGACGTAGTCGGATAGCATCGTGACGCTGTTGAATGCGGCGGGCAGCACGCCACCGATCAAGCCGGGGGCTGGCACCTTGGAGAACGCGATGCTGCGGTTGCTCATGTTGACCATCGGCCAACCCCAAACGTAGGCCATCCGGCCGACCATCTGGACATACTCCTTGGTCATGGTGCTGCCGGCGACCGGACCGGGAACATCGGCTGCAGTTTTGGGCAGCGGCACTTGCTGCGCCTGTGCGGTCGTAACTGCCAGCGCGCATGCGAGCGCAGCGGCGATGAGGGTGGGTGTTAGGGCGGCTTTCATCGAAATCTCCATCTTGTTTTGCATGTGAAGGGACGTACAAGGTCAGGCGACGCCGGGGCGGGAGCTATCCACTCCAGCACCTGTACGAGCACTTCGGGCTCGTGCGCCTGACCTGAAGCACGGCGGGTCGTGGGCGAAGGCGTGAAGTCTTGTCCGAGAGCCGGATGCGGGAAATCTGCATGTCCGGTTAGATGAGCGGGATGTGGAAACGGAGCTACGGCGAGGTTACTCGGGCACCGCCAGACGAAAGGGGCGGCAACAGACAAACCGGACCTACTGCCACCGCGCCACATCTCGACTCTACCGCCAGCGGCTGTCCGTCCCTGTGCGAATAAGCGCGAGATGGTGTCGATCAACAACCCAGGGCGAGAGCCTGCACCGGCCGCTGCGACGCGGCATCGGTGACGACGAGGACGACGCGGCGCGCGGCGCCCGGGCTCGCTGGCGGCAGGGCGAGGCTCCACTGCTTGTCGTTGTTACCGGCCCAGGCATCGACCGGCTTGTACAGCGTGACGACATGGTCGTGCTTGAGCGTCTCGCCGCTGTTCTCGCCGGCGCGCACGCGCGTACTGTGGCCGTCTTCGAGCACGGCCCAGTAACCCGCCAGGCGTTCACTGCCAGCACCGATGTTGGCAGTGACCGTGTTGCCCTCGCGCTTCATCGACAGCGCCACCTTGCTCGCGGCCGGCCGGGCGATCGATGCGCCGCTCCAGTTGCGCAGATCGCGGCCGTTCATCACTACCTGCGGGGTGTAGACATAGCTCGAGCCGCTGGTCTGCGCCAGCTGATGCTGCCGCTCCGTGATCGCCGGCGTGGCAAAACGGTCGGGCCAACCCAGGCGGTCCCAGTAATTGACGTGGAAGGCCAGCGCGATCACGTCGCTACGGCCCTTCAGCGTGGACAGCCAGCGATCGGCCGGCGGGCAGGAGCTGCAGCCTTCGGAGGTGTAGAGCTCGACGACGGCCGGCGGCTGCGCGGCCGAGCGCGCCTCGCAGCTTTGCGGCGTCTGCGCCAGCACGGCGGCTGGGAGCAGCGTCGCGGTCAGGGCAAGGCGGGTCAGGGTGCTCATCGGGAATCCTTTGTGCATCGCGCTGTGGTGTCTGCCACGGGACGGACAGCTCGGCGTACGGTGTTGGGCCTTGGTCGTGCGACGCGGCCGATCCTGACACGCGTGGCACCATGTCAGTCCATGACCGATGCCGCTTCGCTCCCGACATCGCTGCGCGCCATCGTCATCGGTGGTGGCCCGGCGGGCCTGATGGCGGCCGAAGCACTGGCCGAGGCCGGCGTTGCCGTCGACCTGTTCGATGCCATGCTGTCGGTCGGCCGCAAGTTCCTGCTCGCCGGCAAGGGCGGGCTGAACCTGACCCACAGCGAAGCCTTGCCGGCCTTGCGTGAACGCTACGGCTCGCGCAGGACCGAAGTGGCGCGCTGGCTCGAAGCCTTTTCACCGCAGGCGCTGCGCGACTGGGCGCAAGCGCTCGGCGTCGACACGTTCGTCGGCAGCTCGGGGCGCGTGTTCCCGACCGACCTCAAAGCTGCACCGCTGCTGCGGGCCTGGCTGCATCGGTTGCGCCAGCGTGGCGTCGTCTTTCACATGCGCCAGCGCTGGCTAGGCTGGGACGAAGGCGGTGCCCTGCGGTTTGCGTCGCCACAGGGCGAGCGCCGCTTCCGTGCCCGCGCGACGGTGCTGGCGCTGGGCGGCGCGAGTTGGCAACGCCTGGGCTCCGACGGCGCCTGGGCGCCGTGGCTGCGTGAGCAGGGCATCGGCGTGGCGCCGCTGCGGCCGGCCAATTGCGGCTTCGAGATCGCGTGGAGCCCGCACCTGCGTGATCGATTCGCGGGAGCACCGATCAAGCCGGTGCGGCTGCACTTCGACGGCTTCGACAGACAAGGCGAGTTCGTGCTCAGCGCCTACGGCATCGAAGGCAGCCTGGTCTATGCCGCCAGTGCGCTGCTGCGCGACGCGATCGAGCGCGACGGCAGCGCCACCCTGACGCTGGACCTGCTGCCGGCCTTCGACGCGGCGCGCGTGGCCCGCGAAGTGGCGCACCCGCGCGGCTCGCGCAGCCTGGCTTCGCACCTGAAGAGCCGCCTGAATCTCACGGGCGCGAAGATGGCGCTGCTGCACGAGTTGCTGCCGCGCGAGGCGCTGGCCGACCCGCCGCGGCTGGCCGCAGCGATCAAGGCGCTGCCGCTCACCGTGACGGCGCCGCGCCCGATCGACGAAGCCATCAGCAGCGCCGGTGGCGTGCAACTCGAGATGCTCGACGAGCGCCTGATGCTGCGGCAACGCCCCGGCGTGTTCTGCGCCGGCGAAATGCTCGATTGGGAAGCGCCGACCGGCGGCTACCTGTTGCAGGCGTCGATGGCCAGCGGCCGCGTGGCCGGGCAGGGTGCAGCGCAGTGGCTGCGAAGTGGCGACCTGGGGGTCAGCGAAGCGGGGTCGTGAGGCCTGTGCGCTGGTCAGCGCGCCAATCTGCAAATCGCGGCCCCGCAGTGCGCGGTCAGGCCTTCCACGCCGCCCAAGCCAGGCACAACCACGCCGCCAGCCACGCAAGCCCGCCGAGGGGCGTGACGGCGCCCAGCCAACGCACGCCGGTCAGGGCCAGCACGTAAAGGCTGCCCGAGAACAACACGGTGCCGATGACGAACAGCCAGCCGCTGGCCGTGACGGCGCCGCCCGGCCAGCGCGTGCAGGCCCAAGCCACGGCGAGCAGGGCCAGCGCGTGGGCCATCTGGTAGCGCACGCCGGTCTCGAACACCGCCAGCAGGTCGGCCGGCAATCGGGCCTTGAGTGCGTGGGCACCAAAGGCCCCGAGCGCCACCGCGAAGAAGGCGCTGAGGCTGCCGAGTGCGAAGAAGATCCTGTCCATGATGTGATCAGCCCCTGTCGCGCAGGCCCTGCACGAATTGCCGCACCTGCGGATCGGTGGGGTTCAGGGCCTGCAACTTCTCGGCCCATTGCAGTGCTTGCGCGCGTTGCCCACCCTGGGCGTAGAACACCGCCAGCGCGTAGGCTGTCGCCGCATCCTGCGGGTCGAGCTGCTGCGCCCGCAGCAGCGACGCCTCGGCCGGTTTGCGCTGCCCCAGTTGCTGCAGCGCCAGGCCGAGGTTGTAGTGCACCTTGGCCCGCTCGGGCAGCAGCCGCGCGGCCTGGGTCAGCGCCTTGGCCGCTTCGGGCAGGCGCTTTTCTTCGGCCAGCAACAGGCCGAGCGAGTACTGCAACTCGCCCAGGTCCGGCAGGCGCTTGAGACCCTCGACGAGCACACGTTCGGCGTCGGCGTTGCGTGCGCTGGCGTTGTAGAGCCGACTCAGGTTGGCGCGAGCCGGCGTGAAGTCGGGGTCGATGCGCAGGGCGTCGAGGTAGTGCTTCTCGGCCAGCTCGATGCGGCCGGTGTTCTGGTACACCACGGCCAGGTTGAGCTGGGCACCCGGCATGTCGAGCGAGACGCTCTGCGCCGCGATGTACTCGGCCAGCGCCGCGTCGAAGGCCGGGCGCGCCGCGGCGTCGAGGCGCCCGGGCGGCAGCGACGACAGGCCGCGCGCCGCCGCGATGCGCACGGCGCGGACGGGGTCGCGCAACAACGGCGTCAGCCCGTACAGGCGCTGCGCGTCAGGCAGGGCCTCGAGGCTGTCGGCCGCCGCAGCGCGCACTTCGGGGCTGGCGTCGCGCGTGGCCTCGATGCGGGTGCTGTCGCCGCTGCGGG
>Ga0315284_10016266_pt1 | contig 10562 bp, 5 predicted proteins | sample YL17G09_16_MG_FD_203696 | JGI IMG/M metagenome (GOLD analysis project Ga0315284, IMG submission 203696) | Sediment microbial communities from Yellowstone Lake, YNP, Wyoming, USA - YL17G09_16 | ecosystem: Environmental > Aquatic > Freshwater > Lake > Sediment | place: USA: Wyoming | collected...
TTTTTGACAGCGTGAAGGCGGCGTGGAACTAACCCGCAGTCCTAAGGCGAAGGGGTGGCACATGGAACTATTGGATGTGAACCGCAGCATTGTGCTCATCATCGATCTTCAAGGCAAATTGATGGAAATGATCGAGCGGCCCGGCCTGGTGGTCGGGGCGACGAAGAGGCTGCTGAAGTTGGCAGATCTTTTTGGGGTGCCCGTGGTCCTGACTGAGCAGTACTCCAAAGGACTGGGAGCCACCCATCCTGAGATTCGAGCCGCTTTTGACGAGCTCAAAACTCCAAAACGGTATCTGGACAAGACGAGTTTTGGATGTTGCGGCGATCCCGGCTTCGAGCAGCTATTTCACGAAGTCCGCCCCGGACTCAGTGCCGGGCAGCCGCAAATTGTGGTGGCCGGCATCGAAGCGCACATCTGTGTCATGCAGACAGTGCTGGAACTTCTGCGGCAGGGCAGCCAGGCTCACTTGTGCTGGGAATGCATCAGCGGCCGAGGCGCGGAATATCGGCGATATGCGCTCGAGCGAATGGCCCAGGCGGGCGCCGTGATCACCAACCACGAATCCGTGGCTTTTGAATGGGCTCGTGATAAGAACCATCCCCAATTCAGGGCTTACAGTGCCTTGTTCAAAGAAGGGCAATTGATTGAGTAGTAAAAAGGGGACATTCCGAATTCTCCGCACGCGCGCGGTGGAAATCGGAATGTCCCCTGTTTTTTGGGGCCCAAAATGAAAATGGGCTCCAAGCGACCTCCCCTTTCCTCTCCCCTCGGTTACCTCGAGTACCCTCCGGCAGCCTTCCGCTTCCCGCACCTTTTATAGCGCTTTCCGCGGCTGACTTCCTTTGGGCTCCGGACTCTCCTCGGTTTGGGTCAGGTTCAATCTCTTGGAACCCAATCACACACTAAACCTGACCGTTTTTGATGTCAAGAAAAATCTCAAAAAATTTCAATTATACTTTTCCAAGGCTAAGAAGCGGCGAAAAGGCCTATGGGTAGGGATAGTGATTGTCTCATACTTGAGAATAGCCGGCCGGGTATGGGATCATAGCAGTAGACAGGATACGGATGGAAACGCGAAACATGAAAGGCCGCTATGAGCATGGATGAAGAGCATGGGCAGTTTGATCCGCTGCGGGCATCGGAAGAACCCGGTGAAATTGCATCCGAGGACTTCATCCGCACGCTTCCCAAGGTTGATCTGCATTGTCATCTTGATGGATCTCTGCGATTGGAGACGATCTGGGATCTGGCACAGAGTCGCGGCGTGGCGCTGCCGGCAAGATCGCTGGAAGAGCTGCGCACTCTTTTTCTCCTGCAGGACCATGCGCAGCGCGGGCTTGTCGAGTATCTGAAGCGGTTTGACTATACGCTGGCAGTGCTCCAGGATGCGGAAGCCTTGGCCCGCGCGGCCTACGAATTAGCATTGGACAACGCCGCGGAAAATGTTCTCTACCTGGAAGTGCGCTATTCGCCGATTTTGCACACCCGCAAAGGGATGAAACTGACCCAGGTGATGAACGCGGTTCTCAACGGCCTGGCCCAGGCGGAGCGTGAAGTTGATATCAAAACCGGAGTTATTGTCTGCGGAATCCGCAATATCTCCCCAGAGACATCGCTGCGCCTGGCGGAGCTGACCGTCGCGTACAAGCACCAGGGTGTGGTTGGCTTTGACTTGGCCGGATTCGAAGACCAGTATCCTGCCAAAGAGCACAACGAGGCTTTTTACCTGATTCGCAAGAACAACATCAACTGCACCGTGCATGCCGGGGAGGCCTACGGCCCGGATTCCATCAAGCAGGCGCTGCATAATTTGAATACGAATCGCATCGGTCACGGAACCCGGTTGCGGGAAGACGGGGATCTGTTGAACTATGTCAATGACCATCGCATTCCTCTGGAGATCTGTATCTCCTCCAATGTGCATACAGGCTCGGTGCGGTCGCTGGCGGAACACCCGCTGGGTCTCTATTACGATTGGGGATTGCGCGTCACGCTGAACACCGATAACCGGCTCATGTCGGACACAACGCTCACAAAGGAATACCTTATCGCCAGCCGGACCTTCGGCCTTACCGAGCACGATTTGAAGAACATCACAATCATGGGATTCAAAAGCGCGTTTATGTCCCATCGCGACAAGGTCAGTCTCCTGGATCGTGTGCTGAGAATTCTCAACAAGAAGCAGACACCCTTTTAGCCGAGTCAATCGCTGAGGAGGAACCTTGAGTAAAGGAACCGAAGCTGCGTTTTGGTTGATTACCTTTTTTTGTGTACCATTCTATTGTGGACCCGGAACCAGGTCAGACTTCGACGTCGTGAGAAGGCAGTAGCAGCGCCAGACGGCTGAGTTCCGAGAGGATCCGGTCGAGGGGTTCCGCCTCGGCATTGATTTTTGCCAATTCGAAGGCAAGTTCCCGGCGGTCTCGCGTCCCATCGATGAAGGGCATAAGCCGCCGGATTGACTCATCCTGAATGCTTACCGAGATGTGCCGCAAGTTTGTCACGACGTCGCCCTTCTCCAGTTGCAGACGCGCCAGCAGGCTGCAAGCCGGCCGTTCACTCGCCTCGCCCGCAAAGCCAGGTTCGTGCAGACGCAGTTCCACCAAGCCTATTCCATAAGCTCGGAGCAGCAGGGCGGAAACCAGGGCAGATCTCTCTGCCTGCAATTCCGCGGGAATCTCAGGGTGCACACTATCCACCAGGTCGCTAAAGCCCAAGGAGCGCGGCCAGGCTTCGGTAAGCACTCCCATGACTGCTTTCGATACTGAATCGTTGCAGACCATAGTTCCGCCCGTGCTGTCGTGAAAAACCGCCGGTGCATCGGGCCCGGCACCTGGCTCGGCGGCGAGCTTGTGTGCTGGGGAGGCCGACCGGAGAAGAGGAATCACCGTAGCATCCGGCTGGTTTCGCAGCGTCACTTCCTGATGACACAGCAGCGTCTGCCGGAATCGCCGGCAGCGGATGAAGTCGAGGTATTGCTCCCTGGAAAGACGATCCTCCTCCAAATCCCGCAAGGCTCGCTGCGTTTCTTCGGTCAAACCGCCATCCTGCATCATGGAATATTCGGCCTCTGCCAGAAACTGCAGGCCGTGCCTGCCGGCATGTTCGATAAATTCGTGAAAGTAAACCGGCTGATTCACCTCCGCAAGATCAGCATGATAAAAAGCATTCGCGGACCGCTTGTTGACCTGCGCCAGTTCCTTTTTCAACATCTGATTGTATTCATCGGCCCTGGCAGGAGCATTGGCGAGAAATTGAAGGAAGGCGCGGGCCTGCCGGATCCGCGTCGAAGCATCGGGCGCATTTTGGACATGGAACAGCATCATCTCGCGCAGCATTGTGCTGATATGCCCGCCCGGGAAACAAATGTAGCTGATGAAGGCGACGCCGTTCGGGCTGAGCATGGAGCGGCAAATCTCGAGCAGCCGATCCCGCACCCGAGGCGGCACCCAGGAATAAAATCCATGCGCGATGATGTAATCGAAGGGCCCCGAATCCACGGGGAAATCCATCAGGTCCGACCCGGACAAGGAGATGTTGTCGAGTCCGAGCCGCTTGATGAGATCGAGGCCTTGTGCCAATGGACGGCCGGCCAGATCGATTCCCAGGAATCTGCTGCCGGGCAGGCCGTAAGCCATTGAAATCAGATTCGTGCCGTCCCCGCAGCCGATTTCCAGTACCCGGCATTCATGAATGAGGGGGGGCTCCATGCCGAAAAGCCGGGCATGCGTCGCCAGCAGGTCCGGGTGCGTTTTATGATAGGCGCGGCACGGGTAGTAAACCTCATCATAGGGGGTAAGCTCCGGATCTGTCGACTCACTCATGGGATCTCCCGCGCTGATTAATCAGTAATGGACTTTGACAAGTCCTCCAGATCTCCGGCAGGGCCGGAGGCATCGTTCGCGCGCCGCGGGAAGCGGTTGAGTTCTCGCCCTGCAATCCTTCAGACCACAGAGGCACCCAGATGAATGCAGACAAAAACCATCGATGGACAGTCCGAATTGACTGCGTTTCGGATCCGAGCCTGGGTGCGGCCGCGGTTGAGGTTCTGAGATAAAATGTTATGTTAACTTTGGCCGGGCGCTCCGCGGCTGCGTCACTCGCCAGCGGGCCCGATTATACCTGAAAATAGGCTCTAAAAATCGAGTGCTACAGTTTTGGGGACAGGCTACTCAACCTCGAAACTTTTCCGGTCTTAATGAAGTCGAGTCCAGTGGAGTTTGGAGGTTGAGTAGCCTGTCCCCAAAACTATTATCACCAAGTGGGTCGCAGTTACGGAACATTCGTATTTCTTTACCTTACGCCGGCTCAATAGCAGATTGCTCCGGTCCGATGTGAGATTCGTCTTGCGATCGCGCATTGGGAGCCGACAGGAATATCCCGGCGCGCCCAAGCGCATGAAAACTACCTCGGCTGTTCGAATCCGTTTTTGGTCTGAGGTCTGAAGTCTGTCTTAGGGGGAACCGGGAGTGCCGGCATGGCGCCGGCACTCCCTTGGTTTGGCTAGAACCTGATTTTCAGGGCGAATTGAATCTGTCTTCGGCCGCCCGCGGATGTGATTTTGCCGAAGTTCGTGGAAGTGACGTTCCCGGTCGGAGAGCCGAAATTGGGATGGTTGAGGATGCCCGACGCATCACATCGGAACTCGACCGATTGCCGTTCGGTGATCCTGAAGGTTTTCGCCACGGCCATGGAAATGTTGATGAACCAGAGGCCTGAGAACCAACTCCGCTGCATGGTCCCGATGTTGCCGGCGGTGGGCAGGAAGAAAACCTGCCCGGTAAAGGGAGCGCTTCCCGAAGCCGCCGTGCCGCGCCCATCCGCGCCGATGGCGCTCGCCGGCATGAAATAAGGTCCTGTCGCGGTCATTCTGAATTGGAAGAACTGATCCAGTTGAGCCTTGGTCATACCGGTATTGGCGGTCATGTTGCCCGACGATCCGCCTCGATTCAACGTTCCATATCCCCCTGCCGTGATTGAGAATGGGCCCCCCGACCCGATATTCGTGATGCCGCTTATATCCCATCCGGTGAGAATCTGTTTGATCACCGGTTTGTCGATGTTGAGGCGGTGGCCCATGCCGATGGGCAGGCGATATACGGCGTTCGCCTTGATGTTGTGGGTAATGTCAAAGGACGCCCGGGCTTTTTCGATCCATGGCTGATTGTAGTCCAGGAACGCGCCTGTGCCGTCGGTGAGCGCCTTTGAGTAAACATAATTTGCCTGGAATTGGAGCCCGCCCCGCAAGCGGCTGCGGACCTCAAACACCCCGGAATTGTAGTTTGAGTTGCTGTAGTTGGTCTCCATACTCGCGGAAATGGCGTACGGGTTGGGGAAGAAGGAGCCAAAGGTTCCTGTCGCCCGTGTGCTCTGGTAGGTCCAGGCCAGCTGCCCCACCTGCCCCTGGTCGATGAGGGTGCGGTTGGCCGAATTGGTCAGGTTGCCGCCTGATGTGAGGAGCGGGAAAATGGTCAACGGCTGGCTGCCGGCGATCGAGGCATTGTAGGCGGGATTGAACGACCCGGTCGCCGCCCGTGCCAGGTTGCCGTTGTTCTGGGCGCGCAGGAAGTCCGCCAGGAAACCATTTTCCTTGATGATCACCTGGTTCATATCCAGCACCCGGAGGAGTTTGGTGGCGTGGCTGGCATTGTACCGCAGCTCAAAAATAAACCCCTTCCACTCATGCTGGATCCCGAGACTCCACTGCTGAACGTAGGGCACGCGGAGGTTGGGATCAGGCATGGAAATATTGGCGATCGCACTCGCCGCATTATTGTCCTGCTGTGTCCGCGGCACCTTGAAGGTCGGGGTTGCGATCGGCGGCAGCCCGCCGCTGAGCCGCCCGCTCAGCGCAGTAGCGGCTACGGCTTGAGTCAATCCCGCGTTGCCAAGCGTGCCCGTGATGTTGCTGATGGCGTCGTCGTTAATGTAGTTAATGCTGTACCCCGCGCGCACCGAGGTTCTTCCCTTGCCGAAGGGATCCCAAGCGATGCCGACGTTCGGGGCAAAGTTGTTTTTGTCGGAGCCGTAGAAAGGCCGGCCGGCGGAGTTGCCCGCGAAGTCCAGGGTGGCGTTGGATTTCAGGGCTGTAATCGCACTGGTACCGCTGGCCACGACGGGCATCAGAACCAGCCCGTCCCGCTCATCCACGACCGGCCAGATCTCGTAACGCGTGCCGACGTTAATTGTCAGCCGTGGGGTCAATTTCCAGGAATCGCCTACATAACCGGCGTAAAAGCCGTAGCGATAGTTTCGATCCTGTTGCGCGCCCTTAACAAAGCCGGAGGTGCGGCTGGTGATGTTGAAGCTCTGGGTACTAGTGTTAAGGTAGCCGGCCAGGGTGGCAAGCAGGTTGTTGGCCGCGGGAAGATCATTTCCACTTATGCCCGGAATCTGCGATTGCTGCAAGCCGGTATTGCCCGTCCCCATACCCAGCGAGTAGCTAGGGATAGTGCCGGCCTCATTGTAGGCCTCCACGTGAATCAGCTGCGCCTGAAAACCAAATTGGAGATTGTGTCTTCCAAATACGTAACTGGCATTGTCGTTGATATTAAATGTGTTTGTATTCCGGCCCTGGGTCCGGAAGTTATTCAGCGGATAGGTGAAGATGGTACCGCCGATGAAATAATCCGGAAAATCGGCCGTGTTTCCGTTGTCGAAGATAATCGGCGCCAGGTTGAATCCGCCGCGCACCTCATTGGTGAAATGGCCCGAAGGGCTGAAACGCCAGCCCACCGACACAAAATTTGCATGATCCTTATTGATCACCGGGGAAACCGTCCCATAATCACTTCCCTGATCTGGGCGGTCAATCCAGTCGGTGTTGTAAATGTAGGTCCCCGAAAAGTTGTTTTTCGGGGAGAAATCGTAGTCGAATCTCGTGGTTACGTGATCCTGAATCCGGTTGTTGCGCATCTGGTAGGAATACCCACCTGTGTTGCGCAGCAGCGTGGCCGAGCTGTCTCCAGTATTGTAGTTGTTGATTTTTTCCGGTCCCGGAACCTGCTTCAGCACGTTCGCGATAAACGGATCCATGGGTACTCCGGCGATCGTAAGCAAGTTCGCCTTCTGCACCTGATTGCTGGAGTTCAGGTAGGTGAAGATGCCCTGGCGGGCGTCGCCGCTTAGAATCGTCCGGGTATAGACCGCCTGTTCGTGATCGCGATAGGCTTCATAGTTCCCATAGAAAAAGAGTTTGTCTTTGAGGATCGCGCCGCCGATGGTACCCCCGCCAAAGTTGAGGTTCAGGTTCGACCGCGGAACGCCGGATTGGTTGTTGAACCAGGTATTGGAAGAGAGAGCACTGTTGCGGTTTTGCCAATAAACCGATCCCTTGAGGCGATTGCTGCCCGACGGCGTGACGAAGATCACCGAAGATGAGCCGCCGCCGGAAGAAATACTCGAGTTCCCGATCTGAATCGTCATCTCGGAAATCTGGTCCGTGAGCAACATTTGGGGTATGAAGCTCAGGTCATTGCTGCGAATGTAATTATCCTGGATGTTGATCCCATCCACGGTCACGGCCGAAGCAGTGGTTCGAACCCCATTAATGGTGTAATTGGCAACGCCTGCCTGGGTGCTGATAAACGACAGCGGGCTTCTGTCCATGACCGGCAATTGCTGCACCTGTTTGTTGCTGATAGTAACTGCAACCTCAGCGGTCGTTGTCTGCACCGCCAAGGCTGCCGCGGTGACCTCGACGGTCTCAGCCTTGCCGCCCACCTCCATTTTAATGGCGTTCAGTGCCGTCTCCTGTCCCGGGGAGACCACTACGCCACGTTGGGTCAGTTTGCGAAAACCGGCCGCCTCAATCACCACGTCGTAGGTGCCGGCAGAAACGCCGATCAGGGTGAAGAGGCCGTTTCCCGTGGTCACAGCGGACAACACCACTTCAGTCCCGCCTGACTTAACCAAGCTCACGGTGGCGCCCGGAATCACCGCCTTGCTTGGATCCAGAACCAGACCGCTCAAGCGGCCGGTCACCTGCGCCAGCAGCGGTCCGGCGAGCGAGCAAGCTACCATAACACCAATAGCCACAAATATTTTTAATTTCATCCTGCATCCTCCTTGCCCATGAAAAGGCAAAAACGAGCAACGCCCTTCCTGCCGCGGAATGAACCGAGCAACCTTGCTCAGGTTATTGTCCAGATGATGCCAAGGTGGTCGCTGACATTAAAGCCATGTAATGATCAGGTGTCAACAAATTTGTGCTGCGATTCAGACGCTGCGATCAAAAAGCAGCCACGAATAACCTGGAGCAGCATAGCCGCAACCAAAATCAAAAGCTTAACGTAGAGGCTGCGGAGGTCGGATGGCAAAAGACTCATAACAACGGTATTCTCTGCGGTCTCTGCTTTAGTCCCTGCGGCCTTAGCGTTGGGTCTTTAGATTCCGCGCTCAAACTGAAAGGATTTGACAGTAAGTAGTACGAATAACACGAATGCGGAGGCGGGATTTCCAAGGGGCAGGAATGGGACAGAGGAACACAAAGACCGCGCTTTCGCTCCCTTTGCAGTGGCGTAGCGCTTTGCGCTGCAATATCTTCATTATTAACCCATGCGGGGTGGGCTAAAAGCCTTGCGACACAAACCATTCTCCGCGCCCCCTGCGTTAAGCTCTCTCCGTTAAGCTCTTGCTGTTGGATGTGGCTGTGCTGCCGCTTGTATTTCGCGGTCAATAAACCATCACCGGACATCGGCATACTTCTTGCAAGTTTCGCTTGCCATTTGCGCCGGACGAAGCTATCCTCGCCCCCACTGGAATAATCTCATTCAGAGTGGCGCTTTTATTGACGAACGCAAAACACCCGACCTCTAGCCTAAAAGAAGGAGGAATTGGCAATGCCGAACCATACCAGCTCTCGGTATCTCAAGCAGAAGGGATTGGTTCTTCTCTCCGCGCTTGCCCTATTGATTCCATTGATTCCAGCCAAGCCGCAACCCGGCGCCCCGGCGGACAATCCCGCGGTCACGCGGGCCAACTATGACTTGGCCGCCAAATGGACTGCGGCAAAAGTCGGCAAGCTCGTGTTCGATACCGCGGTAACACCGCATTGGTTCGAAACGGGAGATCGCTTCTGGTACACCTACCAGACGCCCCAGGGAAGAAACTTCTACGTGGTCGATCCGGTCAAGAAGTCCAAGAGCCTCTTGTTCGACAATGCCAAGATGGCAGCGATGCTGACCTTGATCACACGCATACCTTATGATTCTCAGCACCTTCCGATAGTCTTTCCTCAGCAGGGCCTGCCGCTGAAGTTTGTAAAGAAAGACGCCGCCTTCCAGTTCCAGGTTGAAGTGCCGGCAGATGCGGATATCGTCACGACCAAGAAGGTGGATCAGGCGGCTCAAAAGACGGATCAGACGGCCCAGACAGGCCAAAGAGGCCAGACTCAGGGGCAGAGAGGCCAGGGCGCGCGCGCGGGCGCAGCTGCAGCGCCACCCAGGACCAAGACACTTCACTTTGAGTACGACCTGACAACAGGAAAAGTCACGCTGCTCGAAGATTGGAAGGATCCCGATACAAAACCGAGGTGGGCCAATGTTTCTCCGGACGGCAAGACCATTGTCTTTGCCAGGAATCACAACCTCTACATGATGGACGCCGACAACTACGAAAAGGCTAAGAAACCCGAGAGCGAGAAAGACACTTCCATCGTCGAAACGCAGCTCACGACCGACGGGATCGAACATTACAGCTTCGTCGGGCAAGGAAGAGGCGGCGGCGATCAGCAGCAGCAACAGGAAGATGTCACCACGCAAGAACAGGGTGAAGGGCGCGGCAATGTTCGGATGCCGCCTGTGAGCCTCACATGGTCGAAGGACTCCAAAAAATTCAGCGTCGCGCGCAGAGACGAAAAGAAAGTCGCCGATCTCTGGGTCATCAACACACTTGCCAATCCGCGCCCCTCTCTCCGGACCTATCGCTATGCCATGCCTGGCGAAGCGAACATTCCGCAGACAGAAATCCTTGCCTTTGACCGCGATACCAAGGCGCGCATGAAGCTCAAGGCCGATATTTGGAAGGACCAGAGCATGAACGTCCTGCCCGCGCGCGTGACCGCGCTGTTCCGTGAGCAGAATCCGGATCGCACTGAGGATACATGGTTCACCGACGCCACTGACAAGATCTACGTCACGCGCAGGAGTCGCGACTATCACAAGCTTGATATGTGCGTCGTGAATCCCGACACGGGCGAGGCCAAGGTGCTCCTCGAGGAGCGCTTGAACACTTACATCGAGACCCAGGGGCCGCGTCTGATCAACAACGGCCAGGAATTCATCTGGTGGTCGGAGCGGGATGGGTGGGGCCATCTCTATCGCTACGGCATCGATGGCACGCTCAAGAACCAGATCACGTCGGGCGAATTCGTCTGCGTAGCGGCCGGCGGCGGCGGGGGGGGCGGACGCGGAGGAGGAGGCGCCGTTCAGGGCGTCGATGAAAAGACCGGCACCATCTTTTTCACCGCGGTCGGCCGTGAGCCCATGGAAGATCCGTACTACCCGCATCTCTATCGGATCAACCTGGATGGCACCGGTTTGAAGCTGCTCGATCCCGGT
>Ga0315284_10016268_pt1 | contig 10562 bp, 15 predicted proteins | sample YL17G09_16_MG_FD_203696 | JGI IMG/M metagenome (GOLD analysis project Ga0315284, IMG submission 203696) | Sediment microbial communities from Yellowstone Lake, YNP, Wyoming, USA - YL17G09_16 | ecosystem: Environmental > Aquatic > Freshwater > Lake > Sediment | place: USA: Wyoming | collected...
GCTCTATCATCTGCAGCTCCTGTATTTTTCTAGCGATATTCTCGTTTATCTTTTCCATATCAAAACCTCCTGCGGGTTTCGATGTATCCAGCATCCCGCTTCCGCGTAACCTCCTGCGGGTTTCGATGTATCCAGCATCCCGCTTCCGCGTAACCTCCTGCGGGTTTCGATGCATCCAGCATCCCGCTTCCGCGTAACCTCCTGCGGGTTCGCTGAAGAACCCCGGGTTCTCATCATACTGCCTTTATCTTGACAACAGCCTTCCTTGGCTTGAAGAAGATCTTCGAATTGCAGTATTGGCATGTGAATCTCTTATCAAGGCTCTTATGTGAAACTGTTTTCCCGCAGTTGAAACACTTGTAATTAACCATCTTAATTAGTAAGGTAGTAGGCCCCTCCCGTGAAGTTCTTGCCGCAGAACTTGCACAACCATACCCCCTTCGCAGTCCTGGCTGCCTGATCTTTTTTGCAGAAGGGGCATTTCTGCTTTTTCTTCTGCTTGGACTCCACGGCGACAACCCTCTCTCTGATAGTCTTGCCGTATCTGACTCCGAATCTTCCTGCATGGCTTATCTTTTTTGTCTTTCCCATTTGAATATCATTGAAAATTGTTTTTCAATTTTCGTGATGCCCAGAAATTTCTTATTTCTGAGCATGAACCCAGTTCAAATCCCCTGAATGGGGCTGCTGGGATTCGCTAAAAAACCTTTCGGTTTTTGGCGTGTCCAGAAACTTTGTTTCTGAGCATGAACCCAGTTCAAATCCCCTGAATGGGGCTGCTGGGATTTGAACCCAGATCGCAAGGTCCCAAACCTCGAATCTTACCAAGTTGGACTACAGCCCCTCTGGCCTTGAAACTCGGGCTGATTTTTATATTTATGCTATTATTTCTTCGCAGGCTCTGCTTTTTTCTCTGCTGCCGGAGCGGCTGCTGCTGGAGTCGCGCCAGGAGCTGCAGGGACTGCTGCTCCCGTGGCTGCTTTTGCGGCCTTTTCTGCCTCTTCCTTTGCCTTCTCTTCTTCTTCCTTCTTTCTAATCTCATCCTGCGATTTCTTTATCTTTTCAAAGAATGATGCAAGCTCCTTGATCTTTTCAGGAGATGGAGTGATTTTTTCCTGCTTTATCAAATCATCATAAACTCCGTTTTCTATTTCCGCTGTGACCACTGAGGGTTCCTTGCTTTCAACCAGTATGCCTACGCTTCTGCATGCTCCGACAATTGTCTTCAATGAGGATTTGAGTGATTTTTCCAGTTTTTGCTTTTCCTTTGCTATTCTTATCAGTGTTTCAATCGGGACATTTGCTGTCTTGAATTTTTGAGGCTGGGCAGATCCCTTCTCTATTCCAAACTCTTTCTTAAGAAGCGATGCAGTTGATGGCTGCTGGACCTCCACCTTGACTTCTTTGGTTTTGGTGTTTATGTCCAGCACAACTGGAATTTTCATTCCTGCGAATTTCTTGGTAGAAGAATTCACATCGCCGATTATCTTCCCCATGTTAATTCCAAGCGGCCCCATTCTCTGAGCCAGGGCCGGATTGGGCTTCATACTTCCGCCTTCGGCGATTATCTTAATTATCATTCTTCCTTCTCCTCTTCCTTTTCTCTCCTTATTACCCTCACGTTATCGATCTTTACGGTTATGGGGATTGGAACGGTTGCTTCCAAAAGCTCAACAACTACCTCTTCCTTGGACTTATCAAGCCTTATAATCCTTGCCTTTTCTTTTTTGAAAGGCTCTGCGATAATCTCCACAATGTCTCCCTTCTCTATGTTTAATGAAACTACCTCTGGCTCGATCATGCTTTTTATTTCATCGTATTCAACTGTCTTAGGAAGAAGATTCTTGACATATGGAAGGTCAAAGCAGGCCTCTTCGATGGTCTCTTTGGCGTCTGCTTCAATGAGGATATATCCCCTCAGACCATTTGGGCGGACTATTGCATAAACATTCAGATTCTTTTTTTCGATTCTATCGCTAATTAAGTCCATTGCCTGGTCTTCTTTATTTGCAGAAACTTTGACGATAAAAATCATTTTCGACAAAAAAACTATAGAATAGCTGATAAAAATGCATTTATTAACCTTTCGGATAGGGCATCATCCAAAAAACTTGATTACCATGGATATAAAAAATCCTATGGCTCCAACAATAAGAAGCCCCAGCCCGGATGCCTGGGATATCATCTTGAATTCCTCCCTTGTTGGCTTCCTCATTACTACTATGACTCTTCCGCATTTTGCCACAAATCCTTTCAATTGATTAACCCATTCCATCGTTATTCAACAAACTCTATGCCGAGTTCTTCAGAAATAACCTGCTGTTTCTTATTTAAAGTTGTTTCGGTGCTGCCAACTATCTGAGGAGATTTGACTCCGGTGATTATGAGCATGACTTTTATCGTCTTATCCATATCTTCGCTTATCTGCGCCCCCCATATCAATTTTGCATCTGGACTAAGCTTCTTGTTGACGGTTTCAATAACCTGCTTTGCTTCCTTAAGACTGAGATCAAGACCTCCGATTATGTTTACAAGAGCTCCGGTGGCTCCATCAACCCTGACATCCAGAAGCGGATTTTCAATTGCCTTCTCTACGGCTTCCTGAGCCCTTGTCTGAGAGTCAGATTCCCCTACTCCGATCAATGCAACCCCTCCCCCGACCATGACAGTTTTTATGTCTGCAAAATCCAGATTCACAAGCCCCGGCTTGGTGACAAGCTCGGTTATGCCCTTAACGGCATTTGTAAGGATTTCATCTGCAATCTTGAATGCTGTGTGCAATGGCAGCTCTGGGGCAAGATCCAAAAGCTTATCATTCGGGATGACAATCAATGTGTCTGTGAAGCTCTCCATCCTTTCCAATCCATAGAGAGCATTTTCGGATCTCTTATTCCCCTCTATTGTGAAGGGCATGGTGACAACTCCGATGGTGAGAATTCCGGATTTCTTGGCAACTTCTGCTACAACGGGGGCGGCTCCGCTTCCTGTGCCTCCTCCAAGGCCGCATGTGATGAATACCATATCGGAATTTTGCAGTCTTTCTCGGATTTCATGTTCAGATTCATGGGCAGATTCCTCTCCAATCTTGGGATTGCTGCCTGCGCCAGTTCCCTGGGTCAGCTGTTTTCCGATGAGAATTTTATGGTCTGCGGAAGTATAAAGGAGATCCTGGGCGTCAGTATTTAGGGCTATCATCTCTGCCCCCTTTATTCCGAGCTCTTTCATCCTAGATAGGGTGTTCCCCCCGCCTCCCCCTACGCCGAATACCTTTATCCTAGCCTTCTGCTTTTGGAGTATTTCCTCTAGTTCTCTATCAATGTCCTTCGTTTCTTCGCTTCTAGTTATCTTCAACTCAGCCATCTTTTAAAAATTTCTTCTCCTCCTTTAAATTTCTATGAGATGCTCAAGAAACTTTTTGTTTCTAAGCATCTTTTTTTAAATCCCTAGGAAATGTTCTGAGAACTTTATAAAGTTTAGTATTCTTTATTGCTATGCTCAAAAAGAAAAATCTTTACCTCGGATTTGAATCAGAAGTTTTCTTTTTTGCATGCTAGAAAACCCCTGCTTAGGCGCAGAGGAATGTTTTTTATCATGTTGTTAATTTTTTGCCTTGGATTTTACTTCCAATCCAAAACCTAGAATTTTTTTCGCTTTGTCATCGACTGACTTTAATGCATCCCGATAAGGGGGAAGTTCCTTCTCGCTGACATCCGCCAAGACTGTTGCTCCCTTCTCGTTAATTTCCAATCCGATTTTTGATGGGTCAATCTTCAAAAATGATTCTAGGAATGCCTTCACTCTTTCAGTTTTGTCTTCTATGATCTTGTTTATTTTGAATGAATAGGAGACTGCTTTTCCTGCAAGGGGATTATTGAAATCTGCTATGACCCTTCCTCCAGAAACTGAAACAACCCTGACGACAATTCCATCCAGATTAAGCATCATACCTCTCTGGGGCATTACCCCCTTTTCTGTGAATATCCTTAAGGGGATCATTTTCACAAGATCCTTCCTTCTTTCTCCGAATGCATCCTTTGCGGGCAGATCTATGGAATAATCCTTGCCTGGTTCCTTGTTTTCCAGAGCATCATCAAATTTCTCAGGAAGCATTCTTTCTCCAACGCATATCTTCATCGGCCTCAATTCTTCGGATTTCATGCCGATTGATTTTGCATCCTTGGGAAAAGTAGTATCAAATATCTCCCCAGAATCCTTGATCCTTCCCGTGAAATCCAATTCTATGAATTGGCCTTTCTTTATTGCCATTGTTGAGAATAATGCGAGATGTTTTTAAATGTTGCTCAAAAATCATTTATGATTTTTGGTAATGCTCAAATCCGAAACAAAAATTTATAAATGGTCATTTTCTCATCAACGTATGCTTAGAAACTTTTTTCAAAGTTTCTTGCATGCTAGGAATTCAAAAGAATTCCTGCATCCCAAAATCCAAAAGGATTTTCAGGATGTCCGAAACAGGAAATTTCAAACATGCCATTGAAAATAATAACCGCAACAGAGGCAAAGCCCGGAGTGAATATCATGGTTGATGGCGCGCCATGCACTGTGAGAACTCAGGACCTTAGCAAGACCGGAAAGCATGGGGCGATGAAGGCAAGAATAGACGCAATCGGGATAATGGATGGCAAGAAAAGGGTTATCCTAAAGCCCGGCCATGAGAAATTCGACGTCCCGCTGATAGAAAAGAAAAAGGGCCAGATAATCTCTATTGTCGGGAATGATGTTAACATGATGGATGTTGAAACCTTCGAGACAATAACGCTTCCTCTTCCAGAAGAGATGAAGAATGACCTCAAAGAAGGCATACAGGTGGAGTATTGGGATATTGAAGGCCAGAAGATAATAAAGAGGGTGGTGTAATAAAGAATGGCAACAAAAATACCTGCGGCTCAGGCAAGACTTTTCAAGAATGTGTTCGTGTGCAAGAGATGCAACACAAAAATAAGGTCGGATTCTAGGAAAATAATAGAGGGAAAAGTCAAGTGCAGAAGATGCAATGTCAAGGTTTTCAGGCCAGTAAGAAAGAAGTGATAAAATGGATTTTATTTTCTATGATATAATTTTTCTTATTCTGTTCTGCGTAGGGGTTGCGCTTTTTCTGTACAAAAACCGTGCAAATCTCCAGGTGGAATCAAAGATAATGTTCCTCTATAAAACAAAGATGGGTCTGAATGCCATAGATAATGTCGGCAGGAGATATCCTAAATTTCTGAATTTTCTGAGTTATATAGTGATTATTGCAGGCTATGTCACCATGGCATTTTCAATATTCTCAATAGGTTATCTGGTCATAAACATGATCAATGCAACCAATGTGCCGCAGATATCCCCCATAATCCCCCTTATTCCCTATATGCCAGCAATATTCAAGATAACTTTCCTGCCGCCATTCTACTTCACTTATTGGATAATAACCATCGCCATAATCGCGATAGGGCATGAATTTGCCCATGGGATATTTGCAAGATTGAACAGGATCAGGCTTAAATCAACTGGCTTCGGGTTCATAGGGCCGCTGCTTGCAGCATTTGTCGAGCTTGATGAGAAGCAGATGGCCAAAAAGCCGATAAAGGCCCAGCTGGCAGTGCTTGCGGCAGGGTCATTCGCTAATTTGATCATGGCTTTTGTGTTCCTGTTCATAATGAACGGATTCTTCCTCACAGCCTATGCTCCAAGCGGAGTCATATTCAATATGTATGCGCTAGACAAGGTGAACGTTTCAAGCATATACGGCATGAACGGCCTGCCGGTCAATAACCTCTATAGCGATTATGAGAACATGCTGGATATGAATATCACGGATTTTGAATTCACTGCAAAGAACCACAGCTATTTCGGAGGCAAATCTCTGGTGGATGCGCAGCTGAAGCAGAATCTCACAGAACTTATCCTCTACAGCGACTCCCCAGCATATCGTGCAAATCTGAGCGGAGCGATACAAAAAGTGACATTTGGAGACAAAGAGTACATTATCCGAAACAAAGCAGATTTGGAGAATGCATTGACTGAATTAAAATCCGGAAACAATGTAGTGATCTCAACTACTGAAGGGAATTATCCCATGGCTCTCAAAATAAATCCTCAGAATTCTTCGAGAACTTATATTGGAATAACTTATCTCAGCCCAAGGCCCACCGCAGTGTCAAAATTAATATCCTTTTTCAATCCAAGGGATCAATTCACATATTATGCTCCTAAATTTGATGGCAGCGAATCATTCATAGTGTTCATATACAACCTCCTGTACTGGATTGTGCTGATAAACTTCAGCGTGATGCTTGTGAACATGCTTCCATTCACAATATTCGATGGGGGCAGATTCTTCTATCTGAGCGGATTGGCGGTCGTGAAGACAAGAAAGAAAGCGGAGTTCATATTCAAGATAATGAACTGGTTCATGCTTCTCCTGCTTGTCACAATGATGGCCGTATGGGCTGTCAAGGCTTTCTAAAAAGTAAAACCTTTTTAATCAAGGATTTCTCGATATTTTACCGGGGCCGATAATTCAACGGTTAGAATGCGCCCTTCGCAAGGGTGAAATCTGAGTTCAATTCTCAGTCGGTCCATTCAGTGAGAATCGAACGGTGAAATTACTCGCGAACTTAAGGTGAGTGAGTGCCAGAAATCTCGGATTTCTGAGCATCAGTCGGTCCATGTCGTATGAAACCAAGGTTTCCTAACAAGTCACCTTCCTTTCTTACCAATCTCATTTGAGAATTGAACTCATTCAATCCTCGACAGGAGAACGAGATTTTTTGTTCTGTTCTCAAAACGAGAATCACATTCTTTGATTATAAAAAGAAAGGTTTAAATATATGTTATATCTATTGATATAACATGAAAGAACATGTATTGATGAGCAAAGAAAATATTCTTAGATATCCTAGACTTGACACTATGCTCATGGTCGAGGAATTCATAAAAGAAAATGACGGGGAATTCAAGAAAAGGAAGCTGTGGGAATCCTTGCCTAAGAAAATGATGTATCAGACTTTTTGCGTGATAATTGACTATCTGCTTTATTCCAGAAAGATTTCAATAGATGCAGAAGGAAAGATCGGCTGGATATATTACCCTGAAATGGCAAGAAAATATCATGCAAGAGCAGATTTGGGGAGGAAAAAATGAAGCATAAAACATTCCTGAATATCTCGAGAGATATGCCACGGCGGACAGATAGAAATATTTAAATAGTTGTATAAGTGTATATAACCATGACTATGATTCAAGAATTGAAAAATAAAGGCATTTTGCACTATCCTCAATTAGACACCGTCTTAATGGTTGAGGAATTTACTAAAGAAAATTCTGGAGAATATAGGAAAAAAGCTCTGTGGGAAAACTTGCCAAAACAAATGATGTATCAAACATTCTGCGTTGTTTTTGATTATTTATTGTATTCTGGAAAGATCGCTTTAGACAGAGAAGGCAAAGTGGCCTGGATATGGAATCCTGCTCTTGTGAAAAAATATCTGAGCAGAACAGATTTGATAGCAAACCCCAAATAATCAAAATGAAATCTACAGTTGCATTTGCAGATGAAAAATTGAAAGAAGCGTATAATAAACTGAAAGATTCAAAGGTTGAGGATCAAGAGCTTTACAAATGGATCAATAGAGCTATTCAAGACTTGCAAGGAGATGCTTTCTGCGGAATCCAGGTCCCTAAAAGATTGATTCCCAAAATCTATATTGATAAATATCAAATAGACAATTTATGGAAATATGATTTTCCCCGAGGCTGGAGGCTTCTTTATTCTGTTGCAAGAGAAGGCATTGTTATTGTTTCTATACTGATCGAATGGATGGACCATAAGAATTACGAAAGGCGATTTGGTTACTAATTTTCCATCTATAGACTCTCTCGCATCCGTTCATTCTCGACAATGTAGGAAAACTACGTTTTCCTGACAGTCACCTTTCCTCCAATAGCTCAAACAGCCTTGGAGGGAAAATAATCGTCATGCCTTCGAAGATGCCATGGAGACCGATTATACGACAGGTCCATTCCATTTCATCTGCTTTCCAGACTTTAGAAATCTGTCGAGAATTTCCAGCTCTTCATACATTCCCTCGACCAAATCATAAGTTTTAGCCTCTTTCAAATCCACCCATCGATACTCTGTCAAGGCGTTGCAAAGCCTTATCTCTCTGTCCTTTGAAGGATATGCGAAAAGGCTGATAATCAAACAGGGGATTTCATCGGGACGCATATAGACCATGCTTGTGACATAGCCTATGTTCTCAATATCAAGACTGACTTCCTCAATAACTTCTCTTTTCAGAAGATTCTCTAGGAAGTTATACCAATGTTCTGAAGTGTCTTTTTTCCTGAGCATGTAATCCCGAACTTCAAGTTTTCCGCCTGGAACAGCCCATTTTCCGGGGAATGCCTTCTCCCAACCAGCTCTCCTTACTATCAAATATTTTCCATCCTTAACAAGAATTCCCGTTACAACAATATAATGAACCTTGCTTTTATCATAAGATTTTTCCATGACATAACCGAATGATTTTTATATTTAAACAATTCCTCAAAAAAGTTGACTAACCGATGGAAAGAAAAATACTTGATTTGTTCCTTTTCAGCCACAAGCTGAAATTCAATGAGATTGAGAATGCTCTGAATGTCAGATCAAACAAGCTTTCATATCATCTGAAGGGATTGGTCACTAAAGGGATATTGGAGAAGAAAGGAGGGACATATCAATTAAGCGACACTTCTGAATATCTGATCCCTTATCTTTCAGAAAGAAAATCTCCATTGCCTGTAATGCTCATAATGATTGGAAATGAGATAAATTGCTTCTTGCATTTAAGGAAGAAAAGGCCTTACAAAGACAAACTTGGGCTTCCCGGAGGCAGGCTGTTGATAAGCGAATCACTCCCTAAAGCAACAAGAAGAATAATGAAAGAGAAGTTTGGAATGGATGCAAAATTTGAAAAGATAAACTCAATCTCATTGGAGCATGTCAGAAAATCTGAAAAGATAATTTACTCATTTCTTTTGATTTTCGTCTCAGCTGAAACAAAAGATAAGATTATTTTGACTGATGTAGATGGAAACAAAGGAAAGATAATCTCCAGTGATTACGGGCTTATAAAAAGCAAGAAAGACAAGAATATAGATATAAAAACGATTTATTCCAACTTATAGAATGATACCCTCAAAAATAAAAGAAGCCCTTGAAAAGCAAGGATACAGGTTTGTGGGAAAGCATTCTGCAGTCAAGATATGCCTGTGGTGCAAGAAAAACATGCGGGGGGAGGGAGAATGCTACAAAAGCAAGTTCTATGGGATAGACTCTTCAAGATGCTGCCAAATGTCATCTTCAATTGAATTCTGCCACAATCGCTGCCTGCATTGCTGGCGCCCCGTTGAATACACTGTTGGGAAGGAAATTCCAAAAAAAGAGGCTGACAGGCCGGAGGAGGTCATAAGAGGATGCATAGAGGCCCAGAGAAAGATGCTTCTTGGATTCAAAGGGAATCCAAAGACTCCGAAAGAAAAATATGATCTTTCAAGAGAGCCAAGCCAGTTCGCAATCTCATTGTCTGGAGAGCCCACCCTGTATCCATATCTCGGAGAATTGATTGAATTGCTGAGAAAAAGAGGAAAAACCTCTTTTTTAGTGACGAATGGGATGAATCCGAAAAAGTTGGGAGAACTGGCGAGGAAAAAACAGCTCCCGACGCAATTGTATCTTTCAGTCAATGCCCCCAACGAGGAATTGTTCAAGAAAATGACAAGAAGTACTGTGAAAAATGGGTGGAAAGTATTCAATAAAACAGTCAGGTTGTTTCCAAAGCTCAAAACCCGGAAGGTTTTCAGATTCACAGTTGTGAGAGGAGAAAATGACAAGGACATCGAAGGATACGCCAAAATCGTCAATGAAGGCCGGCCTGATTTCGTTGAAATAAAATCATTCATGTCCGTAGGATTTTCCAGGCAAAGGCTGGGCTATGACAAGATGCCTTTTTTCGAAGAGATAAGGGATTTCTCGGAAAAGCTTGCAAAGCTCACTGGATTGAAGATATTGGATGAGAAAGAGGATTCCAGGGTTGTTCTGCTTGGAAAATCAAAGAAGAATATGAAGATCAAGAGATGTTGAGATTGTTTTCTCACAGCATAAAAGCTTAAAAGATTGCTCTACAGGCCATAATCATGAAACCTTCAAAAGGCATTGTTGGAATAATTCTTGCCGGAGGAGAAGGAAAAAGATTAAGGCCATTGACAAGCGGCATTCCAAAGCCCCTTCTGCCCGTCGATGGAACTCCGATAATAGACTATGTAATCAATAATGTCATGAGCTGTTCCGGGCTGGAGAGGATATATGTGGGGGTTTCATACAAGGCATATACCATCAAAGATTATCTGGCGGACAGATTCAGAGATTCGAGGGTGCCAATAGAGGCCGTAGCCACCCTCGGTTGGGAGACTGCAGGGGACCTTAAGCAGATAATGATATCCAAGGATATGGAAAACAATCCTGTTATCGTCGCATATGGAGACAACCTCACGCAGATAGACATAGGGGACATGAT
>Ga0315284_10016270_pt1 | contig 10561 bp, 9 predicted proteins | sample YL17G09_16_MG_FD_203696 | JGI IMG/M metagenome (GOLD analysis project Ga0315284, IMG submission 203696) | Sediment microbial communities from Yellowstone Lake, YNP, Wyoming, USA - YL17G09_16 | ecosystem: Environmental > Aquatic > Freshwater > Lake > Sediment | place: USA: Wyoming | collected...
CAATATCCGGGTGACTGAGAGCGAGGAATTGCTGTGAAGCCCGGCCACATAGGAAGCCTTTTGGAGAACTGGAGGAAACAATGAAACGCAACATCCTGGTGTTATTGGGAAGCTTGCTGGTTATCGCACTGCTGGGCATCGGCTCCCTCAGGGCCGGACAGGATTCCCCTAAGTCCGCGGCGACCGTCATCGTGGCTGGCGACGAGCCGGATGTCGTGTACTTTAATGCCGGCGAGGACGAAGAGGGACCCCCCGTGGCCGCACCCTCGCCGCACCCGATGATTCGCCCCCACCCTGGGCGCCAGACGTTCTTGTTTCGCGCCGGTGAGGGAGGCGGAGCATGGCTGGGAGTGCGGCTCGAAGAGGTGACCGCCGAGAAGGCAAAAGAGTTGAAGCTCGCGGGTGAGTATGGCGTGATTGTGAAGGACGTGGAGGAAAACAGCCCGGCAGCCAAGGCGGGCTTGGCCAAGGGGGACGTTATCCTGGAATTTGCAGGTGAGAAAGTCCGCGGCACCGCTCATTTCCGCCGTCTGGTACGTGAGACCCCTGCGGGTCGAACCGTGTCCCTTCAGGTCAGCCGTGCCGGGCAGACGCGCACTCTGACCGCCAAGCTGGAAGCCGGCGGGGGCCGGACCTTTCAGCTCCCGGCGATGCCGCCTATGCCGGACATGCCCAAGTTCGAAGTGCCAGAATTCGACTTTGTTTGGCATGCCCGCGGCGCGCGCCTGGGTATCTCAGGCGATGACCTGAGTCCGCAGCTTGCCGAGTTCTTCGGCGTGAAACAAGGCAAGGGAGTTCTGGTGCGCGAGGTCGTGGTGGGCAGCGCCGCCGCGAAGGCGGGGCTCAAGGCCGGCGACGTTATCGTGGCGGTGGACGGCAAAGAGGTGACCTCCGTATCGAAGCTGCGCCGCGCCCTGGCGGGAGACAAGGAAGAGAAAGAGGCGCGCAAGGCGACGCTAACCATCGTGCGCGACAAGCGCGAGCAAACCGTCGCGGTGGAACTCGAGCCTCCGGAGCCAGTTTCGCCGCGCCGGGTCACGGAGATAGTGGGTCCTGAGCCTGAGGAGATGGAAGAGTTGGCCGCCGAAGCGCAGGGCCACGCCCAGGAGTACGAGGCTCAGGCGCGGGAGTGGCAGAAAGAGCAGAAGGAATTCCACAAGGAACAGAAGAACCTGCAAGAGGAAATGCGGCGACTCCAGGAAGAGCTTCCAAAGGAGATCGAGAAGGAGATCATCCGCGAGGAGGTCGTCCGCGGCCTTAAGGGCGGGCAACAGATCGTGTAGCGCGAGCCTTGAGATCTGCGGGTACTTGACGTGGGGGCGATTCGCAGATCGCCCCTTTTCTTTTCAGAAGGGACAAAAGCCGCCGAGTTGGAGAACCACTCCGGCTACAGGAGAAGGAACTGCACCACAAACAGCACGGCGAAGACGTAGGTCAGGGCAGGGCACTCGCGCCCGCGGCCCGTGGCGAGTTTTCCCACCGCGTAGGAAATGAACCCGAAGGCAATTCCCGAGGCAATGCTGAACGTCAAAGGAATCGTCACCAGGGTGAGGAACGCAGGCAGGTACTCCGTGGGTTCGTCCCACTCCAATTCCCGCACCACCTTGAGCATCATCGCTCCCACCACGATCAGGGCCGGGGCCAGCGTGGGATAGCGGACGATGGGGTTGTTGGCCGCATCCACGCCTACCATGACGCCCCCACCGATCATCGAGGCGAGCGGACTGAAGAACATCGCCGCGAGCAGCAAGAGCCCCGTCACCATGTTGGCCAAGCCGGTGCGCGCACCATCCGAGACCCCGGCGGCTGATTCAATGTAGGCGGTCACAGTGGAAGTCCCGAGGGCCGCGCCCGCGGTCGTCCCCACCGCGTCCGAAAAGAGCGCCTGACCCGAGCGCGGCAACTTCCCTGCGCGCAGCAAGCCTGCCTGCTGTCCTACACCCACCAGGGTTCCGACCGTGTCAAACAGAGCCAAGTAGAGCAGTACAAAGATGGCTGCGGCGAGCGTCGCGGGATGCACCCCCAGCAGACCCCGAAGGTCGAATCTCCAGAACGTGGGGGTCAGATCAAAATCCACTGAGAAAATGCCGCGGTAGTGAACCATCCCAAAGCCCGCGGCAATCGCCGTGGTAGCCAGGATGCCGACCAGAATCGCCCCGCGCACGCGGTAGGCAAGCAGCACGATCATCACCAGCAGGCCCAGCACGCTGACCAGTGCCACGGGTTGGCGGAAATCGCCCAGGTGCACCAGCGTGGCCGGACTCGACACCACCAGGTTGCCGTATTCCAGGCCAATGAACGTGATGTACAGCCCAATCCCCGCAGCGATGCCGCACTTCAGCGAATGCGGGATCGAGTCAATGATTTTCGAACGGATCCCCGATAGCGTAAGCAGGATGAAGAAGACGCCGGCCACCAGCACCGCCGCCAGCGCCTGCTGCCAGGTCAAGCCGAATCCCAGGGGAGCAACGCCGCAGAGGGTGTAAACAAAGAAGAAGTTCTCCCCCATGCCCGGCGCCAGGGCGACGGGATAGTTGGCCAGCAGGCCCATGAGGAACGTGGCCAGGGCGGCAGAGAGGCACGTGGCGTACATCACGGCGCGGAAATCCATGCCCGCCTGCGATAAGAGTCCCGGCTGTAGAAAGATGATGTACGACATCGCCAGGAAGGTGGTGACGCCACCCAGCACTTCCCGGCGCACGGTCGTGCCGTGAGCGGCGAACTGGAAGAAGTCAGCGATGCGCATGGGGAATGCAGAACGCTGAATTATGAATGATGAATTCAGCCGCGCAGCCCGGCGTTCATCATTCAGAATTCAGCATTCATAATTCAGACTTCAAGATACTACTTCAATTCAATCGAGATTGACTCGAAGGTGTCCTTGCCCGCGTTGGCGAACGAGTGCGTGCGACCGGTACCGGGCACGAACACGGCGTCGCCGGCTTTCTGCACGTTTTCCTTTGCGGTGCCGTCCGCCGCCACATCCCGGAGCGTCGAGCCGCGGATCACTACCGAGACGTGGTCGAGTGCATGCGTGTGGAGCGGCGTGCCCTCGCCCGGCTTGAGTACCCAGCGCGCAATCTTCACCTTCTGATTGTCCACCAGCACCTGCGGCTGGACCACTTTCTCGCTGGCCAACTTCTGCGCGAAGAGGGTGAACGCCGAGATGGCCAATCCCACAAGAACCCCAGCAAGAAATCGTTTCATGATGGAACTCCTCTCCAAAAGGTACTTGCTCACCTGCCGTCAGCTTTCAGCCATCGGCCGTCAGCAGCAGCGAGCTCATAGCGAAAGGCTGAGACGTGATGGCTCACGGCCGACAGCTATTTCCGCCCGACCAGCCGGAGGATCGCATTCCGCTGCTCCGGATTCTTGCGCAGCATAACACGACGCAGGCGGGCAAACTCATCGGTGTCGATTTTCTGCACCGTCCCTCGCCCGCGGTACGGCGAGAAGGCCCAAATGTGCTCCAGGTCCGGCTTCCGCGTCAGAGGATTTTCCAAACGGACAGCTTCGCACGGTGGACAGAAATCAATCAGCGACCCCATCCCGACGTCCCGGCCGTCGGAGGCGGCCCGCGCCAAGCCTACGACCTGCTTGCGGTCCACTTCGTAGCAGAGGAAGATATCCCCGCGTTTCACTTCTTCGCGCAAGTGGCGCAGGCTCGAAGCGCTCCGGATCCAGCCCTCGTCGCCCATCTCGTAAGGCCCGCGCGTGCGCGCGCGGAAGTATTCATCAAACTCCCACCCACGCTTCGTGTTGACTTTGAACACCCAAGCCTTCATCGAGACATCGGATCATTGATTCATCGAGCCATCGAAATGACGGCCACTCCGTCCGTCCCCGGCACAATGAATCGATGGCCCGATGGCGCGATCAGTCGGTCGCTACGACGTGCGCCACGCGCAAGGTGGGGTCGGCAGAGGCGGCGCCTGCCCTGCCGCCGGAGCGTCCACCGTCGGCGCCGGGGGCCCCGTCGTCGAGCACGGCGCCAGAGACAGAACTCCAATCAACGCAAGAACACGCCAGAGAAGATTGCGCGCTCCTTGTTTCATGGCATTCTCCCGCCTCCCCGTTTGGCCGGTGCTCGCAATTCAAGAAGCCGTGGCAGTAGGATCAATGCCTATCGTTCTCGTCTTAGTCCTTGCCGGACTCCTTGCCCTTCTCTTCCCACAGGCTGAGGTGGCATTTCGCCAGTCCCTTCTTGCCCTCAGCCTCATCCAGTACCGCCAGGCTAGTGCGCGCTTTCATGAAGCCCATGCGGATCTTCTGCTGCAGGTAGTAGGTCTTGCCCGGCTCTACCTTGAGTGCCACCGCGCTGCGGTTCTCCGCCTGCGAGCAGAAGTTGTGTTCGCCCGGCTCCAGCGTGAGGAAGAAATAGTTGTTGCCGCGGTTCGCGCCTACCCACTGGCCATCCACGCCCAGCTTCGTCTGGATCTTATTGCCCATCATGGTCGGCCGGATCACGTAGACGAGCGCCTTGTCGGACGGCGGCTCGGGGGTCGGGTGCTGATTCTTATCGGTGCGAACAGAGAATTTGTGTTCGCTCGGCCCGCAGGCTTTAGCTTCGATCTCTCCTTCCTTCGCTTGGTCAGCTTCCGTCTCCGGTTCCGCTTTTTCCGCCTGTTGCGCCTGCCAAGCGTGAAGCCCCGGCGGGAGCATCAGAGCCAGGACTACGAACAACATCGCCTGTAGAGTTAAAGCCCTGTTGTGTTTCATCGGTGTCCCCTCCTTGTTCCTACGGTGTTTTTCTCGTTCAGAAGATATCAAAGCAAGGCGGAACTTGCCATTTCAACTCTACCTTTCCGCACGATCGGGCGGATTACTCAGTGGCCGGGGGATTGGCGACCCCCTCGTTAGAGGGTTGGCATCCACCGTTGCCCATCTCGTAAGGCCCGCGCGTGCGCGCGTGGAAGTATTCCTCAAACTCCCACCCACGCTTCGTGTTGACCTTAAACACCCAGGCCTTCATTGAGCGCTTGCCTGATTGCGCGATTGGGTGATTGACCTAGCATCAGTCCGTTGCATGTCGTCCTTTGTCCGGAGGTAACTGACAACGGACCACGAACGTCTTTCCTGTAAATCGCTCAATCACTCAATGGAGACGACTCGCGCCACGCGTACCGCGGGGATGGCGCGGATCTCGGCGAGCACCGCCTCGGGGATGGGGTTGTCCACGTTGACGAGCCCGAGGGCTTCCGCGGCCTCCTGGCTGCGGCCCAGGGCGAAGTTGGCGATGTTGATGCCGCGTTCGCCCAGGAGCGTGCCCACGCGACCGATGACGCCCGGGACGTCCTGGTTGCGAATGAAGAGGATGACGCCGCGCAGCGGGGCCTCGATATCAATGTCACTGATACCCAGGATGCGCAGCATGCCGCGCAGGCCCACCATCCCCAGAACCGACACGGAATCGGCTTCGGTGCGCAGGCCAATGCCGAGGGAATTCGAGAATGCCGCGCGCCGCGCGCTGCGCAACTCCGTCACCTCGACACCACGCTCCTGCGCCAGCGTGCCCGCGTTAATCAGGTTCGCGTGCTCGGACAGCACCTGGTTGAGGACGCCCTTGAGCACGGCGTTCTTCACCAGGTGCGTGTTGAGTTCCGCCAAGCCGCCGTCGTAGCTGATGTGGACTTCCTCCAATCGCCCGCCCGCAATCTGGGCCACAAAGGCGCCGAGCTTCTCGCCCAACTGGATGTAAGGCTCCAGTTTCTTGTACTCCTCGGGGGAAATCGTAGGCATGTTGACGGCGTTGCGCGCCACGCCTTGAAGCAGGTAGTCGCGCACCTGCTCGGCGATGCGGACGCCGACAATTTCCTGCGCCTCTTCCGTCGAGCCCGCGATGTGAGGCGTGGCGATGACGTTGGGGTGGCTCGCCAGCTTGAAGTCCTTGGGCGGTTCGATCTCAAAGACGTCGAGACCGGCGCCGGCGACCTGCCCGGTCTCCAGCGCCTGAAGCAAGTCCTCCTCATTGATGAGTTCGCCGCGCGCGCAGTTGACGATGCGCACGCCCGGCTTGCTCAGCGCCAGGGTCCGCGCGTTGAGTAGATGACGCGTCTCCGGCGTCGCCGAGGCGTGCACGCTGATGAAATCGCTCGCCTTCAGCAACTCTTCCAGCGAGACGAGACTCACGTTCTGCTCGCGCGCCATCAGAGAGGAAACGTAGGGATCGTAAGCGATAACCTCCATCTGAAACGCCTGGGCCAGGCGTGCGACTTCCATCCCGATCTTTCCCAGACCGATCAGGCCGATGGTCTTGGCGCGCAGCTCCGTCCCAATCATTTTCTTTTTCTCCCAGCGCCCCTGTTTGAGTGCGCCATCCGCCTGGGGTATGCGTCGCACCAGCGCCAGCATCAGCGCTACAGCGTGCTCGGCGACGGCCACCGCGTTCCCACCAGGGGTGTTCATCACCACGATGCCTTTCTTGGTGGCCGCGTCTAAGTCCACGTTGTCCACGCCGACGCCAGCGCGACCGATGGCGCGCAGGCGCACTGCGTGCTCCAGCAGTGAGGCGGTGACCTTCGTGCCGCTACGCACCACCAGACCATCGGCGTCCCGGATCTCGTCCGCAACCGAAGCCTGCGGCTTGCCGGGCAGGTACACAACCTCAAAGGATTTCTCGGCCTGGAGAACCTCGAGGGCACGCTCTGAAACGTTGTCAGCAACCAGGATTTTCATAGTGATGATTCCTGAGATGAATTGGCGTTGCAGCAGATTACCGTAAGGGAGCACCCTTGCGGCGCTCCCGCGGCAGGGCGGTGAAAGCCCTCCCCTACACAGCGCGCCGCAGATAGACCTCTTGCGCAGCACGCACGCCGCTGCCGAGTTCCAACTTGTGTCCAACCTTCAACAGAACGATTTCCAGGGCTGCGAGCGCGGCGAACAGGTCGGCGGCATCGTAGTACCCGAGGTGCGCCAAGCGAAAGATCTTGCCCTTCATCGAGCCCTGGCCGTTAGCCACAATGGCGCCGAAGCGCGCGCGCATTTCCTTCACAATCACGCCGGAGTCCATGCCCTCAGGCGCGCAGATGGCCGTCAGCGCATCCGCCGGAGAAGCGACTGCGAAGAGCTTCAGCCCCCAGGCCCGGGCAGCCTCGCGTGTCGCCTCGGCCAACAGAGCGGCGTTGGCCACCAGATTCTCGCGGCCGAGTTGGCGGATGTAACTCAAAGCCGCGTGCAGGCTCACCACCAACGTGGTCGCCGGGGTATAGCTGGCCTCTCCCTTCGCCAGGTTCTTGCGCTCCTTGGCGAAGTCGAAGTAGTAGCGAGGCATCTTGGATTTCTCAATCAGCTTCCAAGCTTTCGCGCTCACGCTGGCAAACGCCAGCCCGGGCGGCACCATCAGTGCCTTCTGCGAGCCGCCAATCACGACGTCCAGGCCCGATTCGTCCGGGCGCAGGTCGGTGGTGCCCAGACCCGTGATGGCGTCCACCACCAGGCAGGTCTCGGGATACTCCCGCACCAGCGCCCCCAGCGTTGTAACGTCGTGACGGACACCCGTGGAACTTTCCGTGGCCTGCACGAACACAGCGCGGAACGGCCCATCCGCTTTCAGGCGGGCTTCCATCTCCCCGATGTCGAGTGGGTGGCCGTAAGGCGCTTCAACCTTGACCGCCTCCACACCGTAAGCCTTGGCCAGTTCCAGCCAGCGCTCGCCAAATTTCCCTGCTGTTCCCACCAGCACACGCTCGCCGGGCGAAAGGAGGTTCGCGAACGCGCCTTCCATCGCGCCGGTGCCTGAACTGGAGAACATCAGGACATCATTCTGCGTGTCGAAGAAGTACTTCAAGTTCTCGAGCGTTTCGCGCATCAGCTGACGAAACGCTTCCGTGCGATGATGCAGGGCGGCGGTGAGCGTGCGCGCCTGCGCCTCCATCAACAGCGGCGTGGGGCCGGGGGTAAAAAGCCTCTCTTTGATAATTCCAGGCATGGGCTAGTTTCCTGTAGCAAATGGATTTGCTTCGGAGGGACCTTTCCAGGCGGACCCAATTGAGGTGGACTGATAATCTGGGCTGTCCGAGCCGAAGCTAGCCAGTCTAGGGGAAGTCCCGAGAGTTGTCAAACGAGTGTACTCGTTGGAATTGGAAGGGTACATCGTATCCCCCCGGTTGCACTCTGTCCCTGATCGCGGGGCAAACGCACCGGGCCAAATCCCCACGGCGGGCACGTCCCTGGGAGACGTCTCTACTTCCGGAGAATCCTCTGGATGGCCAGCGCGTGGCCGGTTTCCATGTCAGCCTCAATCAGGACGGCTGAGAGGCGGACATCGCCTCGGGCCACTTCGAAGCGGGCGGGAATCTGGTTGAGGAACTTCTGGATGATGGGCTGCTTCTCGATGCCGATGACGGAGTCATAGGGCCCGGTCATCCCCAGGTCTGTGATGTATGCCGTCCCTTTCGGCTGGACCGTTTCGTCGGCGGTGGGAACGTGGGTATGGGTCCCCAGCACGGCGGTCACGCGGCCGTCCAAGTACCAGCCGATGGCCCGCTTCTCGGAGGTTGCCTCCGCGTGAATGTCGACGATTCGAATCCTGACCTCCGGTGGAATCTTCTCGAGCTGCGCGTCCGCGGTCCGAAATGGACAGTCGATGCTCGGCATGAAGACGCGGCCCTGAAGGTTCAAGACCGCGTAGTCCAGCCCGGCGCGGGTCTTGCCCAAGTAGAGCCCATGGCCGGGAGCAGCTCCGGGGTAGTTGGCCGGGCGCAGCAGGCGGCCGTCGGCGTGGTCGGAGAGGTAGGGGAGAATGTCCTTCTTGTCCCAAATGTGGTTGCCGGAGGTCAGCACCGCAATCCCGAGGTCGAGCAGTTCCTCGACCAGCGGCGGAGTGATACCGAACCCGCCGGCGGCGTTTTCTGCGTTCGCTAAAACTAGCTCCGGTGAGTACTCCCCCACCAACCCGGGCAGCAGCTCCTTGACGATTCGCCGGCCTGGGTGGCCGACGATGTCGCCGATGAACAGAATTCTTGTTGCGTTGTTCACACTGCTCCTTCCCTCGGGTCCTGCTCCGCCCCACGGACATAGGGGGCAGGAAGCGACGGGCAACTACCGGGCGTAATCCACGGCGCGCAGCTCACGGATCACCACAACTTTGATCTGCCCGGGATATTGCAGTTCCGCTTCCACCTTCCGCGCAATATCTCTGCTGAGCCAGACGGCCTTCTCATCGCTGACCTTCTCCGCCTCCACGATGATACGCACCTCTCGACCCGCCTGCAGCGCGTAGCACCTGGAGACGCCTTCGAACGACTGGGCAATCTGCTCCAGCTTCTCCAAGCGCCGGACGTACTTTTCCAGCACGTCCCGCCGCGCTCCGGGTCGTGAGGCCGAGATGGCATCAGCGGCCTGCACAAGCTGCGCTTCCAGAGACGAGAACTCCACATCGAAGTGGTGGGACTCGATGGCGCGGATCACATCCTCCGCCTCGCCATGTTTGCGGAGAAGCTCCAGGCCGATCTGGACATGGGTACCTAGCAAGCTGCGGTCCACGGCCTTCCCGATGTCGTGGAGCAATCCCGCTCGCGTGGCCAGAGCCTGACCCGCCCGGACTTCCAAGGCCATCAAGCCCGCCAGGTAAGCCACCTCCCGGGAATGATCCAGGAGGTTTTGCCCGTAACTGGTCCGGTATCTCAGGCGACCCAACAACTTGAGCAACTCGGGACGAACGTTCCGCACCCCCAGTTCGAGGGTCACGGCCTCACCGTCACGCAGGGTTTGAGCTTCGAGTTCGGCCTTTACCTTTTCCACCACCTCTTCAATGCGGGCCGGCTGAATGCGCCCGTCCTTCATGAGCCGAGAGATCGACTCCCGGGCCACTTCGCGACGGAACGGGTCGAACCCGGAGAGGACAATCGCCTCCGGGGTGTCGTCTACAACAATATCGACACCCGTGGCAAGCTCCAGGGCACGGATGTTACGACCTTCGCGCCCGATGATGCGTCCTTTCATCTCATCGGAAGGAAGGCTCAGTACGCTCACGGTGCTCTCAATGGTCTGATCCACCGCACAACGCTGGATGGCGGCGGTCACGACTCGGCGCGCCTCGTCTTCCGCTCTCTCCTGGGCTTCCTCCGCCAGCCTCTTCACCGCCGCGGCGCAATCCTGGCGCGCATCCTCCTCCAGGGATTGAACCAAGAGCCGACGCGCCTCCTCGGCGGTCAGTCCAGAAATCTCTTCGAGCTTGCTTCTCTGGCTCGCCGCCAGGGCCTCCGTTTCCTGGCGAAGCGACCGGAGTTGGTCTTCCTTCCGCCTGTGTTCCTTCTCTTGCTCGGCCAGACGGGCTTCCAGAGAGAGCGCCGCGTTCTCGCGTTTTGAAAGTTCCTGCTCGCGGGCCGACAGGCGCCTTTCCCGCTGCTCAATCAGGCCAAGCCGTTGGCGGACTTCCTCGTCGAGTTCGTGGCGCCGCCGCAAGGCCTCCTCGCGCGTCGCGAGGGCGGCTTCTTTCCGCAGGTTCTCGGCCTCCCGCTCTGCCTGGGCCCGAATGCTCTCAGCCTGCGCGCGCGCGGCCTCCGAGCTAGTCCGCGCCAAGCGTCGCTCCACCCACAGCCAGACCAGGAGGCACAACGAG
>Ga0315284_10016271_pt1 | contig 10561 bp, 10 predicted proteins | sample YL17G09_16_MG_FD_203696 | JGI IMG/M metagenome (GOLD analysis project Ga0315284, IMG submission 203696) | Sediment microbial communities from Yellowstone Lake, YNP, Wyoming, USA - YL17G09_16 | ecosystem: Environmental > Aquatic > Freshwater > Lake > Sediment | place: USA: Wyoming | collected...
TTTAAATGTTCTAATTCATTTAACTACTAGTGGTAAATGGTATGATCTTGGTACACCAATTGGTAGTTTTAATGGAACAGGTTCAGGCAATAGTAAAGCCAATTCTATTGGTGCATTAAATCAATCAGCGTCATCTGGATCGATAGTGGCATGGAGTGTTGGTGTTGATTCAACAGCATTCAATCTCAATGAGTATCGGTTAGTCATTATCTTCAGAAATACTAATCACTCAATAGTTAGTTTATCTGAGGTCTAAGTGGGCTGTAAAGTAAAAGGTTCTTCTGTACCTGCCTTTTGGGGCCGCAGCGCTAGCGCCCGTGTTGAGGCAGAAAATATTCCAGCTAAATTTAAGGCTTTGCTTATTGATAAAATTGAATCACGTGGTAAATCAGCATTTCTATGGCAACAAGTAACAAGTGCCTATTCAGGTAATATATTTTGTTCATGTAACAAAGATACAACAAAGAGATCCGATATAACTTGCTCAAGTTGCTATGGGGCTAAATTAATTCCAGGATATTTTAAATTTGCGCATGAAACTAAATTTGTGTCATCTATTTCACCTGGTTTAGTTCTAACTAATACACAAATTAATACTGATATTAAGCCATCTCGTATTCTACTTGCACCGACTGCCCTTACAGGCACAATTGTTTCAACGGCTTTACTATATTATAATCCCAATGAATATGATTGGGATTATAAAATTGACGTTGCTAACATATTAAATACAAATTCAATAATTGTTGAGTTTTCTACAAATGGCACACTTTATTATCCAATCGCCAATATTAATAATCTTGGAATTAAGCCTATTGGGACTGGTAATATCTATATTAGAGTTACTCTATCTCGTACCATTTTAACTGATAGAAGCCCAGAATTTGAAATATTTAGAATTAGACATCAAAAAGTTAATAATCCTTATATTAAAATTTTGCGTCCACAAATTACAGAACTTCCATTCTGGATGGCATATGGTCAACGAATAGAAAATTTGGGTGAACGTTTTTGGACAGTATCACTTGATGTTTTTGATTCATCTATTATTCCAGACACTCCACAAGCTCAAATTTTGGAAAATAGTTTTTATGCATTAATTAAGGGTATAAATGCCGGTGTTCGATTTGTGACTGGTAAACTTTCTTATTCTGATCAAATTGGAATTTTTACTTCTCAGTCATTTGAAACTCGTCGTGTACAGGAAAATGAAGCCGTAGCAAGATTAGTGTATTAAAATGTTTGTTGATATTCAAATAAAAGGTAGGGCGGCAAAGGTAGATGCAACCACTGTCAAAACATTTGTCCAGGAATTATATAAGGAAATAGCTGAATCTGCAAGACAGGCAATACTTGAGACATTTGAACGATCTACAGAAATTAATACTATGATTGGTGAGGCTCCAGACCCTGAAGCAATCAGAGCAATTGTTCGTAGTATTAAAGTTGATGTAGAATACGGAGCAGAACCAGCATTAGTAGCTAAATTTGACGATAGTTACGGACATTGGTATGGGAATGAAGATATGCCACAGGAAGTTCAAGATAAGTTACAAAATCTAATGGAACAAGCAATGTCAACTTGGGTAAATACCAATAAGATACATGACATTGTTGTTGATGCTCTAAACGATGAATCACAATGATTATTGATGCTCCTAAAAATAATGTACCAACTGTACCAACAGACACAGTTGATCCACCACGTTTTGCTCAGCCTGTTGAAACAACTAAGGATGCTTTTATTCTAGAGTTACGTAAATTCTTCGACAGACAATATCAAACAACTGGTAAGCTTGAGGAAGTACCAACAATTAGAAAATATGATGTTTCATTTAAGCCAAACGAGGGTTCACAGGAAACAGCCGTAACTTTGATCCAAAAATTTCCTGACATTTCAGAACATTTACCGTTAGTGGCTATACTTGGTGCAACTGGTCGTAATTTACCTATGGGTATAAGTGGTCAGAAAATGGCCACGGTTCATTATCCACCATTAGTAGAGTGTACTAATTCCGAACCATTTGCTTTAGCAGATGATCAGACAATTATTTATGAGACTAGTACACCAGCCAATGAAATTCACACATCAACGATACTACTTCGTGGATCACGGTTTGTTAATATTACGCAAGCTACCGCTCAAGAAGTGGTTAATGAGATTAATTTTCAATCTTTATATGCCCATGGTGTTGACAATTCTGGTAAGGTAAACCTAGTATATGGTGGTCCTAGTGGTGCTGGGGCCACTGGAAATATTAAAATTATTGGTGGTACAGCTATCACAGCTCTTGGTTTTACAATTGGACAACAAGCCCTATATAAGGATATGACACCATATCATCGTTATTACCAAGCCAGTCAAATAGATGTGGCTATGGAGGTGGTGGCTGAAGACTATAATGAAAGAACAGAATTAACTGATCTTTTGTGGTCATTTTTTACTTATTTCCTTGACTCAAGACAGTTTACATTTCTAGGCCGAGGAATTTTTGATAAAAATATAAATGAATGGTATCAAGTAATTATTAATACCAGTAGTGTATCTATGTCAGGTGAACAAGAGGTGCCTAGACCAGGTGATGAAAAGGATAAGCTCTATGTCAATAGAGTTACTGTCACGGTGACTACAATACAATACAGTGATCATGCCGTAGTATCTGGAACAACTCCGATCTTTATTGCTGAAGATAGTGTTTTAATAGATCAGACTATACCTCAGAAGAATTAAGAAATACTGTCTTTAGTAGTTTCTGAAGTAATAATATAAAATACTATTTTTAAGTAGATAATGCCAGGTAGACTATGTAAATGGATAAACCATATAAATTTGTCACCATACGGTGCGTCGATAATTTGTGTAAAGGAGCGAACTAATGGCACTCCCATCAAGCTACTATGATCCTGGGGTTGTACTTTCAGAAGTTATAAGTCCCGGTGCCATTTCTCTTGCTACAGTTCCAGATGTTCTTGCTATTGTAGCTATTGGTAATCGTAGTAAGCGTTCTACCAATGAGGGTGTGGTTCGTGGTCAAGTATTTGAAGAGGCGCTAACTGTTGCTGGTGCATCTCCACACACTGCACTTTTAGTAAATCGTGGTGATCGTCGCATATCAAATACAACAGTACGACGAACTGTCGGTACAACCACTATTAATATTCCAAATGCTGGTCTTACATATTTGTCAGCATCATTGACTGGTACTGCAGCTGGTCCATATAATTTATCAACTGATCGGGCAATTGGTTTCAAGATGGATGGTGGTCAAGAAATCACTATTCAGTTGCGTCACAACGCAGCACCTGGACCAGTTGTGATCACTGGAACACTAGTTCTTGTTGAATATACCTTTAGTGGTGCTGGTGGAAATGCAGCTACACGTGCTCAAATTGCAGCGGCTATTAATCTAGGTCTTGCGGCTGCAGCCTCTCTTGGCTATGGCACTTCTTATGCCGCAGTTGTAACTGATGTAACTACTGGTATTAAATTTACTAGCCCACTATTAACTTCAGCATCAGATGTACAAATTCTTATTCCATTTGATGGTGACGCTACTGCACTTTTTGGTTTTACGGCCCCAACCTACGCAGTTACTAGGTTACAAATAGCTGACATTTATTATGATAGTTCAGCAACATGGCAGGCTGATTATGTTGCAGTTAATACAGCTGTGGACCCATTGGCCAATACTGCAACTCAGATTGTTCGTGTTGGTTCATTCGCAAATGTAACTAGTTTCTTTCTTAATACTGATTATATTATTACAAGTAATAATATTGATTGGTCACCAGATACAGCGTCTTCTTTTGCCGGTTCGTCTGCCACACCATTTGATGTTAGTACGAATTATAACATTCGTCTTGCTTTTGATGGTAAAAGTGCAATTACCTTTAAATTGGATGGTTTAGCTTCACCTCCTCCCGGCTATGCAAATCCCGCCATTCCTGCAGCGGCTACTGTGGCTGAGATAGTAAAGAATATTAATGCTATTATTTCAGTTGCAGCTGGTTATGGTCCAAGATATCGAGCCGTTGCATCGGTTTACAACACTAATTATGTTAAATTAACCAGTCCTACTCAGGGTGGTGCCTCGGCTATTGAAATTTATGCAGCTACCACTTTAGACGCAACACAAGAGATTTTTGGTTTACTACCAGCACAAATGCCACTTATTGTTTTAGGTACTGGTAGTAGTCCAAGTGTTGGTGTACTGTATTTCGTTACATATGATTATGATCGTACTAGTGATGATTACAATACTCCGAAGCGTTATTTTAATGAAAATCAGATGACACAGGACCTTACTCCTGTATCGTCTACTAATACTCTATCTACTTATGGTCAAATTGCATTTGAGAATGGTGCACCATCAATTGTTGTGTCACAAATTAATGATATGACTACACCTGGTGTTCCAACTGTTAATGAAGTAAAAGCGGCAATTGATGGTCTTAATGCATCGTCAGTTACCACCGATGTGTTGGTTGCTGATACACGTTTATCTGTCCAAACATATCTTATCAACCATGTCGAAACACAAAGCTCAGTAACGGAAAAGAATTATAGAACCGGTTGGTTTGGTATGCCGGTTGGTACAGATATCGGAAGTGTTGATACACCAGATACTTTTGTTTATCGATCAGTGGTTACATTACAGGTGGCTCCGGATAGTCCGGCACGTGGTCGTTTAATTCTGATCGCACCAGACAGTGCAGATCGCACAATCACATTAGAAGATGGCGTAGAAACTACATTGTCTATGGACTCAACAGCCCTGGCTTGTGCCATTGCAGCTAGACATACTAGTTTTACTTCACCAGCAGTGTCATTAGCTTCTAAGACTATTACTGGCTTCAATCTTGATACATTTCCAACTTACCTTCGTGCTGAACGCGGTCAATTGGCATCTAATGGTGTTATGGTTGTAACTAATGACGGCGGTGTGCTGCGAATTCTTGATCCGATCACCACTGAAGCTGGTGGTGGGAAGATGCCGAAGTTTATGTTTAGAGAGGCAGCGTCCCAAAAGGATAATGTAAGCCGAGCAGTTGAAAAGGTTGTTAAGAATAATCTGGTTGGCGTTGTACCAGATGATCTTGCTGATTTCATTTTTGATATTAAATTGGCTGTGGCTTCCGTGCTTAGTTCGTTAATTCAAATTGGTGCGATTGGTCCATTCCGTGATGCTAACGGTGTGTCACGTGACATTGATATAGCATCAGACGTGCAGGCCGAACAAAGTACAACAGATCCAACCAAGTACAGGTTTAATTACTTCTATTTCCTAAGGTATCCAGCACTTCGATTCGAAGGTCAATTTAGTGTAGATTCTAAATTCTTCTAAACAAATGACCTTTGTGATGTTTATTCAATAATGGTGTAATTTAGGAGACATACAATGGCAACACCTCCTCCTCCCACTACATTAGTTAGGACTTCGCATTCCTTAACTATTAAGGCTAGACCAAGCGGTCTAGTTATTGGTCTTATTAATGGGTGGACACCTGCGATTTCTCGCACCATTACACCCGTTTATCAGATTGCTACATTCCACATCAATACTCGTAGTGGTGATCCCATTGAACAGGTGCCTGGAAATGTAACTGGTTTAACACTAACAGTTCAGCGTTATGATATTTATACTCAGCGTATGGAACAAGCGTTTGGTACAACTGATCTAATTATGTTATCTCGCCAAACTGAGCCTTTTGATGTTGAAGAAACCTGGCAATCACCTGATAATATTATTGAACGAATAACTTATCAGGGTTGTTGGTTTTCGACTATCGGAAGAAGCTATCGATCTGATGGTGATCGCATAATTAATGTTAATGCTACTCTGAATTACACACGTCGGATTAAGACTCAGTAAGGAATAACAGTGTGGTATCTGTTTCAGCACCTCCTTCTACTTTAGTACGCACGTCTCATGCGCTCACTATTAAAGTGGGCGGAAATACAATAGGATTGATTAATGGGTGGACTCCTGCACAAAGTAGGACAGTTACACCCATATTTGAACTTGATATTGATAATTCTGGGGATCCAGTTGAGTGCATGCCAGGAAATATGTCTGGAATGACTGTTAGCATAAATCGTTATGATATCTATACGCAACGTATGGAAGAGGCGTTTGGAACCACTGACCTTACCATGTTATCTAGACAGGGACAACCATTTGAAGTATTTGAAATTTGGGTATCACCTGGAAACAGTGAAGAGGTGGACAGATTTATTTATAGTGGTTGTTGGTTTACATCTCTTGGTAGACAATTACGATCGGATGATACAAGGCTCGTCAATGTTAATGCGTCATTAATTTATACCAAGAAATTGCGTGTAAGTGGCATAACTGGTAAATTAATGACTACCATAGCTAAACAAAATTGGAATTTACCTGGTCTATAATATGGGTTTTCAGTCCACGGTTAAAAACGCAAGTGATTGGATCAATGATAAGATTGGTTCACCGTCTGGTCCTATTAATCCACCATTTACACAAACTGCGTCATCACATTCAATAGTAATTAAAACTAATAAAGGTATGAAAATTGGGCGTATTCAGTCTTGGAGCCCAACAATGTCTCGCACTATTGATACTATTTATGAGGTGCATGCAGCAGCTACCGGTGAACCAGCTGAACGTATACCACAAGTACAAGCTACTAATACTATTGCAGTAAACCGCTATGAATTATATTCAGCTCACATCGGCGAGGCATTTGGAATAAAAACTGGTCTTGAAAATGATGACTTATATACATTGATTTTACAAAAGAATCCTATTCATATTCGTGAAATTTGGAGAGATCCATATGGTGGTATTCGCGGATATGTATACGTTAATGCATGGTTCTCTTCATTAGGAATTACTATCAGTGCAACTGATGATCGCATAATAAAAAGTAATGGAACTATTGAATTTACTAGAAAATTGAGGCTTATTTGACAAAATAGAAGCGTAGTATAATAATTAACCCTTTATCTATTTTATAAAGGAGGCCATTACCATGGCTGACAAGACACCAGAGAAGACAGAGCATAAAACAGAAGTTGTTATAATCCCTACCGCAATCCGACACAAAGTGTTGGAAGATATTTCTACCCAATTACATAATGTAGAAATATCAGATCTTTTTGAGATAGCTGGGCATAAATATGAGATGTCAGTTTTGACATCTGATGAAGAAGTGTGGGCTGATTCATATACCAATTTAACTAGTCAAATGTCAGCAATTACATCTATGAAGATCCCACGACTATCAGCGTCTATTAAGAGTATCGACGGAGTTAAAGTAGATGACTTATTTAAATTTTCGGATGATGCTAATAAGGCTGATACAGAGTATCATTCACAATCACAATATCGGAAACGCTATTGGGTTATGAATCAAATGTTAATTTGGCTTGGTGATAAGCCAAAGAGTTTAGCTAATGATTTATGGATACACTATGGTAAATTAATTGAAAGACGCGACGCGGCGTGGGAAGAATTAAAAAAATCCTCGGCGAGGATCCCTGGTGGAGAGTCAAAAGTTTCGTCCTCTCCCGTAAAGGAATCCTCGCCAGCAATCCAGACATTAAGTGTATGACCCAAACCCAGTGGTTATGGGAATTTGAGGCTCTAAAGCAAAAAGAGGAATATGACCAAAAGAAAATTGAAACAATTATTAAGGTGTTCAAAGTTTTAATGATTAAACTGTTAGGTCTTGATTTAATGAGTGGTAAATTGGATAATATAGACAAGGATATTGAAAAACAGTTTGATAATTATGTACCACTATCATTATTAACAGGTAGACGTGAGATTATTAGTACAGTATTAGACAGAATGCAAAAAGAAGAAGATACATTGAAGGCTCTAGATGATAAAAACTTTGAACAAATGTCGTCAGCTATAGCGGCTGGAGATATGGAACCTATACTAGATGGGATTCAAACTATCTCACCTGAAAAGGAAATAGAACTTAAATGTGAAGAATTAAGACGAGCTGGGGTAAAATTGGTTACTGAAAGTAAACCTATTCCACACATCAATTTAAACCGGCCCACGGCAAAAGTAATTTTTAATAAAGAGTAAACAATGGATGTTAGAGTAAAATTGGCCCTTGATCTCCAGGAAATTGAAAAATTCTTGATGGGATTTAAGGGTAATATGTTTGACATGATAGAGGGTATTCAAAAATTGGCTGCTGAACATGCTAAATTTGGAGATAAAGCCAAAGAAACATATGCTGGTGCTACTGATGCTATCAGTCGGATGGAACGTGAGCAGGGCACTGCTGCCGAGAAGACGGTAAGTGGATTTGCTAAAATTGAAAAAGCCTATGATGATCTTCGTAAGAACTTAATTGAAAAGGGTGGTCTTTCATCTATAATGGGCGAGGCCATGCCTCAAGATCTAGTTGGTGCCAAGAGTGGTATACAAGCACTTAAGAGTTCAATTCTAAGTGAATTACCATTTGGTGGGCTAATTGGTCTAATGGTATTAGGAGGAAAAAGAGAAGAAGAAGTACGTGCAGCTAGTTCAGAAGCAATGCGTATTTTCCAACAAACTGGTGAAGTTGGATCAGATGAATTAACCAAAATTTCCGGTAAAGTGAGACAGCTTGGTGTGGATCTTGGCATGGGTCCAACCGGTATGTTTGGTGAATTTAAACAAGCTGCTGCTAGATTTGCTGCCGTTGGTGTTGATGCAAAAGAGGCGCTTAACCAAAATCTTGGTATACCTATTAGAGGTGTTGGTGAGAGTGTAGTAGAAACTTCTGTTAGGTTAGATACATTGTTTAAACAAGCTGCTGGTACTGCTGCTGGTCAAATGGGCTCGGTAATGAGAGATTTTAATCAGGAGGCAGAACAATCAACTAGATCTATCACAGCCATTGGTATGATTGCTCGTGATACAGGTTCAAGTGTACAGGCATTTACCACATCTGTAATGCAATCAGCTGTTGCTTTACGGACTCAACGTGTTGATATTATGGAAGTTGTAGATGCACAAATAAAATCACAAAAAGTAGCCAGTGAAATTGGGTTGAGTGAAAAAGCCGCTGTTGGGTATGCTGAACGAGCTACACAACAGATGACCCAGGGTATTGCAGGCATGAGTATTGGTTTAACGGCTGTATTAGGTGAAAGAATTTCAGCTAATATGGGTAAACCAGTAGAAGGATTAGACGCATATTATGCCATGCGTGAGGGATTTGGTGGGGCAGGTCAAAACACGGCTGAAAAGGGTATGTTTGCCCAAGCTATAGCTGAAATGACTAAAATGGCCAGAGAAACTGGTGGGGGTGAATCTGAACAACGATTTTTCTTACAAAAAATGATGCCTGGTTTAAGTGATGAAGGTACTAGAACCATGGTAAAAATTGGTGAAGAAATTGCCGGTGGTAAAGATATTAATAAAGTAATCGCTGATCATCAGGAAGAATTAAATAAAGCATATGAAAACAGGGGAAAGGAAACATCAGATTTCCAAAAGGCATTACTTCATATACAAAATGGTATAGCTCAAATTGGATTTGGAATATTACAAGGTATTATAGCTTCTACTGTGGCTATAGAAGCTGGTGTTCAATGGCTAGGATTAAAATTATCTGGATCACAAGATACAGAAGCGATTGCATATAATGAATATAAATTAGGCATGTCAAGAGACATGGCAACATCTGGTATAAAAACAGGATATTCAGGAATAGGTGAATTAGAGCGTGGATTTAAGATGGCCGGTGTAACAACTACCAGTCTTGGTATGCGTGGAGCACATGATTGGTATGGAACACAAGAGGAATGGATGGCAGGTACAGGTAGAGAAAAAGATTTTGGTCCAAAAAGAAGTGGTGGTCTTGCGTCTGGGGGATGGGGGAGAGCAGCCATTACGGCTGGATCAGCAATACTACCACCAATTGCACCACTATTATCAGCAGTTGGTCAAGTGGGGGCACAAGATGTTTTACCTATGAAAGACCTACAAGACGAATTTAATAAACAAATGCTGTCTGAATTTATGGGTGGGTTAAAAAGAGCAAATATTGGAACAGAAATGATAAAACGTTTAAGAGAGATATATCAAAAGCTTGCCGAAACATCAACGGGCTATGAACTTGAAAGTAAGATGCAAAAAGAAATTGGACAAATGGGATTAGGTGAAGAAGAGGCGGCTGTTAAAGGAGCTATGTCAGGAACACCAGGAGCAGTTTATAAAGGTGGACAGGTTCAAGTGGGTGGTCTGAAAAGACCCTGGGACATGGTTATTACATTGACACCGGCACCAGGGGCTACTGATCAGGGATAAACTAATGATACTAGACATAATAAATGCTTCTAATGTAATAAATGCCTCATTTGGTGGAGGTGGACAAGCATTATCTACTTCAAATCGCGTACCTATGGTATTTACTTCTACTAGGAGATTACGATCAATTACTGAAAGATTGGCAAGTAGTCCCACTATTGCTGACATTCAAACATCAGGTCAATTTACATTTAAAGAAGAATTATCAACTATAGAAATGGCTGTTAATCCAAACAGCATTACTTGGCGACAACCAAAACGTA
>Ga0315284_10016272_pt1 | contig 10561 bp, 3 predicted proteins | sample YL17G09_16_MG_FD_203696 | JGI IMG/M metagenome (GOLD analysis project Ga0315284, IMG submission 203696) | Sediment microbial communities from Yellowstone Lake, YNP, Wyoming, USA - YL17G09_16 | ecosystem: Environmental > Aquatic > Freshwater > Lake > Sediment | place: USA: Wyoming | collected...
GATGCAAGTTATGTAGATATTCAACCAAACAGAAGTTTATATAGTATTGAACCAATAATTTATAATTCAACTGAATTACATATAGAATCTACAGATATAGTAGACGGAACTGAATCTGGATCATTAATAATTGGTCCACAAACTGCAACAAAAGTATTTATCAATGAAACTGATGCATCTTCTGCAGGTGGTACAACAATTTCTTGGGCAGAAACTGTGTCCAATCGTTTACCAGTAAATGCAATATTTACTCTTACTAGTGATACTGAAGAAAAATCTTTTGATTATACTGTTATAGAATATCTTGATAGTGCAGGAACCCAAATGTTAGTCCAACTAACAGATGGAACTAATGGATTAGATAGAGATTCTACTTATTATGCTATGATTACTCCATATTATTTTAATTTGCCTTATACTGGTACAGATTTTAATAGTGCAACACCTTCAGGTCCTCATTATGTAGAAAATGGAGTGTGGTATGTAATTGGTGATATAAATTATGTTGATGGAACATTCCGTATAAATAGATGGAGCACAATGACAACAAACACAACTGATCCTAGTTCTGAAAATAGTTTGTGGGAAGATGATTTTGTAAGAATGCAAATTGATGTTCCAGAATCAGATATATATCCTTCAGATGGTGAATTAATTGTATTTGAACCTTATTTACGTCCAGAATATATTTCAGTAAAACTTAATCCAATTATATTTAATAAAAAACTAAAGTAGTTATTAAATGGCCGATCAATCAGATCCAATTACTAATTTAACTGTTGAATTAATTTCAGGAAACTATATAAAATTAGTTTGGGATGAAATTAGTGCAGAACATCGTTACCAAATTTCTAGACAAATGAATGATGGAAATTGGGTTTCTCTTGGTACAGTAGACACAAATTATTTCTTTGATTCTCCATTGGATAACGATGGAGATAATGCATTTCCTTTATTCCCATTAACTCCATCAAATAATTATGTATATTCCATATCTGCATTTATTCTAGATGTATTAGATGTTAGTGAAGCAGTTATTACTTCTATAATTACTACTCAGCCAGTAAATGCCTTTTCAACAGTTACTGCAACAAATTCTTATCCATTTTTATCTTTTACAGCAAACAAATTTGTAAATTATCAATTACCAATTAATACTGCAGATTATAATTTTAATTTTAGATATACAACTGGTTCATTATTTAACCAAAGTAAATACAAAGCAGTTTTAATGAATGCAAATTATAATTTTGATAGAAATAAAACTGTATTGGCAGATTTATATGATGACATTTTAAGACAAAAGTCATATAAAAGTAATTATGGAGCTCTACCAATTGGATGTTCTGGTGGCGAAAAATCTATAGCAGCATATTGGGAAAAAGCTGATACCAATTACATAATAATATTTGAGAAAAAACAAGAAACTGTTAGATATTCTAAAGATAATGGAAAAACTTATAAAGTTATTCGTGGACTACCAGGAAGAGCTGGTAATCCAACTCATGATTCAATTTATACTTATTTTCAAAATGAACTAGTAGTATTGGGTTGGGATAAATTATTTATTCTTGAACCAAACTTAAAATATTCAAATGATACTGTAACATTTAGTGATGATATTACAACATTTCAAGGAATAGATACTACTAATGATTTAGTATTTAATAAACTTTCTGATTATCCTCCTGGTTCTCCAACCCCTGGATCATTAAATGCAATTGGTGCTGACAATCATTGTATATATGTATCAGCAAATAATTTTGTTTATAGAATTTGCCCTGATGAAGCAGAATTAATTACTATTGATGCAATTTTACAAAAAGAAAACATTGTAGTATCAGGTACTCCAACTCAACCTCCTCAAGTTCCATCGGTTCCTCAAATACAAGAATTAAAAATTTCCGGTTCCCCAATAAAACCCGCCAATATATTAAACTCAACAAAAGGTCTTTATGATTTTCAATTTATGTGGAATCAAACTGGGGAAAATTTACGTTATTATCATTATCCATATGTAAATACCCCAGGAAATCCTTATACCCCTATTAATTCAGATTTTCCCTCTATTATAAATTCAGGAATAAATGGTGGCGAATTAGGTAAACAATCATTACAAATGTGGTCAGCAGTTGATAACACCTCTACTGTTGTAAATTTACCAATAAATACTGAATCACCTACAACTACAAGTTTACTTAAATATGTGGCTGGCAGCACTTCATCATCACTTGTTTATAGATTATTTAATGAAAGTAGTCTTGAAACCATTCCAAGAAAACCTCATACTAATATTGCATCAGGAACATTTGTACCAGAAACTCAAATAATAACTATTTCAGGAGCACCAAATTCAACTGGTACTACTTATCCTAGAAACTCATTTTTTAAAGTATTTGATGCCATCGGCACCCGGTCAACAGTTAATGGACCCCGATTACAATTTGGATTAACTTCTTTATATTATACTGGGGCAACCGATGCTTCAACAGATAATGTTCCTGGTCCAGAAAAAGTACCCTTAGATTTCGGGCAGTATCTTTTCAGACAAAGACAAAAATATCAAAAAACTTTAAATAAAGCTGATGCTCCATACTTTACTATTTCTAATGGTACAGGTGCAGCGACAGCATGGAATGGACAATGGGTTTATTGGCCAGGAGCGGTAACAACTGTATTAGCTAATGCTCCAAAATATTCAGGAAGTTCTGCTAAAGCCACCTATGGTTTAGGTGAATCACAGTGTGATCCTAAACAATTTTTATCAGATGGGTCTTTAAGTGATTCCCCATGGCATATTACAGCTAGATCGACATATCTTAATAATGGCGGTGATATCGGAACTTTTCCTGGTATGAAAGGAATGGATGTTTCGTTTGATTTTCCGTTTGAATATTGGGTTGGTAAGTCTTCAACAAATACAACTAATGCCCCTCCAGGAACTACTGGATATTTTACCGTACTTATTGATAATATTGATGAACAATATGCTTCAATTACAGGATTACCTCCATATGATGTAACAAATCAAGATTATACTCCGTTATTTGCTGTTGGAGGGAAATTTAAAATTTCTAATTCTCCACTAAGTAATAACTATGAATATACTATTACTAAAGTGGTTAATGCTTCTGCAATGCAATGTAGACCAGATACTACTCTAAACCCAGATGCTGGAACTTTATTAGAATATCAACAAGATGTTAATTCGATTCCGCAACGTATACCAAAATTAGATATTACTTCAGTGGGTGCTGGTGGAACAAAAGGATTATCAAATGTAAACGCAGAAGTAATAACTAAAAAAGTTGTTCCAATGGTTCGTATTTATGTTACTGGTCATCCAGTAACTGCTGGAGAGAGTGCAATTAATGGAAGTACATTAAAAAATGATCCATTAAATACTTCTTCGGGACCACAATTAACTATTGCCCAAGCATGGAATAGTACTTACAGCTTAAATAACAATAATCCAGTTTTGACTTATAATATTAATGCACAAGGAATTAATATTAATTTTAATTCTGATGAGTCTCTTGCTGACGTGGCAAATAGATTTAGAACCTCTTTAGTATCTCAAGGAACTAACACATATGATACAATAGGTGCACTTGTAGGAGCAGGTCCATATACTATTGCATTAACTTATAAATCCATTCCAAATATTTGGTATAAAGAAAAAACTGTACATTCTAATGGTATAACTATCGATACTGAAGTAATTACTCCTCATAATGTTACTGGAAATTATGTAACTAGTACATTTAAAGTTGGAAAAGCTAAAGCAATAGATGTTCTTACTACCAATGAGTTCTGGGATCCACTTAACTTTGCTGTATCATATTTGAGTGATATTATTACTGTAAAAATTCCCGCAAATACTCAGTTATATGATAACACATCTTTAAATGCCGCAAAGTTATTAATTGCTCATATTAATAGTGAATTATATCCTCAAGTTTCTAATGTTTATATAACAAGATCTTTTGCAGGTTCTACAACAAGCACTGCATCATTTGATATAACATTTCCAACGTTATCGAAGTTTGACGTTGACAAGAGTATGTATTTCTTTGCTCATCCATTGACTGTATTGAATGGGTCAGATCCAGTTTATGATATTAATACTAGTACCAGAACATACCCAGATAATTATATTATTTCAAATAATCCATTAGCAAACAGATCTAATCCAATCGATAAAAATTCTAATTATTGGCATAGAGTATTAATAAACCCAACTCCATCGTCAGGTAATGCAACTAATTTATTAATGTGGATAGGTGGCGGCGGTGCTATTGGTATGGCACCAAATTATATAAGTAAAACTGGAACCACCCCCGGGGTGAATCAAGGTAGTCAATCAACAAATAATATGATGATAAACGTATTACACGTATCCTTACAAGAAGTAGTTACAAGTAATACAGTTTCTCAAACTGGAGTTTTATGGGATCATTATAAAATTGAAATTGGTAATATAATTACCGGCCCAATTGCTACTATTCCTTCCCCAGATAATCATTCAGTAACTATTTTTGGTAATACTATTAATTTTAATTCAAATACTCCAATATATACTAAATACAATAATGATATAATCAATTTAATCAAACCACTAGTAAGTAATCCTTCTGAGTTTAAAAATAATATTATACAAGCAGAAGTTACTTCATTATCAGAATCATTAGAACGAGGAAATGGACATTTAATACAAACCACCGGGATATGTTGGAATTCACTATTAACTCATGAATATAGTGAACAATATCAAGAAGCACCACTAGTTAATTATACCCTAGGTCCAATTAATGGAGTAACAATTTCATTTACCTCAAATGATATTTTATCAGAGATTTCTAATAAATTAATTACTGCATTAAATACTTATAATGCTAATAATCCTACTTATTCAAATATTACTAATGTTAATAATATCCCATTAGTTACATACTCATATGGGGAGTCTCCTTTTGTTGATACATTAGTAGGTCCATATCAAGGATTAGTTAACACTGGAGTTATTATTACTTCTCAAACAATCCAATATGAAACTCTAACCCCTATAATTCCAGTTGTAAAATATATAATTATTGTTAATAATAAATCAGTTTCATTTTATTCAAATGATTCATTAAGTACAATTACTAATAATATTACTACGGCATTACAATCAGATTTAAATACAGTTTATAATAATATTTCTAATCCATCTTCAACTTCTATAGATTTAGAATATTTACCAAACTTACCATTTTACTATGGTCCACAAAATTATACCCAGCATGGAATAAATATTCTTTCTACTACCGTTAATACTTTTGAAGTAGAATATAGTTATTATGAATGGGATAATTTTTTAAGTCAAATTGTAGATGATTCTACTATAAAAGTAAAAAGATTCGTAACTATCGATAATGTAATTTATGTCTTAGCTGGTGGTTGGGACCCAGTTAAAGAAACTTGGATACCAAATATAAATCAGGGTGTATACGCATTTAATAATGTTAATAACACTTGGACATTAGTAAAATCTTTATACTATGCAAACTATTCATATGATATTAATACTTTAAATATATCTAGAAATGAACATACTTTAATTTTAGGAGATTTCCCTGAAAATTATGACGTATTATTGACAGATGATATTACTACAGAATTCATTGATCCAGATTTTAATGGGGTTACTTTTAATCCAGAAAATACTATTGCATCAAATATTACAAGTGAAAGACCAGTAAAAAATGTTTGGAAAAATATTCCTAGAAATGAAGATATAGTTTCATTAAATATTCTATCTCCAGAAAACTGGCATTATGAAGATCAATATATATGGAATAATAATACCGAATCTAGAATTTGGATAAATGATATGAATAATATTAGTGTTATTCATCCAGAAAGAATTTTTGATGTAAGATTAACAAATACATCAGAAAAATTTACAGATGGCACGCTATCATTTTTTGCGGATAAATTTAAATTTGATTCGTTCAATGGATATACTTCTGGAGCAGTTGTATATGATGAATTAACAGAAAAATTAGTATGTTTTAATAAACTTTCTTCATTAACAAAATCATTTGCAGAATTTAATTGGCTTAAACAATATATTAATACCGGTAATGGAATAGTTATTGAAGGAATCTTAAATTATGTAAAACCTGTAATAGTGGAAACTATTCCAGAAGAATGTGATGAACCTCGTGATTGTATTCCATTATTAGAACCTTTTAGAGAAAGATTAATTCCAGAACATTATCTTTATGATGAACCTAACTTTATAGAATTTATTAGAGTATATTTAGAATATTTATCAGATTCTTCATATTCAAATTATGGAATGTTATATAATTTAATTAAAAATCATGATATTAACGATAGTAGATATATTGATTTTACATCTATATTTGAAACTGATCTAATGAAACGTAACACTATTGTTACTTCTGAGAAAAGAAATCAATTAAATAAATTCTTACACAATACTGCGGTGGATTTTTATTCAATTAAAGGAACTGAAGATTCATATAAATTCTTATTCCAATTATTATACAATGTTGATGTAAATGTTAAAATAGAAAACGATTATAATTTTGTATATTTAGTTGATGTAGAATTGGGTACTCCAATCAACAAAGTAACAGGACAAGAAGTTGCATTGGAAAAAGTGTTAGCAAATTTAAAACAAGATTTTAATGAATTTGTTTCTTCAACAGAAGGATATGAAACAACAGAATCTTATTTATCAGAAAATACCCCAACCGAAAGATTCTTTGGACATATTGTATTGGCTACTCCAATAGATAGTACTACTAATAAGGCTACTTTAAGTTTAGTAGATCAATATGGAGTATTAGAAGAAGGTAAACAATACGTTATTGATTTAGGTGATATCTACGTAGTGACAAATATAATTAGACGTAGTACAGGTAATTTAATTGATATTGAATATAAAAATTTCGATCTTAATAATAATGCATTGACCTCAGATTCAAACGCATACAATTATGTAATTAGAATTGAATCACCTTTACCAATTTCTGCTTATAAAGATGATGTCATTCGATTTGTACATCCAGTAGGATTTGATTTTATCGGATCATATTTAATTGCATCTGCATCAATTGCTAATGTACCTAGTCACCATATTGAAACAATTATTAATTTCTTACAAACTTTAAAGTGGGATTCGGGAATTCCTTTACAATATCCATTACAAATAGTTGATACATTAGATGGATTAGACATTAATGGCAATATAAATAATTATGATGTTACATTGCCATTAGGTGGTAGAACTTTAACTGATACCCCGTTTAGTTTAGGTGGTCAATCATTCCCAGCCTCTGGGGAAGATGAAGAAACAATATATGGTGCTGGAGGTTCTACTTACGCTTCAAACGAAGCAACTATAGATGATACAGCTCCTGAAATTCAATCACGTAGAAAAAATAATAGTCCATTGTTCGATTCTTCCTGGGGAAGAATGTACGAACGAGCAGATATAAATAATCCATTATATGGTGCATTATTTAATTCAATCTCAAGATTAAAAGATAATCTAGAAAATCCTGCTGATCCAAGCGCAACCCAACGGAAAATAGAATGACAGTAAGATATAGAACCAAGTTACCTAATGAGTATTTTACCTCTCAAGCAATTAATTTTATTAATTCTTTTGATAGTAATGTTTATTATGTAACGTTTGGGAGAGGTAGTGATACTTGGTCTAGTATAGAAAATAATACTAATTTTCAACCACCAATGCCAGTAAATAGTACTTTGTATAAATCAGATTTTTATAAACTTATTGATTATTATACAAAAATTAATAATACTAATATAAAACTGGTTACTGAAAGAGTTGATTGGCAACCAAATAATTCTTATGATTTATATTCGTTAATTATTACAAATTCAACTAACGACAATTTAGATATTACTATTCCAAATACTGGATATGGAGTATATAAATGTGTTAGTAAATCCTCTGATAATATTGAAAGTGTAAATTATCCAACATATAATAATGGTGGTATGGCGTCAATTGATACAGAAGATGGATATTCATGGGAATATATGTATTCTATTCCATTAGAAATGATTGAAAATTATACTACTAAAGAATATATCCCAGTTCCAGCTCCCAGTGATTTAGTAACCGATACTAATATTTTATATTGGGGATTAGATTTAGTAAATTATACAAGATTTGATATTAATAGTTTATCATATAAATTAAATGTATCAAAAATAATGATTCATGCGTTGTTAAGTGATAGTGATCCAGTTTCAGTTTATAGACAAATTGGAATTGTTTCTAATCCTTGGGAATATGCATTAATGGTAGATCAAAATTTTCCAGATGGAATAGATTCATCTCAATCAGGATGGAAAATACAAACTAAATTAGCAGATAATGCCTCATATCTATCATCAGAAATTTTACAAGAAACTGGTCAATTGATTTATATGGAAAATCGTCCACCAATTGAACATAGTCCTGGTGAAATACAAAAAATACAAATAGTAATAGGATTTTAATAATGACTCTAAGTTTAATTGATTCTGGTATCCCAAATAATCCTGCCACAGGCGATACTTTATATAAAGGTGCAAATAAAATAAATTCTGTTTTAACTGATTTTTATGATAGATTTACTAATCAAGACATAGATATTTTATTATCAGATAAAAAAATCCATGTTGATGGGTATTATAAAAAATTAGCTGCTACTGCAGTTATTGATTCTGGTGCAAAATATGATGTTGATACAAGTACTGGAGCAATCGAATTACTTACTCCTGCTGCTGTAATTGGTGAATCTTTTGTAATAAGAACTTTAAATGATAGTTGGGTTACAAATTCATTAACTGTATCATCTTCAACAGCAACAATCAATGGATTATCTAGTGTTGAATTTAATTTATCAAACGTTGAATTAAAATTCACCTGTACTAATACAAATGAATGGAATGTAACTTCAATTAGTTTTGGAGAAATTTCTTTAAATACTGTATATACATTTGGAGCTATTGCTCAATTTGCAAATGAAGTAATTTCAATTCCAGCAAGTATGTTTGATACCATGTTATTGCAAGTTGTTGCTGTTGATGAAGTAACTGTTGCTGTTGCATCTTCTAATGTAATTATAACTCATAACATGAACTATACTGGAGTTGATGTATTTATTGAAGAAGATCCAATTTTAATTACAGATAACATTCCTCGTTATTCTATTACAGCTGCTGCAAATGGTAGTAACGTAGATATTACAATTGAATCTTTAATAAATATTGATAAATTAAAAGTAAAAATTCTTTCTTCACTAAAATTGTAATGGATAATCTAGCATGACATTATATACTAAACAAACAATTGCCATCGGTGCTGCAGTAGATGATTTTACTGGAGACTACCTTCGTTTAGGTGGTCAAAAAATTAATGATAACATGGATGATATTTATTCATCACTTGGGGATGAAACTAGTTTACATCCAGCGGGTGCATGGAGAGTCTGGACATTTAATGATGGTGCTACTCTTAATGCGGACATAGGACAACAATATATAGTTGATACGACGGATGGAATTGTTTCGGTTGTTTTACCAGCAGTAACTCCTAGTGATTATGGAAAAGTAATTAAAATTGCTGATGTATATGGAACATTATCAACAAATAAAATCACCATTTCTCCAACCGGAAGTACTATTAATAATGGTGGAGCAGTTGATTTTATTACTAATTACTCTAAAATTGAATTAACTTATACGTCTAATGATGATTGGAAATATATTGATGGAATGACATTAAATTCTTTACCATCTTCTAATGTCGCCGCAACTGTAAAATATGGATCGTTTATTATTGCTGGTACAAATGATTTATCTGGAACATTTACTATTCCTGGTGGATATAATATTTCTGCTATGGAAGTATATTTAAATGGGGTTCTACAATATTATGATTCTGGTACACCAGGTGATGGTGGTTATGGATCAGGAGTACCATCAGCATTAGTTGTATTAGATGGAAATGTTATTGCATTAAAATCTGGAATTTATAAAGCAGATGATATTTTTACATATAAAACTTATTTGGCTGCTATTGGTGCAGCATCTGAAGGATTTAATAGATATACTGTTGAAGTATCAAATGCAACTGATGATCCCGGTCAATTAGCAATTCCTACAAATACTGATTTAACTTTATCTTTACCACAATTTGGTGCAGCTGCAGTAGATAGGATCAATGTAAATGCTGCACAAGTATTTATTGATGGTAATTTATTAACTCCAGCTGGAATCGGTAATTTTGTTGATCCAGATGAATATAAATTTGAAGAATCAGTTCCAACAGAAGGATATGATTTAGTTACATTTGGTACAGCACTTGTTCCAGGACAAATAGTAACTTTAATTTGGTATCAAAATGAAATTGGTAGTATTGTTCCATGGGGTCCAACAATTTCTGGAGATACAATATATGCTAGAGGAAATAATGTTTGGGTTAACTCTGAACTTTTAGTTGATAGAACTAATCTAATTTCATATA
>Ga0315284_10016273_pt1 | contig 10560 bp, 10 predicted proteins | sample YL17G09_16_MG_FD_203696 | JGI IMG/M metagenome (GOLD analysis project Ga0315284, IMG submission 203696) | Sediment microbial communities from Yellowstone Lake, YNP, Wyoming, USA - YL17G09_16 | ecosystem: Environmental > Aquatic > Freshwater > Lake > Sediment | place: USA: Wyoming | collected...
TAAAATTAATTTAGAGATATTTAGAGATATTTATATAAATGGTAACAAATGCTAACAAAACGGCGACAAAAGTCGCCACAAAATTTAATTGTATAACTTGTGACTATTCAAGCAGTAAACAAAGTGATTGGGTTAAACATACATTGACACGCAAACATCAAAATGCTAACAAAATGCTAACAAATGCTAACAAAATGGCGACAAAAGTCGCCAAAATAAACCAACCCAATAATGATGACAATAACTTAGACAAAGTAACAAATAATAAGTTTCAGTGTGATAAGTGTAATAAAATATATAAACATAAATCAACACTTTCCAGACATTATAAAACTTGTAAAGAAGCTAAAGCAATAGTTGTCGACACAACCGGTATTATTTTAGAGATTATGAAGGAAAATAAAGAATTGAAGAATTTATTAGTTGGTCAAAACAACGCCATTGTCGAATTATCCAAAAACACAAATATCACAAACAATCAAACTATAAATAATCATAACACAAATCATAACACAAATCATAATAATAAAATATTTAATCTAAATTTCTTTTTAAATGAAACTTGTAAGGATGCCATGAATATAACAGATTTTGTCAATTCAATTAAATTACAGTTAAGCGATTTAGAAAATGTTGGACAAGATGGATTTGTAAATGGTATTACAAAAATTATTGTTAAAAGTTTAAACACTTTAAAAGAGGAAAACAGACCTGTTCATTGTACGGACCAAAAAAGAAAGGTGATTTATGTGAAGGATGATAACAAATGGGGAAAAGAAGACAATGAACATAAAAAGGTTCGTAAGGCAATAAAAAACATATCACGCAATAATTTTAAAATGATACCTGAATTCAGAAAGAAGTATCCGTGTTGTGCAGATAGCGATTCAAGATATAATAATAGGTATCTTCAAATAATGACTGAATCATTGGGTGGTTCAGGAAATGATGATTCGGATAATGAAGATAAAATAATAAATAATATTTCAAAGGAAATATTGATAAAAAGAAATGTCGGTAATCCTGATATTCAGTTAAAATAAAATTGAATTAAATAAATAAATGTAATTAATAATAATAATAATAATGAGTCTTCATGAAATGTCAAAACATCAATTATTTATTAAGTGTGAAGAATTGAATATTAAGAAATATAAATCATTAAATAAACCATTATTAATTGATTTAATTAATAGTCATTCACCTGTTCAAATAAACGAAATTGTTCAACCTCGTAATAATATAAATGAACAATATAGTCCACTTTCAATTGAAATTACAAATTTAATTTCAAAGGATGAAAAGAAAAAACATGGTATATTTATAACTCCAAAATCAATAATAGAAAATATAATGATGGAAACAATAAATTATATTAATAATGAAAATATTCAAATTAACACAATATTAGAACCGTCGTGTGGTTCATGTGAGATTATATTATTTTTAAATAAATCATTTAATAATGTTGTTATTGATGGTATTGAATTAAACGACACTATATTTGAAAAAATTAAAAGTATAGATTTTAGTGAAGACCTAACAAATAAAGTTAATCTAATAAATCAGGATTTTATTAATTATCAAACAATTAAAAAGTATGATTTAATTGTTGCGAATCCACCCTATGGTGTATGTGATAAAATGATAATCCCTACCAATTATAAATCACTATGTATTGGTAGAACCAATTTATTTTGTATTTTCATCATTCATTCGTTACATTTATTAAATGATAATGGAATTGCCGCATTTATAATACCAAATAGTTTTATTAATTCACACTATTATTCTCTTGTTCGTAATTATATAAAATCGTGTTGTGTTATTGTAAAAATAATAGATTTTGATAATGTATTTATAGATACGGACCAACCAACAATTGGTTTAATTTTGCGTAAAGTATGTCAACCCAACCAATCTTGTGAATATTCAATTCAAATAAATAATAATTATATTTTAACATTAAATAAGAAAAAAAGCCTTGAGATATTTGAGAATTCAACAACTTTATTTAAAATGGGATTAAGTGTTAAAACAGGTAATATTGTTTGGAATGAAAAAAAGAGTATATTAACTCCAGAAGAGTCGGATACAACTTCTTTATTAATTTATAATTCTAACATTAGTAAGAATAACACCATCACAATTTTAGATTTTAAACAAAAAGGAAAGGTTATTAAACCTCAAGAAAAATTCCAATATATAAATGTTCAAGGAACATGTGACCCTGTTATAGTTGTAAATCGTGGTAATGGTAACGCAAGTTATAAATTAAATTATGCTTTAGTAAATATGGATAAACCGTTTATATGTGAGAATCATTTAAATGTAATATTTTCTAAAACGATAAAAAACAAGGATGAATTATTATCCTTATATAATAAAATAATTGAATCTTTTAATAATCCCAAAACAACCTTATTTATTAATTCATATTTGGGTAATAATGCTCTGTCTAAAACCGAACTTGAAACTATATTTCCAATTTATTTGTAAGGATGTGTTGTAAGGATGTGTTGTAAGGATGTGTTGTAAGGATGTGTTTATTTTGATATAAAATCCATAATACTTTTGTCACTATTCACTCTATTTTTATGTGTAAAATAATTAGTATAAGTATGACCTCCACATTGTCCTATCATAGGACGTGTATAATAACACACACCTCTTCCGTTGGTGTCATGTTCTCTTAATTTTTTATTTAATATTTCATCTCTTTCTCTTGCTTCTTTAATATGGTCATCAATTAGTTTTTGTTGTATATTAGTAATAATATCATAACCCATATAAGTGACTGTTTCGTTTGTTTCTTTACTTGAAAATATATATAAATAATTCTGTTTTATCCCTCCGCTATTATATAATGGTATTGTTGAGTTACTGGATTTACACTCTATTGCTAATATATGTCCATTTACAAATTTTACAATAAAATCGGGGCTTTGTTGTTTTCCACAAGGTTGTATAATAAATGTATTTACAGGCATAATTAAAGATGATTCAGGTGAATCAATCCATTCATGAATTATTTTTTGTGTTTGTTTTGTTTCAAATTGTGTTAAATTTTCAGATATAAGAATGTCTTTAACAGCGTCTTCATGACTAGCTAGATTATGAACAAACCCAGATATAGCTTCATGGTTTCTATAATATGGCATTTTAATTAACTTTTCATTTATTCGAGCAACAGTTTGGATTGTATGTTCTTTTTGTAGTTGTCTCATACATTCAACAATTTTTATTTTATTAAGTTCTCTCTTTTTTTTGATTTTTTTTTCTTTAATATGTTGTAGTAATTCAATTAAGAATGACTTCATCATTTACGAATATATAATTTATTTAAGTATTTCATTTAAAGTATTTCATAAAAAGCATTTCAATTTTATTAAATTAGTATGGTGCGTTATCTTCTTCTTTATGTTTAGTTTGTCCCTTTATTTGTTTTGTAGCTATAAAAAAAAATAGGTATCCAATAATTGCGCCAATAATAGTTCCCACTAAAACTTGAAGTATGGTATGGCTTTTGGTATTTACCCTATTATACATCGTCCATATTGTTAATAATAAATAAAAAATTAAGATGTGTTTATTTTTCAATGCTAACCAAATAAAAATAGTTGAATACAACGCAGCTTGTGCGTGTCCTGAAGGCATGCCATAAATATCAGATGGAAATATTCTACCGTTATTTAAAGCAATATTAATTAATTTGGTGTTTTCTATTGGTCGTGGTTGTTTAATAATTCCTTTTAGAATAAGATTTAATAATGAATTACAGCATAATCCAATTAAATAATATACAAACAATGTGTTTTTATTCCATAATAAATACATTGAATAAATGATTAGTATAATTGGACTAATAAACCCGATATTCATATAATAAATATATATTATTGTATTTGTCAAAATATATAGGATAGTCTTAATATTGATAAAGAACATCTGCTATAATAGTTACACACCAATCTGCTCCGTTTAAGTTTAATATGTTTCCTTTATCATCTAATAATTTAACATTCATTCTATCAATGTTTACAGGTCCAAAATATGTCCTTTTATTATCTTGTAATGTTCCACCATACTCAACAATTAATGCTCCGGTAGATATACCAGATACTTTTATTGGGATTATCGCAAAAATATCTGAGTTGGTTGGTGCTTTTGACCTATAATTTGTTGTATAATCATTATTTTTTATAATTTCATTAATAGTATATATTTGTGGTTGTGTAAGTATTCTTGGTGCGCTTGGTAGAACGGTTATTTGATTTATATAATTAGTATTTAATTTATCGGCTATTAATAATCCATTATCTGGATTACTATTAATAAGTAATTGTATATTTGTTGAATCTGGTAATGCTCTAGAACATACATAAGGTAAGTCTGGTGAATAATAGGAAGGCATCTTTAATGTTTTGGAGTATTCCGCAATTGAAACTAACCCATTATTAATATGGTTTTGATTATAATCGTCAATTACTAAAATAAGATATTTTGACCCGTTTAGGTCTAATACGGCAGTTGCGGTATTTCCACTACTACTTACATTAATATAAGGAACACGAAACCCCATTAACCATCCTAATGTTTGGTCAATATAAAAACTTTTGTTAACACAATTATTTTCACATTGTAGATTTGCTGTATAATCAAAAAAGGTTATTATTGTGCTTGTGGTTATAATGAAGGATGGATCCGTATATGTCCCCCCAATTAAATTTAGTGTTATTTTTCCATTATTTGGATTGTAGGATACAGGAGGACCTGGAGTAAAAGTCCATTCGGTACTTGAAAAACTAACAGTGTTTAATTCAATCACAAAATTAGCTGGAGTATAATTACCAGGAGAAATTGTAATGGGTATATTATAACTTCCATCTGTAATCCAAAAACATGTATTTCCATATGCGGTATCAATAACATACCATGTGTATGGTATTTGGTATGAGTATAAACGCATTTTTAATGTATTTGTCAATGGGTCTGAAAGGTCTAATGTATAATTAGTTGAGGTGTTTTCTATAACACTGGTAGATTGACGAAACTGGCTATCTAAATTAATAAATCGCGATGTCTTATTTTCTAAATTTGGATTAAGTGTATCTTGTGCTACATCTACATTAAAATTATTATTAATTCCAAGTTGGTTTCTATTCATTGGAACATGTGTATTGTCATATATATCTATTTGTTGTTTTCTATCGGTTATTTTATTATTTTGGTTTTTATCTGGTTGAGGTAATACTTGGTTTTGTATCCATGATTTAGTTTGGGATTCAATGTTAGAAGTTACATACTCTAATAATTCGGTTTGAACTTCTTTAAAAAAAGTATAAATAGTGGGGTTATTTTTATATTTATCAATATATTGATTTGTTATAGTTTTAATAGTATACTCATCTGGTTCATCTGTTTCATTTAAATTTATAATTGATAATAATTCAGGAATAGAATAATTATTTATATTTGTATCGAATGATGACATATGAATTATAATAATATTATTTAATGTAGTTGTTTTCATTATTTATATATTTTTGTATAAATAATGTTTGTAGTTCTTTGATTAAATTAAAATCGTTATTTTCTATATTTTGTATTAATTTATCTGTAATGGTAGTAAACCCATACCCTCTCTTTAAATGTCCTTTTCCTTTAAAAAGTGTTTGGTCTAAGGATAAAACTAACTTTTCATTATATTTAATTAGTTGGTATCTATCAATCCGATAATTACTTTTATATATATATTGATTATAATTTTCAGAATTGTAAATTTTATAAAAGGTATCATGATATGTAATATTTTTTATTAGTCCGATTCCTTCAATCAGATTTAATGAATTGTTCATTTCGATGACAAATACATTTTGATTAATGGTTATTGATTTGGGCATTAATTTTGGTTGTCCATAAATACACCCATTCAAATTAGATTTTAATTTGAAATATTCATTTTCTTTTAATGTTGTTGAATCGAAACGTGTCGTCACAATATGATACATTTTAAAAATAATAGGGTATGAATGGGTTGGTTTAATTATGTGTTACATAATTCAAAATAATTCAATTTTATTTATCATGGAGACAAATATTCACTTGGTATATAAGAATTGCTTATTTGTCTATGACCTATTTTAAATCTTCCTGAAAATATAAAATTATCTTTAAAAGTATTGCTATTTAAATATGATATAATTGTTTGTAAATTACAATTCTTTTTAGGTTTAAGCATTATTAATCCACCACCAAAATAACTTACTTTACCTAAAAAAGCAATATTTTTTTTTCTTGTTAAGTTATAAATATAAATACAATCTTTGCCAATATTTTTTATCACCTTACTAATATTTCGTGTTGCGCCAAATTTAAACCAATTATTTTCATTAAATCTTCGAATTCCTCTTTCAATAAGTTCTTTTTTATAATTTAATAAATGTTTATTTATGTTTTCATTATCACAAGGATATTTTTCAATATAAATATATTTATCAAATTTATCTTCTTCATTTAATACTTCAATATTACCGTATTCTTCATTTTTATAAACTTTTTCTTTACCACTTACAATACCAACATAAATATCAAAATAATCTTTAAACATAACAATATTAACATTTGATTTTTCACCAAAAGTAATTAATCCATTACTATTTGTAATATAAAGTATTTTTTCGTTATATAATACCTGTTTTTCAATAGAACTATTTTTACAATATCTAAATACAATAATATCAATAGATGCGTTTTCAAACATTTTTTGATTATGAGGATGAAAAATGTGTGTAAATGTTCCATGGGTCATCATCTCATTTAACAATTTAGAAGCACTTGTTAATTTAAGAAAATCAGAAGGAACAATAAATATAAGTTCTCCATTATCATCCAGCAAATTATAACATTTTTTAGTAAAATCAATATACAAGTTTCCTTTTTTGGTTCTAATATAGGGTGGGTTTCCTATTATTGTTTTATATGTTTTTGTAATAATTTGTTTCATAAAATCTCCATAAATAATATTATCCTTTGGTAATTTATCTAATAGTTTAATTTGCGTATCGATTTCATACATATCAAATGTAATACTTGGTGTTTTATTTATAATAAACACGATTAAATCACCTTGACCTATAGATGGTTCTAAAATATTTGAAGGGTTATTTAAAATAAAACTAAATACTTTTTCTTTAAGTTCAGTGTTAGTTGTAAAATATTGTCCTAATTTATGTTTTGTAATAGTTGGCATTCTTGTATGTTTAGTATCATTTTAATTATTCAAATCAAAATTTTCTTTAATAATAATTTCATTAAGTAATGTTTTTTTCTCAAGTATAAAAACACCATATAAAATAACATGTTTCAATTTAAACATAAAAACACACAACCTTTAAAACGAATCATTCATTCGAATGAAACACTAAAAAAAATAGTAAATGTGTATCAATTAAAATATCAAAATGATAAATCCAGTGGTTTTGGCGATTATTTGCGTGGGTGTTTTTGTTTAATACAAATATGTAATTTAAATAATATAGAATTTGATATGGATTTAAGTAATCATCCAATCGCACGATTTATTGAGATAAACAATAACCAATATGAATGTATTGATAGAACATATATTTTAAGATATAAAAATAAAGAAATAACTATGAACCATTTAATAGATTTTATGAGTAATAATTCAATTGGTTCAACCACCTGTTTTTTATTTTGTAACAATTTATCTCTATATAATAATTACACAGAACCCTCTAAAAATTTTATAAAATCTAAAATAATGCCGAATTCATTAATGAATGTATATATAACAAATGAAATGAACGAGTTGAATTTAATTTCAGGTCATTTTTCAGTGGTACATATTCGAACGGGTGATGAGTATTTATTACAAAATATGAGATTAAATAAAAAATATGTCTACAAGATATTAAATTATATTCTTCCAAATTTAAAGCAAGATAAAAAATATTTAATTTTAAGTGATAATAATGAGATTAAACTTTATTTTAAAAAATTAAATAATTGTGTATTTACAATCAAACCGATAATTCATTTTAGTGATTCTATAATTATTACGGATGATAATGTAAAAAATACCTTATTGGATTTTTATTTAATGTCTAAATCAAGCGAGATTTATTCTATTACACCATATGACCATGGGTCCGGATTTAGTGAATGGTGTAGTGTTGTCTACAATATACCTTTTAAACAACAAATAATACCAAACTTAAATTTAAAACAAATGTGTATTTAGTTTATTATGTGGTTATTTATTATCATTTATATATAATGAAATGTTGTATATGTGGAACTTTAAGGAATTGTGGGAAATATATTAATAACGTTTTAACAAATATGGAAAAAATAACCACCTTATTTGATGATTATGTAATAATTTTATATTATGATCATTCAGATGACGACACATTAATACAACTACAAAATTATAGTTTAATAAATCCAAAATTAAATTTATATGTAAATACATCACCTCTAACCCATCTTAGAACATATAATATTTCAAAAGGACGAAACCATATTATAAATACTATAAAGGAATCATATTCAGATTTTGAGTATTTTATAATGATGGATTGCGATGATGTTTGTAGTGGAACTATTAATTTAAATGTATTACAAAACGCACTTAATATAAGTGACCAATGGGATAGTTTATCATTTAACCGAACCAACTATTATGATTTATGGGCACTTTCTATTGATAATCTTGTTTTTAGTTGTTGGCATTTTAAAAATAAATCTGTTGATTTCTGGAAATCTTACATTGAAAATGTTTTGTTACATACTCCAGAAGATAAATTAGTAAGTTGTTATTCTGCTTTTAATGGTTTAGCTATATATAAAACAGATAAATTTATTAATTGTGTCTATGATGGTGTTTTTAGGTATGATTACATTCCACCTAATTTAATGTTAGCAAATATAAAATTATGTGGAGATATTGTTGGTGCGTACGATGGTCAAGATTGTGAACATCGGCATTTTCATTTTCAAGCAATGTTAATGAATGGTGCCAGAAATCGAATTTCACCTCAAATATTATTTAGTGAATATGATAATAACGTTGTCCATGACACACCCCGGGGTAAACATTCGGGTAATTTTACATTTAATTCTAAAACAAATGTAAAAATAGGTATGCGATTAATATGAAATATAAAAATGTGTAATTAATACAGATGGAAAATAATTGTTATTATGTTTCTAGTAGAGGATTATTAAAATCTTGTTCTTTCCATTCAAATAATCCAAGATCAAGTTGTAACTCAGACAGCCAATATTTATTAGATATGATAAGTAGTTCAAACATGTTTGATGGAATGTCTATTTATGTTTGTTCCGATTTGTTAAATTATTTTATATTATTTATATTACCAAAAATAAGACACAAATTTATATTGGTATCTGGCGACTCAGATATTACATCACCTAGAGAAAGTATTAAAGAATATTCGATGTTTCTCAGTCTAATTAATAATAATAATTTAATTAAATGGTTTGCTCAAAATATTACAATAAATTCCGTTTTTAATAATAAAATAATACAACTTCCTATTGGTGTTGATTATCATACGCTTATGAATGAACCGTCTCACGAATGGAATCATCGAAAAGATGTGAGATATTTACCAATACAACAAGAACACTTTATTATTAATTATAGAATCAATTCTGAACCCTTTTGTAAAAGACAAGTTAAAATTTATGCCAATTATACTTTAAATAATGATAGATTTAAAGATAGAATAAGTATTCAAAAAAGTATTCCAAATAATTTATTATACTTTATAAATAATAATGTACCAAGGATTGAATATCATAAACATATAACTCAATTCGCATTTGTAATATCTCCTTATGGAAATGGTTTAGATTGTCATAGAACATGGGAAACATTATGTTTAGGATCTATACCTATTGTAAGAGCAAAACATTTTTCAAAAATGTTTGAGAATTTACCTGTATTAATTGTGAATGAATGGAAAGATATAAATAAGGAATTGTTGGAAAATACAATTACAGAATTTAGTTCAAAAGTCTTTGATTATAACAAATTAACATTAAAGTTTTGGACTGACCAGTTTTGTATATCTGAACAACTTGAACAACAAGAACAACTAGAAACAACTGATTGGGACGATACATTTTCCACTAATTATGAACCATCTGATTAATATCTTCCGAAATGAAGGATAATACAATTTTTCTATAAAAAACGGTCACTACCTTTTTTGGTGATGTAAAATCACCATTAAAGAGTAATTATTATTTTATAACGACACACTATTTTTATTGGAATTATTCCTAAATAATTGTTAATTTATAAATCATCTATTTCAATATATAAAATTGGTATCCATATATCTTTATGTAAATATTCTTCAAGTTCAATCTTAATTTTATTTGAAATATTCTTCAATTCTTCAATTGTAAAATATTCTTTACATAATGAATGGTCTTGATTAAAATGTATTGAATGTTGATATTTGTTATCTTGATAACAAAAAGACATTCGTAATTGTTTTT
>Ga0315284_10016274_pt1 | contig 10559 bp, 6 predicted proteins | sample YL17G09_16_MG_FD_203696 | JGI IMG/M metagenome (GOLD analysis project Ga0315284, IMG submission 203696) | Sediment microbial communities from Yellowstone Lake, YNP, Wyoming, USA - YL17G09_16 | ecosystem: Environmental > Aquatic > Freshwater > Lake > Sediment | place: USA: Wyoming | collected...
GCCGTATCATTTCCTATAAAGCCTTCTCCCCCTCGCCCAGCATTGGGAGAGGGGGCTGGGGGGAGAGGGCGAAGCGGCCCCGACGTCTCTCCTATGCCGACACGGCGACGATCTGCTCGTAGTATTGCTCGTAGGCGGTGATGCCGGCGTCATGGCCGAAACAGGTGATCGCCCGTTCGCGCGCGGCGCGGCCGAATTGCGCCAGCCGCTCGGGATCGGTGAGCAGGGCAATGCCGGCCTCGGCCAGCGCCTCCACGTCGCCGAGCGGCGCCAGCAGTCCGGTCACTCCATGCTCGACGACCTCCGGCACGCCGCCGATGCGGGTGCCCACCACCGGCACCTCGCAGGCCATCGCCTCCAGCGCGGCCAGGCCGAAGGATTCCACCTCGGAGGCCATCAGGAACAGGTCAGCCACCGCCAGCGCGTTCTCGACGTGGGCCATGTTGCCCGCGAAGATCACCCGGTCGGAAATTTCCAGCGCGCACGCCAGCCGCTCAGCCTCCGGGCGGTCGGGCCCCTCTCCCACCAGCACCAGCCGGGCGGGCACGGCGCGCTGCAGGTGGGCGAAGGCGCGCACGATGTCGTTCAGCCGCTTCACCGGGCGCATATTGGAGATGTGGATCACCAGCCGCTCGTCCGGCGCGGCGAAGTGCTCGCGAAAACATGGCGGCAGCTCGCGCCGGCGGAAGCGCTCGGTATCGACGAAGTTATGGATCACTTCAATGAGACGGGTCAGCGCGAAATCCTTCTGCGTATGCTCCGCCAGATCGCGGGACACCGCCGTCACGCCGTCGGATTGCTCTAGGCTGAAGCGGGTGATGGGCCGGTAGGACGGGTCCAGCCCTACCAGCCGGGTATCGGTGCCGTGCAGCGTGGTGATGACGCGGAAGGGGCGCGGGCAGATCTGCCGCGCCAGGTAGGCGGAGATGGCGTGCGGGATGGCGTAATGCACGTGCAGCAGGTCCAGCTCCTGCTCCGCGATCACCTCCGCGAGCCGCGACGCCAGCGCCAGGTCATACATCGGGCTTTGCAGCACCGGGTAGGGGAACGGATGGACCGGATGGAAATACAGGCGGTCGGACAGATCCTCCAGGCGAAACGGCATCTCGGCGCACACAAAGTGCACCTCGTAGCCGCGCGCCGCCAGACCCTTCCCCAGCTCCGTCGCAACAATGCCGCTGCCGCCGACGCCGGCAAAACATGTGATGGCTAACCGCACGGGATCTCCTCATCATCCATAACGAATAACAGGCGCTATTTTCCCCGGATATCGCCGAAATCGCAAATATGCCCGGCGATATCCGGGAAAGGCGCCTGTCAATAAAGGTCCGTTTTACCGGGTGCCGGCACCTCCACCGGCGTTATGCAGCGAGTCGAGCATCGCCTGGCAATCCCGCAGCTCTTGCTGGAGGACGGCGTTCTGTGAGTCTTCCGCCAGCGACTTCTGGTATCCGTCGATCGCCTGCCCCAGGTGGTGCTCGACTTTCTTCATATTCCCGAGCCGCTGGTAGCACAGCGCCAGATGGTGGTGGACGCGCGGGCTCGGCTTTTCCTGTGTGGGCAGCACCTGCTCGTAGATCGTGGCGGCGCGCTCATACTCGCCATGGGAATACGCCTCCTCGGCCTGCTCCGCCGTCGGCGTGGCCGTCAGCACCGGCAGGGTGCCGGTGGCCGATGATCCGATCACCCGCGGCGACTGCCCGTCCCCGGGATTGGTGAGCCTGGCGCCGTTCGAGTCGTCATCTTCCGGAATGGGCAGGGGGATGGTATCGGGACGCTTCGGCGTTTTCGTGCGCTCGTGATCATCATCCGACACCGGTGTCCCGTCGGGCGTTTTGACCTCGGGATGCGGTCCCGGGACGGGGAGCGGCGGTTGCGATTTGCGGGGTATGAAGTGCGATACGATGCCTCCCCGTTCGACGCCGATATTGCCCGGCCACAGGGTGAACATGGCCGCCAGGCCGCTGAACACGATGCAGCCGACCAGCACCGGCAGCATCCACCCGCTCGACGTCGGCTGCGTGGCCGCCACTTCCGGCAGGGGGAGCATCGACAGGTCGCAGCCATCGTCGTCCGGGGTGAGCGTCACGGTTAACGCTTTTTGGAAATGCAGCCGCGCCGCGGCCATCTCCCCTTTTTGCTCGTAAAGAGACCCCAGAAAGGTGTGAATGGTGCTGCAGGTCGGACGGATGGCCAGCGCGTCGGTTGCGCACTTGATGGCATTGGCCAGATCGCCGCGCTGCTGGTAGGTGCGCGCCTGGAAGAGAAGGGTGCGGGTGAGCTGCACCGCCGGATTATCCTCCTCCTCCGCGGAGAGGAAAACCGGTGTGCCGCATTTCGGGCAGTGGCTCGCATCGTCGCTGCAGGCCGCGCCGCATTGTTCGCAGATGATGTCACCCATCTATTGCGTGTTCACTTTGTTCAGCGATCATCAGGTTCAAAAAACATCCGTTAAGGGATTACCCGCCGGCGGCGGCTCCTAAACCCAGCAGTGCTTGATTTTCCTCAATAAATAATAGATTCCTCTGTCTATATAATCGAACATTCTCAAGGAATTGTTAACGTTTTCCCGGTTGTCGGGCGAAATACCGGCAAGCCCGTTTGTAGTGAGGCACGCAGCCGGAGCGGAGTGCCGTCGGGATACGGGAACGGTTGCGTCAACGAACGCTACTCCGCTGCGGCTCCGTAGCTTACTACGAACGGGCTCGCTCGTATTTCAGCGAAGTCTTTGTGGCAACATCCTCGTCCGCACATCCCCCACGTGCAACCGCGCTCCGGCGAGGGTATACCGGGGTGCGAGGAGCGTGACATGTGCGGGATTGTCGGATACATCGGGGGGCAGGAGGCGGCGGGGATCCTCATCGAGGGGCTGCGACGGCTGGAGTATCGCGGGTACGACTCGGCGGGGGTGGCGATTCTGTCGGAGGGGCGGATCGCCATCGCGCGGCGGCAGGGAAAATTGGAGCGGCTGGCGGGGGAGTTAACCGAGCGGCCCATCGCCGGCGTGGTGGGCATCGGGCACACGCGGTGGGCCACCCACGGCGCACCTTCCGACGAAAACGCGCACCCGCACGCGGACTGCTCGGGGCGGTTCGCGGTGGTGCACAACGGCATCATCGAGAACTACCTGTCGCTGCGCGAGCGGCTGGAGGCAGAGGGCCACCTCTTCACCTCCGAGACCGACACCGAGGTGCTGGCTCACCTGCTCGAATCCCTCTACCAGGGTGATCTCTACGAAGCGGTGCGGCAGGCACTGCTGCAGGTGGAGGGCTCCTACGCGCTGGTGGTGATGAGCCGCGACCATCCTGAGCGCATCGTGGCCGCGCGGCAATACAGTCCGCTCATCGTCGGGCACGGCGAGGGGCAGTTCTTCGTGGCCTCCGACGTGCCGGCCATCATCGCGCACACGCGGCGGGTGACCTACCTGCGCAACGGCGAGATCGCCGACATCACGCGCGAGGGGGTGCGCATCACCGGGCTGGACGGCACGGAGGTGGCGCCCGAGGTGAGCACGGTGGCGTGGGACCCGGTGGCGGCGGAGCGCGGCGGCTACCCGAACTTCATGCTGAAGGAGATTCACGAGCAGCCCACCGCGACGGCGGAGACGCTGCGCGGGCGGTTGGTGGCTGGTGAGCGGGAGGCTGGTGTTGGGGAAGGGTCGGCTCGGCAGGCTGGCGGAGAAGCGGGCGGTATGGGAGAAATGGGAAGAATGGGAGATGATTCCACGGCCCCCGGCAATTCAGACCCCGGCAGTTCAGAGCCCGGCAGCTCCCATAACTCCCATCATTCACATCATTCCCATTCTTCCCATACCGCCCGCTTCTCTACCAGCCTGCCGGGCCGATCCTTGAATGAGATCAGCGTCACCCTCCCCGGCCTCAACCTCGACGACGCGGCCTTGCGTTCAATCGACAAGCTCCTCATCATCGCCTGCGGCACCGCCTACCACGCCGGGCTGGTGGGGAAATACCTGATCGAGAAGCTGGCACGGGTGCCGGTGGAAATCGACGTGGCGTCGGAGCTGCGCTACCGCGACCCCCTCGTGGACGCGCGCACGCTGGCGATAGTGATCAGCCAGTCGGGCGAGACGGCGGACACGCTGGCCGGCCTGCGCGAGGCGAAGGAGCGGGACGCGCACGTGCTGGCGGTGACCAATGTGGTGGGCAGCTCGGTGGACCGCGAGTCCGACAGCGTGCTCTACACCTACGCCGGTCCAGAGATCGCCGTCGCCTCCACTAAGGCCTATTCCACGCAGCTCATGGTGATGTACCTGCTGGCGCTGCGGCTGGGCGAGGTGCGCGGCACGCTGCCGGCCGAGGAGCGGAAGCGGCTGATCGACGGCCTGCAGCACATCCCGGAGGGCCTGTGCGCGGTGCTGGAGCGGGAGGAACTGGCGCGCGAGTTTTCCCGCCGTTTCCACACGGCGCGCAGCATACTCTATCTGGGCCGCGGCGTCAACTTCCCCACCGCGCTGGAAGGGGCGCTGAAGATGAAGGAGATCAGCTACATCCACGCCGAGGGCTACGCGGCCGGCGAGATGAAGCACGGCCCCATCGCCCTTATCACCCCGGAGTGCCCCACCGTGGCGGTGGCGGTGCCCGGCGGAGTGTATGAGAAGATGCTCTCCAACATCAAGGAGGTTAAGGCGCGCAACGGTTACGTCCTCGCCATCGCCGTCGAGGATGACGCCGAGATCCGCAAATACGCTGACGACATCATCCCCATCCCGCGAGTGGATGAGCTGCTGACCCCCATCCTCGCCGTCCTCCCGCTTCAGTTGCTGGCCTACTACTGCGCGCTGGAGCTCGGGCTGGACATCGACCAGCCGCGGAACCTGGCGAAGAGCGTGACCGTCGAATGAGATAGTTCCGAGTTCCGAGTTCATGGTTCCTCGTTGCTGGTTTGTCGTTTCTGGTTTGTCGTTGCTGGTTTGTCGTTGCTGGTTTTTGGAGGCCTGTCGGTAAGGGGGGTGGATCGGAGAAGGTTCTCGCCTCACCGGGCGGAATAGAGACGAAAATCAATCCGGGAGGCGGCATGCCTGACTATCCGATTATCGACGAACCGCTGCAGACGAGCTACGAAGCGGCGGACTGGGGCACGGACCCCGACAGCGGCGCGCGGGTGATGCGGCTGACCAGCGCGGCGGCGTGGAGCCACAACATCTACGGCGAGCAGCCGTATGCCTCGCCGGACGGCCGGCGCCTGCTGATCGGGCGCGCCTATGATACCTTCGCGGGCCGCCAACTGCTGGTCGCTGACCTGGACACGCGGTGCCTGACCCTGGTGGAGCCGGACCTGCCTACCGAGATGGTGGCGCATTCCTCCTGGAGCGAGTGGGCGTATTACCTCATGCGCGACGGCGCGGTGCGGCGCCTGTCGCTGCTCACGCTGGAGCGGCAGCAGGTCTGCCCGTCCGGCACATTTCCGCCGGCGCCAGCGGTCTACCTGCAATCGGTCACCCCGGACGACCGCCTGCTGCTCTGCGACGAGAAGCGGGACGGGCCCGGTTTCCACAGCTTCACCTTCGATCCGCGAACCGGCGAGCGGCGCACCTTGCGCGACAGTCCCGACAACCTGAACACGCACGCGCAGGCGGACCTTGCCGGCGGGCGCTGGCTCTTCCAACTGCTCCGCGACGGCCGCGTGCCGGTGTTCGTGCAGTCACTCGACGGCGGGGAGCCGGTGCAACTGCCCATCGGCGATCCGTGGTCGGCGGAATCGAGCGGGCACATGGCGTGGATCGGACAAACCGGCAAGGCGGCGGTCGCGGTGGGCTGGCTGCGCGACGAGAAGCGGCACGACCCCCGCCACCCCGAAGGCAACCTGCTCATCGCCGCCCCCGGCGATGAGAAGCCCGCCGTCTTCCCCGCCCCGCGGCACGGGTTCTACCACGTCTCCATCTCCCGCGACGGGCGCTACTTCGTCTGCGACGACTTCATGGACTTCCGCATGGACGCCTTCGTCTCCGGCCCGCCGGGACCCACCCGCATCGTGGTCGGCAACCTGGAGACCGGCAAGTCCCGCGCGCTGCTCCGCGACTGCCAGAACTGCGGCATCGCCGGCACGTCGCGCTACGAGCCCGACCCGTATTTCACCGCCGACACCCGCTACGTGATCTACAACGCCTCGCCCTTCGGCCTGATGCAGGTCTTCGCCGCCGAGGTGCCGGCGGAGTTCCTGCGGAGCCTGTGATAAGAGCATGGATCAATGGCTTTCATTCTTTTCGAGCAGTCATGTCCAAAAAGATCTTAATATATAATAACACAAGAAAACGATGAGAAATATTGGAATAATAATAAACGATAATACGAATGCTTCAATGCCGACATCGCCTGGTCCCCAAAGAAAACTTGTAGAGGGTATATCAATGTTCGGTATTGTTTTAATGATTTCATGCATCAAGTAAACATAGCACAGGAGAAACAGTCCATGAAGGATAATGGAGAATATATCGCATAAGACTAAGATTACGGAGGATAGAATTGCACTAAAGAGTAGGATATACAATGGAATGACTGCCAATTTTATCAACCGATCGCTTGCGTAATTGGCAATAAATATCAGGTATGCTTCACTGATAAGCAATATGACGCCGAAGATCACCAGCACCGAATATTTTACAGCACGATTCGTAATCATGGTGAATCCTTCCGGACCGATATCCTACGGCTCGACGTTAATCCCTTGAATCGCCTGCGCCGGCTCCGCACCATCCGGCCATTGGGTGATGCGGTCGGGCATGAGCAACAGCGTCTCCAAGTGGGCCAGGCGGGTCAGCACCTGTTGATCGGCGGTCATTTCCTTCGCCTGGCGCACCATGGCCAGGTTTTTGTCGCGTTGAGTGATGAAGGGCTGGCGCGCTTCCTGAACCTTCCAGAATTCCAGCATCAGCTCCGCCGCCATACCGTAGGCATGGCGGCAGAAGTCCTCCATGATGCCCTCATAGGATTGGTCCGGATTCCAAAGCATCCTGGCATAGACGTACATCACCAGCGGGCGCCAGTAGCCCTCGCCGGCGCCTTCGCTCGAGCACTGGCGGATGCCGACCGTCGGGTAATAGCGCATTTCCGCGGCCAGGTCGGCGACATTGGTCAGGCATTCGGTGAAGGCGTTGTAGGTCTGCGGGTAGCTGAAATACTCGTAAATGAACAGGTGCTCCGCGTGGGCCTGCCAGCGCGCGATGGTGTCGAGAAAGGCGGCGTTGCGCGCGTCGTCCGGGTCGAGCAGGCACCGGTTGCGGGTGCGCAGGAAATTGGTGAAGCCGACCAGCACGTTGGACTCGGTGCGCAGGTCGTCCGGCGGCTCGGAGCTGTTCGCGTAGGCCAGCGGGGAAAGGAGAATGTCCGGATTCTCGGCGCGCACCAGCCGCGCCACGTTGTTGACGAAGGTGTAGTAGGCGCGGGATTGCTGCGGCTTTCCCTCGAAGCGCATGTATTCCGGATAACGCTCGTAATCGGCCGCCCCTTCGAACCGCCGGCAGTCCTCGCACTCGCACCAGTCCACCGTGTCGTTCATCCACAGGTCGAAGGCATCGATGCCCGGATTCGCTTTGGCGAAGCGGAGGATGTTGCGCGCCACTTCCCGCTGCATCTCCGGGTTGGACAGGCAGAGGCTGCCGCGGTCGTTCCGCTGTGGGATGCGCTCGCCGCCGATCAGCGCGAAGTATTCCGGGTGCGCCGCGAAGTAGACGTCGTTGGGAATCCACGTCTGGAAGGTGTGGCCGCCCCACAGCATGCGCAGCCCGCGCTTGCGGACTTCCGGCAGCACCGTCTCGTTCCCGCGCACCTCCTCCCACGTGTGGGGATTGTTGATGCCCGGGTGGACCCAGTTCAGCCGGTTCTTCGCCGCCCAGTCGGCCTCCTTCAGCATGCGCTCCACGGTGAACGGGAAGTCGATGATCGAGCGGAAGGTGTAGACCGGCTCCTCCACTTCGTCGATGTCGCCCACCTCGATCCGCGGCACGGCGGGCGCCGCGTCGTCCCCCGGCTCCAGCCAGCGATATCCCACATAACGTTCGAGGAAGTGGTAGGCGGCATACAGCGTCGCGCGCGGGCTCCCGCCCAGCAGCGCCACCCGCGAGCCCACCCGCTTCATCAGGTAGCCGTCCTCGCTCAACGCCGGCGCGTCGATCAGCGGCCGCCCGATCTCCCCCACCAGCAATCCCGGCCCATCCGCTTCATGCACGATGGGGAAGCTGCCGCCGGTGGCGAGCGCCAGGTACCGCCGCAGCTCTTCCGCTGCAAACCGCTCCGGCGCCGAAGCTTTGGAGGCCACCCCGATCGCGCAGCCGCGCACCGCGGCGTCAAAAAGGAGCAAGCCCATCTTCCACCTTCCTCACCAGCCCTGGGCCTTTCAGGCGAGGGCCATCACTATTATACACTGTCAATCGCCTGGATAGTGTAAGACGCCGGATCAATCCGGCTTATACATCACTTGATTTCCTATCGGCCGCAGCGGCCGTCGGCCATCGTGTGATCGATCGCCAGGCTCACCGTCCCATCCGCCAACATGCGCCGGAAGGACAGAAACCCGAATGTCTGATATGACCCGTATTCCAGCACGCCGTCGAAATCCCTGTGCGAGACGCACAACAGGTCGGTATGGCCGGGGAAGCGGATTTCCACCGCCGTCGCGCCTCGCGCCTCCTGCAGCTCGCCGTTCAAGGTGACAGGCAGGCGGCGCACGGCGGGGACAGTGTTGCCGGGCACCAGGATCCAGGCGAAGCTGGTGGCGGCGGCGCGCTTGCGGTAGACGAAGGCGGGAATGTCATCCGGCGAGGCTTTGATCTCACGGCAATAGGCAACGTATCCCTCGCTCCGCACGCGCTCAGGGGACAAACCGTCTTCCGCCGATGGTATGATGGTCAGTTGACCGCGACCTTCTCGTCCGAGGAGGATGTTCGCGCCGTTCGTCCGCCCGGGCCGGCAGGCGTGGAAGTAGATCTCATAATCGCAGGCGAGATTGGCATCCAGCCAGTCGACGATTACCCAGTAGGCCGGCGCGGACTTCACGAAGAACACCTTGCGCGCGTGCAGCACCTGGTGATCGGGATACCGGTAGAACCCCTCGTGCGCGCCGTGGAAGAAATCGTGCGTGTCCTCGCTGATCCAGCGGCGCACGGCGGGCACCGTCACCTGCGACCAGCGCCACTCGTTGACGATGGCCGCCTGCTCCATGCCGGCGATGGTGAGCACGGAATGGCCCGCGGTGGATTCATCGTAGGCGCGCCCGGGCGAGCTGCCGTACGGCGCAATGGCCGCCTGCCCGATGAACCGCTCCCCGCCGGCGTGCACTTCGATGGAGAAGATGTCGTTATGCCCGTGGCTGGTCACAATCGGCCCACGGTCGGCGGCGGCGATGGAGAGGTAGCGGTCGCCGTCGCGCAAGGCGGCGTAACCGGTGTCACCCAGCAGCACGGACACCTGGCACGGATTCTTTGCGCGTGTCTCCGCGTAAGCGGCGGCGCCCTCCAGGCCGGTCAGCCAGCAGGCGGCTTCCGGAATCTGTCCCGGCGTCTCCTCCGGCGCACCCGCGCGGAATGTGCGGCAATATTCGGCATACCACTTACACTCCCGGTCGCCGGAGATCGCCGCCGCCGTCGCCGCCAGCGCGGTGAGCGATCCCGCGCCGTGCCCGCTGTCGCCGTAGGCCGGCACGCTGCCGTCCGGCGTCATCAGCCGCAGCAGGAAACGGGTGGCGCGCAGCAACGTATCAGCAAACTCCGCGGAGACGGGATGCCCGTTGCGGCGGGCGACCAGATAGAGCTGCCACAGACCGAGCACCGAGCCGCCCTGGTAACCGGGCGTAGTCTCGCGAGCGCCGCCGTCGGCCCGGTAATGCCCACGGACGTGCTCTTCAACCACGCTCCAGCCCGTGCGCAGCAGCTCCCGCGCGCGTGTGAATTCCAGGAAGAGCAGTCCAAAGAAGGGCAGCACCTGCACCCCGTGCAGATACCAGTTGTGCCCCTCCGGCCCGAGCGCGAGCTGCCCCCACTGCGCGGTGCGCGCGTCCCAGGCGTCCTCCGTGATGGCGTAGAGGTGGTCGAGGAAGGCAATGCGGCCGTCTCGCGTGAAGCCCGGGCAATCCAGCAGCAGGAACCAGACCGGCAGCTCGTGCGCCGCCTGCGAGCCGGTGAAGTCGCTCCAGTTGAACATCCCGCCGGTCTCGGTCTCCAGGTAGAAGCGCTGGAAGGCGGCGCCGTAAGTCGGATCGCCGGTGGCCCACCACGCTTTGCCCAGCGCGATCGCGTTTGCCGTGGAACGCTGCTTCCGCTGCGCCTCGGTGGTGCTCATCGCCGCCAGCCGGTCCGCATCGGCCGTATCGAATGCGCGCCAGCCCGCGTAATGCTCGCGCAGGAAGGCCAGCATCTCCGCCTTGCGCTCGTATTCGAACAGATAGCGCCCGCGCGGCGGGGTCTGCAGGTGGACCAGCAACGCGGAAGCCGGATCGGCGGCATCTCGCACTGATGCCAGCTCGGGTCGGGACAAGTCGATGCCATGCAGCAGATGGGCGGCTTTATTTGAAATGGAGAGCATCGATGGTTATCCTTTCATTATGAG
>Ga0315284_10016275_pt1 | contig 10559 bp, 13 predicted proteins | sample YL17G09_16_MG_FD_203696 | JGI IMG/M metagenome (GOLD analysis project Ga0315284, IMG submission 203696) | Sediment microbial communities from Yellowstone Lake, YNP, Wyoming, USA - YL17G09_16 | ecosystem: Environmental > Aquatic > Freshwater > Lake > Sediment | place: USA: Wyoming | collected...
TAGCTGTCTGAGCTTTTAGGTATCATGGTCAAGAGGACTGCTATCATGTGGCCTTCCAGCATCACCTTATACGCAGCCATCACAGAGTCTTTTCCTCCAGAGAAAAGGGCGCAGATTTTCATTACCGTAGTCAATGTATCGCTATTTATCTATGTCCCCTAATATTAATAAAGATCAAAATGAAGGATACAAAAGGAGCTCTTGACGAAGTTGCTGTCCGGGACATGTGCCTGTGTCCCTCGTGTCCGAGCTACGTGGACTGCGGCGAAAAAGTTTTTTGCTGGCCTTCGGCCGTAAAGAGCAAATGCATAAAAAAAGAGCAGGGATGCCTGTGTCCCGCATGCCCTGTAGGGGAAAAGATGGGGTACAAGCACGTGTACTACTGCACTAGAGGAAACGATAATGGGCAGTCAAATAAAAGATGAAGCTGTGGAGATGCACCGTATGCGGATATTTGCACAAGGGGGATGAGCCTCCGCTGGAATGCCCGCAATGCAGCAGCAACGCCGAGAACTTCGTAGAGAAGGGAGATGCGCAAAGGCTTCTTTACGACGGTAAACGCTTCGACGTCCTGCTGATTAACGGAAGCTCTCACAAAGCGCATAACACCGGCATCATCGCCGGCATCGCGGAGCAGGCCCTCAGGGATAAGGGCGTAAGCTACCGGCGGTTCAATCTGAACGAACTGGAGGTACAACACTGCTGGTGCTGCTACAGCATGAGGGATTCCGCATGCACCTACCCGTGCCGCAACCAGCTCGACGATGCGCCGGCTCTTCATGAGATGATTCTTGACGCAAAAGCGGTGTTGATCGTTTCGCCGATCAACTGGAACAACATGTCTGCGCGCCTGAAGGACTTCCTCGACAGGCTTACATGCATACAAAACGTTTGCCTCCTTGGAAAAAAGAGCATGACGTGCGGGAAAGTATTGGGCATCATCGTCAACGGGCACGAGGACGGAGCCCTTAAGACCGCGATGGACATCTACATATATTTCCAGCAGATGGGCTACGTCATGGCGCCTTACGGCTTCGCCTACAGGACCCACGGCTCGACGCATAACGCCCAGGAAGACAACGAATACTTCAGGACCGACCCGAAGCTGAACAAAGACGTCGAAGGCCTGGTGAACAATCTGGTGGAGACTATGAAACTGGATATCGAGAAAAGGCTGGAAGGAATGATAGCGTGCGTCTCCGAGTAATTCTTCATTTATGTTTTTTCCCGCCTTCAATTATTTCTTTTAGATTGCTCACTGCCGAGAAAATTGAGAATACGGAAATTGATAGTAATAATGCGATTAACGTTATCTTTTCCCTTTCTCTTTCATTTATATCCTTTATATATGAATCATACGAAACTGGCTTTGGCCCTGTTAGATAAGCTTCACATGGTCTATTTTCATCTAGGTTATCCTGATTCCTTTTCGTAGTGTTTAAGTATTCTGGAAAGAATATTACCTCTTTATTAAACTCCTCTTCAGTTTCGGTAATATCAATCATGAATCCCACACCTTCACATTCTACCACTTTACTATTTAACAAGTAATGAAACTCCTGACTAACCTCTTCTAAATCAGTAATGTTATAACAGTTTTGGGTTGGCCCTGTCTTTGTCCTGTTGCATATTTGAACAGGCGATTTAATAGACGCCCCCTTAAAAATAGCGCCACAGATCAAAACGTCATTTACTACAAAACTCTCTTTTCCTCCGATACTTGCACAACTCAAATAAGAGTTGCACGCTGGTTCCTGAAATTTTTGACTGCAATATATCTCTGATTTTGCAGGCATAAGTGTCTTGTACTGATTTGAGTATAAACTGTTTAAAAAAATTGAAGCAGAAAGTGATAAGCACACTGCCAGCCAAAAATATCTATTTGTGTCTTTATGTGCGGATATATAAAATACGGCTATACCAAAAAAGAAGATAACGGATGCAAAGAAAATGGCAATATCTGGTGCCCAAAGGAAAGGTTGAAAGACTGATATGCGAATAATACCCGATATTAAAGCAAATATGAAGAATAACAAGATTAACACACAAATAAGTCCCAAATTTTTCCTTAAAAATGTTATCCGTTGCTTGATGGATGTTTTTTTAGTCATTTGGCTGTAGAAATTGTAGTATATTAAATTTTGTAATCCTAAGAGATAAGACACGATAGGTGATCCATATCCTAGACAAGAGCTATGATTCAAGGAAGCTGGAAGAGAAGTGGAGCAAGAGGTGGAATGAGTCCGGGATATTCAGATTCGATCCCTCGCGTCAGGAGAAGGTCTTTTCATTTGATACGCCGCCGCCTTTCACTTCCGGGACGCTGCACATGGGCCACGTCTATAACCACGTATGGATAGACATAGTAGCGCGGTACAAGCGGATGCAGGGCTTTAATGTCTATCTCCCTCAGGGCTTTGACTGTCACGGCCTCCCTACTGAACTGAGAGTAGAGACAGAGATGAAGGTCTCTAAGGAGAACCGCGAAGAATTCATAAAAAAGTGCATTGAATGGACTGATACGGCCATCAGCCGCATGAAGAGCCAGTTCAACTCCTTCGGTTATTCCACTGACTGGGACTACAGCTACAGGACGATGGACGACTCCTATAAGTCGCTTGTCCAAAAAACGCTTCTTACATTCTACCAGAAAAACCTCCTCTACCGGGAAAAGCACCCGATCCTCTGGTGTCCGAAGTGCGGTACAGCCCTTGCCAAGGCCGAGATAGGATATGTCGAGAAAGACGGTAAATTGTATCACATCGATCTGGATTGTGCAGGGCATAAGCTGACCGTCGCAACTACGAGGCCCGAGATGATGCCCGCATGCGTGGCGGTACTGGTTCACCCGCAGGACGAACGCTATAAGAAGTTCGTCGGGAAAAAGGCAAGGCTCCCGATATTTGACAGAGAAGTCCCGGTGATCGCGGACGAAGCCGTGGACAGGGAATTCGGGACCGGCGTCGTCTACTTATGCACGTTCGGAGACGAGCAGGACATCGCATGGCAGAAGAAATACAAGCTTCCCGTCATTGAAGCGATCGACAAGAGGGGCAGGATGTCTTCTGCAGCCGGAAAATACGCGGGCCTGAAAGCCGAGGAAGCCAAAAAGAAGATATCAGAAGACCTGGTGGAAGAAGGATTTATCCGAAAAGTCGACGACTACAAACACAACGTCCTGTGCCACGTCGAGCGCAGCTCGTGCAAGGCCCCTATCGAACTCCTTCCCATGGAGCAGTGGTTCATCAAAGTAAGAGAATACATACCAGACATCGTAGCCCAGGCTAGAGAGATGAACTGGTACCCTGAATACATGCTGCAGCGCCTGATTGACTGGACCGAGTCCATGGACTGGGACTGGATCATTTCACGTCAGAGGGTGTTTGGAACGCCTATACCTTTCTGGGTATGCAGTTGCGGCATAGTGATCCCTGCAGAAATCAAAGACCTCCCGATCGATCCCCAGGGAACCACTAGGAAGTGCCCGAAATGCGGCGGCGTCGCGGTGGGTGAAACAGACGTCTGCGACTGCTGGGTTGACTCCTCGATCACTCCGCTGCGGATTACTAAATGGAGCCTTGACGAAAGTTTCTTTAAGAAGACTTATCCTGCATCCCTGCGGCCGCAGGGCTACGAGATCATCAGGACCTGGACTTTTTACACGATCTTTCGTAACCTCATACTTACCGATAAGGCGTGCTTTAAGGACCTTGTGATAAACGGGATGGTGTGCGGGCCGGATGGCAGGAAGATGTCCAAGTCTTTGGGTAATGTGATAGAGCCCGAGGAGCCGATGAAAAAGTACTCTGCCGATACGATCAGGCAGTGGGCGGCCGGTGGAACCCTTGGCGATGATTACCCTTTCAGTTGGGAGGAGTGCGAGCATTCCCAGAAGTTCCTGACCAAGCTCTGGAACGTGGCCAAGTTCATGGAGATGCATTTGGCGGACTATGACGGGAAAGAGCCGGAGAATCTTAACGTAATAGATAAATGGATGCTGTCAAGGCTGCAGGTCCTTGTGGAAAATTGTACCGTGAGCCTGGACCAGTATATGTTCAACGCACCTCTCGCAGACATAAGGTCTTACGTATGGCGCGACCTTGCGGACAACTATCTTGAGATGGTGAAACACAGGCTCTACAAGCCCGACATCTATGGAAAAGATGCGAGAAAATCCGCGCAGTATACCTTGCACACGGTCATAAATACCTTAGTGAAGCTGTTAGGGCCTTTTACCCCGTTCATCTGCGACGAATTAAGGGAGAACCTCCTCAAGGAAGACTGCGCCAAGAACGGTAAATGGCCCATAGCGAGCCCCGGCCTGGTGGACAAGGAAGCGGAGGCGGTCGGAGAGATTGTAAAAGATGTCGTAGGCCAGATAAGAAAATACAAGTCCGACAAAGGCGTGTCCCTTGGAAGCGATCTCGAAAATGTGGAGATAACATGCGGACCGGATTTCCTGGAAAAGATCGAATCCGTAAGGCAGGACGTCTCGGGCACGGGAAAGATAAAGAATCTTGAGATAACGGCATCAGAAGAAGTGGAGCGGTTTGTATTAAAGTTCGAATCTGGATAAGGAAAAAATTAATTTTGGGTAGATTAATTTATTTAACCGCAGCATCCCTCCTTCCTGTCTTTTTCTTCCTTCTTGGGTCCGCAGCAGCATCCGCAGCCGCAATCATCCTTTGCCTTTTCCTCCATCCTCTTGTCTGCTTTTTCCATGATCCCTGAAAGGATCCCTTTCTTCTTTTTCTCTTCCATTTTTAGGGTGATTACATAAATAAATTCAATCCTTTATCTTCCCGAGCACGTAATCAGAGAACTTTTTTATTTCGTCCTTCGAAGGCTTCCTGGCCGAGACCTTCATGCCGGCGTCGAGCAGGACTACGCCCAGATAATCGCTGAAACCCGCGTTCTCAAGGATCTTCTGCACGCACTTCAGGTTGCAGCCGTCGAGCGCTATCCTCCTTTTCGCATCCTTTGCGATGGCCTTTTTGGCGGCTATGCCTGCCGCTATCCCTGAAAGGCAGGACACTTTTCCGGCACCGCGCTCTTCAAGCTCGAATGCGACATGATTCGTCATCTGCCCTACCGGAGCGACTCCGTTGCACGCGAATATCAGCGTATCGTTTTTTTCCTCTGTCATGGCTTCACCTGTATCCGTAAGAATTTATGCATACCGGATAAAATATGGGCCAGCATCTGTGAGTAAGCTGATATTTTACAGGATAAAGGACAAGGGCATTCTGGACCTGATAAGAAAGATTTGATAAAAACCCTCAGCCCAAAGCGAATGCGCCGCACGAGGTTCCGTCGTCATTGCCGCTCGGGATGCTTGCCAGCTTTTCTTCCTTAAGGCATAAGCCGTCCTTGCCTTCATAGGTGCCGGAAAAGCATATTAATCCCTTTGCAGTCTCGCAGGGCACTTGGCCGATCCCGCCGCATTCTATCGTGGTTGTCGTCGTGGAAAACGTCGTAGTGGTGGTGGATGTAGTGGTCGTGGATGTCGTCGAGGTTGTCGTTGTTGAAGTGGAAGTAGTCGTAGTGGTTGTTGTCGACGTTGTCGTAGTACTCGTAGTAGTTGTTGTCGTCGGCTTTACATCAGAAACCGGGGAATATACGAAGAAATATGTGGCAGAGACTGCGAGAGTCAGGCTCATCAAAACAAAGAGCACCGCCAACTCCTCGGTCAGGAACCGGACAAGAGTCTTCCGGCGCTCTTCTTTAACGATCAAGATATCGACGCCTGCGATTTTCGCTACATCCCTGCTCCAGTCAGAAATCTCGGGCTCGTCAGGTTCAAACATCGTCTTTTAAGTATATGGTTACCAATAAGAAGTAAGAGATTAAATACTAGTATGGCCAAAATAAAGCCCTGTCTTGAGACGTTTTTTGTGCTGTTTTCGATGGTTTTCGCCGTTACTACGATATATTTTCTGCTCAAGAACGGCGGATGCTCTAAATGCCTTTATAAGGAATACGCGGGCCTGTTCACTTTTCTTGTTTCTGTCCCGGGGCATTTCCTAAACTCAGTCCTTTAGTCCGCATAGCCAAGGCCTGAGGTGCAGAACGATAGCGCGAATGCCCCGCAGCCGTCATCCTTGCCGCTTGGAATGCTTGCGACGCAGGGTATATGGCATAGGCCGTCTTTTCCAAGTATGTTGCCTATGTCGCAGCCGTTTACGCTAGCGCTTTTGTCTTCGCAGGGGGGTTGTTTCTTCCCTCCGCAGGGTATCGTGGTGGTGCTTGTTGTGGTGGTCGTGGATGTTGTGGTCGGCGAGGAGGTGCTTGTAGTCGAGGTTGTCGTGGAAGTGGATGATGTGCTAGTGGACGTTGTCGTTGTTGACGTGCTCGTCGTCGGGGTTGCAGCGGGCAAAGGCATGGTGCTCGACGGAGCAGGATCGTTTACGTCAATAGAAGCGCCTAGGTTACCTGCCCGGGCGGCCGAGTCATCCGGGGCGTATTCCGGTCCGGGAGCCGCATCGTTGTTATTTATGATCAAGGCCGCCGGGCAGGCTATTATGGCCGTCAGGAGTATGATTAGTATGAAGATGTTGGTCTTGGATAATAGATTTATGATCTCGGTTCTTATTGTTCCCTTCTTTTTATGAATACTAGACGAATTATTTCTTCTTGTTTCCATTTTGTTTAAGGTTTACTCTATTCTGATAACCATGATCTTTTTGTTTTTCCATTCCGGGGGCAGGTATATGACGCAGCTTGACCCCTTCTTGGGCAGGTTCGCTGTCTTTTCCAGCATTTCGAAGCCTTCTACTGTGATGGTTGCGGGCTTTCTTGTCATTTTATGCTTTCGGAACAATTCTTTTAAAACAATTATTTAATGATTATATTATGATTGTAACACCCCTTTAAAAACATATCGTTTTTTGTCCTTAATCGTAGAGAGTCGACCACGTCATTACAGCCGGGCCTGTTTTGCAGGCATTTCTTCTTTTCTTTACATAATCGCAATTGAGATCGCGCAACTGGCTTGGGAAATACGTCATTCCCGGAGGCCGCATAGAGCTTGGCGAAACGATAGATGCGGCGCTGCGACGCGAGATAAAGGAGGAGACCAATCTGGACATATATGATATCGAGTTCCTCTGCGTCCAGGAGTTCATATACGATAAGGCGTTCTGGAAGAGAAGGCATTTCATATTCCTGGACTATGCCTGCAGGACGGATTATTGTGACGTGATCCTCGACTCCGAGGGACAGGAATACGTATGGGTCACCCTTGATAAAGCGCTGGATCTGCCGGTCGATTCATATACGAGTAATACGATAAATACTTATATATCAAAACATGGAAAAGGAGCTTGCGATAAAAGTTGAGAACCTTGTGAAGAAATTCAACGGTTTTACTGCCGTCGACAATATCTCTTTCTCCGTGGATAAGGGCGAGGTCTTCGGTCTGCTTGGCCCGAACGGCGCGGGGAAGACCACGACGATAAACGTTCTTTCCACTATGCTGGGTGCGACCAGCGGCTATACGGAGCTTGCGGGCTACGACGTCTCAAAGCACAAGAACGAGGTTAGGAGGAGCATCGGCGTCGTATTCCAGGACCCGGCTCTGGAATCCAAGCTTACTGGGAGGGAGAATCTTGAGTTCCACTCGATGATGTACGGCTTGGGTAAGAAGGATCGCGATGAAAGGATCGATGAAGTTCTGGACCTGGTGGAACTCGCCGACAAAGCTGGCCTGCTTGTTGAAAAATACTCAGGGGGCATGAAGCGCCGGCTGGAGATAGCGCGGGGACTGATACACCGGCCCAAGGTTTTGTTCCTCGATGAGCCGACGCTCGGCCTGGACACCCAGACCAGGAGGCACATCTGGGACTACGTAAAAAAACTGAATAAAGAGATCGGCACAACGATCATTTTGACCACTCACTACATGGAGGAGGCGGATTATCTCTGTGACAGGATAGCGATTATCGACCACGGAAAGATCGTGGCGCTGGATACCCCTGAAAAATTAAAGGAGGTCCTGGGCGGGGACGTGATATCGTTGCAGGTGTCGGGAGACGCGTCAGGCTTCATAAAGAGGGTCCGGGAATTCGATTGGGTGAAGAATGTAAAGCCCCGTGACGATTTAATCGATCTTATGGTGGAGAACGGCGAGAAAAGGATCGCGGAGATAGTGTGTATGGCTCCTCAGTATTCTGTAACGGTAACGTCTGTAAACCTGCACCGGCCCAGTCTCGAGGACGTCTTCCTGAACTACACCGGAAAGACTATCAGAGAACATGAAGCAAGCAGCCTTGACAGGGGCAGGGTGATGCGCAGGATGCACGGAGGATAAATAATGGTTGAGTTGATCGCAGTATACGTTTTATGGCTTAGAGAGATGAAGAGGTTCATGAGGGCGAAGTCCAGGATCATCGGCACTCTCGCCATGCCCCTATTCTTTCTAGTGGCTCTTGGGTTCGGATTCAAGAATGCGTCTTTTCCAAGCCTGCCGGACGGCGTCAGCTATATATATTTCCTTGTCCCTGGGGTCGTGGGGATGAGCATGCTGTTCACGTCGATGTTCGCAGGCATATCGGTTTTATGGGACAGGGAATTCGGCTTCCTGAAAGAGATAATGGTGGCGCCTGTGAGCCGGGTTTCCATAGTCCTCGGAAGAATAGCCGGCGGGGCAACGACTTCGCTGATTCAGGGAACGCTCACGCTCCTCATATCCTTTGCGGTCGGATTCAGCGTACCGGGCATATTCTCGGTCCTGGTCGCGCTGGTATACATGGCGCTTATCTCGACAACATTCATCGGCCTCGGCCTTGTCTTCGCCTCAAGGATGAAGGACATGCAGGGATTCAATCTCATAATGAATTTCGTGATATTCCCGACGTTTTTTTTGTCAGGGGCCCTTTTCCCGCTGGACAACCTTCCCGATGTCATAAAATATATCTCGTATATCGACCCTCTAACATACGGAGTCGATGGCATAAGAGGGGCGCTGATCGGCTACTCCGCGTTCCCGCCCCTCTACGACCTCGCGTTCCTTGCAGGCTTCTCGATACTGATGGTCTTTCTGGGGGCATACTCCTTTGAGAAAAGCGAAAGCGTCTAAAAATACCATGGGGCATAAATATGTTTCGATAGCAAAAGAAGGGCTTATTGCATTGTTCTTGTCGGCTGTATTGTTCCTGCTCGTACTGTACCCGAACATCCCGCATGCGATAGAGCAGATGCACAGGCAGGAGATGGGTGTCGACAGGCTTGCAGGGATCGAAACGCCTAAGGTGTATGAGTTTGCAGACGCCGTCCAGAGGTCGAATCATACGCCCGAGTGGTTCATAGGCGAGCGCATAAAATATGCTTCAGACTTCGACGTATGGGGTAACTTCGACTACTGGGAGACCCCGGATGAAGTGATCGACGCGGGCAGGACCGACTGCGAAGGAACGGCGGTGCTTACGAACGCGGTCTACAACGCCATCAACCGCCGTAACGGCCTAAATCTGAAGACGGAAATAGTTTCTCAGCAGCATCACGTCTACGTGCAGGTACAGACTTCGCAGAACAAGACGGTGGAGATATACAAGGTGCCTGAGAAGGCAGGGCTTGAAAAGATCGTCGAAGGATTTATCGAGTTTGTGAGCCAGATGCCTCCTTTAAGGCTGGCTGTTCTTGCAGCAGGCCTGTCCTGGATATGGTTCAGGTATGCGTTACACGTACGCCGGCTATTTAAGAAGCAGCCTGCGAAGGCAACATGATTTTTTTATTATTATCCCGTGCTCCATGCAGTTATCAGGCCGAGTACGTCCGAGAGACTCGCGGTTCCCTGCATCCACTGATCTATCAGGTCTATGATCTCTGAAACGGTTACCTGGCTGCAAGGCGGGTAATCGCCTTTCAGAGCGCATCCCTGCGAGTTATCCTCTACCCCGCCCTCGAAGTAGTAGACGTGATCCAGTGCAGTCCCGAAAACAAGTTTCTTCGCGTCACTGCTTATATCCACGTATATCGAGCCCGACGTGAATGGATGCATGGGCGTGCCCTGCGGGCTGTAATGCACGTACTGCCAGAAGACCGTTCCCTGGTCGTCGAATACCATCGTCCTGTCGCCTGTCCCGATGATCAGGTATTTTCCGTCGTCCGTTAATTTGACTGCATTATGTCCTACGCTGATGCCCTGCACATGGTATCTCCAGAGAAGTCTTCCTTCACCGTCAAGGAAGTACACATATCCTGCGACCGTACCTAAGGCGATCCTTGAGCCGTCAGGCGTCATCGAGCCTGCGGTTATCACCTGCTCTGTCTGATAGCTCCATCTAAGGTTTCCTTCTTTGTCGTAGACTAACAGTTCATGGCCTTTGCCTGCTACTGCAATGCTTGACAGGTTGTCTGACATCTCGGTAATGAATGGGACATAGCCTCCGTGAAACCTTCTCCATTTAAATGACCCGTTCATGTCCGTCAGGTATAGGTAGCCGTCAGAGCTTCCGAAAGCGGCGTACTGGTCGCCTTTCGAGAACTCCATGGTCCTCACCCAGTCGCCTGTCTCATACTCCCATACGGTCTCTCCGGACGTGGTGTTGAATAAGTCAAAA
>Ga0315284_10016276_pt1 | contig 10557 bp, 11 predicted proteins | sample YL17G09_16_MG_FD_203696 | JGI IMG/M metagenome (GOLD analysis project Ga0315284, IMG submission 203696) | Sediment microbial communities from Yellowstone Lake, YNP, Wyoming, USA - YL17G09_16 | ecosystem: Environmental > Aquatic > Freshwater > Lake > Sediment | place: USA: Wyoming | collected...
CTTTCCAGTTCGTAGGTTATTGCTTCAGAACCGATCCAGGAAGCTTTCGGTATTGTTCCTCCTGTTGCTCTTCCATCACCACCCACAACTGCAATCTGACGAATTGTATGATTGTTAAGTAGCTTAGTTGTGTGTCCGAATAATTCTCCTGCTTGATACATTCCTTCAGAAAGACCGTGTAATACACCCACCTCGAGCGGATAAGCCGGCATATCGCTCATTATGGCATAGGCGATAGCAACTTGGGCAACACATACTGGCCTTTCTAACATACTCGATACATTCCTTTCAATCTTTCTACCCATTCCTAATCCTCCTAGTTTAGTGAAGAATTATATCAATACTATACAATTGATTTTACAGATTGTCAATAATAATGGCCTTAGTGAGTTTCTAGCTGTTGATTAATATGTCAAAAAGCGCTTTCTTGTGCATTATTCTTGAATTAGTCCGAATGCATTTCGCCGCCTGTGGCGGCGACGAGAAGCCCCCAAAAATTTGAGCGGCTTCGCCGTGATCTTTGACAATTTCAAGTTTTTCTATGAGTTAATTATAGCTCATTACAGTAAATTCTTTCCAAAAATAAAAAGCGGCTTCGTCTTTTATAACAGGGTGCCGCTTGACCCCTTGGACTTCGGTCCTAGAGAACCGAAGCGATTTCTTTCGCGATCTTCTTCGCCGCATCAACGGGTGTGCCGATTTCCATCGGTGGCTTCGTGATCGGCCGACCAATGACCAGAGCTGTCGCGCCAGCCTTGATTGCTTCCGCCGGAGTCATGATTCGCTTCTGGTCGCCAGCGGCTGCCCATTCAGGACGAACGCCGGGCGTGATCTTCAGCAGACTGCCGAGTTCGTTCTGTTTTCCGAGAAGCTCGAGCTCCTGCGGTGAACAGATGATTCCGTCGCAACCGGCGATCTTCGCGTCGCGTGCGTATTGCAGAACCTTGGCCTTGCTCGGCCCGCCAAAAATCAGATAAGTGTTGTCGTCATCAAGCGAGGTAAGAACCGTGACAGCGAGGACGAGCGACTGCCCCTTATTAGCAACGGCAGCCATCATCGCCTCAACTCCTGCCGAGGCATGAACGTTGAACATCTTGACGTTCATTCCAGCAACCACTTTGGCTGCGCGGCCGACCGTGTTGGGAATGTCGTCGAACTTGCCGTCGCAGAAGACCTGTCCGCCGAGCAAGTGAACGAATTCGACGACTTTGGGAGTTCCAACGGCCATGAGTAACTCCAGCCCGACCTTGAAACACCCGACGTGCGGAGCAAGGCTTTCCACGAGGGGTTTGGCCTTGTCCAAGCTGTCCACGTCCAGAGCCACAATAATCCTGTCTTTTGCTTCCGTAACTACACCTCCTTACAGTGTTTGGTTTTCGAGGTACAAATTGAGTCAAGCACCAGCCCGACTCTCCTCTGGCGTAAGTTACAATAAAACAAATAAAAAGGCAAGATTAAAACAAAAAACAGCAATTTACAAAAATTTCTGTAACAAATGATATGAAATTTTCTTTTACCGCTACGCCCAGCGGGGCGGTAAAACCGCCGATTGATTTTTTCGCCTAAAATTCCCTACGATTTGGTCGCCAAGCGGAGCGAGGAGAACCAACGAAATTTGACTTTTCCTTACTGGTGCCCTCGGCAGGATTCGAACCTGCAACCCTTTCAGGACAGCGTCCTAAGCGCTGCGCGTATGCCAGTTCCGCCACGAGGGCTCTAATCATTTTATCCCTTTTTGAAAGAAAAAATCAACCCTGCCTAAACAAGGTTGATTTAATTTCTTTCCATCAAATTATTCTTAGAATCCACTTACCAGTCTAACGATCTGAGGAACAGCTTTGGCTAAGAAGGCAACTAGCAAGCCAAGGGCAGCATACATGATGTATTTTCTTCCCTTTTCAACTTCCTCAGCGCTATCCTTTGCGGTAACAATTTTTAATGCTCCCCAAATCACAAATACAGTAGAAATTGCAATCAAAGCCATAAAAAGCCAGTTGGTAATTCCGTAAATAGTCTGAAGCAAACAGCACATTCCGCATACCTTTGTAGTAAAAGCACAAGAGCCTGAAACAGGACAGTCATCAACTCCTACGTCCATTTTCATTTCACAGCTGTCAGGAGGCCCGACCTCAGCAGCAAACGCAGCCGCCAAGGGCATTGCTAAAGAAACAATCAGAATTGAAGCTAATAAATATTTTTTCATTTTGATTAACGTTTTAATATGTTTCCCGACCTTTAAATATTTTTAATATCATTTCCTAGCTTAAAATATATTTTAAAACAGCAACTAATCCTTTGGCTAAAAATACTATGACTAGCCCGATCACAGCATACCAGATAATGTTTTTTGCCCTCTCAAGCTTTTTAACGTCGTCTTGGGCAACCACAATGAAATACCCGGCAACAATAATCATTAAAGGAGCAGCCACAATGGTAACCCAGAAAAAGAAATCGACAATGGCATTGATTACTTCTTCAACTGTTTTATCTCCTAAAGGATTATCAAAGCTAAAAGCTAAAACAGATAATCCATAAACAAGAATTATTAGAGTAATTAGTAATGCTGTTAATTTCTTTTTCATCTCGTTATTTACTTATTACGCTTTCTAGAGCCGAAACCAGGCCTTTGGCTAAAAGTATCAATAAAAAACCAAGTACCGTATACCAAATAATGTTTTGGCCCTTCTGAACCCTTTCCGGATCTCCTCCGGAAGTCACTAAATAAAAGGCGGCAATAATGATCATTAAAGGAACAACCACCACGCCGACAGCAAAAAAGAAATTGATCACAAAATTAATTACTTCTCCAATCGTACCCCAGGGCAAAGGATTATCTATTTTATCCGCATCTGGAACTAAGTCGTCAGCCAAGACAAAGCAGCCAAATAGAAGACAAACCAGGGAAAGAGCAATGACAATTTTAGCCTTATTCATATATATTAGTTCATTTTACATAAATCAAGCCGTAATGGTAAGGGCTGGCTGTGAATTCCTTTTCCAGCTTAAGACCCGATGCTTCAGCCAGTTTCTTAACCTCCTCAACAGCAATACGGCCCTCCTTTGGACCCAAGGTGGCATTAGGCTGCCAATCAACCACCAGAACCTTGCCCCCTGTTTTTAAAACCCTTTTTGCCTCGTCCATTACCTTTTTCTTGTCACTAACCTGAAAAAGGAAGTTGGTCATTAAAACTAGATCCAGGCTTTCGTCTAAAAGGTCTACCCCTCTTTCAATGTTAGAAAGCATTGGAGCGATATTGGTAATGTTTTCAATCTTAATCCTGGCTTTTAGGGCAGAAATAGGCTCTCCCAAAATATCAATGGCATAAACCCTGCCGTCAGTTACTGTCTGGGCCAAAGGTATGGCCCAGCCGCCTGAACCGCATCCGAAATCAGCTGCTGACATTTCTTCGGTCAGATTGATTTCTTTAAGAACTTCAATAGGATTAAGAAACTTTTCCATGGCACTAAATGCAGGCTGCTGAAGCTACCTTGTCGCCTTCATCAAGCCGCATCAAACGTACTCCCTGGGTAGGCCGGGACAGCTTGGAAATCTGGTTGATCTCGGTTCTAATCACCTGGCCTTTTTGAGAAATCACAATCAAATCCTCTTCATCGTCTAGAACCTTGGAAGCTGCAAGACTGCCGGTTTTTGAATTTATTTGAGCAGTTTTAATACCGGTCCCTCCCCTGCCTTGCAAGCGGTATTCTTTGATATCAGTCCTCTTGCCGTAACCGTTTTCAGTTACTACTAATAAGTATCGCTTTGTTTCTTTCTGGCCAGGAGTTTTTTCTTTCTGGATGGAAATCACGTCCATTCCCACCACCTCATCATCCCTCTTCAATCTTATTCCCCTGATGCCTGCAGCTGGTCTTCCCATAGGCCTGATCTGCTTCTCTTTGAAACGGATTGACATCCCTTTTTTGGTAACAATAATGGCATCGTCATCACCGCTGGTTTTTCTTACCCCTTTTAGAAGATCACCTTTCTTTAAGCTGATGGCAATGAGGCCTGACCTTCTGACATTATCAAATTCCTCCAGAGCAGTTTTTTTAATTATACCGTCTTTGGTCACCATCAGTAAATATTTTGTCTTCAGGTTCTCATCGTCTTTGTTTAAAGGCAGAATTGATAATACCTTTTCCTCCGAGGATATTTCCAAGAAATTAAGCAGTCCTCTGCCTTTAGCCACCCTTGCTCCTTCAGGAATCTCATATACCAATGTTCTAAAGACCTTTCCCGAATCGGTAAAGAATAGAAGAGAGTCATGGGTCTGGGCAGAAAGGAAGTGCTCAACCACGTCGTCCTGCAAGGTCTTCATTCCCAAAATGCCTTTGCCTCCTCTTTTCTGTATCTTATAGGTTTTTGGATTTATCCTTTTAATATATCCGCCTTGGGTCAAAGTGATGATGGTTTCTTCTTGAGGTATCAAATCCTCTTCAGCAATCTCGCCCAATTTCTGAACATGGACCTTGGTTCTTCTTTCGTCTCCGTAATTTTCTTTTACCTCCCTGATTTCTTTTTTAACCAATTCTTTAATCCTCTGAGGGCTTTTTAGAATCTCGGTATATTCCTTGATCTTGGCCTGAATCTCTTTTAATTCATCCTCGATCTTTTTTCTTTCCAGCTTAGCCAAGGCAGCCAGCTTGGTTTCCAAAATGGCATTAGCCTGGATTTCCGACAAGCGGAATTTCTTCATCAAGTTTTTCTGAGCATCTTCCCGATTAGCCGAGCTCTTGATGATTTTAATCACCTCGTCAATATGAGCCAGACATTTGTGCAAACCTTCCAAGATATGGGCTCTATCTTTAGCGCGCTCCAATTCGTATTTGGTTCTTCTGGTCACCACTTGCTTTCTGTGCCCTATGAAATAATCAAGCATTTCAGCCAGATTCAAAACTCTGGGCTGAAGCCCGTCAACTAGAGCCAGCATGTTCAAATGAAAAGTCTTTTGCAGGTCACTGAATTTGTACAAGCGGTTAAGGATCTTCTGAGGATAGGAGTCTTTCTGGAGATCGATCACAATACGCATTCCGTCTTTATCCGATTCATCCCTGATGTCTTTTATTCCTTCAATCTTTTTCTCATGGACCAGATTGGCAAACGTCTCGATTAAAGATGATTTCTGAACCTGGAAAGGAATCTCTGAGATGATAATGCTGGTTCTTGAGGTCTTTTCGTTCTCAATCACTTCTGCCCTGCCCCTGGTAACAATCGGGCCATGGCCCTGGCTGTAAGCTTCAAGTATTGATTTCTGGTCATATATTATTCCGCCAGTTGGAAAATCAGGACCTTGGACAAACTTAAAAAGGTCTTCGGTGGTTGCATCCTTGTGATCAATCAGATAAATCAGAGCATCGCAGACCTCAGAGATATTGTGAGTAGGGATATTGGTAGCCATTCCCACAGCAATTCCCAATGATCCGTTTAACAGCAACTGGGGAACCGGTGAAGGCAAAACAGTCGGCTCTTTTCTGGTACCGTCGTAATTGTCAATAAAATCAACTGTGTCCTTATCAATGTCTTTAAGCATCTCTTCCCCGATCTTGGAAAGCTTGGCTTCGCTGTAACGCATGGCACTGGGCGGATCACCGTCAATGCTGCCGAAATTGCCCTGTCCGAAAACCAGAGGATAGCGAAGGGAAAAGTCCTGGGCCATCCTGACTAAAGAATCATATACCGCCTGATCTCCGTGCGGATGATACCTGCCTAAAGCAGAACCAACAATGGTGGCTGATTTTCTGAATTTGGCATTATGCCGCAGGCCTTCTTCCAGCATGGTGTAAAGAATCCGGCGGTGAACCGGCTTTAAACCGTCTCTTACATCAGGCAAGGCCCGGGCAATGATCACTGACATAGCGTAGTCAATGTAGCTCTCTTTCATTTCATCAGTGATCTCCCTGGGCCTGACCATGCCCAAATTCATTGTTTCATTTTTCTGTTCTTTTTCCTTTTTCATTAGCTAAATAATTCTATTGGATAGCCCTGTTAATGATTTCTTCTAAAGCAGCTCCGTTAAAATACTCTGTCTGGCCGGTATTGAGTTTTTCCAGCTTAGTTTTCCAATTATTCATCCACCAGAAAACCAGGATCGCTCCTACAATTACTACTACTGTCCAGACAATGATTTTTTTTGTCCTGTCTGATTGGTCCCTGAGTTTGTTTAGATATTCCTCCATGATTTTTTAATTAGTTATTAATTAATTACGGCTCCAAAGCAATAATTTTCGCCTCGTCAGGCAGAATATTCTTCTTTTTAATTGAAAGCTTTGGCAAGGTTTCAATCTTTTTAATCCCCAAAGCTTTCAGGAATTTATCCAATCCATCCAGTTTGACTTTCAGTTTAGGCAGATGATACTGCATGGGGATGGTGATATGAGGCTCAATCTGAGACATTATTTTTATCGCTTCTTTGGCAGAAATCGATCCTCCAATGGGCACCATTAAAATATCGATCTCGCCCAGCTTGTCTACCTGGTCTGGAGAAAGTTCCGACTTCTTGAAATTACCCAAATGACAAATTCTTAAATCCTCTGCTTCAATGGTATAAATCGTAGTCAGATTCTTTTCATCTAGAACCGGCGCGCCCTCAATATAAACATCTTTGATTTCGTATTCTCCTGGCCCGTTGATGATAAAAGGATCGCCGGTAACTGCCTTGGTATTGTTTTTCTGATTAAGATCAGTGATTAACAAAATATCGGCTTCTAGCTTTGGAAGCCTTAATCCTAGATTCTCGTCAAAGGGATCAATGACAATATTTACCTGGTGGTTTTTATTCTGGCTGGTCGATATTTCAAAACAAGACAAGCCGTGCCAAGATATATTCATGGTTTAATCCTACCCTAATTTTAATACATTTTAAATATTTTTTCAATTGTTGAAAAAAAAATCGTATTGTGGTAACCTTAAAATGTTATGAAAGAAATTCTGGACCAAAACAACCTTTTAAAGCCCCCGCAGATTGGAAAAATCGTGGAGGGCAAGATAATTGGAAAGGCTCGCTCAACTGTTTTTTTAGATTTGGGAGCTTTAGGCACTGGCATTATCTACGGCCGGGAATTCAAGGAATCAAAGAATGAAATCAAGAACTTTAAGATGGGAGACACCATCCTGGCTAAAATCATTGATTTGGAAAACGAAGATGGATATATTGAGCTTTCATTAAACCAGGCTTCAAATGAAATGGTCTGGGAAAGGATCAGGGAAAAGAAAGAAAAAGGAGAAACCATCATGATCAAGATCCTGGGTGCAAATAAAGGAGGGCTTTTAACCGAGATCTCAGGTATCCCTGCTTTCTTGCCTGTTTCCCAGCTTTTGGCAGAGCATTATCCAAAAGTGGAAAAAGGAGATACAGCTAAGATACTTAAAGAGCTTCAGGCTTTTATTGGCCAGGAAATGGAAGTTAAGGTTTTTGATCTTGATCCCAGGCAGAACAAGCTGATTCTTTCGGAAAAAGCCAAGGAGAACGAAGAGTTGAAAGAGATATTGAACAACTACAAAATGGGAGACCTGGTTGAAGGAGAAGTTACCGGAGTAACCAATTTCGGGGTCTTTTTAAAGTTCCCTGTTTCAGACAAAGACCAGGGCCCGACCCTAGAAGGATTAATCCATATCTCAGAATTAGACTGGCAGCTGATTGAAGATCCTGCAGATATTGTTAAAATTGGAGAAAGGGTGCAGGCTAAGATTATTTCCATTGTTGATAACAAAGTTTCATTGTCTTTAAAGGCTTTAAAAAAGGATCCTTGGGAAGAAATTGAAAAGCAGTTTCAGAAAGGAGATATAATCAAAGGAAAAGTGACCAAATTCAATCCTTACGGCGCTTTTGTCCAAATCCTGTCTCAAGACCAAAACGACCAAAAAATACAGGGTCTCTGCCACATTTCTGAATTCGGTACCAAATCTAAAATGGAATCGTCTCTTGAGATAGGAAAAACATATAAGTTCCAGATTCTTTCCTTAGACCCCAAAGAGCACCGAATGAGCTTAAAAAAAATAGAAGATGAAAAATCTATTTAAAAACCTTCTCTTTTTCATCGTGATCCTCTTGGTTTTTTCCAGCATCTTTGATCTCCTAAGCCAGCCACAAACAGAGAAAAAGGAGCTTTCTTTAACCCAACTGGTAGCTGAGATTAACCAAGGGAATATCAAACAAATCACTGCTTCAGGTGACAATCTTTTGGTTGTCTATCAGGATGACACCCAAGCCCAGTCAAAAAAAGAAACCGAAGCTGCCCTGTCACAATCCCTGATTAATTACGGGGTTGATGTTGAAAAATTGAAACAGGTGGCTGTTGAAATGATTGATGAATCCAGTATGTGGAACTGGCTGGGACCTCTTTTATTCGGACTATTACCCACTTTAATCCTGGTGTATTTCTTCTGGACTTTCCTAAAGCAGGCCAGGGCCGGAGCAACGCAAGCTTTTGATTTTTCCAAAGCCAGAGCCAGAATCTTTGGAGCTGAAGGCCATACCAAGCAAAGAATAACTTTTAAGGACGTGGCTGGATTAAAAGAGGCTAAAGAAGAATTAAAGGAAATTGTTGATTTTCTCCAAAAACCAAAGAAATATTTACAAATCGGGGCCAGGATTCCTAGAGGAGTTCTGCTCTTGGGCCCGGCTGGAGTGGGAAAAACCCTTTTAGCCAGAGCAGTGGCAGGAGAAGCCCATGTCCCCTTCTTTTCCATATCCGGATCAGAATTTGTTGAAATGTTTGTGGGCGTAGGCGCGGCCAGAGTAAGGGATCTTTTCACCAATGCCAAAAAAGCTGCTCCTTCAATTCTTTTCATTGATGAGCTTGATGCTGTGGGAAGACAGAGAGGGGCAGGAATGGGCGGAGGACATGATGAAAGAGAACAAACCTTGAACCAGATTCTTGTTGAAATGGACGGTTTTGAAAGAGAAACTAATGTCATTGTCATGGCTGCCACTAACCGGGGAGACATCTTAGACCCTGCGCTTTTAAGACCAGGCCGTTTTGATCGAAAAGTTGTTCTTGATGTTCCTGATGTCCATGACCGGCAAGAAATATTAAAAATACACTGCCTGGATAAGCCTTTAGACACGGATATCAATTTAAAAGAAGTGGCTGAAAGAACGCCTGGTTTTACCGGAGCAGATTTGGCCAATGTTGTTAATGAGGCTGCTATTTTAACTGCCAGAAGAGAAAAGACCAAAGTCGGCCAGAAAGAGATTTTGGAATCAATCGAAAAAGTGCTTTTAGGCCCGGAAAGAAAAAGTCATATTCTTTCTAAAACAGAAAAAGAAATAGCTGCTTTCCATGAGGCTGGCCATGCCTTAGTCTCTGCTTCCCTGCCCGGATCAGAACCGATCAGGAAGATCTCAATTGTTGCTCGGGGCATGGCTGCTGGATACACTTTAAAAATGCCGGCTGAAGAAAGAAAGATCAAGACTAAAACTGAATTTCTTGTTGAGCTGGCCACATTATTGGGTGGATACTGCGCAGAGAAATTGAAGTTTAACGAGATTACCACAGGAGCTTCCAATGATCTGGAACGAGCTTCTTTTTTAGCCAGAAAGCTGGTCAAAGAATACGGTATGTCTTCTTTGGGGCCGATTTCTTTAGGAGGAAGAGAAGAACTGGTTTTCTTGGGCAAAGAGATAGGAGAACAAAGGAATTATTCTGAAAAGATTGCGGTACAGATTGACAAAGAGGTTTCCAATTTCATTAAAGACGCGGAAAAAAGAGCTTTGAAGATTTTAAAGAGTAAAAAAGCCCAGCTGGAAAAACTAGCTAGGACCTTAATTGAAAAAGAGACGATTGAAAGAGAGGAATTTGAAGAATTAATTTCAAACAAAAGATCCTCGACAAAGAACAAAAAATCAGTAAAACTAAACAAGAGAAAGGGCATTTAGCTCAGGGGTTAGAGCACCACTCTTATAAAGTGGGGGTCGTTGGTTCGAATCCAACAATGCCCACTACCCAAGAAAGGGGCGGTTAGCTCAGCTGGTTAGAGCGTTCGCTTGACGTGCGAAAGGCCAGGGGTTCGAGTCCTCTACCGCCCACTATAATGGAAAAGATACAAGTAATTTATCAGGATGAATATGTCTTAGTGGTGGATAAGCCAGCAGGATTAGTTGTTTTTCCCGAAGACAAGTACAAGGAAAAGACTTTGATTGACTATTTGATAGCTGATTTTCCCGACTTAAAAAGGGTTGGCAATTACCCAAGATATGGTATAGTTCATAGGCTGGATAAAGACACTTCTGGAATACTTTTAGTAGCTAAGAACAACGAAAGCCTTGAATTCTTCCAGAAGCAGTTTCAAAACAGCCAGGTAGAAAAGAAATATCTGGCTTTAATAGTTGGCAATTTGAAAAACAAAGAAGGAGAAATTGACACCTTAATTGATAGATCGCCAAACAACAGAAAAAAGCAAAAGGTCTATCTGGAAAATGAACCAGAAAGCCAGAAAAAGAACCTGAGAAAAGCTTTGACTAAATACCGCGTCATAACCAGTTTTAATGGATACGACCTAGTTGAAGTCAAACCGCTCACTGGCAGAAAGCATCAGATCAGGGTCCATCTGGCTTA
>Ga0315284_10016277_pt1 | contig 10557 bp, 6 predicted proteins | sample YL17G09_16_MG_FD_203696 | JGI IMG/M metagenome (GOLD analysis project Ga0315284, IMG submission 203696) | Sediment microbial communities from Yellowstone Lake, YNP, Wyoming, USA - YL17G09_16 | ecosystem: Environmental > Aquatic > Freshwater > Lake > Sediment | place: USA: Wyoming | collected...
AAGGCCTTTAACGGATGGTCCACCGACGCAGCAGGCAACAACATAGTGTCCAAGCTGGCAACCTATACGTTCAACATGCCGGCGCAGAACTACACGCTGTATGCAAACTTCACCACCCAGCAGAAGTTCAACTTCACCGACGGCTTCGAGAGCCGCGCAATCGGTGTTCTCGACAGCAACTACAGCGGCCCGAACGCGGGCGCCAACGGCGACCCGAACGGCAACCCGTGGTGGGGAACCATGCCTTCGAACGCACGGGCCTTGGCCAGCCACACGACCTACGCCGGACTGGTCATCTATCCCCACAGCGGAGGCAAGCTGGTAGGTTACAGGCCGGGCAACGGCTTGAACTACATAAACGCAGCCTACAGGGCCAACGGCGGAAACGCCCTGATCGGCAACTGCGTGGCGGACTGGTGGTTCTACGATCCGTGGGGATCGGTCGGCAAGTTCGACGGCACCGTCACGGACGGGTATGCTTCAGACGCCGTCAGCCTCTGCAACTTCGTTGGTTTGCCCAAGCCTCCGCACGCCTATGATGACGTCATACCGGCCGGCAAGGACTATCCGCCCAGCGCTAGCTCGGAGAACTACGGAGACGACCACTTCAGCCAGAAGCTGTCGCTCGGCTGCGCCAAGGACATTACCGGGTACCAAACCCCTGACGTCCCTGGCAACTTCGACGGCAGGAAGTACCAGGCAAGGATCATGGGGTCCAGCGGCCTGCCGGGGCAGTATAGCACGCGCGGCTGGATGAACCTACCCAAGGCCCGAAGTGCGGGCTGGCATCACGGCCGCATCTACCTGGGGCCGCAAAAGCCCAACACTCACAATGACGTCAGCTTCTACATTGACGACATGGTAGTCCCACTACTGACTGCTGATAGCGGCGCTGCCCCGAACTACAACCTGCTGGAAGTTACGATGCAGATGAAGGGTCAGGTAGACGGTGTCACTCAGACGTATCCCGAATGCGTGCCGCTCGATGACTTCGCGTTCGCCTCGATACCTGCGGTCGTGAACCTGGTCGTAAATCCGTCCGATCACATCAACACACCGACCACGCAGGTAACCTGGGACAGCATCGGAGCCACCAGCTTCAAGCTGCAGGTCGATAGCGGCTCGTGGGTCTCGGCATCCAGTCCGTATACGCTCGACGTCTCCGGACTGGCCTACGGCACTCACACCGTGGGCGTCAAGGGAATCGACGTCGGCAGCAACGAGGGCATGCCGGCAACGGCAACGTTCTTCGTTGATAGGAGCGCCATCAAGACCTGGGCGGTGATCGGTCACTACCTCTGCGACAACGTGATCATTCCTCCTGCTACCACACCGCCCACCACGGGTTCGGTTAGGTACAGCACTGACTTGCTCGCGCCGCAGGGCTCCGAGACCAACATGGGCGATGGCTCCCATCCGATCATCGGCGCCGCATACAACGGCAAGACCTGGTTCTCCTACACTTGCCCGGGCCAGAGCATCGACTTCAACGTCGCCTACGGCAACCCCACGGGCACCTATTCCGAGTGGGGCGTCTCCTACCTGTTCACCTACATCAAGAACAGCGGAGCCGCGATCACCGACGCGTATCTGTGCGGCGGCACGGACGACGGCATGAAGGTGTTTGTCAACGGCACGATGGTGCTGGGGCATGATGTCTATCGTGGCCTGACCATCGATGGCGATATGACCGACGGAGGCGCGGTTCCGTATACCGGAGTCGCGGCCCCGTTCACGCTCAACCCCGGCATCAACAGGCTGTTGGTCAAGGTCACTCAGGGCAGCACCGGCTACCAGGGTCAGGCCAGGTTGTGCGCGGCCGCCAAGGCTTACCCGACCGCTTGGATGCCGCAGGTCAGCTACACGCTCAGCCCGGCTGTTGCTCTGTCGAACATCTACGATCTGTGGGCGGAGTCCGACGGCGGCGTGTATACGCTGTCAAGCAAGACCGTTTCGATGGTCGGCACGGGCGCGTTCTGGATCGAGGAGACCAACCGCGCCTCGGCCATCAAGGTCCTCTACAGCGGCACACTGCCCGCTAAGGCCCACTCCGTTGACGTGACCGGCATGCTTGGCATGTCCGGCACCCAGAGAGTCCTTACCGCCAGCGCCGTTACCGACAAAGGCGCCGTCACTGCCATCAAGACTCTCGGCGTGGTCGAGCGCAGCACGGGCGGCGCCGGCTCCTCCGGCAAGCCGAGCATCACCGACGGCAAGGGCCTCTACAACGTCGCCATCTACGTCCGATTGGCCGGTTCGGTGAACGGTGTCAATACCACCGATCCGAACAACAAGGTCTTCTATCTCGACGATGGAAGTGGGCTTTCGGACGGAACTGGGACGGGAATCAAGGTACTCTGCGGAACCACCGCTCCGCCCGCGCCGCCCGCTCCGCCCGCGACCGGTAGAGCTATCGTTATCGGAGCCGTGGGCACGGTTCAGGCTGGGTCGAAAGTTGTCCCGGTCATCGAGCTGGAGAGCTGGCGCGCTCCGTAGTGCTTGAGGACTCGGTATAGGCCGTATCGAACGGGCGGAGCACCACTGCTCCGCCCGTTCTTTTCTGATGCTTCGGGGCTGCTTTTCGCCCCGAAGCTAACCCTCGATTATCTCCACATTAGCCCTGGGCACAACCACGGTCTCGCCATCGGCAAGCTTCGCTTCAACAATGCGAACGACGGATCCCGATTCCACCTCCACAAGCTCCGGCGGAAGCTTGGTTACGGTTCCGAGCCTGCCGAAGTAAGGCTCGCGTATGACGCGGATGCTGGTTCCCACGTCGAGAATCTGGCCCTGCGCCCACTCCTCGACCTGATCGGGCTTAACATCGAGCGGCGCTATGATCTCGGGCCTGATCACGCCCGCGCGAATCTGAGTCGCGCCGTTTATCGACACGTCGCGGCCCTCAAGCGACTTGAGCAGCTCGAACGTTCTCGCGGCCATGGCAATCGAGCCGAAGCCTTCCGTAAGGATCAATGTGGTGGGAATGTCCTCGTGGCCGGTGATGGCAACGCCAATGTCGTGGCCGAGATACTCGACCAGATCCGTATCGATAATCGCGCCGACCACGACCCCCCGCACGCCAACGTCCGCCGCCTTGCGCAGCGCGCCCAGAGTCACACCCGATCCGCCGACCACAACCGCGCCCGCGTGCGCATCCGATATGCGATCCTCGGTGAGAACGGCGTCCGCCGACTCCACGCCCATTGCCAGCCTGCCCATCCTCTCGCCGCCGACCCCGAATATCCCCTGCACGAGCGCGCCGTAGGTCTCCACGACAACGCCTTCGTCCTCCGTGACTTCCGCGACCGTGCCGTTGATGTATGCGCTCACCTCGACCGGTTTCGAGGGCAGCCGGACGCCCACATGGCCGGTCGCGTGCGAGATAAGCTCCACAGTTCCCGTAAAGGGCGTCTTGCATTCGGATCGCAGAAGGCCGAAGAACGACTTGGTCTCGGCGAAGAGCTGACCCGTCGTGACCTCATCGCCTTCTTTGACTTGCAGCGCCGCCACTGCCTCATGCGGCTCGAGTCCCAGTATCTCCGCGACCTTGACGGTCTGTATGATGCCGGGTATATCCGTGCGCGCGACGACCGTGTCGGCGGTCACCCTATCGCCGACGCTCACGAGAACTCGCCCCTTGAGCGGAAGCCTTCGCTGCTTGCGGATTACCGTCCCCGGACTGACCTTAAGCCCCGGCGTATACGCAGTCCCCATCCTACTCGACTCCTTCGACCGCGCTCAGGACAGGCTCCAACCCAAGCGCCGCGTGCCACTCGCGCAGTTTCTCGATCCTGGCTTGATCGTTATCCGGCAGGATCATCGGCCGGCCCCGGCAGTCGATGATCACGCCGACAGCGCCGCCCTCGACAGTCGCGGTCAACTCTCGACCCCTGCCCGCGCCGACGTCCATCTTGCCGCCGGGCTTGATCGCCACCTCGCGTGTCTCACCAGGCGCCAATGGAACCAGCTCCAGCGAGCCGAACGCAACGCTGTGCAGCGTGCCGTCAATCGCCACGGAGCATGCGATCTCGCCCGGCCTCATCTTGCCGACAGGCGCGATCACGCTGCCGAGTTTGATGAGGCAGTCGCGCTCGAATACCTGCGCCGCCGCCTCCGGGTGAACCGTCGATAGCACGCCGAGCTGAGGCATCATGAAGATCGAGTCCACCGCGAACATGGTGACGCCCTCCGGCTGGTAGGCGTCCAGCATCATATAGGCTGCCTCGACCCGCCTCGGGGCGTGGCTGAGCACGCCGCCGCTGCCGACAATGATATCCAGGCTCATCAAATCCACGAGCGTCGCGCCTGTCTCCTTCTGGTCCATGATCTCGCCCATGGTGCGCACGGTCTGCACGCCCTTGAGCGACCGCGCGAGGGTCTTGTGGTGCTCGAACGCAAGCCTGAGCGCCTCGCGCGAGACCGCCTGCTCTATCCGAAGATCGCGCAGGCTTTGAGGAATCGTGGTCGGGCGGATCATCTTGTTGCGCAGCGTGTTGCGCAGGCTCGCCTCGTCCACATCGAACGGCGCCCAGCGGCTGATGTTGGCAGTGCCCGCCTCGGCAAGCACGTTGCAGATCGAGTAACTCAGCCCCAGATTCGCGCTCACCGTGCGGTTGTAGGTCCCGCCGAAGACGGAGAAAGTGTCCGTGGTCGCCCCGCCGATATCCGCTGCGAGCACGTTGATGTTCATCTGCTCGGCAACCGTCTGGATGATCTTGCCCACTGCGTTCGGCGTGGACATAATCCCGGAACTGACCCAACTGCTGAGCTTGCCGTAGCCCGGCGCCTGCTGCATGACGTGCTGGAGGAAAAGCTCATGAATGGCCTCGCGCGCGGGGTCGAGGTTCTCGCGGTCGAGAGTTGGTCTAAGATTATCGACAATTCTTAGATCGACTCTATCACCCAGAACCTCCTTCACCGGCTCGCGAGCCTCTTTGTTCCCCGCGTAGATAACCGGCAGCTTCAGTCCGATCCCCAGCCTCGGCTTCGGATCAGCCGACACGAGCATCTCCGCAAGCTCGACAAGATGCTTTACTGTGCCGCCGTCGGTCCCGCCTGAGCACAGGATCATGTCCGGCCGAAGCTCACGGATGCGCTTGACTTTCTCATAGTCCTTGCGGCCGTCGTCCACGGCGATAACGTCGATGATAATCGCGCCCGCGCCCAGTGCCGCCCTTTCAGCGCTTTCCGCGCTCATCGCCTTGACCACGCCCGCTACCGTCATCTGAAGCCCGCCGCCCGCGCTCGATGTCGATAGGTACATATCGACGCCCTGGAGTGCGGCGTGATCCGCCGCCTTTTCCGGCGCGCGGATGATAATATGCCCCTCATCATCAAGAATCCTGCGCCCCGCAAGCTCCTCGACTTCCCGCACGGCATTCACCACGCCGACGGTCACGTCGTCAAAAGGGGCTTCAACGGTAGTGGGGGCCTCGCCGCGAACGACAAGGCGATACTCATCGCCCTGTTTCTCGATGAGAATCGCCTTGGTGGTGGTGCTGCCGCAATCGGTGGCCAATATGCTATTGATCTCTGCCAACTGATCACCTGGTTCGCCAAATGAAGTGTCGGCAGTATTCTACCACCTACGGGAAACACGCGGCAAATCGGATAGCATTCAGCAGTCAGTCATCAGCTATCAGATTCCTACAGCTTCCCATCCTTGATGAAGATCACGTTGAACTTGTCGAGGAACTTGCCTATCTTGTTCTCGGCGAGCAGGAGATCGGCGTCTGGATTGGAGATGACGGGGTCTGAGCGGAACTTGCCGCCCGCGCGCGCGATGGCCTTGATGATCATGGGATTGGAGCCGCAGCGGTCGGATTTCTTGGCTTCGTCGAGGCTGCGCGCGTAGCCGACGATGCCGTGCTCCTGCACGTAGTCGGGATCGACCTTGACGGTCCCCCAGACCTCGCTGCCGTCCGCGCGGCGTATTTTCGGACTCATGCACCTTTCCAGCCCGAGCCCGGTGGCGTCGATTATTACGGATGTATACGGCTTGCCCGGCTCGGAGGGGGTCGCAGATGCAGTCGCCGGCGGGTTCGACGGCGCCTGCTCCTCGCAATACGTTGGGCCGGCAAGCCCAACGCACAGTCCCGCGACCAGAATAGCAGCAGCGTAGAAACGCATGACCTCTACCTCCTCGGCATTCGCGCACTTCTCTTTATATGGTTCCTTCCTCACAGTCGGGCGGTTGCCGACTCGGTGTTTTACCGGGTTTGGGCCTTGATTGGCGGCCCGGCATCTGCTATCCTGAATACCGCAAAGGGGAACATCCACGCCTTTGGGAACGTAGATAAGAAAACAAGTTCGACAGGAGAATCGGCGGAAGATGAACATCAGGCTTTGGGCGATACTAGTGGCGCTGTTGGCAGCGATGGGCGCGTTTTCGTGGTGGCTTTCGGCGCAGCAGTCGAAGCCGGAGCGGGAGGACGTAAAGATGCCCTCGGCGAAACAGCTCGACGAGATGACCAACCCCAAACGCCCCAAGCTCGCAAAGGCCACTTTCCAGCCGGGCCGCGTAGTCGTGCTGAACACCAATCGCGGCAAGATCGAGTTCGTCCTCTATGAAAAGGACTGTCCCAAGACAACCGCGCGAATCGTTCAACTCGTGCAGGGAGGCGACTACAACGGCGTCGCGTTCCCGCGCGCGGAAAACTGGATGATCCAGACCGACCCCGCCAACAGGGAAGTGCCGCCGATAGGGATCGAGGTTGCCAAGGGCCTGCTTTTCGAAAAGGGCAGCGTCGGAATGGCGCGAGCCAGCGATAATACTTACAGCAACACAAGCGTGTTCTTCATCGCCCTCGAACCCGCGCATCACCTCGACCTGCGATACACCAGCCTCGGCCGCGTCATCAGCGGCACGGATGTCGCCGGTAAGATCGTGATGGGCGACCAGATAAAGACCGCCAGCCTGCGGCCGTTAACCGCGGCGGATCGCAAGCGCCTCGACGAGCTGCTGAAGGCCAGCACTGGGCGCGGAACCCGCTAGCTCGAACTCCGCGCAAAATCCTCGCGAAATCGTGAAGGTATGCCGGCCACTGACTCGGTAGACTATCCATGCAGGCAGTTGCCTGGTCTGTGAGGCATGGAGGAACCAATGAGCTCCGAAAGCGAACTGCGGCAGAGGTTCATCGTCACGATAGAGTGGTCTCCCGAATCCGATGCGCGACTTACGGAAGGCGACATTCACGAACTGGTAGAACAACTGGCCCTGGAGGTCGATGAAGACGCGACGGTCGAGGTCGCGGAGACGCTGGAGACCGGCGACTGATTCCTCGAAAGGCAGCCTCTGGCCTACACCACGAATCCCATCCGCCGCCGGGAATCCTCTGCAAGCGCGACTGCGAGTTCCCCCGCTACACGGGCGTTATTGGCCAGAAGGGCCACGTTCGCCTGCTGCGATCTGCCTCCGGTAAGCTCCCCCACCCTGCGCAGAAGCCACGGGGTCAGCTCCGTGCCGCGGATGCCTTTCTGGTTTGCTTCCCTGGCTGCGCTGTCGATCTCGGCAGTCACATCGACCTCATCCGCTTCTGGGACCGGCGCCGTCACTAGTATTGCCGACCGCACGCCCATCGCGCCGAACGCGAGCCGGATCAGATCCGCAAGCTCCTCGACGCCGTCGAATCTGGGAATCCGAATGCCCGACCGCCGCGAGTAGAACGCCGGAAGCTCGTCGGTCCCATAGCCATAGACCGGCACGCTGTGCGTCTCCAGCCATTCGGCGGTCGCGGGAACATCCAGAACCGCCTTAGGCCCCGACGCAACGATCACAATGGGCGTCCGAACCATCTCCCACAGATCGGCCGATACGTCGTTCGTGGAAGCGCTGTCGCGATGCACGCCCCCGATCCCGCCGGTCGCCATCACGGATATGCCCGCCGCCGAAGCGATCCGCGCCGTGGCTGATACCGTCGTGCCGCCGTCGAGCTTGGCGAAGGCTGCGTAACCAATATCCCGTGCCGCGAGCTTGGCGGCGGTCCCCTGCCCCAGTTTCTCGATCTCCTCGCGCGTCAGGCCGACCCGCACCTTTCCTTCAATGACGCCGATAATGGCCGGCGTAGCTCCGGCCTGGCGAACCGCCTCCTCCATCGCCATCGCCGTCTCGACATTGACCGGCGCGGGCAGCCCGTGCGCGATCACCGACGACTCCAGTGCCACCACCGCTTCGTTGCGGTTGAGCGCGCTCGATATCTCGTGCGATATGTCCAATGGGTCCTTCATGGCAGTCCTCAGTCGTCAGTTGTCAATTGTCAGTGCTCCGATGCGCCAACAACGGGTAAGTTATACCCCAGAGGCGAAGCATCCTGCCCAAAATCGCACCAGATGAGCCGAGCATTCGCCACGATTCCAGTGCAGTTGACTTTTGCTTGGCAACGGCATATCATTGCAGGCAAGCATAACGCCCTGACATGGGCCAGGACGCGATAGGAGGAACTGTCGTGAAGCTGTACTCAAGAGTATTGCCGCATTTCCTTTTCTTCGTTCTGCTTTCCGCCCCCCCCGTTGCTTGGTGCGGCGCGCCCTTCCAAGACGACATAGGCGCGTGTCTCACGAAGCCTGATGGGAGCCGCGTCACATTGCCGTGCGAGGAGATACTGTGGAGCGGAAAGAGCGGGAGATCGTTCGCAATCAAGGAATTTGGTGAACGGCGACCCGCGCCTGAGCATCCCCGCGTCGCAGTCGTCAGTACACGCCCTCTACCTGTTTCCGAGTACTGGTGTTGTGACGTTAGCGGTGTTCTCTCCACATTGTCGGGCATATCGAGAGACGGCAGCGAGTTTACGCAAAGAGTGCTTGTCGTCTCCCCCGAGAACGTCCTTATCTACTGCGACCCCAAGGGCAGGCCGTTCATATTCCCGCCGCTCAAGGGTCTCGGCATTGACTGGCCCAACAAGCTTTCACTTGCCAAGCTGTCGGGCACAAGCATGGCTGAAGCGGCCAGTGTGTCGGCTATGGACACAGAAACCTTACCCCCGATGCCCGATTCCCCATGCTCTTCATCCCCGCCTGTTTATTGCGCAACTATAGCCGATGCGAAAGCTCAGCCGGACGATACGCCGGTCGAGCTCCAGTGCAAGATGATTGGTTCGGTGAACACCGGCTCGTTCGAGATGATCGAAGACGACTTCAGCGACACGCTGATGGCTTATTACACGCCGGGGATCGATGCGACACCATATGATCGGGTGAACAAGGTTGCGGGCATCATCCGCAGTGATGCGAACGGCAAGTACCTCGACGTGGACGGCGACCCCGAGGTCTTTGTGGGTTACGTGCAGGTCCTCGCGCAAGGGACCATTGCGTGGGCGAAAGCGCATCCCGACGACTACACCCCATTTGCTGACCTCACGGGCATGGTGGTCACTCGCGCTTTTCCAAACGCAGGTTATTACTACATCGAGGAGCCACACAGGAGCGCGGGCATCTGTGTCATCGACTCCGGCGGGGCGAGTTCGCTGGTCCCGGGCGATACTGTTTCGTTTCCCGCATACTGCTATCAGTTGACCACGGTAGACGGGGAGCGGGCGATCACCTCAGGTTACGCCCAGTCCGGCGCGCACGTCGATTCGCCCAGGCCGCTGGGCCTGAACAACCGCGCGATTGGCGGCGGAGACTTCAACGTGCTCACCAGCGGGCCTGCCGGGGGTACGGGGTTGAACAACATCGGTCTGTTGGTCCGCGTGTGGGGCAAGGTCACTGCAATTGGGGACAACGGTTTCTACGTTGACGACGGGTCGAGTCTGGGCGACGGTTCAGGTTCGACCGGCATCCGCGTGGTTGGCCCGGTCGGGTATCAACCCTATGTGCCGATGATCGGTGACTATCTGGCCATTGTCGGGATATCGGGCCTGGCAACTTATGACGTGACCCACGGTCTGGCACGGACTATTCGTGTGGCTACCTCCGGCGATGTCACGCTCGTCCATCCGGTCGGCCCACCCCCGGGGGTTGAGGTCCAAGCCACCGGCACGGACGCCAACGCTCACGGAAAGATCACGGTGTACTGGAGACCCGCGCCCGGCGCGGTAGGGTACAACATATACCGTGGGACCACATCAGGCGGCGAGGACTACCTGCATCCAGTCAATGGCGGAACACTGTGGAATACTCTCAGCTACCCTGGAAGCACCACATTCGCTTTCGCTGACACCGGGCTTGCATTCGGCCAGGAGTACTTCTACACGGTGAAAGCCGTGCGCAGCGATGGTGAGAGTGCGCCGTCCTTTGAAGACAGCGATGCGCCCGATCAGAGCGCCATCCCCTGGGATAGCAATGACGCGCAGGCTGTGACCGCTGCAGTGAACGCCCTGTACGGACAGACGCCATACCTGACACGGGCGGTCGGTCCCGACGGTACCGTGTTCTGCAGCCTGCTTGGTGTGTTGCGCCCCGGTGGGTGCGTTGACCTGGGCACCCTTCTGCCGGGGACTAACATACTGCAGTACGCCGATGGGACGCGAATCGCTCTGCCGGATGATGGCGGCTTCCTGGGAGGCCTGCCCCAAATGCCCACGCCACCGGAGTTGCAGAACAGCGACGGCCCGTACAGGC
>Ga0315284_10016280_pt1 | contig 10555 bp, 11 predicted proteins | sample YL17G09_16_MG_FD_203696 | JGI IMG/M metagenome (GOLD analysis project Ga0315284, IMG submission 203696) | Sediment microbial communities from Yellowstone Lake, YNP, Wyoming, USA - YL17G09_16 | ecosystem: Environmental > Aquatic > Freshwater > Lake > Sediment | place: USA: Wyoming | collected...
ACAACAAGAAGAGGCTGCATTCGGCTCTGGGCTACAGGTCCCCAGAACAGTTCGAAATGGAGGTTGCCTTAAATACTGTTGCTTAACTAACTGTCCACTATCAGGGGTGCAGTCCATTAGTGATCGCCCTTAGAGCTTTCTTCCGCACAAATTTGAGCTCTCTCTTTTACGTCCAAAGGGTAAGAGCGCTCCAGTATCTATCTTAGTATTGATTCTCCTGCATGATTCTGATGCGCCCATATATCTTGATGCTGCGCAATGAAGGGTTGAAGAAGCTTTAAGAACCTTGAATGCCGAGAGCAAAAAGATGCTGACAGGGATTACTAAAAGGCCTCTAAAGCGGTTCATGGGTGAGAGAGGCTCCTTTGCCGATATTATAAGAAGCGATTGGTCGGACGCGTTTCAAGACGATGTGTATCAGGCCAACATGTCCATCAGCTACCCTGGCGTAGTTAGAGCCTGGCATAAGCATGAAAGAGGCCAAATCGATTGTCCCTTAGCAATTAATGAAGCGTTAAAGATCCGCGCTTACTATGACAAGACACAAGATCTGGATGAAGTGGTCTCGACTGGCGAGAACCTTCAGGCCGTCAAAGTTCCTGGCAACTATTGGCAAGGGTCTAAGGAGAAGGGAAATGAGCCTGCCATGCTGGTTTACTTCATGAATGAGCTCTACGATTATGAAATCCCCGACGGAGTGCTTCGGCCCTGGATTGACCAGGCGGTTGCTCCTACATCGATAAATGGAACGGCAGGAGATCCACATTGCAGTAGTCCCTAGGACTAGTTCCCTCCTCCTGACAAGTGAGCAGCACATGAATCTTGTACAGAGGATTGCCAAGAATACCCTGGCTCTGTTTTTGGCCAGCGTAATCAACATCGTCCTTGGGCTCTTCTATGGCATATACACGGCTCGCTATTTGGGACCTGAGCGATATGGCACTATAGCTTTCGCTATAGCTTTCATTGGGCTCTTTAGCATATTAACGGACATAGGGATTCAGCAGCTAACTTTAAGGGAAGTCGCAAGAGATAAGAGCTTAGTGGGCAAATATTTGGGAAATATCGCAGTGCTGAAGGTGTTCCTCTCTATCATCACCTTTGGGCTGATAGCTCTGACTATAAACCTACTTAAATATCCGGATCTGACTGTCAAGGTCGTTTACATCATGGCTTTATCCATAGTTCTGGCCACATTCAGCAGCATGCTCACTTCGATATTCCAGGCTTGTGAAAAGATGGAATACGCCTCTTTAGGGAGCATCATTGGGAGCGCTTCCATGCTCGTAGGGGGACTTTTCGCTATATATTGTGGCTTCTCAATTTTGGGATTTGCTCTGATTTACGTCTTTTCAAACGCACTAGTGTTAATATACTATATCATTATTACTCAGAGATTTGGGATTACCCCGCGCCTCGAGTTGGACTACGGATTTATTAAGAGCTTGGTTAGAAGAGCTTTGCCCTTCGGCATCGGTGGGTTTTTCCTTGTCTACTACGTCTGGATCGACAGGGTTATGCTCTCGGTGATGATGAATAATGAGGCTGTCGGATATTACTCTGCAGCTTACAATTTGATTTGGTCCCTCAACTTCGTCCCAAGTGCATTCGTGGTATCCCTTTTCCCCTTGATGTCCATCTTCTTCAAAGGCTCGGATAAATCCCTGGATAAGATCTTTAGGATGGGAATAAAGTACTTGTACATGCTGGCTTTGCCCATGGCAGTGGGAGTCACCCTATTGGGCAAGGAGATCGTCTTTTTGATGTACGGCCCTAAATTCCTGCCAGCTGTCATAGCTTTAGACATCCTCATATGGGCAGAGTTCTTCGTCTTCATCGATGTGCTCCTCGGGAATATGCTCCTATCTATAAACAAGGAGAACATTACTATGATAAACGCAGGAGTTGGTACCGCCTTAAACATAGGCCTTAATCTGATCCTGATACCCAGATTGGGCATAGAGGGTTCAGCCTTAGCTACCCTGGCTACAGAATTCTACTTTTGCGTCATATCTTTTGTCGTACTGCAGAAATATGGCCACTCTGTGGATCTCCGAAATCTCCTATTTAAGCCATTGGTAGCTACGTCTTTGATGGCTCTCTTTATATCCACCTACAATCACTTGCACTTGTTTGCGTTGGTACCAATATCTGTCATCCTTTACTTTACCATTTTATACCTAATCAAGTACATATCTGATGAAGACATCAGTTTGATCAAACAGGCGCTGGCCATCAGGAAGTTGAGGTCTTAAGCATGAGACGGGATGAAATCTACGCTCTAGGCTACCCTGCCGATGAGGCTTATGGGCCTTGCATAGAATTCGTGTCGGAGTACGCTGATCCAGGGGATGAGATCCTGGATTTAGGTGGGGGAGAGGGTGCTTACTCGTATGAGCTAAATAGAAGGGGATTTAAGTGCATAAATGCCGATTTAAATAAGAAATACTTGTCAAAATCCAGAGCGAGAGGCGTGGAGTCCTGCGCTATGGATGCGCGCTTCCTGGGATTCAAAGATAAATCTTTCGACGTAGTTCTCCTCTTTGAGGTGATAGAGCATATCCCCCACTATGATGAGGTCTTGGAGGAAGCCTATAGGGTAGCCAGGAAGCACATCCTCATCACCGTGCCAAATTGCAGCGATTATAGGAAGCTCAAAGAACAACGCCTTACTTACGACCATTTTCTAGGGACTGACCATGTCAACTTTTTTGCCAAAGAGGATCTTGAAGCCCTGCTGTCAAAACACTTCAATAATTTTCGGGTGAAGGAGGGGGAACCGATAGTATTCAAGGCGGACCCAGCGTTGATTATCTCCCCATTGCTACGAAGAACGATATGCTTTCTGATGAGGCAAAATCTTACCGGACCTAAGGTGCGTTTTGGGCTAGGTGTCAACTACAGGTTGTATGGAATTGTAGATGTCGTATGATCTCAGTAATCTGCGTTTACAATAACAGGAAGATCCTAGATGATTACCTGCTTAAAGGGCTGAATGATCAGACCGCTGAGAGCGATCTGGTGCTGATAAATAACACTGCCGGACGGTTCTCATCTGCGGCAAAGGCTCTGAACTACGGCGGGGAAAAAGCAACCGGCGATTACCTCATGTTCGTGCATCAGGACATTGATTTGATCTCCAATACTTGGCTGGAAGATGCTGAAAGAATCATGGCATCCCTGCCGAGCGCAGGTATCGCCGGGATGGCGGGCGCCTCTGATAAGCACAGGGGGCTGTATTCGAACCTCAAGCAGGGGAATCCTCCTGTGCCGGCGGCAGATTGGCCGGTGGAGAGGCTTCTGGAAGTCCAGACTCTGGATGAGTGCTTGATGCTGATCCCCAAAGTAGTCTTCGATAAGTGCAAGTTCGATGAAGATGTATGCGTTGATTGGCACCTTTACTCGGTGGACTATTGCCTTAGCATCAAGAACCTTAGTTACAAGGCCTTTGTGCTCCCCCTCCCTGGCTACCACCGATCGACGGGATACTCTATGTCCAAAGGCTATTATACTACATTGAAAAGGATTTTTATAAAGCATAAAGGTCGCTACCCCATCATTTACACCACTATGGGATTCTGGAACACTTCCAAGTCGGTGTACTTGAATAGAATAGATCAGAATATCCTGAAAGCCATTCGCTACGCCATGAAGATGAAGCGCCTAGCCCTGGAAAGATTATCACTGCACCAAGGCCGAAATTAGGAAAGAGATTTATGAATATGCAAGCTAAGTCAGGGCTTGAGATGGGGGTCGGTGCCTACGAAGGGCGAGGTTCGGAAGGGCAGTCTAGGAGGCGGCTGCAGCCCAGGGTTTCCATAGTAATCCTAAACTGGAACGGTTGGTCTGAAACCGTTCAATGCCTCAGATCCCTCTGCTCCATCAAGTACGACAATTATCGCATAGTGATTGTTGATAATGCCTCTGCAGACGGCTCTGTGCCAAAGATCAGGGAGTACATTGAGAGTGAGCTTAGGCCTCTTGAGATTATGGAGCTCAGTGAGAATGAAATCGGGTTAATGTGTGAGAGGGAGGGAACGGGGAGGGAGTTTCCTCAACTACCCTCCAATAATGAAATAATATTGATCAGGAACAGCGCCAATCACGGCTTTGCTGGCGGCAACAATGTGGGAATAAAGTTCGCTCTAAAGACCCTGGACCCCAAGTATGTGCTTCTCTTGAACAACGACACCATAGTAGATAAACTCTTTTTAGAGGAGCTATCCGGTGTCATGGAGAAAAACGAAACGATCGGCAGCGTTCAATCCCTTCTTTTGAGGCCCGGAGGAGAATTAATAGATTCTCTAGGTCAGGAGATTCTATGGACAACAGTCAGAGATATAGAATTCGGCGCGATATATGCTAAAAACTCTTTGGTTGATAAAGTCGAAATCTTCGGACCATGCGCCGCTGCAGCTCTCTACAGGGCAGCTTCCTTGCAGGAAGTGGGGCTTTTCGACGAGAGCTTCTTTATTATTTATGAGGACGTAGACTTGTCATGGAGGTTGAGGCTTAAGGGATACTTCTCTTTTCTGGTTCCTTCGTCAATCGTTTACCACAATAGGGGCATATCAGGCGGTAGACGAAACGGTGCGTTTCTGACAAGCAAATACTTTGGCAATAGGAACTGGTTACTTTTAGTCCTGAGATATTATCCATTATCGGTTCTTTTCAGAGAGCCCAGAAGGCTTCTATCCGTTTTCATCAGATGCCTTTCTAGCGCCACCAAGCTTAGAAGGGTCTCAGAAGCATGCCAGATGTTTGTCCAAAGCCTTAAAATGAGACGAACGATAGCCAGAAATCCTACACTAGCGAAGGTCCAGTCTCAGTGGATAAGAGACCATTAGAACTCTTGAATGGTCATCAGTAAGGCATAATTTCAAAAGTCTTCCTGTATTTTGATATGACAAATTATATTTGTTTTATGATAAATAAGTTAATAACTTATAAATACTATGAAATAAAATTATCCCTACGAGGGTAACCATCTGCTTGAATCTGCCAGAGATTAATACGGGTAAGCAACAGAAAAAGCTTGTGGGGCCGATATCTACGCGGATACAATTGTAGCTACCATCCTCTCCACAGCCCCATATCCTCTGACGTTATCTCTCACCTTGTCCCGTACAGCCTCTGGTAGTACTCTTGATACTCGCCCGTGATCACGCCCTCGACCCACTCCTGGTTCTCCAGATACCACTCCACCGTCCGCCTGAGTCCCTCCTCGAAATCCGCCAGCGGCTCCCATCCCAGCTCCTCTTTGATTTTGGAGCAGTCCAGAGCGTAGCGGAAGTCGTGGGCCGGGCCACGTGGGTCTACGATGTGCTTGATGAGGCCTAATAGCTTTTCGGGATCCTTTTTCAATTTCTCGGCAAGAATCCTGCAGATCGACTCGACGACCTCGATGTTCCTCTTTTCACAGCCCCCGCCTATGTTGTAGACCTCGCCAGGATGCCCTTTCTGCAAGACCAGATCAATCGCCCGGCAGTTATCCTCCACATAGAGCCAGTCGCGAACCTGCGCTCCCTCGCCATACACAGGAAGCTCCTTGCCTGCGAGCGCATTCCTGATCATGAGCGGTATCAGCTTCTCTGGGAACTGAAACGGGCCGTAGTTGTTGGAGCTGCGTGTGATGATCACAGGGATGCCGTAGGCGTTTTGGTAAGCCCTGCACAGGAGATCCGCAGCGGCTTTGCTTGCTGCATAGGGGCTGTTCGGCTCCAGAGGAGATCTCTCCGTGAACTTTTCGGTCTCTGTAGAGCCATAGACCTCGTCGGTCGAGATCTGGATGAATATCCTTGCGCCACAACATCTAGCAGCCCCCAGCAGGACCTGTGTTCCCTTGACGTTGGTATCGATGAACGGCAGGGGATCAAGGAGGCTCCTGTCTACATGGGTCTCGGCCGCGAAGTTAACCACCGAATCGAACCCGTCCTTCCTGAAGAGCCCCTCCACCAGCACGGAGTCGGCGATGTCGCCTCTCACGAACATATATCGCCGATGGCCTTCGACATCCTTAAGGTTTGCCGGATTCCCTGCATAGGTGAGTTTGTCCAGGTTGACGACCCTGCAGTCCCGGTGCTCCTCCAGGATATAGCGGACGAAGTTGCTCCCGATGAAGCCACAGCCGCCTGTAACGAGGAGCGTCCTCATATCCTTCCTCCTTCATAGACGAACCCATTGACAGCCTCTGCGAGCCTCGGCCACCTTGCATCTCTGGGTGAAACTATGGGCTGCTCTGCTGGCCACTCGATCCCTATCTCCGGATCGCTCCAGATTATCCCTGCTTCATGCTTTGGGGAGTACTCATCGGTGGTCTTGTAAAGAACCTCAGCGGCATCGCTCAGGGCGAGAAATCCGTGTGCAAATCCTGCGGGTATATAAAGCATATTCATGCCCTCGGCCGAGATCCTGATCCCGACCCATCTCCCGTATTTCGGCGAACTCCTTCTGATGTCCACAGCAGCATCAAATATCTCGCCAGCTATAACGCGGACAAGCTTTCCCTGTGACTTTGGAGGGTTCTGGTAGTGAAGCCCCCGGAGGACACCTCTGCAAGATCTCGAATAGTTATCCTGGACAAACTGCTCCTTTATTCCGAAGGCAGCGAACTCGGAGTATTTATAGGTCTCCACGAAGAAGCCGCGTTCGTCGCAGAAGACCCTGGGCTCGATCATGACGACATCAGGAATCTCAAGCCTCTCGAACCGGAAGGACACTAGAACAGCACCTCCGCATCATCCCCGATCATGAGGCGCAGCGCCTGGCTGTTCCTCTCTTCTCTTGAGACGACGGTGTTTCTGCCAATTATGCTATCCTCTAGCCGCCCTACGTTTGCGATCCTGACCCCCTCGAAGATAACAGAATGCTCTATCGCTGAGTCCATTATCACACAGCTCCTCCCGACGCTCGTGTAAGGGCCGATGAAGGATCCCTCGATCACTGTTCCCTCTCCGATAACGACAGGACCGCGAATTGTGCTAGCCCTGACGCTAGCCCCTTTGGCTATAGAGACGCGCCCCACCACCTTGCTCTTATCATCGACCTCTCCCTGCAAATCAGCCTTCACGAGCTCATCCAGCACTACCCGGTTGGCCTCCAGCAAGTCGTCCTTCTTCCCTGTATCGAGCCACCAGCGGCTGAGAACGAAGCTCTTCACTGTCTTGCCCTTGTCCAGCAGCTTCTGAATAGCATCGGTGATCTCAAGCTCCTCTCTCCATGAGGGCTTGATCTCCGAGATCGCCTCGTGGATGGCGGGCGAGAAGATGTAGATGCCCACGAGGGCAAGATTCGAAGGGGGCTCTTTCGGCTTCTCGACAAGATAGAGCACCCTTCCTGCCTTATCCACGGCTGCAACCCCGAACATCCTGGGATCCTCGACCTCCTTGAGGAGGATCATCGCCTCCACGCCGCTCTGCTTGAAATCCTCCACAAAAGGCACGATGTTCTCGCCGATCAGGTTGTCGCCCAGGTACATCAGGAATGGGTCGTCCCCCAAGAAATGCCTGGCCACCTTCACGGCATGAGCAAGGCCGCTAGGTGTCTCCTGCATGATGAACTCGAACTGAAATCCCCATGGGTTCGCGGCCAGGGACTCTTTGACCTGCTCGCCAGTCTCTGGTGCGATTATCACTCCCACCTGCTTTATCCCCGTGCTGTGGATCTGGTCCATGGCGTAATGCAGTATCGGCCTGTTGGCAATCGGTACAAGCTGCTTTGTTATCGTATATGTTAGGGGCCGGAGCCGGGTCCCTTTTCCGCCCGAGAGCACCAATGCCTTCATCATCCAACTGCCTCCCTGATATTCCGGATGTTGGCTGCAAGCGACTCCTCCCACGGTGGCATGACGTCGAGACCCTGGATTCTGAGCAAGAAATTATCCAGGACAGAGTTGGCCGGACGTTTCGCAGGCCGGGGAAACTCGGCGCTCGTCACGGGCACAACCCTGACCGTGATACCAAGAAGCCGGAATATCTCCCTGGCGAACTCATACCAGGTGCAGCCTCCCTGAGATGTGCAGTGGTAAAGGCCATAGCTCTCAGTCCCGATCAACAGCTTGATCTGCCTTGCCACATCCCCGACGAAAGTAGGGGTTCCACGTTGATCGTATACCATATGGATCTCCTCTTTCTCCTGAGCCAGGGCTATCATCGTCTTGACGAAGTTTCTGCCCACGGGACCGTAGAGCCAGGCGACCCGGAGGACGAAGCTGCTAGGATTCTGTGCCTTGACCATCTCCTCTCCGACGAGCTTGGACAAGCCGTAAATATTCAAGGGCTGTGGCGGGTCATATTCAAGGTATGGTTTTTCCTTGCTGCCATCGAAGACGTAATCGGTGCTGATGTGGACAAGACTGGACCCGGCCTTCCTGGCAGCGATGGCAACATTTCGCGCTCCTATTGCGTTGACGAGAAAGGCATTCTCCTGATAATTTTCACAGCCGTCGACGTCTGTATAGGCGGCGGCGTTAATGATAGCCTCTGGCTTGAGATGCTCAACGAATTCAGCGACCTGAGCTAAATGGGTAATGTCGACCTCGTCGCGCGTGGTGGAAATCAACTCTTGGTCTGCTAGCACCCTGCCCAGCTCCGATCCAAGCTGTCCTGCTGAGCCGAAAACCAGAATCCGCATTCTCTCCTCATCGACGTACCGCATGTGATATTTCTCAGGAAGCTACCTTTTGGGGCAAGGAATGACTGCGCCCAAGTTGTATTCTTGACGCGTCTCGCGGCTGCCATTCGCCTTTTCCGCAGCGTTTCTCGGCCTGCATTAAAGACGCTTCTGACGGCAAGGATTAGACTTTCAGGCCATGATTATCCTCAGCCCCTCCTCCAGCGTATACCGAGGGGAAAAGCCCATGCTTTCTATCTTGCTTGTATCCGCCAGAGTGTGCATTACGTAATTCTTTATGGGATTCTCTTTATAGACGGGCCTCAGGTCAGTCCCTATTCTGGAATTTATGATGTCCACGACATGGTTGAAGCTATAAGCTTTTCCCGTCCCTACATTGAATATCCCGGTGCCCTTCTTCGATGTCAGGAGAAGAGCATCCACGACATCTTTCACAAAGATAAAGTCGCGAGTCTGAGATCCATCTCCGAAGATTACCGGGGGCTCTCCGGCCTTCATCCCCCAGATGAACTGAGTTATCACATTGGCATAGGGCCCCTTGGCCTTTTCATGCGGGCCGTAGACAGAGAAAAACCGGAGACCCGCATAGTCGATGCCGTAGAGCTGGAAATAGAGCTCAGCCACTCTTTCAATGGCCATCCTGGCCTCGGTGTAGTAATCCTTTACTGGTATGATAGCATCTTCCCGGTGCGGCGTAGGAACGCCATTATAGACTGATGAAGAGGAGGCAAAGACCACCTTCTTTGAGCCCTTCTGCCTGGCTAGCTCCATGATGGCTACGGCACCATTGATAGCCTCTCCCACCAAAAAAGGATTCTTTCTATACATGGGTGATGAGGAGGGAATCCCCAGGTGAAATATCACATCGGGGCTGAGATTCAGGGCCAGGCAGTCGTTGCATGATCCCGTTATCAGGTTGATGTCCTTGCTGACATGCTCCAGGTTGCTAATGGACCCGGTATGAAAATTGTCCAGAACAGCTACCTGGTACTTGTTTATGATCGCCTCCACCAGGTTCGAGCCGATAAAGCCTGCCCCGCCCGTCACCAATGCTTCCGTCATCTCATTACTCCTCTTGAAGACCCCCTTACAATTATTATGAATTCATTTATAGCTTACGGTCTCGAGCAGGCGTGGCAAAGCTTAGAGATTCACTGGCTGAAGCCAACGGCTTGTAGGAATGAGGATTTATATACTGCCTGTTGTGCACCACCTGGAGCCCCCCTTGATTAGGAAGAGGATTTTGAAGTGGCTGAAGCTATTGGAAGAGGGAATCTTCTTCAACTCCTCCGATGGGGTCGTGGTCAATAGCCAGTTTATCCAAAGATCAGAACCGCTCCTGCACTCTTTAGTCGTAGGTCAGAGTGGGCTACGTCATATCGAGGAAAGGAGTGGATATCTTGATCCAGGCCTTGATGATCCTTATAAATGAGAAAGGCCTAAAGGACTTGGTCCTCCAGATCGTTGGAGATACTGATAGGGATAAATCCTTCTCCCAGAAGGTGAAGGGCTATTCCAGGGAGGCAGGATTGGACCGCTACATCATCTTTCATGGAAGGATGAATGACAGGGATATGGAGGAGCTCTACGGCAACTCTGATATCTTTGTTTTTCAATCTCGATGGGAGGGCTTTGGCATGGCCCTGGCCGAGGCCGCATCTTTCGGGCTGCCAATAGTGACCACAGATGCCGGGGCCATCCCATGCTTGATCAAGGACGGCGTCAACGGCCTCCTGGTCCCTCCAGGAGATGCCGAGAATCTGGCCCAGGCCATAGAGATGCTGGCAAAATCCTCTGATTTTAGAGCAAAGTTTGGCGAAGCAAATAGCTTGACTACTTCAAATTCAGTTACTATTACTAATTAAGTATATTTACTATAATGCCCCGTAATATAAAAAAGGGGGTAAGATTCTGAAATTGAATC
>Ga0315284_10016281_pt1 | contig 10555 bp, 11 predicted proteins | sample YL17G09_16_MG_FD_203696 | JGI IMG/M metagenome (GOLD analysis project Ga0315284, IMG submission 203696) | Sediment microbial communities from Yellowstone Lake, YNP, Wyoming, USA - YL17G09_16 | ecosystem: Environmental > Aquatic > Freshwater > Lake > Sediment | place: USA: Wyoming | collected...
AAGCACCTTCCAATCTGGTTGCGACTGCAAATGTTGGGGTAGATTTGACCTGGACAGACAACTCCCTGAGTGAGACTGACTGGGTCGTCCAGAGTGCACCTACCAATACTGGCCCATGGACTGACTTAGCGACGGTGCTGTCCGCCACCGGACCGACAACAGGCACAGTGACGTACACCGCAGCGGCCGCAAACTGGTACAGGATATTAGCCTCCAACACGGTCGGCAGCACAGTGGCTGGCTTTCCCACTATGACAGTCAACTCCGCACCTTCTAACACCGCTACCCCTCTGCCACCCACATACTCTATTTCAGGCACGGTAAGTAAAGCAGGCGGTGCTCCTGTAGCTGGTGTTACGATGTCCCTGACTGGTGCAGCTTCTGCAACAACGACAACTGCTGCTAATGGCACCTATTCCTTTGCTGGACTTGCAAACGGCAGTTATACAGTGACTCCAAGTCTGGGTACCAACACCTTTACACCTGCGTCGAGCCCTGCGGTAATCAACAATGCTAATGTCACCGGAGTGAACTTCACCATGAACACATACTCGATTTCGGGAACTGTAACGATTTCTGGCGGTACTCCTTTAGTGGGAGTGACCATGACGCTGTCTGGTGCAGCTACTGCAACAACGACAACCGCTGCTAATGGCACCTATTCCTTTACCGGACTTGCAAACGGCAGTTATACAGTGACACCGAGTCTGGCAGGCTACACCTTTACACCTCTTAACAGAAGCGTTCCTATTAGTGGAGCGAATGTTACAGGACAGGATTTTACAGGAACGCCTGTTGTTGGTACTTACTCCATTTCAGGCCGGGTGAGTACATCAGGCGGTGCTCCTAAAGCTAATGTGACGATGACCTTAAGCGGTGCTGCCACAGCAACTACTACTACAAATGGTGCAGGCCAGTACAGTTTTACAAATTTGGGTAATGGAAGTTATGTTGTCACACCAAAAAGGACAGGTTGCTCATTTACTCCTACAAGCAGGGATGTAACTATAAGCGGAGGGAATGTTACAGGACAAAACTTTGTTGTGGGAAAATGTAAATAACGTTTGAATTATAAACCTTAAATTGATTTATGAAACGCAGCCTTGATTATCAAGGCTGCGTTTCATATGCTGCTATTTTGAATAAAAAGTCTTTACGTCTCTAATCCATTTCATTGTTCTAATTTTTCAATATCGTTTAAGAGCTCTTTTGCCTTCTCGATGTCTTCTTCCCTAACAAGCACCTTAACTTCGCCTATCTTTCCGACGTTCACAGGATAAGGGCTTACTTTTGCTGACCTTATGACCACAGGTATCTCGCCGCTCTCAAGCAAGTCTTTTATCATTTCAGCCTCGAGACTATCATACGTAACAAGGAGTTCTACCCAGTTGTCGTTCATATATAAGAATATATAGAGTAATAGGCTTTTGTCAAAAATTGCTCGATGAGCAGATGATTATAGTTTTTGACACTGAGCATGGTAAATGATACAATTAAAAAACGTTAGATAATATTTTCTGTTATAAACATATGGATATAAAAAAGATAGAAAAAGGTGTCAGGCTCATACTTGAAGGCATTGGTGAGGATCCTGAGAGGTCAGGCCTCAAGGAAACGCCTGAACGTGTTGCAAAAATGTATGAAGAGATATTCGAGGGACTTAAGACACCTACTGAAGAGATACTTAAACCCATGGAGGGTGAAAGTCATGATGAGATGGTGTTGTTGAAAGATATCCCGTTTTATTCTATATGCGAGCATCATCTCCTTCCCTTTATTGGTAAAGCCCATGTTGCATATATACCGTCAGAAGGGAATATCGTCGGATTGGGTGAGCTTGCAAAAGCAGTTGAGATTCTTGCTAAAAGGCCACAGGTGCAGGAGCGTTTGACAACACAACTCGCTGACCTGATCATGCAAAGGCTTAAACCCAAAGGCGCAATGGTAATTATTGATGCAGAACATCTCTGTATGAGTATGAGGGGCATAAAGAAACCCGGTACGAGGACGGTAACGTCTGCTGTCAGGGGAATATTTCGCACAAAACAGTCTACAAGAGTAGAACTGCTGGAATTAATTAAAAAAAGGGACTAATGAAGAAGGAAAAGCCATGTCAGCAATGATTATTAAAGGTTCTGAAATAGCAAAACAGATCAGGGAAGAGCTGAAACATGAAGTTGAGGAGTTAAAAAAAAAATATAACCTTATACCAGGTCTGGCTACAATCCTTGTAGGTGAAGATATGGCCTCAAAAGTCTATGTTGGTGCAAAGGAAAAAGCGTGCAGGGAATTAGGTATTTATTCTGAACGGATTGACCTTCAATATGATACAACTGAGGCAGAGCTTTTAGCTCTCGTTGAAAAGTTAAATAAAGATGAAAAAATTCATGGCATACTTGTGCAGCTCCCTCTCCCTCGGCATATCAACAAGACCAATGTTCTTTACGCAATAGATCCGAAAAAGGATGTAGATGGTTTTCATCCTGTGAATATTGGCAAACTGGTGCTTGGCGATCCTGAGTTTCTCCCCTGCACTTCTCTCGGAATACTGGAGCTTTTAATCAGGAGCGGTATTGAGACAGAGGGGGCTGAAGTAGTAGTTGTGGGGAGAAGCAATATAGTTGGTAAGCCAATTGCAAATATGCTCTTCCAGAAGAAAAAAGGCGCAAATGCTACTGTTACCGTATGCCATACTGGAACAAAGAACATTACTTCTCATACCCGGCGTGCAGATATCCTTATTGTTGCTGCTGGGAAACCAAAAGCTATTACTGCAGCTATGGTCAAAGAGGGAGTGGTAGTGATTGATGTGGGTGTCAACAGGCTCGGGTCTGGTCTGGTGGGTGACGTTGATTTTGATTCAGTAAAAGAAAAGGCAAGAGCGATTACACCTGTGCCTGGTGGTGTAGGGCCAATGACAATCGCAATGCTGATGTATAATACAATTAAGGCTGCGAAAATGGCAGCAGGGATAAAGGAAAAAATTAAGGAGTAATATAGATGATCGTTACCAAGAAACGAGACTTTCAAGAATTAATGGAAAATGTAAAACAATATAGGAGTGTTTTCCTCCTCGGTTGCTCAGAGTGTGCTGCTCTCTGTGGTACAGGAGGGGAACCACAGCTTGAGGAAATGAAAGAAGCACTCAAGGCAGCGGGTAAAGAGGTTATCGGCACATTCATGGCAAAAGCAGGCTGTCAGGTTCTTGGCACAAAAGTTGAACTAAAGCCTTATAAAAAAGTGATCGACAGAGCAGATTGCATCATTGTTCTCTCATGCGGTTCAGGGACACAGACAGCAGTTGAACTTTATGAAGACAAGCCTGTTTATACTGCAAATGATAGTATGTTCCTCGGTAATATGACAAGACTTCAGCTATTTGATGAGAGATGTTCACTATGCGGAGAATGCATCCTTAATAAAACCGGCGGGTTATGTCCCTTAACTGCATGTCCAAAGGGAATTTTGAACGGACCTTGTGGTGGGTGCAGGGATGGTTATTGTGAGGTAAGTCCAGATAGAAAATGTGTGTGGGTAAGAATCTATGAGCGGATGAAAAGGCTTGACAGGCTTCAGGAACTCTGTGATACGATACTCGATGCAAAAGACTGGTCAGTAAGCCAGAAACCAAGGGCACTCCATACTAATGAGAAAAAGTAAAGGAATTAATGAAGGTTTTAGTTGTTGACAGCGGAGGAAGAGGTCATGCGATTGCATGGCAGTTTAAGAATGATTCTGGAGTAAAAGAGGTAATCTGTACCCCAGGAAATGCGGGTATTGCCCGAGAGGTTCGATGTGAGAATGCAAGGACTAACGAAGAGATTTTAGATCTCGCCAAAAAGGAAAACGTTGACCTTGTCTTTATCGGTCCTGAAAGCCCCCTGACAAACGGCATTGTAGATCTATTTATTAAAGAAGAAATACCCGTTGTTGGTCCTCAAAAAAGAGCGAGCGTTCTTGAGGGAAGCAAGGCCTATACAAAATTATTATGCAGAGAGATAGGTGTACCTGCGGCAGAGTTTGAAATCTTTGAAGACCCGCAGAAAGCAAAGGATTATATTGCATATGTTAAATATCCTGTAGTAGTGAAAGCCGATGGCCTGGCACAGGGAAAAGGATCAATTGTCTGCTCAGATGACAAGGAGGCCTATCATGCTATTGATCGGCTTATGGTAGAAAAAATCTTTGACGAGGCAGGAAGCAAGGTGGTCATTGAAAAAAGACTCTACGGGACAGAGATTTCCTTCTTTGTCTTTACTGACGGCAATGCAATAGTTCCGATGCCGGTTGCCCAGGATTATAAGAGGGCATATGATAATGATGAAGGTCTGAATACAGGAGGGATGGGTGCCTATTCACCGCACCGGCTTGAAGGAGAAAAGCTGAATAGCATGGTCTGTGAAAAAGTTGCGATGCCGTTGATCAAAGGATTTGCAGAAAAAGAGGGAATTTTGTATAAAGGAATACTTTACTGTGGATTGATGTTAGTTGGAGACACCCCTTTTCTCTTGGAGGTAAATGTCCGTCTTGGTGATCCTGAGGCTGAAGTAATCCTCCCTCGACTGAAAACTCCTTTGAGTGATATCAGCTTCCAGATCATCAACGGGGTTTTGAGTGAAAGAAAGGTCGAGTGTAGCCAGGATTATTACTGTGATGTAGTTGCTGCAGCAGGGAGAACTCGACAAATGAAGAATGGAAAGAGTAAAGGATGGTATCCCGGTTATCCTGCACGCTATGGAAAAGGTTATCCTATTTCAGGCATTGAAAACATAGAAAATCCTTCTTGTAAAATATTTTTTGCTGGTGTGAATAATTCAGAAAAAAAAGGTTTTGTTACTGATGGGGGAAGGGTTCTCCACGTGGTTGGAAGCGGGAAGACATTACAGGAAGCAAGGGATAGTGCATATAGAGGAATAGAGCAAGTCCATTTTGAAGGGATTCGCTACAGAAGTGATATAGGAAAAGAATAACAAGAAGGTAATAGTGACATTTCGCGAGAGTCTCAATGCAGGTAGGTTCGTTGTTACGGCTGAGATAGGCCCACCAAAGGGAACTGATATCAGAAATATGCTCTCCCATATGGAGCTCTTTAGAGGAAAGGTAGATGCTGTTAATGTTACCGATAATCAGGTAGCGATTATGAAAATGTGTTCACTTGCAGTATGCAAACTTGCCCTCGAACACGGTCTTGAGCCCATATTTCAGATGACATGTCGTGATAGAAATAGAATCGCCATTCAGTCAGACCTCCTCGGTGCCAGTGCACTCGGCATAAAGAATGTGCTCTGTATAACAGGCGACCATGTATCGAAAGGTGACCATAAAGGTGCAAAACCAGTTTATGATGTTGAATCCGTACAATTACTTAAGATTATTAATAACCTCAATAATGGAAGGGATATGTCAGGGAACGAGCTTAAGGGTGCAACAGATTTTTTCCAGGGTGCTGTTGTAACACCCGAGGCAATACCGATAGAACCTCAACTCATAAAGTTCGAGAAAAAGGTAAGAGCAGGGGCACGTTTTTTCCAGACTCAGGCTGTATATGACATCAAAAAATTCAGAGATTTTATGAACTATGCAAGAAAATTCTCCGTGAAAATCCTTGCAGGGATTGTATTGTTAAAGTCTGCCAGCATGGCAAATTTCCTTAATACCAATATACCCGGCATCAGGGTTCCTCAGGAGCTGATTGACGAACTCAAGGCATCCGCCTCAGAAGGAGGTAAGGATAGAGTACTTGATACTGGTTTGAACATTGCTGCAAGGCATATAACACAACTCAAAGAGGAGGGCATCTGTGACGGTGTTCATATCATGACAGTCGGCATGGAGCATACGGTGCCTATTATTTTGGAAAGGGCAGAGCTGCTGTAAAGCAATATGGAATACGGAAACCTTATACATGAGATCATACTTGAACAGGTGAAAAGACGTCTTTCAAGAGACTATAAAGAAATAATGGTAAACAAACCGGGCGAACAAAAAGCCGAATACAGGGGGCATTATCCTGATATGATTCTTGGCAACCATGGAATGATTCTTGCTTTTCTTGAGGTAGAAACCGCAGAGAGCATTTCAGAAAAACAGGCTGAAAACTGGGGAAAGCTCTCAGGGCTTGGTGTGAAATTAATCCTGATGGTCCCCAAGGATATGAAGGTTAAAGTGACTGACCTGTTGTGGGCCAAGGGGCTGATGACAAAGGTTTCTCTCGGGACGTATGAAATTGCAATAACGATGCCGTAAAGGTTTATTTTTCCTCAATGCCTGCAATAAGCTCCCGTTTCTTTCTCTCCATTTTTCTTTTTGCGTACTTACTCTGTTCATGGTCATAACCTAACAAATGGAGAAGTCCGTGCATTAAGAGGATCCTTAGTTCCTCATTAAAGGTGAGCCTGTGTTCTCCAGCCTGTTTTCGGGCTTTCTGCACGTTGATGACAATGTCACCAAGAAGGAGCCATGAAGCTCTGAAGTTCTGAAGTTCCGAAGTTCCTGTATTAAAGACTTCTGATCTTCTGCACTTCTGCTCTTTTGGGCTATGTTGTGGGAAGGAGAGGACATCTGTGGTTCTCTCTATACCACGGTACTGGCTGTTCAGTATCTTCATCCTCTTATCGTTCACAAAGAGGACGCTTATTTCAGCTTTGTGGAGACTGAGGAGATGGAGTGCCTTCCTCAGGTCCCTTCTTATCCTATGCTGGTCTACCTTTATTAGCCTTTGCTGGTTCTTTATATAAATTCTCATCTGCGGTAAAATCAAAACCCGGATAATCTATCCTTTTATGGAATATACCGGTAAGTATGTGAGTGAAACACCTTTTTACTTCATAAATATCTTTCAGAGTAAGTTCACATTCATCAAGCTGGCCGTCAAGGAAAATGTGGTTGATTATCCTGTCAACAAGGGATGCAATTCTTGCCGGTGTCGGATCTTTAAGAACACTTGATGCGGCTTCGACCTCGTCTGCCATCATCACAAGTGCAGCAACCCGTGTTTGAGGTTTTGGCCCGGGATACCTGTAGTCTTCCTCAGCGGGAAGCGTATTCTGTATTTGTTCTTTTGCTTTCTGGTAGAAATAGGTGATGATTGATGTGCCATGGTGCTGCTGAATAATATCAATGACCGGTTGGGGTAGTTTTTGTTGCTTTGCAATCTCGACTCCCTCTTTGACGTGATTCACTATTATCATACTGCTCATATGAGGAGTTAATCTCTCATGTTTGCTCGTTGAACCGCTCTGGTTTTCTACAAAATAGTCAGGCATTTTTATCTTGCCGATGTCGTGATAATATGCACTCACTCTCGCAAGAAGGGGATTGACACCGACTGCCTCGGCAGCAGATTCGACAAGATTTCCCACAATGACACTATGATGGTATGTACCTGGTGTAGCGACCATGAAGTTTCTCATTATAGGTTGGTGCAGGTCAAGAAGCTCAAGGAGACTTATGTCAGTAGTAACCTTAAATAAATATTCAAGAAGAGGCAATACTATCGAGACTATCGCTGAAACACTCAGTCCTGCGAGTAGAGCAAACATCATTGATGAAGTAGCTTTTACAGTGAAGAGTTCCCCATTAAATAGAAATAGTATGATAACGGTCAACACATTTGCCATAATGACATAGAGACCTCCCAGGATGAGTGCAGACCTCTTTTTGCACCTTATCACGCTAAAGGCTGCAATGAGACTTCCAACGAATGCGTAGAATGTTAAGGCTGCATCATGAAGCCATAGACCTGTAAGAATGCTCACAGTAAATGAAAAAATAATTGCAGTATGAAAATCTAAAAGGAGTGTGACAAGCATAGCCCCTACAGGTAAAGGCATTCCGAATATAGCACTCTCAATCGGGACAGAGCCAATGCCTTTAGAAAGACCAAGGAGCAGGTAACTGAATAATCTTCCTATGAATAGAGTGAATAGGAGCATGAGACAGAGAAGTAATAACATACTGTCTTTTTTTATGTATGCAGGCTTGTACCGCATTATGTCCCTGTAGAGGATGAACAGGAGGAGAGATGAAACAAGGAATCCACCAATCAAGTGTTCTGCATCTAATTTATCCAGTATGAAAAATGCGGAGAGTAAGCTGGAGATAAAAAAAACCGCGAGCCTCGGCATATCTTTTTTACTGATATAAGGGGGGCGAGGTTCGCTCTTTGCAACACCCCTTTTTACTTCACTCTTGGTGGTTCCGTTTTTCATATCTTTCGTATGCCTTTATAATCTCCTGGACAAGCCTGTGCCTTACTACATCTTTTTCCGAGAAATAGATGAATGTGATGCCCTCAATTTTGCTGAGTATCCGCTCTGCCTCTATAAGGCCTGAGGTCTTTCCCGGAGGAAGGTCTATCTGTGTGATATCGCCAGTAATCACTGTCTTGGAATTAAAACCGAGCCTTGTGAGATACATTTTCATCTGCTCTGATGTCGTGTTCTGTGCCTCGTCAAGTATAATGAATGAGTCATTCAGGGTCCTTCCTCTCATGAATGCAAGTGGAGCGATCTCAATGATCCCGCGCTCTAAAAGTTTGCTTACCTTTTCAGCCTCCATCATATCGAAGAGTGCATCATAGAGAGGCCTTAGATAAGGGCTTACTTTTTCGTACATATCACCAGGCAGAAAACCGAGTTTTTCTCCTGCTTCGACAGCTGGTCGTGCGAGAACAATCCTGCTTATCTGTTTTTTTAGTAATGCATTTACTGCCATTGCCATTGCAATATATGTTTTTCCTGTGCCGGCAGGCCCTATACCAATCACCATATCGAAACTTTTTATGGCATCTATATATTTTTTTTGGTTCTCAGTTTTTGGGATGATAAATCGTTTTTTTGATGATACAGGGATATTGTTCAAGAAAAGGTTCCTGAGCGACGTATATTCGCCTTCTAATGCACACCTTGTTGCATAACGTATATCTTCAGGACTGAGGGTATAACCTTCGGAGCTTATTGCACGGATATCTTGGATGATTCTTTCAGCCTCTTCTACAGATTTGTTATCACCCTGCAGAAATATTTTATTTCCTCTATACGAGGCAGTGATGCCTAAAGTTTCCTCTATTATCTTCAGATTTTTATCGAGTCCGCCGTAAAGAAGATGTACTTCTTTTTCACTGTCAAGTTCAATCTCTAACGTTACCGTACGTCCTCCTGCTCAGTCTTAAATGTTGCGAATGTCTGAAGGCCTTCAGTCGTTCTTATTTTTATAGACAGTAACTCAGCTTCCTTCTTGGTACTGAATTCACCTATGCGTACCTTATATAGTTTTTTGTTTCTTTTTGTTACTGATTGAGTTACATATGCCTTGTACCCTTTTTTATCGAGTTTTGTCTTGAGAGCTTCTGCTTCAGAGGAATCGGTGAATGCACCTACCTGAACGGTGTATTTTATTTTTTGAGGAGTTTTTGTTTTATCTTGAGGTTTCATAGTATCTTTGGCTTCACTGGTTTTTGTGGTTTCTTGTGTCAGTTTAGTTTCCGCAGGTTTTTTCATTTCTTGTGCGAAACTGGTTTCTTGAGTTTGTTGAGTTTGGAGTGTTTCAGGTTGTGGTGTTTTCTGAGATTGCTGTAATTGTTGAATGGCTGTTTCTTTATTCTCGGGTACTCTATTTTTTTGTTCGGTGCGTTCCTGTTGAGCAGGGGATAATTGCTGATTTTCAACACGAGAGTGGCCGCTTTTCCCCACGAAATATCCGAGTGTAAAACTGAGCGAGGATGTAATGAATATCGCTATGATAATAAATCCTCTGCCAATAATAAATACGGATGTTTTTTCTTTTAAATCAGTCTTTTTCATAATTTATACGATAAGCATAGCATCACCATATGAGAAAAATCTATATCTTCTCGCTATAGCTTCCTTATACGTTTTCATCAGGTTTTCCCAGCCACAGAGTGCAGATGCTAACAGGAGGGGTGTAGATCCCGGGAGGTGAAAATTAGTGATTAAGGAGTCAACAGCCTTAAATCTGTAGTCAGGGTATATAAAGATATCAGTCATACCGGTTAACTTTCCATTTTGAGAAGTTACATCACACTTCCTACTCATATACCCCTCTATTGCCCTTGTTGTGGTCGTTCCCACAGAAAAAACCTTTTTACCCGAGTCCTTAATTATCTTGATTTCAGAAATGAGGCCGTTATCTATTTCAAAGTATTCAGGGTCCATAGAATGGTCTGCTACTTTCTTGCTCCTCACAGGTCTGAATGAGCCGGTACCTACATGCAAGGTCAGTTCTCTTATCACAATACCTTTTGAGGCAATATCCTTGAGTAATCTCTGAGTAAAGTGAAGGCCTGCTGTAGGAGCAGCGATAGAGCCTTCTTCCTTTGCATAGATAGTCTGGTATCTTTCTTTATCTGATTCATCAGGCAGGCGTTTTATATAAGGGGGGAGTGGCATATTCCCATATTTCCAGATACTATCCATAAAATTTCCAGAATAGCTAAAGTATACAGTTTCCCCATCATAGATCTCTGCCTGAAGTTCTTTGGAAATCTTGAGTGATCCTGTGTATCTTCCTCTTGAGAGCACTTCCCATACATCGT
>Ga0315284_10016283_pt1 | contig 10553 bp, 13 predicted proteins | sample YL17G09_16_MG_FD_203696 | JGI IMG/M metagenome (GOLD analysis project Ga0315284, IMG submission 203696) | Sediment microbial communities from Yellowstone Lake, YNP, Wyoming, USA - YL17G09_16 | ecosystem: Environmental > Aquatic > Freshwater > Lake > Sediment | place: USA: Wyoming | collected...
CGGGGGGTCGTGATGAAGGATAGGTTGGGCTACGGCATCATCGGCTGCGGGGTGATCGCTCCGTGGCATGCAAAGAGTGTGAAGAGCATTCCCGATGCCGAGCTGATCGCCGTATGTGATATCATCCCCGAGAAGGCCGAGAAGCTCAAAACCGATTTCGAGGTCCCGAACGCGTACACCGACTACAAGGAGATGATCGCGAGGGACGACATAGACATCGTCAGCATCTGCGTACCGAGCGGGCTGCATGCGGAGATCGGGGTTGACGCGGCGCGCGCCGGGAAGCACATCATGTCCGAGAAGCCGCTCGACATCACGCTGGCAAACATAGACAGCTTCGTCAAGGCGTGCAAGAAGTCGAAAGTGAAGCTCGCGTGCATCTTCCAGCGGCGCACCTCGCGGATGTGGCAGATCGTGAAGAAGGCCGTGGACGATGGGAAGATCGGCACGATGGTTCTCGCGTCAACCTACCTGAAGTATTTCCGAAGCCAGGAGTATTACGACAGCGCCGGCTGGCGCGGAACGTGGGAGCTCGACGGCGGAGGCGCGCTCATGAACCAGGGCGTCCACATGATAGACATGCTCCGGTGGATCATGGGCCCGGTGGACACGGTCTTCGCGTTCGCCGATCACCTCGCTCGGAAGATCGAGGTGGAGGATACCTGCGTCGCATCCATGAAGTTCAAGAACGGCGCGTTCGGCACGCTGGAGGGCACGACCTCCGTGACGCCGGGCATGAGCCATCGGTTGGAGCTGCACGGCGAAACGGGAACAATCCTGGTTAACGGTGAGGCAATCGTGAAATGGGACGTTCCCGGCGAGACCCTGGACGAGGTGGCGAAGGAACTAACCGACACCGTCGGCGACGCGGCTTCGGATCCGACCGCCATCGGCGCGGAAGGTCACCGCATCCAGATCGCCGATCTCATCGCGGCCGTGAAGGAAGATCGCGAGCCGATGCTCAGCGGCGAGGAAGCGCGGAAGGCGGTCGAGCTCATCCTCGCGATCTATGAGTCGGCAAGAACCGGCAAGCCGGTGAGATTGTAGACGGTAGACTGCCGTCTCTGGTCTTCCGTCTTCTTTGGAGTTGACGTGAAATCCGCTGATGCATATCTGGAAAAGGCAACCGAATACGAGGAAGCAGGCCTTCTCGACGAGGCCGTCCGCGAGCTGAAGAAGGCTCTGCGGGCAACGTCCGACAAGGGCCCTGTGTATCTCAAACTGGCAGAAGTATATGAAGCACAGCGCCAGATGGATGACGCCGTCTCCGCGATCAACAAGGCGATCCATCTCAACCCGAGCGACGTCGAAGCGCGCGAGATGCTTCTCGATGTCCTGCTCGAACTTGGCTCGTTCGATGAGGCGATCAGGGAGAGCAATAACCTTCTTCGCATTCATCCTCGGAGCTTGAGCGCCCTCGAAGTACTGAGCATCGCCTATCTCCAGAAAGGCATGCTCGACAAGGCTCTCAAGGTCACCAACGAGCTGATCACCCTCGACCCGAGCGCTCCCGCGAATCACTTCAAGAGAGCGTGGCTCTTCCAGCAGAAGGGCGACGACGGAAGCGCGATCGCCGAGTTCACGCGCGTCCTGGAGATGCATCCCGAGGATGAGATGGCCCGCGACGCTCAGCAGGCGATGGACGTCCTGGATTCGCGCCAGCTTCGTCAGATCATCACCCTCGCGCTGGAGGACTACATCTTCCGCGCGAAGCTCACCCGCGATGCAGAGGCGGCGGCCCTCGAACGCGGCTACGTGCTCAGCTACTCCGGCATGGCCGCCCTGAAACAGATCAAGTTCGACGAGCTTCCCGAGGTCTATTCCGAGTGGAAGCAGAGGTACTATCACTAGGTAACAGGGTTCCAAGTTGCAGGTTCAAGGTCTAAGGTTTCAGGTTCAAGGTTCAAAGTCTCAGGCACCCGGACCCAGGAACCTGCAACTCTGCAACCTGCAACCTGCAACCTGGAACTCTGAACCTTGAACCGGGAGGTTCCCAAATCCGCAATCCGAAATCCGCAATCCGAAATGGGTTCAACGTTCGCGTGTTGGCATCTTCGCGGCCGCATGACCTCGCCGCGGAGATGAAGCGTGTCGGCGCCGAGTGGGAAGGCATCGAGCGGATGACTCGGAAGGCCGAGTGCTTCGTCGTGAAGGTCCACGGCCTTCGGACGCCCGCTGTCCTCATCCTCAAAGAGGAAATGCTCGCGAAGGGCGGCGACTGCGCCATCCACCGGGATGCCATCACGCACAAGGTCGAGCGCTCCGACTGCCTGCTCATGGGCACGGAGAAGGCGTTCGCGCACGTGCTCGCCGATCTGCGCGCTCAGCCCTTCGAGCTGGCCCGCCTCGCGGACGAGATCGAGACCGCGCTGGAGAACTCGAAACGCGCCGTTCCGCTCACTCCGCCCGACGACGAACTGCCCGACCGACTGCGCCCATTCTACTCGTCACTTCGCGTGCGAACCGTCATCATGGGCATCCTAAATGTCACGCCGGATTCGTTCTCCGACGGCGGGCTCTACGCAGACGCTGCTGATCCTATCGCGCACGGTGTCATGATGGTGGAGGAGGGCGCGGATGTCATAGATGTCGGCGGCGAGTCTACCCGTCCGGGTGCGGAACCTGTTTCTGCGGAGGAGGAGATGCGTCGGGTAGTATGGGTGATCGAGACCTTGGCCAGAGAAACCCAAGTCCCGATCTCAGTCGATACGTACAAGCCGGAGGTTGCACATGCCGCACTAAGCGCCGGCGCGAGCATCATCAACGACATCACCGGCCTTGCGGACGAGCGGATGAGGACACTCGCCGCCGAGCGGAAAGCGCCCGTCATCATCATGCACATGCAGGGCACTCCCCGGTCCATGCAGGAGAACCCCGTCTACGACGATGTCGTCTCGGAGATAATGGCGTTCATGCGCGAGCGGATCGCGTCGGCGGTCGAGGCAGGGCTTCCGCGGGAGTACATCATCCTCGACCCGGGCATCGGCTTCGGTAAGACGGCTGAGCATAATCTGGAGATCATTCGCAAGCTCGGCGACTTCAAGTCACTCGGGCTGCCCATCCTCATCGGAACGTCCCGCAAAGCCTTCATCGGCAAAGCCCTCGGCGGAGTCCCTCCCACCGAGCGCATCTTCGGCACCGCGGCTACCGTCGCGGTCGGCATCATGAACGGCGCGAACATCATCCGCGTCCACGACGTGAAGGAGATGTCTCAGGTCGCCCGCATGACGGATGCGGTGGCGCACATGAGCGTTGACAGTCGATGATTTTGAGGGTAGACTAAGAGGGTGTCCTCATGCAATTGGTCTTTGAATGGGACGAGGCAAAGGCTGAGCAGAACCTCAGGAAACATGGCATAAGCTTCGAGGAAGCCAGAACCGTGTTCGGCGATCCCTTTGTTCTTACGACGGCCGACCCGCAGCATTCGGCATATGAGGATCGGTCGGTGACGGTCGGCATCTCGGCTGCAAGCCGCCTGCTAGTCGTCGTTCACACCAGGAGAGGCGGTCGGGTTCGCATCATCAGTTGTCGTGGAGCGACCAAGATGGAACGGAAGACTTATGAGCAAATCGAACTCTAACGAACAGCCCAGTGAAGTCAGGGAAATGCAGGCAGAATACGACTTCAGCAAGGGAGTCCGCGGCAAGTATCATAAGGAGTATTTGAAGGGTCACTCCGTGATAATCCACAAGACAGATGGCTCGGTGGTGGAGCAGCACTTCGCCCTCGAGGAAGGCGCAGTCATATTGGAGCCTGATGTCCGCCAGTACTTCCCGGACTCAGAGTCCGTGAACAGCGCCCTTCGCAGCCTGATCAAGCTGATACCCCCAAAGCGGCGCACGCGCGCCAAGGCCAGGTAGCCCCCCGCCCGTGGCGCGAGCATCATCCGCATCCACGACGTGAAGCAGACGTCCCAGGCGGCGAAGATGGCGGATGCGTTTCTCGCGCACTGATTGAAGCGCCCATCCCGTGCTGGTACGTACCTCGGTCGCGCACCATCTTTGCCACAAAGCACTTTCATAGTTGCTGAAAGAAGGATATTGCCTTCAAGGTGGCGAATAAGTGAATCGGCGCACAGATACCGGGCAACGGCTCGGAAGAAGAGGATGTTCAGATGAGGCTAGGGGAGTATGATGCCCTGTGGAATAGAGTAGCTCGGGAGTTCGGAGTCCCGGGTGCAGATCGGATGAAGCCGGGTGACGAGCCCGTCCTGACCACAAAGCGCTTGCCTATCAACGGCGTGGAGACGGAAATCCAGGGGTGGGCCATGATCTCCAAGCCCTTCCCGTTGCCGTCTATACTCGTGTTCTGTCCGGACGGTCCCGAATCGCCCGATCTTCCAGGGCTTGATGGTCGTTCCGAGCGTCATGGGTTGGGTTGCCCATCGGCTGTGCCGGGGATTCCTGCGGCCCACTATGGGTGGGTGCTTCGTGTCAATGACCCCAGCTTAGACGTAAGCCTCGACTTCACCTATGCAGACCGTGCGCTCAACGAGAGTTCTCTGGCACGCGTGCCAAAACCACCGCCCTTTGATGATGGACATGTCCGTATCGTCTGCAAACTGGCAGACTTCCGCAACGGGTGGACGGGGTACAGATATCCGCTTGAATACCAGGGGACGTCCGTCCCAGCGGGATTCGAGCCGTTGGCGGCTCGTGTGATGGAGCATCTGATCAGTGAGACCATCGACCATATCTAGCACTGGCAACTGGAGTTGACGCAGGCGGATCGGATGCACCACATTGTAGAAGTCAGGCCACTAGGGGCTTACCGGATCTGGATACGCTTTGCCGATGGGCTGGAGGGCGACGTGGACCTCTCCGATCTCGTCGGAAATGGTGTGTTCGCCGCCTGGAATGATCCCGCGGAGTTCCGCAAGGTCTTCATTGACCCGGAGACACACACCGTCGCCTGGCCCGGCGGCATTGACCTCGCGCCCGAGGCGCTCCATGAGGACCTTGTCGCGCAGAGAGCGGCGTAACTCCCTGCCTGCGTGGGCGGCCTTCCTGCTTCCCTGGTTTCCTAAGAAACCTTTACCTCTTTGGATTTCAGTTCTTCCCAGGATACGGTAGGCTCATTCTTCCTCGACTCCGACACGAGGACGTCCTGGAAGTCCTCCCAGAGCTTCCCCCAAGCTCGGAGGTCTATCACTGCGGCTTTCTTCCTGCCGTGCTCGTCTATGACGTAGTCTATCCCTCGCATATCATGCACCTTAACAAGAGGATCGTCATGCCCATTCTACTCGCTTCTGTACGCGATTTGAACATATTCCCGAAAGGAGCTCCTTCCCTCCTGCCTTCCTGGTTTCCTTATCCGCCATTCCCCATTAGCCATCAGCCATTAGCCATTCCCCCGTGAGCCATTCCCCATCATTTGCTCCAGCTTTCGGGCAGCCTGTGATCGCTGAATTTCGCGCCGCTGAGGTCGGCGCCGCTCAGATTCGCATTCTCGAGAACGGCGTCTCGCAAATCCGCGCCGACCAGGTTCGTGTTGCTGAGGTCGGCATCGCGCAGGTCGGCCCCGCTGAGGTCCGCGCCGCTGAGGTTCGCCCCTGCGAGAATCACTTTCGTGAGCACGGAGTCGCTCAGGTCTGCTCCGTACAGATTGGCCTCAGTCAGGTTCGCTTCCGTAAGATTGGCTCTAGTGATGATGGCTTCGCTGAGGTCCGCACCGTAGAGCTTCGCGCGAGTGAGATTCGCGTCGTTCAGGCTGGCCGCGCTGAGCCTGGTTTCGCTGAGGTTCGCCTCGGTGAGGTCTGCACCGTTGAGGAATGCGATGCTCAGGTCTGTGCGAGTGAAGTTCGCTTTGGTGAGGCACGCATTGCTCAAGTCGGCATGACTCATTCTGGCCTCGGTGAGGTCGGCCCCGCTGAGGTTTGCCTCCGTGAGGTCTGCGCCGCTGAGATTCGCTTCGGTGAGATTCGCGCCCGTGAGCTTCGCGCCGGTGAGAAACGCTACGGTGAGGTCTGCACTGCCGAGGTTTGCTTTGCTCAGATCGGCGATGCTCAGGTCGGCGCCGTAGAGGTAAGCTCCGCCGAGGTCCGCGCCGCCGAGATCGGCGAAATTGAGGTCGAGTCGTTCGATGTCATCGAGCGGGGTGCCTTCATGACGCCGGCCTGAACTCCAGGCGTCTATGGCATCTTTGCCTCTCTTCACGAGATCCACGTGATCGGGGTTCGCCATGTCGTATTACCTCCAACCATCTAATTCGGAATACACGCGCTCCCCTATCACGTCTATTCTCTGCTGACAGCAAATAATCCTTCTACACGCTCATCGGACGCGTGCCCTACCTGTGCTTGGCGATCAAGCCGGTTATGAACGCTGCGACGAACGCCAATCCGCCGACTATCGCTCCGACCTTCACTCCCCAATGAAATGGCCAATATACGCAGACCGCGTACACTACCGCTCCTCAAGCGACAGCGCCAAGCACGTTCCAGAGGACTTTCATACCATTCTCTCCTTTCTCGACTCTGGAGATTCGATGTATGTTCCCATTCCTTATACGTTTCCCTTGCAGCAAAGTAAACAAGCAGTCTGAGACCGGCCATGATTGGACTCTCCGCCCAATGGTGGTAGAATCCCTTGTGACGGACTCTGTTTCTGGGAGGTGGATGACGGGCAAACGGACGATCGTAGGCATTCACATCGCGAATCGGTCGCAGAGCGTGCCGGAGGTTCAGCGCATCCTCACGGAATGCGGATGCTCGATCAGGACCCGCCTCGGGCTGCACGAGGTTTCGGACGATGCGTGTTCTCCGAGCGGCCTGCTTATCCTGGAGATGTACGGAGACGACCCGAAGATCCTCGAAATGCAGGCCAGTCTGAAGCAGCTCGATGGGGTGAGTGTCCAGCAGATGGTCTTCGGCGAGTAGCATTGTAGCGAACGCCGTCTCCGGCGCTAGGCGGCATGGATGATCTGCGCATGCGAAGGTTGTACGAACGCCACGGAGGGTTTTCGCTACAGCGCTCCGACGTCCACTACGCACGCTCCACGCGAGAAAGTGACGACTCTGCGCTGATCCGGTATCGAGGCGAGCGCCGTCTCCAGGTTCTGGAGCTGTTCCACCGCCGAGCTGTGCTCGAACGAATTCTTGTCGTAGTAACGCACGGCGTCCTGCAGAACCTGCCGGTAGTCGTCGAAGTTCTCCAGCTTCCCGTAGTACTCGCGGTCGAGGTACTCGCACATCGCCTCGGAATCCTTCTCGCGCACGAGGATCGAGACGCAGCCGCCTTTGCCCGCGCCGGTGAGCTTCCCGCCGAGGTATCCGGGTCCGCGCCGGGCGATGTTAAGCAGCCTGTCGAGCTGAGCGTTCGAGACCCGGAAGTCGAAGCACAGCACGTGCTGAAGCTGCTCCACAAGCTCGCCGACAGTCGCGCGGTACTCATCGTACTCCGGCGAATCCGCCTTCAGATCACCCGAAGCCAGACGCTGATCCGCTTCGAGGAAGATGCGCTCCAGCGTCCGCCCGATGACGTTTTCCTTGTAGAAGAACCTCGCCGTCGTGCGCGTGTGATATCCGCCGATGATGCGCTTCGGCTTCGTGTACTGCCGCTCGACGGTATCCTTGTCCTTGCCGAGGATCCGCGATGCCTCCTCGGGAGTGATCTTCATCGGCAGCGTCAGGATCAGCTCCTCGATCGCCGCGCTCGGAATCCCCAGAATGCTCTCGTCCAGGCTGCCGAACTTGTTGTAGTTCGCCTCGATCTTGTCCCACAACTCGGGTTTCGATTCCAGCAGCGGAAGCGGTCCGTCGGGCGCGAACCCGAACCTCTTCTCGAGGAGCTTGCCGATCCATCCCTCGCCGGTCCGCTGCAGCGGATTCCCCTGTTTTCGGGAATCCTGGACGGTCGAGATGATCAACCTCAGCAGCTCATCGCCGATCTCCATCCAGCTCTTGCGCATGTTGAAGCTCTGGTTTCCGGTGAGCGATTTGTTCACCTCCCAAAGCGAGTTAGCGAGCACGACGTGAACGCCTTTCAGGAAGGGCAGTGGAGTCGAATCGAGCGGAGTGCGGGAATGCCGGTTGTAGAGTACTGTATTCGGGCCGTTTCGCAGGATGGTCGTCTGGTCGTTCGCGCCGCCGTGAGTACCCACGTACCACTCGGCCTCTCCGAGGAGCCTGCACATCTCGGGGATGTCCCACTTCGGCAGCCGGCCGTGATTCAGCAGATAGCACGTCAGGAACGAGAGGACGACCACCGCCGACGAGGAGCTGGTTCCCGCGCGGAATGGAGCGGTCGCGCGCCCGAACGTGAGATCGCCGCCTTTGATGGCGGATTCGGGCGACTCCCACATGATCCTGAAATACGAGCTGAGCAGATAGTTCGACCACTTCCCCTGCGGACGCCCGAAATACGGGAGCACCAGCGTGCGATTGTCCCACGTGTCCTCGATGCGCCGTGCGTGCTTCTTGAGCGGCTCGCCGGCGAAGCGCTTGAACTCCTCGGATATGCATATCTCCTCGGGCGGAAAGAGCGGATTAGTGTTCGCCACGTTCAGAATGTCATCGTCCCTCGGCGAGAGGGCGACCGGGATATCGCCGTCGATGGTGGCGGACATGTGATCTCCGGCGCACATATCGAGGTACTCCAGGAAGGCGTTCAGCCGTCCCGGCGCTCGGAGAAGGTAAGTCGGCCTGTCGCCGACCCGCTCGGCGTGGAGCCTGCACAGTTCGGCGAGCCGTTTCCGCTGCCTGGCGAGGTACTCGGGATTCGTGTTTGCGTAGATCTCCTCGCCGAGGTAGCGGTCAACCTCGGGATCGCCGGATTCCAGTATGCGTGCGATCTCCAGCGCGGGCATTGCCTTTGCGGAGACGTCGAAATGAAGTCGGTCTTTCTGCTTAGGAGACATGGTATGAGCCTGCTGATGAATGGATTGGGCCCTGTGGAGCACCCAGAGCCGGGGATAGCTTACACTAACCGGCCTCCCGCGTCAAGGACGGCAGCGCCGGATTGGATTCCGCAATTCGTCCGTTCGCCTTCTTGACAACTCCACGTCAATGGCATAGGATGAAGGCGGAGACACCAACATGAGTCCGCACATCGAACTGGACATAGAGAAGATCAAAGACTTCTGCCGCAGGTGGAAGATCGAGGAGTTTGCCTTTTTCGGATCAGTGCTTCGGGAGGACTTCAAGCCCGAGAGCGACGTGGACGTGCTGGTCACTTTCGCCTCAGACGCGCGATGGGGTCTCTTCGACTACGCCCTCATGGAAGACGAACTCGCGGAGATCCTTGGCCGAGAGGTAGACGTCGTGGACCGCACCGCGGTCGAGCGAAGTGAGAACTACATCCGCCGAAAGCACATCCTGTCGAATGCGGAGAGCGTCTATGTGGCGCGATGAGGGTTACCTGCTCGACATACTCCAGGCCGCGCGGCACATCCAGGCGTTCGCGCAGGGCGTAGACGAGACGCGCTTCCTGACCGATGAACTGATCCAGAGCGGCATCATCCGGCAGCTCGAGGTTATAGGCGAAGCGGCCGGACGCGTCTCCACAGCCTTTGTGGTCCAGCATCCGGAGATCCCGTGGCGCGCGATGGTTTCCATGCGAAACCGCCTCATCCACGAGTACAACAAGGTCAGGATGGAGGTCGTCTGGGAAGCCGTCCAAACCGACATCCCGAGGTTGATCGAGCTGATCTCCCCGCTCGTGCCGCCCGCCGACGCCGACTAGTGTTCCATCTTTCTCATGGGCATCCTAGCCGGGGAGCCGCTCCCGGCTAGGCAAACCGCTCGAAGCGGTCTTTGGTTACCTTGCAGATCGGGCAGATCTCCGGCGGCTGAGGACGCGCGCAGAGATAGCCGCAGACCTTGCAGCGGCAGATCGGGTAGGCGAAGCCCTTCACGGATACCGGCTCGAGCTCCTCTTCGTGTTCCGGCTCCGCGCCGAGAGCGGGCCGCCGCTCCGGAATGGACGACGCCTTCTTCTCCCCTCGGGCTATCTCCTCCGAGACGTACAATGCGCAGTAGCACGCCCCGTACTCCGAGACGTCGGGATCGCGGTAATCGCACGGGCAGATGATATCGAGATCGAGCGCCTTATCCCCGCTCGCGAGCCGGCACGGACATGACCGGTATCCGTACCTGCCCGCATTCACCATCAGCCCCTCGATGAGCGGCATCGTAAACCCCGCATCGTGGTTCAGGTGGTAGCCGGCTTCACCCGCTTCGCAATAGAAGATGTCGCCGGACCTCCCCTCGCCAAACCATTTCCGCGTGGTGATGACTGACTGGTGATAGTAGCTCGTCTCTGCCATCATGTAGGTCATACCGGTGCGCTTTTCCGGCGGCTTGTTCTTCCCACTTGTCGCATCTTCGCGCAAGGCGGAAGGAGACGCTGCGGACGGTGGGGAAGTCTACGAAGGCAGATACGCAGCCAGGAGCGCGGACGGTGTCGAAGATCGGTGTCGGAGTCATAGGGCTCGGGCGAAACGGAAGCAGCTTCCTGCCCATCTACGCGAAGCACCCGGATGCCGAGCTGATCGGGATCAGCGATCTCATCCCGGAGAACCTTGCTCGCCTCAAGTCGGAGTTCGACGTGCCGGTT
>Ga0315284_10016284_pt1 | contig 10553 bp, 10 predicted proteins | sample YL17G09_16_MG_FD_203696 | JGI IMG/M metagenome (GOLD analysis project Ga0315284, IMG submission 203696) | Sediment microbial communities from Yellowstone Lake, YNP, Wyoming, USA - YL17G09_16 | ecosystem: Environmental > Aquatic > Freshwater > Lake > Sediment | place: USA: Wyoming | collected...
AGGGTCTCAAGAAGGGATATTTATAATATTTCTCCATAATCTATTTCAATACCCTCCTTGGTCTTTTGATAATAGATAATTTCGATACCTATATTCTCTGACAACTCTGCCTTCAATTTGTAGGTATCGGGTTTTATAGAAACCGGAATATCTCCTATATAACCATCAATTCCTTTTGACTCTTCCACTGGTTCGGACAAGCGAAAATCTGTTCCTTTTAACTCTGCCCCCTTTTTCAGTACGGCTTCCTGAAATCTCAAGCCCACAAACGTTTTAACGATCACCAAATCTCTTACCCATTGCTCAACTACAGTCTGGTCAATCTTGTCTATGGCATTCTTTAAATTTTTCAGCATCTGAAGGATCTTTTCTGTAGCATCCCTGATCGCCTCTGGTTTTTGTTCCAAATACCATTTTTCCGATTCGGCCAACTTCTTCCCGGTGAACTCCTGGATAAGCTCACTCATTTGTCCCACAACTCGTGGCCGTGTTCCCTGAGCATATCGATTTGCTAAATTGATAAGGGGAGCTATGTACTTCGGAAATTCTGGTGTTTCTATGTCCAAATATCTGTATATTTCTTCGTTACTAATTTTTATTTTCATGTCATTTCTCTACGGCATTTTCCTGTAACGCAAAGAATTTTGTTTTGTACTTATAATTAGCTCGTGGGTCAGCCTCTCCAAAGCCATATTTAATGAGATGGGCGTTAATAAAGGTTTTGTTCCATAAATAAAGATAACAAAGCAGGTTATTCTTCTCGTCATACTTAGTATTATCAAACCTCAGAAATACTTTTTGCCCACGGGTTTTTTCTCTTAAAAATTGAACTGCCTCTCCGTTTTTTTCTGCCTTCTTTTTTACGCCCAATAATTTGATCTTCAGCCCATTATTCAAAATCAACTCTTCTGGAGAAATTATTTCTTTTACCGTATAGTATGTTTCTCGTTCAGAATGGGAATTATCTATCTTTGAACCGAATCTCAATTTCTTAGGGTCAACCTTCTTATCAAACTTTATTGGGTCTTTGAAGATGTAAGGCAGTTCCTTAATCTCCTCATTGAAATCTATTTTCGGCTCTCCCTGCCTGATTATCTCAAAGGTTGCATCCTGAAAAATAGTCCTCTGCCGTAAGCCAAGTTTTTCTTTGATTATTGGAAGAAAATCTTCGTTTATCTCGTACCCGATAGAATTTCTGTTCAGATTCTTTGCAGCCAGACTCGTTGTGCCGCTCCCAAGAAACGGATCAAGCACCGTATCGCCGACAAAACTGAACATCTTTGTAAGACGCCTCGGCAGTTCTTCTGGGAACATCGCAAGATGTTTATCCTGCTTTTCTCCCGGGAAGTTCCAGTGACCGGTAAAGTACTGACCCCATTCCTCCTGGGTTAATCTTGATTTTTCCTTAACCTCTTTACTGACCTTTGGAGATTCTCCATACTTTTTAAAGATTAAAATGAATTCATAATCTAATTTCAGGATTCCACTTCGAGGATATGGGAAAGAACCCATTACCGTAGCCCCGCCTGTGGTATGGCAGGTAGTAACCTTCTGCCAGATAATCGCTCCCATGTAATCAAAGCCAGCACTTTCGCAGAACTTGATAATCTCTGTCCTTATGGGAATAATTTTATATCTTCCATAATAGACTGAACGGGCAAACTGATCACCGATGTTAATACACAACCGGCAACCCTTATGTAAAACCCTGTGGCACTCGTTCCAGACCAAATTAAGGTTGTTGATGTATTCCTCATACGTATCATTGAAACCAATCTGCATTCCATTGCCGTAATCCTTGAGTTGCCAGTAGGGGGGAGAGGTAATAACGAGGTGGACAGTTTCGTCTGGCACTTCTTTCATCCACCGCGAGTCACCGATGATTATTTTATGGGTGGTTTCCATTTTATGATCATTAAAGTTTTGAGATACCTATAACCATATTCAAGATAATAGTAATCGGTTAGTGAAGTTGTTATAAAATGTTATTAAACAATCTGCTCATAGGCTTTCAATGATTATGTTCGGGGTATCCATAGGCAATCTGGGGGATGCATCAGCTGCACCGCCAACAACTTTGTTAGGTGCTACTGGCTGCGGAACCATTTGGATTGATATAACTTCAGCCCCGGGTTCAAATAGCTCTGATTTTATATCGTGAACCAAACCGTATTCGACTGCTTGTTCAGGATAAAGTGTAGTTCGGTTAAGCATATCGTTAAGCACTTGCTGTTTGTCTTTCTTCACGGTATCAGCAATTATACGTGCGATATTCCCCATGTCGATTTGCAACCCCTTGAGTCTCTCTTCAAGTTGTTTTTCTTCTAGACTGACTGGTTGATGAAAATTGCATTGGACACCATGAAGAAGAAAACGGGCATGTGGGACCGATAATCGTTTTGAACCTGCACAGAAAAGAACAACTCCAATTGAATCAGCACTCCCAAAGTTATGAGTTACTATCTCCAACGGGATGCCCTTGAGAAAATTGTATGCGGACAGACCATGAAAGACATCTCCGCCTGGAGTCGAAATTAACAACCCCAACTTCTTGGCACCTTGCTTGAGTTTACCGTCAACAATCTGCATCAAAGCAGCAACAGAGTCTGGCATAACAGGCGCAAAGAATTTAATATAAAAAGTTTGATTTAAAGCCATTGTATCCTCCAATCTGTTGGTATATATATAAGAGTGGTATGTATATACCGGCTAAGCCCCCGCCTTTCAAATTTATTTCAAGATGGCTTCTGAAAAGGCTTCTTCTCTTTACTTAAAAATTCCCTCCGCATTCTTCCACAGAATCTTTTCCTTATCACTCTAAGAAAGAAAGTCTGCGGTCCTGACTACCTGGATGAGTTTCTCCAAAGAAATTGGGACGGCAGGCTGTCCCATTTTATCGCGGGCAGCTCACGATAAAGTTTGATTTATCGATTTGCGGATATATCTGTTGTGGACAAAATGTCCTCGTAAATATCTAACACCTCTTCACGCTCCAGATGAAGAAAATGCCCCACATTCTTGACCACCTTGATTTCTGCATTGGGGATTTGCAGAGCAAGGAATCTAACATCCTCCAAATCAATAATGGTATCTTTTTCTCCGATGATCAGCGTTGTCTTAATTCTAATATCTCTTAAGTTCACCAAATCAGTGATTGTTTTTGTCGACATCACAAACAGTCCATGTTCATAAAAGGCGTTCAACTGCTCTCTGCTCATCGTGAGAAACTGCCTCGAAATTTTCCTCTTAACGGATGGAGATAGATCGTGTCCGAAACTGTTGATTAGCGTTTCTGCCATCTGGTTCCGATTTGCTCCGTCTATCTCAAATGCCCTTTGAATGGTTTGCACCATATTCTTGTTTGGTCTGGTTCCAAGACTTGCCAGAATTAATCGTCTGACCGCGTCTGGATATTTAATCGCAAACACAATGGCCACAACGCCTCCCCAGGAGGCAGCACACAGCGTTGCTTCTTTATTAACCCGGGCGGCTTTCATAACTTCATGGACAATACCCGTTTGTTCATCCAGCGAGATTTTCGCCGACCCCGAAAGAACCAATCCTTTGCCCTGGTTGGGAAAATCGAAAACAAGTATTCTATAATTACTGGCAAACCGGGCAAGGAAGCTGGACCACATCGCCATAGACTGTTGCACACCATTCAAACACACGATATGCGGGCCGTGATTCTCGTACACACGATACGGAATTACAAACCTGTCTACAGTTAACTCACCTTTTATGGGTCTGTTGTAACCACCCATTGTGTTGCTCTCTTATAGATTATAACTGTGGATATCATTGTGCATCCCATCGTTACCCCAAACAGAGTATACTACTCAGTCTGAGAGTTGACACTCACCTAACCAACCTTATTAAAATGGGGCGTCCATTTTACTCGTACTCATGCTTACTTGTCAGACTACTTCCTCTACACCATTTTTCACATAACTTGGTTCAGATTCGAGGTTCAGATATGTTCCCAAGTTGAAGGATTCAATAGCTTTGACACCTTTCACTAAAAATCCCCTCTGCATTCTTCCACAGTATCTTTTCCTTATCACTCTCAGAGAGGAAGTCTGCGGTCTTGACTGCCTGGATGAGCTTCTCAAGGTTGAAGATGCCGTCGGAGCCGAAGAGGATCCGGGTGACGCCGAGCGACGCTTTCAGCCTGCGGAGGGTGGGGAGGATCACCTCGCAGCCCATGACCTCCTCGACCTGATTCAGGGTTGAGATATCTGCATACACATTCTGGGCATAGAGCCCGACCAGGATGGTTTCGTCCAGCCAAGGGTATCCGGCATGGGCGATGATGAGCGTGAGATCGGGGAAGTCAACTGCCACATCATCCAGGTAGATGGGCTGGCAGTACTTCACCCGGTTCTCTTCAGCCGGTGGCTTCACCCCCATGTGGATGGTTATCGGGATATGGAGCTCTTCTGCCTTTTCATATACCGGATAGAGCCTCTCGTCATTCGGGTAGAACCCTGAAGCAGGGTTAAGCTTGATGCCCCTCAGCCCCAGGTCACTTACTGCCCGTTCGACCCGCTCCACGTTTTTCTTTATGCCTCTGTCCGGATGAACGGCGGTAAAACCAATGAACCGGTCTGGATGGGCTTTTACAAAACTGACAACCTCTTCATCAGGAAGGTTTGAATTCTTCCGGTCGCCGATCTTCCCGTAGTCCTTGCCCAGGATTACCATCTTGTCAACGCCGAGCTCATCCATTGCATTGAGATATTCCTCCTGGGGAAGGTGAAAGGGGTGTTCTTTTACGGTAATGTGGTTGTGGACATCAATTATCATGGCATATCCTTTCTCTCTATGAGTTCTTGAATCGCCTGAAACATCTGTTCAGGGGTTATGGAATTCATACAGTTGGGCATGAAATAACACCGCTGTTTAAAACATCCCAGGCAGGGTAAATCCGCTTTGACGATCCTGCCCTTTCCGTACAGTTCAATCTCGCTGGAAGGCGTGGGACCAAAATATGCGACTACTTTCTTATCCAGACCAATCGCAAGGTGTAAAGGCAGACTGTCGCCGGCAACAATGAGCGTACACAGGTCAAGGAGCGCCATATATTCAAGAAGCGACATGGTGCCAAAATATTTTACCTCGCCGGGAAACCGGGACTGGAGATGCCTGTTCGTCTCATCTTCGTCAGGCCCGCCCAGGAGGACGATTTCCGCGTCAGGGAGCCTGGTCCTCACAAGACGAATCAATTCTCCAAACCCTTCTCTCGTCCACTTTTTATACTGCCACCTGCTCCCTGCACCGGTGCAGATTCCGATCGCTATCCGGTCATGGTCAACGTGAGCAGCAAACCTTGATTCGAGGCTTTTCTCAAGGACATATTTCTCGCCCCGGAATTCAAAGCCGCAGATAGTAAAAATCTGCTCCTGATAGGTTTTCTGATTCTTCCGGTTCAGATCATCATACAGGCCGATCAGCCACCGGTACTCAGCTTCACCATTTAAAGGACGGCATTCTCCATGGACGCTCAACCCGAAGCCTCTCTTCTCAGATGCCTGAACGCTCTCCAGCACGGCACATGCCTCGCTGTCCTTGTCGAGGTTGTATACGATGTCAAAAGGTGTGGATTCTATTATCAGGAGAGAAGGGAGATCAAAACGCATGGGACGGTCGATCATGGAATGAGGGAGAATTTCAGGCGTATGGGTCAACCACCAAATCTCAGAAGCAGGGTACACCTCTTTGAGCTTGCGGAGCAGTGGTGTGGTCCGGATCACATCACCTATCGCACCTAATTTAATGATAAGAATCCGTTTCTCCATGGGGTCGTAGTGGACACAGCTTTTCCCGTCGGGATCGGTACAGTGAACCCCATGCCTCTTGTGAGGCTTGCAGGGAATGTCTCCTTTAAAGAAACGGCAGTCTCTCTTGATCTCTATAGTCATGGTAGAAGCGACACCTCATTTTCATCCTTCAATATGTATCATACCTGCTATCACCAAATCAAATGTTGTCCTCTCACGTTGTCCTCACGCTTGAAACCGCTCCTTCTTTACAGTATACTCCTCTTGCCTAACCACAGATTATTGCGAGCACAATTATACCATGGGCTTCCTGCAAACGCCGGGCAGAAAATACTTCCTCGCTCTCCTGCTTATTTCTTTCATCTTTATCCCCTGCGCATTCCTCACCTACCCATTTTTTGATAATACGGATGGCTGTGAACATACAGCAGCAGTAAAAGAACTCACCTACTCCTTCACGAAGCCTCACAATCCCCTGCTCAATCTCCCTGGTCGTACCTCGCCCCGCTTTGTCCCGTCTGTTATCATGATGGCAATTGTCCAGAAAATATTCTCTCCAGGATTGTTCACCCTCATAGGCTTTTCCTCCATCGCCTCTTTTCTCCTCCTGGGCGTGGGTATCTATCTCTTTTCAAAAGAGTACTTTCAGGATGAAAAGCAGCCTCTCTACACACTTTTCTGTGTTCTCTTCCTCTGGGGAAAGGGCTGGGAGGAGAGCAATTCCTACATGTTCAGCTCCCTGATTCCCTTTGCCTACTACCCCTCAGTCGTCTCCTTCGCCCTCATGCCGCTCTCGCTTTTTTTCCTGCTCAGATATCTCCATGGGGGGAAGCGGCGTCATGCCTCAGTATTTATTGCCCTGAGCAGCTTTATTCTCCTGAACCATCCCGTCACCGGTTTCCTCTATTCCTTTGTTACCCTGATCCTCATCACAACCGAAGGATATGGACAGAAAAACACCCTGTTCCTCTTTGCCATCACTTTCCTCATCGCTCTCGGGTTCACTGCTCTATGGCCCTACTATCCCTTTTTTAAGAGTTTCTTCTATGTTGCTTCAGGCAAGGCAAAGCAGTTCTGGGATTACGGGATAACCCATGCGTATCTCTACTCTGATCTTTTCAAGAGGATCGGGCCAGCTTTCCTTGGGATCATCCCCCTTGTCTACTTTGGAATGAGAAAAGAACACCTTTTTCTTATCCTGGGATTTCTCTCCTGTCTCCTCTTCTATGCCCTGGGCTATTTTCTCGATATAAGCCTGGGTGAGCGCTTCGTCTTCTTCTGCCTGTTCTTCAGCCAGCTCGCCTTCTCACGAATCCTTAAACTACTCATAGAAGAAAGGGTCTCCTTCAAGAACTCCCTCGTGGCAAACCTGGCAACAATCCTTTTCTTATCTGCTCTTGTAGGAGGAATGGGCAATCAGCTTTTCATGACCGGAAAAATCTATCTGCCTCTCTTGTTAAAAAGATCTCCTCACCCCATGGAGAAGTATCTCATTCTTCAGAAGCACCTCCGGAGAGGTGATACGGTCCTCGCAGACGTGTTTACCTCATGGCCCCTTCCCTGTATCACCGGGGCCAAGGTCGTTTCCCTCTACCACAACTCTCCTCTTGTCCCGGAAAATGCTGAGCGGCTCTCTGATGCCGTGACCTTCTTCCGATCGCCGAATGAACGAAAAAGGATTGTGGAGAAATACCATATCACCCATGTCCTGATTAACAGGAAGCTCCTCCCTCCCTGGACAGTCGAGAATCAGGCTCCTCAATTTTTTATTCCCTATCCCGATGCACGACTGATCCATGAACTCTCCTCCCTTGGTCGTACTCTTCTCTATGACGAAAACTTCTTTCTTGTCGAAGTAACCGCGACCGCGGAATAGCAGTAGGGGCGGGGTCACCCCCCCCCTCTACAAATTCAACACCGGATTTGCGGAAATGCCGGTTCTATTGACAGCCGGTTCTTCGAGTTGACAGGAGGGTTCTCAGTTGATACTGTATCACTGCATATGCCATTCGAAGAGAAAAACAACCCTTACATTGCCCCTGACATTCTCGGTATTTACAGCACTATTTCCTGGCAGGTCCGGAAAAAAATATTTGACTCATTCATGAGCATGGCACAGCCCACTGCCCAGACGACCGTTCTCGACGTAGGGGTTACCTCTGACCGGCGGAGAGACTCGAATTTCTTCGAAAAGCTCTACCCGTACCCTCACAGAATCACTGCCATCGGCACCGAAGATGCGTCTTTTCTGGAACAGGAGTTTCCGGGGCTGCAATTTATCAAGACTGATGGTCCAGCAATCCCTTTCCCGAATAAGAGTTTTGACCTAGTGGTGAGCTTTGCTACCATAGAACATGTCGGGAGTCGTGACAGGCAACGTGGATTTGTCTCCGAACTCTGCCGCCTGGGCTCTGCCATCTCCATCGCCACCCCGAACCGTTGGTATCCGATAGAATTTCACACCGTACTGCCCTTCGCCCACTGGCTCCCTTCTTCCTGGTTCCGCGCTGTCTGCAGATGGCTGGGCAAAAAATTCCTGGCACAGGAAGAGAATCTCAACCTTCTCACGGAAGGGGACACCGTAGGGCTGTTCCCGGCAGAGACAAAAGTCTCGGTCAAACGCATCAGGCTTCTCGGCCGGGTATCGAATCTCGTGTTTTACGCTAAGGTATAAATTATTTTCTCCATGCCCACGATGAAGAGCACCTGGGCCCCCCTTGTTATTCTGGCGCTCTTTTTGTCCCTGGGTTTGAGCTACGGTCACTACACCCCCCTGTGGAACCCTCCGGATGAAGAACGGCACTTTGCTTACTGTGAATACATCGCACAGCATCATGCACTTCCCCCGTACAGGCCTGATCCTGAAGGAAACATCGTCAGCATGGCATTCCATCCACCCCTCTATTATCTCATGGGCTCGTTCTTCTTTATTGATGACAAGGGGCTGCTCGAGGAAGAAATCTCTGTCAATGATGGCCCGGGGTATACCCGCATAACGCACCCGAAGCGTGAAGCGGAGTTCCCCTATTCGGGAAAGGCAAAGACCGCTTATTTCCTCAGGCTTTTCTCTCTGATGTTGAGCGGGATGACTGTTTACCTTATCTACCTGATTGCCCTGACCGTCTTCCCTGGAGATACGATCTTTGCCTCTGCTTCCGCACTCTTTGTTGCCACCATCCCCCAATTCCTATATCTCTCTGCCTCTATTTCAAACGAAAACCTCAGCATAACCCTTTCTACAGCCTACCTTCTATCACTCATTTACATTCTTAAAGAGCCTTGTAAACTCAGATGGCAGGTTATAGGTGGAACACTCCTGGGCTTGTGTCTATTGTCAAAGACCTTTACCTTATTTTATCTGCCCATAACTGTATACTTCATCCTCTGGGTGTATTTGCGTGACAGGAGAAACCCGATATTGCCTCTCTCTATTATCCTGAGTACGGCCATTGTTGTGGCAGGGTGGTGGTATCTGCGTAACTGGCTTTTATTCAATGACCCCGTGTTCTCAAAAACAGTTGGCATCTTAAATCCTTGGCACCTCCAGCTCTTCCCTCCCTTCCCGAGTTATTTGACAACAGTAATACTGAGAACTTTTACCTCCTTCTTCGGGGAATTTGGAACATTGCAATTTTCTATACCTGATGTTCATTTTGCTATCTACGGAGGCATCATGTTACTCGGCATTGCCGGACTCTGTCGGATGTTAGCAACAAAAGAGTGTACACCATTTCAGGTACGAGTGCTCGGGCTTTTCTTTCTTTCACTGCTGGGAGGAGCAGGGATTTATGGGTACCTCAATATCAAACATATTGGGTTTTACATGGGAAGATATCTTTTTGTAGTTATTGCTCCCTTTGCTATAGTAACATCCTTGGGGGTTTGGTCCCTATTTCCCTTTCAATGGAGGAAGCCACTCTTTATTTTCCTCTCTCTTCTCCTTATTCTCCTGAATCTAAATGTACTCTTAAGGGTCCTAAAACCTGCTTATGCTGAAACCCTTCTCGTAGAAGTAGCAAATCAATCGATATTCTGTTGCCCTACGCCGGAGATCAACAGCAACACCACAGTCGGTCAAACATTTTTCTCGCCGAGAAACAATCTATGCGCCATTCGGGTGATGTTTTCCTGTCCGGTCAAACAGCTTGAGGGAAATATAACGTTTGCTCTCAAGGAGGCCGGGGATAAGGGGGAAACTCTTCACCAGATGAGTTACCCCCTCAAGAAGATAGACGACACTGACAGGTGTTACTTCATCTTCCCCCCGATTCCCAATTCCCTGGGGAGAGAGTACCAGTTTACCTTCAACTCACCAGCCTTCCCGCCAGGAAAAGGTATTTCCCTCTGGTACAATACGAACGAGAGTAGAGTGAGAGGAAGAATGCTTGTCAATGGAAAACCTGTCCAGGGCAATCTGTACTTTCAGGCATACTGCTTTACCGGTGAACACCCGGGGACAGACTGGCAGGGGAGGAGAGAAATGGTTATTAACCAGGAATGGTACCTCAGTATCCGTGAGCTTCAGCTCTACTATGAAAGATCAAAGGAGTTCAGGGTAAAAACAACAACCCATGAAAAACTTCTGCAACTTGAAAAGATATTTTACAATAAAGCAATTAGAGAAAGGGATTAAGGGAGAAAGTGCAACGACACCATAAGTCATTAGGCTTAAAAAGCCCTATTGATTACTTGATCTCACAGAGTGAGTGCTATCCTTAGTTGAAATTTATTGTAAGCGGCTCCTAAGATGTTTCAGATTTGAAGGAAAAACAA